>JADHED010000045.1_pt1 | contig 162020 bp, 131 predicted proteins | sample 8952041 | NCBI WGS metagenome assembly JADHED01 (sample SAMN16124423, study PRJNA663239) | bioreactor sludge metagenome | isolation source: sludge (control) | place: India:Bengaluru | collected 2018-09-08 | reverse complement strand
CGGGGGTGTCTTATCCGTTCAAGCGGGTGGCAGGCTCGGTGTGCGGGCTTGCCGATGGCCAGACCGTGAAGAAATGACGCACTGAGGCCTCTCATTCGATTCCTCGGGCGGTCTTTCCTGGGAGCGCGGGCATCTTGCCCGCCTCCCGGGTGCCCGGGGACGAGCAAGATACCCGCGCTCCCAGGGGAGGGAGATTCCTGGAAAACGTTTGAGGGATACTCGATGCCATCGAGTTCCTTGGGAAGAGCGGGTGTCATGTGATGTCTCTCAAAAAAGCCTGCCTCCCCAGTTTCGAGAAATCGAGGAAGAGAGAGGTCTCTTCACGGCTGCCGTGTCTTTCACCGGAAATCGTGACTTGGAATGGAGGGGAGATCTGGGAGCCGCCAAAACTTCTCGGCCCGCACCGAAAGGGTTCCATCTTTCTTTTGCAGCCGCCCTTCCACGATGAGTCCTGGCGAGCCCACGATAAGGGAGCGGTTTTCCCGGAACAGATCTGGTCTCACGATGGCTTGCGACATACCGGTCTCGTCCTCGAGAGACAGGAAGACGAATCCCTTTGCGGTGCCCGGGCGTTGTCTCACGATCACGGCCCCGCCCGTTTTGACCCGGAGGCCATCGGGAAGGCGGGCGAGTTCCGCCGCGGAGAAGACCGAGTCTTTCTCGAAGGTTTTACGGTAGTAGGCCATCAGATGGGGTCCCGCGGTCATTCCTGTTGTTGTGTAGTCGGCCACGGTTTCCTCGAAGGGGGTCATGGGAGAGAGGGGCGAGGAATCGCTGGTCATGGGAAGGCCGTGAAAAAGAGGTCCAGCATCCTGTGAGGCGCCGGCGACCTGCCAGAGCGCTTCACGGCGGGTCAGACCCAGCGAGCCCATGGTCCCGGCGTAAGCCAGTGAAGAGAGTTCATCTTCGCGCAGCCCGCAGCGCCGGGCGAGGTCAAACGGGTCCGAGAAAGGGCGGACAGCCGCTTCGCGGGCGATGGCTTCCGCGCTGCTCTTACGAAGCCGTTCGAGGTACCGAAGTCCGAGCCGGACGCCTGGCATCGGGCCGGCGACTTTCTCCAGCCGGCAATTCCAGCCCGAGGAGGAGACGTCGATGGGCAGAATCTGGACGCCGTGCCGTTCGGCATCCTTGACAAGCGTGGAGGGGTGGTAGAAACCCATGGGCCACGCGTTGAGAAGTGCGGTCAGGAACGCGGCCGGATGGTGGGCCTTCAGGTAACAACTTGCATAAGCAATCAGCGCGAAACTGGCCGCGTGTGATTCGGGAAAACCGTAGAGAGCAAAGGAGGTGATCGATTTGACGATCTGGTCTTGTGATTCGCCGGTGATGCCGCGAGCCGTCATCCCATCCCGGAGCCGTCTTTCGATCGCGGCCATCCGGTCGACGGAGCGCTTGAATCCCATCGCCCGGCGCAACTCCTCGGCTTCTCCCCCGGTGAATCCGGCGGCCACCATGGCGATTCGTAACAGTTGCTCTTGAAAAAGCGGTACCCCGAGTGTCCGTTTCAAGATGGGCTCGAGGGATGGATGCGGATACGTCACCACGGCCCGGCCCTGCCGCCGGTCAAAGAAGGGGTGCACCATGCCGCCAACGATGGGGCCTGGTCTGATGATGGCGACCTGGATGACGAGATCATAAAAAGTCCGGGGGGCATTACGCGGAAGCGAGGCCATCTGCGCGCGGCTTTCCACCTGGAAAACACCAACCGTATCCGCTTCGTTGAGCATCCTGAAAACCCTCGGGTCATCCATGGGGAGATGGGCGAGATCCACTTCGGTCTTTTCGTGTTCCCGGATGAGGGGAATCATCTCGGCGATGGCGCCGAGCATGCCGAGTCCCAGCAAGTCGACTTTGACGATTCCGAGGTCCGCGCAGTCGTCCTTGTCCCACTGAATGACGACCCGGCCTGGCATGGCGGCCGGCTCCAGCGGAACGACTTCATCCAGCCGGCCCATGGCGATGACCATTCCGCCCGAATGCTGGCCAAGGTGGCGCGGCAGATTCTGGATCTCTTTCCAGAGTGTTTCGAAGTGCCGGATGCGCAGATCCTCGGGATCAAACCCGGCCGCCCGCATCTCCTCGGGAAACTTCCGGATGCCATCGCGAAACTCGCCGAAGCTCCACTTCCCCAGATGCTTGGCCAGGCGGTCGACCTGTTGCGGAGAAAACCCGAGCGCCTTTGCGGTCTCGCGAGCCGCGGAACGGTCTCTATAAGTGATGACGTTGGCCGTCATGCCGGCGCCGTGAGGTCCGTAACGCTGGTAGACATACTGAATGACGCTCTCTCTCGCGCCGCCGGAGGGGAGGTCGAGGTCGATGTCGGGCCACTCACCCCGTTCCTCGGAGAGGAAACGCTCGAAAAGTAAGTCCATCTTCACGGGGTCCACGGCCGTGATGGAAAGCGCGTAACAAACGGCGCTGTTGGCGGCGGAGCCGCGCCCCTGAGCGAGGATGCCGTTCTTCTTACAGAACTGAACGATGTCCCAGACGATGAGGAAGTAGCCCGCGAGCCCGAGTTTCTCGATGAGAGTAAGTTCCTTCTTGAGTTGGGCCTGGGCTTTTGCGGAAAGAGGACGGAAGCGGCTCTGGGCCCCTTCCCATGTGATGCGCCGAAGAAACGAGGACGGACTTTCCCCGGAAGGAAGAGGGTACTCGGGGAAGCGGTACCCGAGATGGGCGAGTGTAAAGTCGAGTTGGCTGGCCAGCTCAATGCTGTGGGCGAGAGCCCCGGGAAGGTCGAGGAACAGCCGGGACATTTCTTCTGGACTCTTGAGATGCCGTTCGCGATTGACGTCGAGCGCGCTCCCGGCGGCATCCAGATTCGTGTGATTCCGGATGCATGTCAGGATGTCAAAAAGCGGCCGCTTTTCGGGCCGGGCGTAACGGACCCCGTTTGTTGCCAGAAGAGGTAAATGGAGCGTGCGGGCGAGGGCGATGAGAGCCTGGTTGCGGTGTTCCTCCTCACGTCTGCGGTGGCGCTGGAGTTCCACGTGACAGCGATTGGGAAAAAGAACCGCGAGCCGTTCGAGATATTTACGCGCGGCCTCTAGCCCCTCGCTCGCAAGAGTCCGTGCGAGAGGGCCCTCGTCTCCGCCAGTGAGGATGTGGAGCCCCTCATTATGTTCGGCGGCCTCGTACCATGTCACGCAAAGATCTCCCTTTGGCTTGCCGAGAGCGCCGCGTGTGATGAGCTTGCAGAGATTGCGGTACCCGGTCTGGCTTCCAACAAGAAGCGTGACGCGCGGGGGAGGCGTTCCGGCCGGCGGGGGAGGAGGAACAGCACCCAGAGGACCCTTGCGGCCCGGCGGGGGTACGGGGCTATTGGCCAGCACGATCTCGGCACCCGCGAGTGCCTTGAGACCGGCCGCGCGGGCAGCCTTGTAAAAACGGGGAGCCCCCTGCAGACCGTTGCGGTCAACGAGGGCCACGGCTGGAAGGCCCAGAGCCGCGGCCTGTTCGACGAGGTCCTCGGGTTCGGAGGCGCCGTCGAGAAACGAAAAGGCGGACGCTGCATGGAGTTCCGCGTAACCAGTAGGGGCCGCATGCGGGCCCGTGGAGTACTGGCGTTCGCGAAGCTGTGCCTTGCGCGCTCCGGAAGAGACGATCTTTTTCGAATCCCCAGGCATGAAAAGTTCCCGGCACGGAGGGTGGGGCTCAGACACGGGGGCTCACCTTGCGGGGTCCCGGCAGGGCCCGCTTCCTTTTATGCGATTCCCGAGAGTACTCAGTCATAAATCCCGTCCGCATACCAGTTCCCATTTGTTTCGTCCTGGAAAAGACGGCACAAGACGCCGCCTGAAAGTTCAACGTCCCAGTACTGACGCACCGCTGGCTGATCTGTCCACCAGTTGTCCTCGAGAGCCCAGGGCCCAGAGGCGACGAGGATTTGACCCTGAAGAATCCCGGCGGCCTTCTCACCGGATGCTGGACAAACCTTCATGGAAACTGGTCTCGTGCCCTGAGGTTCCTCGCGCGTTAACACTTCGAGTTCCACGGCGGGCCGCAAGACGCGAATGGCTAAAAGGCCGTGGCTTTGCGCGGGTTGCCTGCGTAATGGAGGGGGGGGTGGCAGATAGGGGGCAATGGCAACCCGCTCTGGGCGGTGTCCGTCGACAGCTTGCGGAGATCCGGATCGTCCTTCCCCCACGAGAACCGCGAGCCGGGCGAGGGCCGTCGCGAGCTGGCCGGGCGAGATTTCCATCGGGCCAAAGAGCGAAAGCTGTCCCAGGCGGGGACGGTCAGGGTGCGCCGTGAACGTGAACCCGGCGACCGCCGCGCCGGGTGGGCGTGCCTCCATATCGATGCGGACAAGTGATTTGAGGGTCTTGATTTCACGGGTGGGAGCCGGAAGAGAGAGTGTCCTGATGTCGTTTCCCGCGGGGTCGAGACGGAGTTCGAGGGTAAGTTCCCGGCAACTCAGGGCTTCAGCGCATAAACGCTGCATCAGGCGTTCCAGCGCTCCTTCCGCAAGATTGAGAAACGGCTCGAGCGTGACGAGAGGCCAGTCAAGGTCAAACCCTTCCGAAAAAGAAGGGGCGGGAGCCGTGGGAAAGAGCGGCTGGGGATCCAGCCCCCGTGCCATCTCGTGCAAGATTCGCCCGGGCTCGCCCAGTTTCCCGGCAACTTCAGCGGCAGGAAGCCGCGCAAAATCACCAATCGAAGCGACACCCCATCGGGAGAGGGTCGCGGAAACCTCGAGCGCCGGGCTCAGGCGAGTCAAGGGTAAGGGGGCCAGAAAGGCCGATTCCTCGCCATCGGGAACGACTGCCGGAGACTCGGCAAGGCCAGCGGCTACCCGCGCGGCGAGCTTGCTCGAGGCGATCCCGCAGCGGGCCGGCAGCTTTTCGTGCGCGGCAGCCAAGATCATGTCTTGTCCGAGGGACTTCTCTTGTGAGAGAGAGACGGAAAGAGGGGCCTCCACGGTGCTCACTCGAGAGGGGACTTTGCCGAGATCGAGGTAGACCACACCGGGTTCGGCATCTTCCCAGCGCGGAGAAAACCGCCCGGCAATCTCGATGAGAACCTCCTGAGCTGCCTTTTCGCTTGCGGCATCGCGTCCGCGGGCAACGAGTTTTGGAAGGAGGGCCCGCGCCTGCGGGACTGTCATGCCAGCGGTGATTCCAGCCATGCGGCTCTTGCGTGAGGCCGAGATGATGTGCGCCGCGGTCCCGTTCCCCTCCACAATCACGACAGCCTCGCCGGCAAGTCCGGGCTCGCTGCGAAGACGGGAGGCCAGAGGGAAAAGCGGTACGAGAAGACAGGCCAGACGAGACGCTGTACTCATCGAAATGAAAGCTCCAGACGCCGGTACAAACAGGGCTTGTTCTTGTTTTCACGAAGTAACCCGGAAGAAAGGCCCGCCAGAAGACGAACCGAGCCCCCTTCTCCTGTCCAGCAAGACCGCGGCGAGGTGAGATCGAGAACATGCCGGGCCGCGGACCCGCTCATCCGGTATGGACTCAAAACAACGAGCGCCGCCCCCTGCGCAAGCGCCGTGCGCGAGAGCCGTAGCCAGGGCGCTGTCTCCCGAAAAGGCCGGCAGCGAAAATTTCCCATCCCCAGATCGAGAAGAACGAGTGCAAATCCAGTGGAAACGGCGATCTCCGCAGCTATGAGGGAGTCCCGAAAAGTACGGGGCCGCACCCACAAGAGCCGCTCGAGGACAACCCCTCCGGCTTCCGCCGCTTGCGGGTCGAGATGATCTCCCGGGTCGATGAAGGCCGCGTTTTCCCCCTGACTGGTTACGCCAGCCAGCATTTGCAGGGCCAGGGAAAAACGGCCAGACGAAACACGGCCTGTAATTTCGATGAGTTCCCCTCTCGGAAGCCCGCCCTCAAAAATTTCGTCCAAGGCCACGATGCCAGTTGCGAGGTGGTCTGCCCGTGACATCCGGTTGCGAAACAGGAGGTCGCGGCCACTTTGCAACTCCAGGAAAACCTCGCGAGGAAGGACCGCGCGCAGCTGTGGAAGGGCATGCTCACCCTCGACAATGTTGCAGGACTGTGGTGACATATCACCTCTTACCGTAAGAATGCCGCAAAAGAATAGCCGTATTAAAGACGTAAGTCAAGGAGAGAAGTGGGGTGAAATTGAATTTGTGTTTCCTGCCCCTCTTAATTTTCGGTGACGGCAATCGAACGGCGTGGTAGTTTGTTTGGGCGGCCTGAACGGCTTGCGTCAACCTGAAGAGGGAGCACAGATGAATCACGTCGTCTGCATTGCTTACGTCCCGGACACAGAAACGAAAATCAAGATTGGTTCCGACGGAAGGTCGATTGACGAAACCGATGTCAAGTGGATCGTCTCGCCTTACGACGAGTTCGCCTTGGAAGAGGCCATTAAGGCCAAGGAAGCCAAGGGCGGAACAGTCACTGTCGTCACCTTTGGCCCAGCCCGTGCTGATGCCGGGCTTCGCGAGTGCCTTGCGCGCGGTGCTGACGACGCGATCCGGGTTGCGTCTGATGGGCTAGGTGAAGTCGATTCTTTGGGTGTTGCCCAAGTCTTGGCGGCCGCGATCAAGGGTTTGAAGTTTGATGTCGTGTGGCTTGGCAACAAGGGTGTTGGCACGGACGCGCAGGTTCTCGTCCCGATGCTGGCCGAACTTCTCGATCTGCCGCACATCAATCTCATCACGAAGATCGAGTGGAAAGACAAGGCGGTGACGGGCTATCGCGAGATCGAGGGAGCCAAGGAGATCATGGAGGCCCCGCTGCCGGTTCTCATTGGTGCCCAGAAGGGTCTCAACGAGCCGCGTTATGCCTCGCTCAAGGGGATCATGGCCGCGAAGAAGAAACCCATTGCCGTGAAGAACGTCAAGGATCTCGGGATTGATCCGGCGGCCATCAGCGGGAACGCTGCCGCGGTTCGCTGGACGAAGCTCGAACTCCCGCCGCCGCGCCAGGCCGTGAAGCTCATTCCGGCTGATGATCCGAAGAAGGCGGCTGAAGAACTCCTTCGTCTGCTGCGCGACGAGGCCAAGGTTCTCTAAGAGACGGTTCGACGAAAAAGGAAGGAAGAAAGACGATGTCGAATATTCTTGTTTTCATCGAACAGCGGGACGGAAAGATTCGCAAGGCCTCTCTGGAGGCGCTCACTCTTGGACGCAAACTCGCTCAGAAGACAGGGGGAGCGGTTGCCGCCGTGGTCCCTGGCTCTGGTGTCGCTGGTCTGGCCGCCGAGTTGGCCGCGTACGGCGCGGCCAAGGTATTCGTGGCCGACAAGCCCGAACTGGCTCTCTACTCGCCTGAAGGGTATGTGGCGGCCCTTGATGCCGCGGCCAAGGCTTTTGGGCCCTCCATTGTGCTCGTTTCCGCGACGATGATGGGCAAAGACGTGGCCCCGCGTTTTGCCGCGCGTAACAAGGTGAGTGTGCTTTCCGACATGATGTCGCTCGATGTGGATGGCGGACGTCTTGTTGGAATGCGTTCTGTCTATTCTGGAAAGGCTCGCGCCACGGTCATGGCGGCTGCGAATGTGGCCATTCAGGTTGCCACGCCGCGTCCGAACGTGTTCCAGGCTTCGAAAGAGGCTGCTGGCGCCGGTGCTGTTGTGAACCTCGATCTCGGGGCTCTCAAGATTCGGGCGAAGGCGGTCAAGGTTGAAGCTGCCGAGGGGGGCGAACTCGACGTGGCCGAAGCTGACAAGATTGTTTCTGGCGGCCGTGGAATCAAGGGGCCTGACAACTGGCCCGTGCTGCGCGGGCTCTGCAAGGAACTTGGCGCGGCTCTTGGTGCCTCGCGCGCCGCGGTCGACGCGGGCTGGATTCACCATTCCCACCAGGTGGGCCAGACCGGTAAAGTCGTGTCCCCCTCGCTTTACGTGGCGTGCGGGATCTCGGGCGCCATCCAGCACATGGCTGGCATGGGTTCCTCCAAGGTCATCGTGGCCATCAACAAGGATCCCGAAGCTCCCATGTTCAAGGTCGCTACTTACGGCATCGTGGGTGATCTGTTCCAGATCGTTCCGGCAATGACCGAGGCCGCCAAGAAAATGAAGGGTTAACGCCAGAGCGTTGTAGTCTCTGCTGGGGTTTGAGAAGGCGGCCAGACGGCCGCCTTCTTGTTTTGAAAACCTTGGGGCTTATCCCGCCGGAGTCCTGGGTCCTTTCTTGGGGCGGAGCGCCGGCGGGATGATTCCTTTTTCGAGGCATTTGCGGTAGAGGGCTGGCCGCGTCTCGAAAAGCCACCGGAACAAGTCACCAGCGGTTTTCAGGTTGACTTTCTCCGCTGCCTCTTCCGAGGTCCCCTCGCATCCTACGATGTCGTACTCGCGGCAAATGAGGGGACGGTTCTCGTAGATGCCACAAAGTCCATCGGGTTTGAGGTGCTCGCACGTGGTCGGGAAGACCAGGAACCAGTCATTATCGTGAGACTGGTAAATCGAGGCCTCCGGATGGTAGAGAAACCAGAGGGCCGTCGAGACACGTTTCACGGTGTCCGGCGGATCGATTCCCACCGCGAGGTAGCGGCAGCATTTCGTGCAGGACGGACAAACATCAATCGGTTCAGGCCCCGGGAGACTTCCCGGGGGAAGCGTCGGCAGCGTCGATTTCATTTGCGTTCCGGAAGAGAATGTTCTCCAGGAGAGATTAAATGAAAGCTGTTCTCCTTACCAGGCATGGAAACAACGAAGCCCTTGTTCTTGGCGAACGGCCTGATCCTTCACCCCAGTCGAACCAGGTTCGGGTTCGTGTCAAGGCCGCGGCCCTCAACCGGCTGGATCTTTTTGTTCGCAACGGCATCCCGGGAGTGAAGATCGCCTTCCCTCACGTTCCCTGTGCCGATGCGTTTGGCGTTGTCGATGCGGCGGGGCCAGATGTCACCCGCGTGAAGGCGGGTGATTCCGTGGTGCTGCAACCCGGGCTCTCGTGCGGCCGCTGTGAGTTCTGCCGCGATGGGGAAATCAGTCTCTGTGTCGATTACCACATCCTGGGCGAACACGTGGACGGAACTCTTGCCGAAGCCGTGCTCGTCCCAGATGTCAACGTTTTCAAGGCACCCGGGAATCTGAAACCAGAAGAGGCCGCGGCCTTCCCCCTGGCCGGAATGACGGCGTGGCGGATGTTGATAACCCGGGCCCGCCTGCAGGCCGGGGAGACTGTCTTGATCCACGGTCTTGGCGGAGGAGTGTCGAGCTTTGCCTTGCAGATAGCCCGACTCGCGGGGGCCTCTCTCATCATCGCGACTTCGAGCGCGCCCGAAAAGCTGGCCAGGGCCAGGGATCTGGGGGCGGACGTGGTTCTCGATTATCGAAATGAAGACGTGGGAAAAAGGGTGCGTGACATCACTCTGAAAAGAGGCGTGGACGTCGTCGTGGATTCCGTCGGTCATTCAACCTGGAGAACCTCGCTCGCGGCCGCCGCGAAACGCGGCCGCATCGTCACTTGCGGCGCTACGTCGGGGCCAAACCCTGAAGAGGAAATTCGTGTCATCTTCTGGAAGCAACTCGACATCCTGGGATCGACGATGGGGAATGACCGGGAATTTATGGGCCTTTTGAATGCGGTTGGCGCGGGGAGAATCCGGCCCGTCATCGATGAGGTCTTCCCAATGGCGGAAGCGCGAAGCGCCTACGAGAGACTCGAGTCTGGCGCGGGGTTCGGGAAGATCGTCTTGGGGATTTGAAAGGGCGGGGAGGCCCGGGAAGATGAAGTCACCTGTTTTTCCTGGAACAGTGGGGTTTTTGGTAGCAGTCTTTGCCGCACGGTTGTGCGCAGCTCCGCCTGGTCTCGAGACCAGCGCCGCGGGCCATGTTCCACTAGAACAGCGAAACCAGCTGGGTCACGTTACGGAAAGAGACGTCCAGGACGCGGCCGAGGCTTCTCTCCTTCTGTCCAGGGCTGTCGCCGGCGTCTATCTCCCAGCCTCCCGGCGTGTCCGTATTTTTGAGTTCGGTTCGTCTCTTTACGGGCAACCGGATCTCTCGCTTCAGGATTTCGTCAGGACTTCAGAGCAGGAGGTCCTCGGGCTCAACCGTCTGGGCCTGGAGGCCGTTTTGACTTTTCCGGTCGATGTCCGGCTCTCCACGAATGGCGGGCCGGCTCTCGATAAACGTCTGCTGACTTTTCCAGAAAGCGGCTTCTCTCCCAATTCGACGTCTCTGAGTTTTCGAGAGGGTTTCGAGGGGCCGTCCCTGGAAAACGTCTGGTTGCTCTCGGGGCGCCAGGGAACGGTCCCCGCTCTCTCTTCCTGCGACGCGTTCGAGGGAGTCAAGAGCCTCGACATGTTCCGCGGGGGGCCCGCGGGATTTGATGTCCCTTGCACCGAGACGTTCTCCATGGGCATGCTGGATCTCGTCAATGTGGCGGCTCTGCGAAACACTTCCCTCGTTCTCGGGGCTTCCTCCGGGACCGTCAGCGCCCGAATAAAGTGTCAAAACAACAATAATGGATTCGGTGACGCCTTTGCCGGGATCGTGGCCTCCAGGGATGGAGAGCGATGGATTGGAACGGGTGTTTCCGGATCCGTCAGCTCCTGGACCCTGCTTCAGATGAACGTCAAGGAGTGGGGGATTCTCGGGGATATCACGGGTGCGCCAGTGTTTCTTGGCATGCTCCTCTCTTCTCGCTACGCGACCGGATGGGGAGCGCGTTTTGACAATTTCGCCGCTGATGCAACTCTCCCGTCTACTTATTCGCTTGACGTGGCCCGGCGAGGCGCGGGAAGCGGGAGCGTGACGAGCCTTCCGGCGGGCATCAACTGTGGCGTGAACTGCTCTTCCAGCTTCGCAACCAACCAGGCCGTGGTTCTTACGGTCACCGCGCAGCAGGGGTCGCGGTTCGACGGCTGGAGCGGGGACTGCACGGGGAACTCCTCTTCGTGCACGCTCCAGATGGCTGCTGACAGAAGCGTCACCGCCCGGTTCGAGACGGCTCCCGTGGGGTTCACCCTTTCCGTTTCAAAGACGGGTTCTGGCGCTGGGACCGTCCGCAGTACCCCCGAGGGAATCGAGTGCGGTCCTGTCTGTTCCAGCAGTTTCGCCGCGGACCGCGCCGTTTTGTTGACGCCTGCTCCCGCCCCCGGTTCCGAGTTTGCTGGTTTTGGCGGGGCGTGCAGCGGGATGGGAGCTTGCACGGTCACGATGCGGGCAAACACAAGTGTCACGGCCCGTTTTGATCCGCTTCCTCAGTATCTGTTGAGCGTTACGAAGGGCGGTACGGGAACGGGAACCGTCACGAGTGAGCCTCCGGGTATCAATTGCGGATCGTCCTGCAGCGCGAGCTACACGAGCGGGCAGAGTGTCACATTGACAGCATCCGCAAGCGTGCCGTCGGTTTTTTCCGGCTGGGGCGGAGCGTGTAGCGGGACCGCTGCCTGTGTGGTCAACATGTCAGAGGCCAGCAAGGTGACGGCCTCGTTCAACCGTCTGCCCCCTGGACCCGCGATTCCTCTTTCCATGGGCCGGGTGAGCGTCAGGGCTTGGTTTCGTAACCAGTACCTGGGTGTTACGGGCAGCGCGAGCCCGCTCCCGCAGGATGACGCGTTTGCCTATTTCCACTTTGGGAATCCGAACAACCCGGAAGTTTTCGTGAAGGTCCTCGATTTTGGTGAGGAGAGTCCCTACCTGCTCTTCCATGCCGGCCTCACGGACTTCGAGTATGCGGTGGAGTTTACAAATGTGAAGACGGGTCAGACCGTCCTCTTCACGAAACCAGCCGGGTCCTTTGAGGGGGGCGCTAATAACATGGACTTGCCCCACCAAAGTCCGGGTGCTGAAGCCGCGCGCGTTTATGCAGCTCCGTCGCCCCTTGCGAGGGAAATCGTCCTTTCCAGAGGGAAGGTCGCCGTCTCGGTCACCTGGAGAAGCCAATACAGCAATGAATCGGGAGAGGCAACGCCCATCCCGCAAAAGGACGAATTCGCTTACTTCTATTTCCAGGACAGGGGAAATCCAGAGGTTTTCGTGAAGGTGCTGGACTTTGGTGAATCGAGCCCCTACCTGCTCTTCTACACGGGCCTCACTGATTTCGAGTACACCGTCACGTTCCGGCACGTGGACACAGGACAAACCGTCTCTTTCAAGAAAGAGCCGGGCAAGTTCAACGGGGGGGCTGACAACACCTCACTCCTGCATGGGGCCGCTTCCTCACAGGTCCACGATCCGGTCAACCCCCAAATCTTGGCCGAGGAGCAGGGTGGCAACCGAGTCTTTGTCTTCCGCGAGAACCCTGAGGCAGAAGCCGCAATTCGAACTGATGTGGCGCGGGACTGAGATCAACTTTTGCGGGACCCCGGCAGCCTTGAGGAGCTTTTCTGCTCCGATGGCTCCCTGGACGGAATGGAAGAGCACCACCGCGTAGGGCGGCTTTATCTCAAAGTTGGACAACCCTACCCGCCTGGAGAAGCAGGGTGGCGATGTCGTACATGTTCGAAACGCGGCCCACGGCGAGTTTGCTGGTGATGCCGTAGTAGTCGAGGCACGTCCCGCAAGCGAGAATGGCCGCGCCCTGTTTTTCGAGTTCCCTGAGGTCGTCCACGGCGCGCGAACCCTCAACTGTCAATTTCACACCGGCGTTCATGAAAATGACCGTTTCCGGGCGCGGGGCCGTCTCCAGAAGCGTGTGGAAAAAGGCGCTCATCAAACGTTCGCCCAGTTCTTCAGATCCGCGTCCCAGGCAGTTAGAGGGAACAAAAATGACCAGGGGGCCTGCCTCTTTTCGTGCGGGTGAACAGGAAATGGTGGTTTCATCCTCGGGTTCGGCGGGCTCGCCTTCCCGGTGAAGGTCGAGCATGGTCCCCTCGGTGGTTTCGTGTTTCCTGACGGAAAAGCCCTTTGCCCGTGCAAATCGGGTGACGTTTTCCACCGCGACGGGGTTATCGACGATGACTGTCAGCTGGGTCGCCTGACTGGCGATCGCCCGGTTAGTCAAGACAACGGGCTGGGGGCACGCCAGGCCGCGCGCATCAATGGTCTGCTTCACGAAAAGATCCTTCTTCTGGCACTCACGTTTCGAAGCGCCGCCAGGGCTGTGTCGATTTCCGGCTCCGTGTTGGAGATCCCGAGGCTGAAGCGAACCGCTCCCTTTGGAAAGGTCCCGAGTTGTCTGTGAGCCAGCGGGGCGCAATGGAGACCCGCGCGGCAACAGATACCCGCCTCTTCCTCGAGGGCGGTGGCCAGTTGGGAGCAGTCCCAGCCATCGAGGTTGAAAGAAACGACGGACGTTCGTTTTTCTTGAGCCCCGTGGCCCAGGACCCGGATTCCCGCAATCTCGCCAAGCCCGTTGAGCAGTCTCTCTGTCAGGGTCATCTCGTATTCCCGGATGACCAGAAGTCCACGTTCTTCAATGAAAGCAAGGCCTGCTTCCAGGCCTGCAAGCCCCACTGTATTGAGGGTTCCAGCCTCGAAGCAGTCAGGGAGGAACTCGGGCTGAATGTCCAGTTCGGACTGGCTGCCGGTGCCGCCGTGGATCAAGGGCCGCAACTGGCCGCGCGCGCGTTTTCCGATGCAGAGTCCGCCAGTTCCCTGCGGCCCGTGGAGCGATTTGTGTCCCGTGAAGGCTACGAGATCGACGCACATGGCTTCCATGTCGATCCGAACTGTTCCGGCGGTCTGGGCCGCATCCACGCAGAAGAGGATACCGGACCGCCTGGCAAAAGGGCCGATCTCCTCTACCGGACAGAGCGTTCCGGTGACGTTCGAGGCATGGCTCAAGACGATGAGCCTGGTTCGATCTGTTTTCGCCTTGACGACGTCAGACGGGTTGAGAGCGTGTCCATCAGGACAAGGAAGCCGGGTGACGTGAACGCCTTGTGATTCAAGAAAACGAAGCGGGCGCAGGACCGAGTTGTGCTCCATCTGGCTCGTAATGACGTGGTCCCCAGGTTGGACGAGTCCTTGCAAGGCCAGGTTCAGGGCTTCCGTGGCGTTTTTCGTGAAGACCACGGAAAGAGCCTGGTCCAGGTTGACGAGTTGTGCCATGCGCTCTCTGGCGTCGTAGACGATGCGTCCGGCATCGATGGACAGCGTGTGCCCGGAGCGTCCCGGGTTGGCACCCGTCTCGCGCATGAAACGGTCCATGGCTTTCATCACGGCTTCAGGTTTCGGCCACGAAGTTGCTGCGTTATCGAAGTAGATCATGGCGCATAAGAACGGTTTTTCACCGAAATGAGCGTCTGCCCTCTCGATTCGACCACGCGGCCAACAACACCGGCCGGAGTCAGGGCTCGCCGGTGGAAATGCTCGAGAAACTCCTGCATTCGTTCGGGGGGGCAGCAAACGAGCATGCCGCCTGATGTTTGGGGGTCAAAAAGGACATCGCGAGACGCAAGCGGGATTTCCTCCTCGAAGGCGGCGCGGGTTCCCACGTACTCCTGGTTCGAGTAAGCCGCGGCCGAAAGGAGTCCCATTTCGGCGAAGGAGAGCGCGCCCTCGAGAAACGGAATACCCGCCATGCCAATCTCCAGTGCAACGCCGCTTGCACGGGCGAGTTGCATCGCGTGCCCCAGGAGTCCGAATCCCGTGATATCCGTCGCGGAAACGGCGCCGCACGCCCGGGCCGATTCCGCCGCCCAGTCGTTGAGGGCCGCCATGGTGCGATTGGCGGTTTCTTCCTGTTCAGCCGTGGCCATTCCTGCCCGGATGGCCATGATCGTGACCCCTGTTCCAAGGGGCTTGGTGAGGATCAAGACGTCGCCTGGCCGCGCCCGGGCGTTCGTAAAGAGCTGATCCGGCGAGGCCACCCCGGTAACCGAAAAGCCGAGCTTGGCCTGGGGATCGAGGATGGAATGCCCTCCCAGAAGGACGCAGCCTGCTTCCCGCAACTTTTCCGCGGCCCCGCGCATTGCGGCAGCCAGAGCACCTTGCCGTACGAGCCTGGAGGGGAAGGAGACAATTGCAAGGGCTGTGAGAGGTTTTCCTCCCATGGCGTAAACATCGCTCAACGCATTCGCCGCCGCGATGCGGCCGTAATTCACCGGATCACGCGCCACGGGCGGGAAGAAATCAACTGTTTGAACGAGGCACTGCCCAGGGCTCAATTGGTAAATGCCCGCGTCGTCCAGCGTTTCGGGTCCAACGAGAACGGCTTTGTCGGACGGAGTGTCGAGGCCGCAGAGTAATCCGGCCAAGTCCTGGGCCGGAATCTTGGCCGCGCATCCACATTCCGTTACGGACTCGAAAAGGTCTATTAACGCGGTCATCGCGCCACCCATTTCAACTTGCTATCGGGAGCAAGACGTGGAACGTTGAACCTGTTCCCCCTTGAGACTTTGGGCTCTCTGCCCACGTCATGCCACCATGTTCTTCCACGAGGCCCTTGACGACAGCAAGCCCGAGCCCCAGGCCCCCGGAGCGGAATTCGGCCTTTCCGGAGTGCCGGTGAAGCGAGGGGAGAGCCTCGTAGAACTCCGCGAAGATCAGGTCGAGCTGGTGATTGTCGATGCCGATGCCCGTATCCCTGACTGAAATCTGGACGCAGTCAGGACGTCTCGTGGCATCGCTGGCTGTTACCTCGATCGACCCGCCATCCGGAGTGAAGCGGATGGCATTCAAGATCAGCTGCTGGAGAACCTGGCTGAGCCGTGACTTATCAGCCAGGATTTGTGGGAGCCCCGTGGCCACCGTGCTCGAGATGTGTTGCTGCCGGCCCTCGGCCAGGGGCTTCAATTCGTCGATGACGGACCCGATCAAAGCCGCAAGGTCTACTTGTTCACGCCTCAGGTAGAGGCGCTTTTCTTTCAGCTGCGCGATGTCGGTGATTTCCGTCACGATCCGGACCAGCCGGTCCAGGTTGCGTTCGAATGCCGCAAAGGCCACCTCTTGTTTCTCGTTCGAGAGCCGGCCGCTCGCGATGAGCGAGGCAAATCCGTAGATCGTCGTCAGTGGTGTCCGCAACTCGTGTGAGGTGATGGAGATGAACTTTGCTTTCAGCCCATCGAGTTCACTCAGTTTGCGATAGGCGTCCCGCAGCTCTTCATGGCTCGCGAGAAGCTGGCTGTGGGCACGCTCGAGATCGTGTGCGTACTCCAGGAGTTTTCTTTCCGAGCGCTCCAGAGCCTGCGTCCGTTCTCGAACGAGGTCTTCAAGATGGTCGTTAAGAGATCGCAAGTCATTGATGAGTCTGCGGTTTTCCTCTTGCAGGGCCCGTTGTTTGAGGGCCCGTTGGAGGGAGAGAACGAGGTCTTCGGGAACAAAGGGTTTCAGGATGTAGTCATACGCCCCCTGCCGGATGGCCGAGAGCGCCGTCTTCATGGTTGCCGCGGCGGAGACCATGATCACGGGCGTATCGGGGGAGACTGTCTTCAAGATTCTCAAGACCTCGATGCCGTCCATGGAGGGCATTTCCACGTCCAGCGTGACGGCATCGAAATTTCTTTTTCTGACTTCAGCGATGGCCTCGAGTCCCGAATTTACAGCCACGGCCTCGAATCCGTTGCGTTCCAGAACCTGGGATGCCGTTTGCCTGTGAAAGGCAGAGTCATCCACGACCAGGACACACTCTTTCTCGGACATCTGCGGTTCCTCGCCTCCAGTTGCAGCGGGAGTCTATCGCGGCACGAGACCTTCAACACGAGCCGCCAAGCGTTCTCCCAAGACGGCGGCATGACCCAAATGATCTATGCCATCTGAATCATCTGAGTCATTTAATTCCTTCAACTCATTCGGCAAAGTATAGGGGTCCAGGGAGGACTTGCCGATGGGATCCGGATCGCTCACCAACCAAGGAGTTTTTCTCACACCGTCAGAGGTCGCCTCTGCTCTCGGGGTGTCCCCCAACACGGTCACGCGGTGGGCGCGTGAGGGGCGGGTTCCCCACCAGATGACACTGGGCGGCCACCGCCGCTTCGAAGCGCATGTCGTTGAGGAACTCCGCCAGCGCCTTCAGGAGAACGGGCCCGCGCCGTCCGGCGGACTGCCCGCCCGCCCGGCCGCCCCAAAAGAGAACCAGGGACTTTCCAAGCAGTGAACGTGTCTCGCCAGGGGAGTTGCCCGGGGAGGAGGCTATGCGCCTCGTCCGGGCTGTTCTTTTGGCTTCAAATAACTGGCGGCTCTGCGCGCCTTTTCAACATCTTCCAAGGTCAACTACCAGGAAGGGAGTCTCTTCATGCCTGATCGACGTCTCGTCACCCTCGATGGAAACGAAGCGGCGGCATCCGTCGCGTTCCGGACCAGCGAGGTCATCGCCATTTACCCGATCACACCGTCCTCTCCCATGGGTGAGTTCTCGGACGACTGGGCTGCTCACGGAGACAAAAACGTCTGGGGGCTCTTGCCCGACGTTGTGGAAATGCAGTCTGAAGGGGGAGCCGCCGGAGCCGTGCACGGTGCCCTGCAGGCTGGAGCCTTGACCACGACCTTCACGGCGTCTCAAGGCCTTCTCCTGATGATCCCGAACATGTACAAGATCGCGGGAGAGCTGACGTCCTACTGCATGCACGTTGCCGCCCGGACGGTCGCCGCACACGCGCTCTCGATCTTCGGCGACCACTCTGACGTCATGGCCTGCCGCCAGATCGGGTTTGCCCTGGTCGCATCCGGTTCGGTTCAAGAGGCGCACGACCTCGCCGCCATTTCCATGGCCTCCACACTGCGCTCACGGATACCGTTCCTTCACTTTTTCGATGGTTTCCGCACGTCTCACGAGGTCGCCAAGATCGAGGAGTTGACGGATGACGACCTGAGAGATCTCCTGCCCGCGGATCTGATCAAGGCTCACCGCGAGCGTGCCCTGACTCCAGACCGTCCGGTCTTGCGCGGGACGGCGCAGAACCCCGACGTCTTCTTCCAGGCGCGGGAAGCGTGCAACAAGTTCTACGAAGCCTGTCCGGCATTCGTTCAGGCCGAGATGGACCGGTTCGCCGCCCTGACGGGCCGCTCGTACCACCTTTTCGACTACGTGGGTGATCCGGCGGCGGAGAGAGTCATTATCTTGATGGGTTCCGGAGCCGAAACAGCTCACGAGACCGTCGATCATCTCGTGGCCCAGGGCGAGAAGGTGGGGATTCTCAAGGTCCGCCTCTACCGGCCGTTCGATGCCAGCGCCTTCATCAACTCGCTGCCCAAGAGCGTCAAGGCGATTGCCGTTCTCGACCGCACAAAGGAGCCGGGCGCGATCGGGGATCCGCTCTACATGGATGTCGTGACCACTCTGCGGGAGATGAAGGACGCGGGTACCTGGCCTCTGGCCGGGGATCCGGTGGTCGTTGCTGGACGTTATGGGCTCTCCTCGAAGGAATTCACCCCATCCATGGTGAAAGCGATCTTCGACGAACTAACCAAGGCGCGTCCGAAGAACCACTTCACGATCGGCATCATGGATGACGTGACGCACACGTCGCTCGCGTACGACCCGGCGTGGGACATCGAGCCGGATGATGTCAAGCGCGGACTCTTCTTCGGCCTTGGCGCCGACGGAACGGTCGGAGCCAACAAGAACTCCATCAAGATCATCGGTGAGGAGACGCCGAACTACGCGCAGGGATACTTCGTGTACGACTCGAAGAAGTCGGGTGCCACCACGATCTCGCATCTTAGGTTTGGTCCCAAGCCCATTCGCTCGGCCTACCTCATTTCGAGAGCCAACTTCGTTGCGTGCCACCAGTTCGAGTTCATCTACAAGTTCGAGATGCTCGAGTCCGCGGTTCCCGGCGGTGTGTTCCTTCTGAACTCACCTTACGGAAAAGACGAGGTGTGGGACGAACTCCCCATCGAAATGCAGGAGCAGATCATCGAAAAGAAGCTGCAGTTCTTTGTGATCGACGCCATCAAGGTGGCACGCGACACGGGAATGGGCGGCCGTATCAACACGATCATGCAAACCTGCTTCTTTGCGATTTCGGGTGTTCTGCCCCGCGAAGAAGCCATTGAACACATCAAGCACTCGATCGACAAAACGTATGGAAAGAAGGGGGCCGAGGTGGCGCGGCGGAACAAGGAAGCCGTGGACCGCACTCTCGAGAACCTCTTTGTAGTGGATGTTCCCCCTTCGGTGACGGCGTCGCGCAGGCGCCCGCCCATCGTTTCCGAAAACGCTCCGGATTTCGTCAAGCGCGTGACGGCCGTGATGCTGGCCGGCAAGGGCGACCTTCTGCCTGTCAGCGCCTTCCCGCCGGATGGCACCTGGGATACGAGCACGACTCAGTGGGAGAAGCGGAACATCGCTCTCGAAATTCCAGTTTGGGATCAAAAGATCTGCATCCAGTGCAACAAGTGCGCACTCGTCTGCCCTCACGCCGCGATTCGCGCCAAGGTCTACGACCCGGCTCTACTCAAGGATGCGCCTGCCACCTTCAAGTCGACCCCCTTCAAGGGGCTCGAGTACAAAGGCTGGAACTACACCATTCAGGTCGCGCCAGAAGACTGCACGGGTTGCAATCTGTGCGTCATGGTTTGTCCGGCCAAGGACAAGTCCAACCCGCGGCACAAGGCCATCGACATGGCCGAGCAGCGGCCCATCCGTGATGCAGAGCGTGAGAACTACGCGTATTTCCTGAACCTGCCCGAAGTGGATCGCTCGAATGTCAAGGTGGGCGACGTGAAGGGCTCTCAGTTCCTCGAGCCGCTCTTCGAGTATTCGGGTGCTTGCTCCGGCTGCGGGGAGACGCCCTATGTGAAGTTGATGACCCAGCTGTTTGGCGACCGGTCTCTCGTGGCCAACGCAACGGGTTGCTCGTCCATCTACGGCGCGAACCTTCCAACGACTCCTTACACCAAGAACCGGGATGGCCGTGGCCCTGCCTGGTCAAATTCCTTGTTCGAAGACAACGCCGAGTTCGGACTTGGCTTCCGGCTTGGAGTTGACGCCCATTCCCGACAGGCGGCCGATCTGCTCCGCTCGCTGGCCTCGGATGTCGGGGAGGCTTTTGTCGACGAGTTGCTCAAGGCCGAGCAGGCCGGAGAAGCCGGGATTGCTGCCCAGCGCGCTCGCGTGGCACTCCTGAAAGGCAAACTCGAGGGGCTGAACAAGCCCGATGCCTCGAGGCTTCTCTCGGTGGCCGATTACCTCGTCAGGAAGAATGTCTGGATCGTGGGTGGCGACGGCTGGGCCTATGACATCGGCTACGGCGGACTCGACCACGTTCTGGCGCTCGGCCGGGATGTGAACATCCTCGTCCTCGACACGGAGGTCTATTCCAACACGGGTGGCCAGCAGTCCAAGGCGACGCCGATCGGTGCCGCTGCCAAGTTTGCCTCCGCGGGCAAGGCCAACGCCAAGAAGGACCTCGGCTTGATGGCCATGAGCTACGGCAACGTTTATGTTGCCCGGGTGGCCTTTGGCGCAAAGGACAGTCAGACCGTCAAGGCCTTCATCGAGGCCGAGACGTACCCGGGCCCCTCGATCATCATCGCTTACAGCCACTGCATAGCCCATGGATACGACATGGCGTTTGGCTGCGAACAGCAGAAACTGGCGGTCAACTCTGGCATTTGGCCGCTTTTCCGGTTCGATCCCAGGAGAATCGCCAGCGGCGAGCCCCCGCTGATCCTGGACTCCGGCCAACCGACCGTTCCCGTGGCCAAGTACATGCAGGGCGAGACGCGTTTCCGCATGGTCGAGAAGCAAGACCCTGTCCGCTTCCGCCACCTGCAGGCCGCCGCACGGAAATCCTCGTTCCAGAGAGTGGCCGTGTACCAGCAGCTCTCGGCCCTGACGGTTCCCAAGTCGGCGCCGGCTGAAGAGGCCAAGTCTGAAACGGCTGCTTCGCGGTCTTCCGAGGACTGAGGGAGATAAAAGAAATGATGGACCTGACAACACAGTATCTGGGACTCACCCTTCCCCATCCCTTGATGCCCGGTTCCTCCCCGATGATCGCGGATCTGGACCGGGTGCGTAAACTCGAGGACGCCGGAGCGGCCGCCATCGTCATGACCTCGCTCTTTGAAGAGCAGATCGTTGGCGAGGAAATGGCCACTCACCACGCGATTCACTCACACGCCGGGTCGTCGGGTGAAGCCTCGACTTACCTTCCGGAACACCCCGATTTCCTGCTTGGCCCGGACGAGTACCTCGAACACCTCACAAAGGTGAAAGCGGCCGTCAAGATTCCCGTCATTGCCTCGCTCAACGGGGCGACGCGGGGAGGCTGGCTGCGGTATGCCAAGCTGATGCAGGACGCGGGCGCGGATGCCCTCGAACTCAACGTTTACGAACTTCAAACCGACTTCACCGAAAGCGGGGAGAGGGTTGAGGACCGCACCATTGACGTCGTGCGCGAAATCAAACGCAGCGTCACCATCCCGGTTGCCGTGAAGCTATCGCCGTTTTACACGTCTCTTGCTCATTTCGCCCTGGAACTTGACCACACGGGGGTGGATGGGCTCGTCCTCTTCAACCGTTTCTATCAACCAGACATCAATATCGAAGAGCTAGAAGTCGAGCGTGTCTTGCACCTCTCAAACTCCTCGGAACTTTCGCTGCGCCTGCGGTGGCTCGCAATCCTCTCCGGGCGTGTTCGTCCGTCCCTTGCGGTCTCGGGCGGCGTCCACAGCCCGGCTGATGTCGTCAAGGCGATCATGGCCGGAGCGCACGCGGTGCAGCTCGTTTCTGCTCTCTTGCAGCGCGGGCCGGAGTACATCCGGGTGCTGAGGGGCGAACTCGAACGGTTCCTCGAGGAGCACGAGTACGAGTCGCTCGATCAGATGCGTGGAAACATGGACCTCATGGCGTGTCCGGACCCGAAGGCGTACGAACGGGCCAACTACATGCTTTTGTTGCAGAGCTGGAGGTTTTAAGGCAACTTCGCGGAGTGTCCCTTCCGGTTTCCCCGGGCGGACTTTCCTGGGAGCGCGGGCATCTTGCCCGCCCCCCGGGCGCCCAGAGACCGGCAGGAGGCCTGTGCTCCCAGGGAGGAAGGTTTTCTGGAGAACTCTCAACTCCAGGAAGCTCTTCGAATGAGGCCAGAAAGTCTCCTTTTTGACGGAAGGGTTTTTGGAAAGGGATCCGGTTTCGGGTCCCTTTTCTTTTTGAACAATGCCCCACCGAATCTCCGGTGCCTGAAGGCTAGCCCCGGGGGAAATAACAAGCTTGCTAGTGAAACTCCGAAAAAACTTAGAGAATGACAACGTGGTTGATCCTTCAGTTCAGACTGCAAACGAACTCCTGGCGGCCGGGCAAACCCGCGAAGCCTCTGAGATGGCCAAGGGACTCCTGAAATCGCTGGAAACTCCGAATACGCGGCAGATCTACGCACGCGCCTATGCGGCTCGCATCCGCGCTCTCGCGCTCGAGGGCCTCTTTCGGGACGCAAGGTCGCTGGGAGAGTCCGTCGTCGAGCGGCACCCGTTTGCCGCGGCAACGGTGAACCAGGCTCTGGAGGATCTGAAGCTCATCAACAACAAGTTCGAAGTGCCGTTGAGAGGACTTGTTAGTGGCAAGGAAGAGGACAAACCCCGGTTCCTGGCGTTTCTTTCGGCCAATCTCGCCGACCCGCGATGGGTGTCGGACTCTGAATTCCTGCCAGCGGACCACCCCCTCAAAACGGAGGCGAAAGCCGTCTGGACCGCGTTTGAAGCCGTGACCTCGGGCTCGGTGGATCCAGATGTCTTGCGGCCTCTCGACACCATTCCGCGCTCGTCGATTTTCGCTCCCTGGAAGCTCGCCATTCGAGCAATCGCATCCGCTTCTCAGAACGACTTCGAGTCCGCGAAAAAGAACGCCTCCCTCATTCCAGAGACGAGCCGTGTTCATCACATCGTTCCTGTGATCCAGCATCTGGCTGGAGTTAAAGCCCCAAAATTGAGCCACGGCGGCGAACAGCTCTTCAAGGGTCTCGCGAGTTCGAGAGAAACCTTCAGTACCTTGATGAGGACTCTCGATGAGGTTCTTCACCGAAGAACCATGGACAAATATGCCCTCGCGCGGGTGTTTCAGGCCATCGAGTCCGCCTTGCCCAGCATCCCAGGCGCCGTGCGCTCGATCGTCCTGAGTACCGTCATCCAATTCCTGGCAAACCATGATATCGATCAGGAGGTCTTGAGTGAGGTCCTCTCTTCCAGCAAGGATAGGGCAGAGGTCCTGAGACTCGCCGCCCTCTCGTTCGAGCGAGAGGATGCTTTTTATGCCGCGAGCCTGTGGGAACGGTACCTCGATCTCTGTCACTCCAAACAGGTTTTTCGGGAGAAGAGTCTCGAGACCGCCCTCGTCCTGCTCCACATTTGCGACGCCCTGCCGCCCGAGGACGACATTCTGGAGGAGACCAAATGCGACTCGTTCGAGGATTTCAATCGGGCAATCAAGCGCCGGCAAATCCCGGAGGTCTTTGACCGCGAATTCCTGCTGGAAAAAGCTCTCCACTGCCACCCCATGCCGGTTCTGTTCTCCAAGCTCCACACGCTTTTTCTTCAGCGCGGGGACGGGGCGAAGCTCCAACCCCTTTGCGAGAGGTGGAGGCAGGCTTTTCCTCACGAGGCCGAGCCCTGGATTCACCTCGTGGAAGCCGCGCTGATGGCCTCTCAACCCGAGAGAGCCCGCAACCTGTGCCTCGAGGCAATTGAAGCGAACCCCATTGACCCGAGGCTGAGGGAACTCTACTTCAGTGTGCTGCTCCGATCGCTCGAGGATGGAACCCGCGAAATGAGTTCAGATTGTGAGAGCCGGCTCTCGGCCGTCTTGCGTGAGCCGCTCGCGGCCTCTGGGAGCGGCCGGCTCTACGTCATGGCCCTGGAGTGGGTTCTCGCCTACAAGCGAGAAGGCGACAACAGCAATCGCGCGGCCGAGTTGCTGGAGCAACTCCAGAAGGAGACCGGGAACGAAGCCACCGTTCTGATTCTCTTGCACACGGCCGCGGCCATCTGCGGTTTGAAGACCCGTCCGCGCTTCGAGCGCAAGGGCGACATTATCGAGGGTCTCAAGGCCGCGAAAAAGGTCTTGAAGGCACTGGAACGTGTCATGCAGACGCCCGATGAAGTCCTGGTCTGGCTCGACCAGGAGTTCATCAAGCGTTCCACGATTCAACTCCTGGAGTTCCTGCGGGGAGACGACAGAGAGCCACCCTTTACCTATCAACTGGAGAAACTCGCCGTTCTGCATGGCTTCAAGCGGCGTAACGAGTTCCTGAGCCTGTTCTTGAACGCCAGGCTTGCCCAGACACTTGGAGGAGACGCCTCCATCCAGAAAATCAAATCTTCGCTCGAACTGGCGAGCGCCGCCCGGGCGCTGTTTAACCGGCTGCCAGGGGATTTCGCCCCGGAATCTGGAATGCTCGATTACCTGGACGAGATTTGTGATGTCGCCAGCATGGGTCTCGGCTTGAGAGTGAAGGCCGTCCCCTCGAGGAAGGACATCGACCGGATTCTCGAAAGAGAGATAATCACCCTCGAGTTATCTCTCTTCGGAAGAATCCTGGCGCCCGAGAAAAGGGCACTTGCTAAACCCGCGTCGAAAAAGAGCGCCCCTCGAAAGAAAGCCCCGGCTAAAAAGGCTCCGAAAAAACCATGAACCCGCACGAATCCTCAATGGACCCATTCGCCGTTCTGTGTGTGTCCCATGATGCCTCCACCGAGCAGATTTCCACTGCTTACTACGAAGGGATCAGGAACCACCCTCCGGATCGTGATCCCGAGGGATTCAAGCGCATCAGAGCCGCCTACGAACTCCTCAGGGACGAGGAGTCTCGCGCGAAATTGAGGCTCTTTGGTCCGGCGCCTCTGCCCGATTGGAAGGACGTGCTCGACCTCTTGCCGCGGGAAATGAAGTTCAAGGGTCCCCGCCTCTGGCTCGAGTTGCTGAAAGAGGTTAGAGGTTGATGTCCAACGATTCTGACTTCAAAAGCCGGTTCTTGGAGGACGTCAAGAACTGGCTTGACTCGTTGGAAGCACCAATCCCCCCGGACATCCCCGGGGAAACAGAGGTTTCGGGGCATCCTCCGAGCCTCTTTGATCTTCTTGCCCAGATGACGGCCCTGACACAGGAAGTCAAGTTAGCCAACAGGGCGACGAATCGTCTCAATAGTGAAGTCACGGCTGGCATTACAAAGCTCTCGGAGGCCAGCGCGAATCCTTCTCCCGCAGCCCTTTCCAAAGCCCGGCGCGAGGGCCGGCTGGAGGCGATTCAGGAACTTCTTGACGTCAGGGACCGGTTCGAACGAGGCATCCTCGAAGCAGAGCGGCGGATGGCAAGAAAGCCGGGTTTTTTCGAACGGCTGGCGCGCAACCGCAACCGCGAGGTGTTAGAAGGCATCGTCAGTGGAAACCGCCTCGCGCTCGATCGCCTGGACGACACCCTGCGGCGCATGGAGGTTCTGGGGATTTCTGCAGGCCCGGGCGATCACTTTGACCCGGCTCTCATGAAGTGTGTCGAGACGGTCATCCAGGCTGGGGTGCCGCCTCACAAGGTTCTCGACGTCTTGCGGCCAGGGTTCACTCATCAAGGACGGGTTCTGAGATACGCGGAAGTCAAGGTCTCCAGGGAAGAAGGCAACAAATGACAGACATCATTGCTGGCATCGACCTCGGAACGACGAACTCCGAGATCGCCCTATTTCTCGATGGAGCAGTCCGGGTCTTGCCCCCGGATGGCGACCCGGTTTTGCCGTCCGTGGTGGGCCTGGCGCTCGACGGCACGCTCCTTGTCGGTGACGCGGCACGCAACCAACTCCCCCTGTTTCCCGAAAGAACCGTGCGTTCGATCAAACGCCTCATGGGCACGAGTGAGACGGTGTCCGTGGGCGACAAGGCCTTCACGCCCCCAGAAATCTCAGCGATGATTCTGAGAACCCTCAAGGAACGTGCCGAGAGCTGCGCTGGGGCCCCCGTTGAAAAGGCCATCATCACGGTTCCTGCGTTCTTTTCGGACGCTCAAAGGCAGGCAACCCGGGAAGCGGGAGCCATTGCCGGTTTCGAGGTCCTCCGGATCCTCAACGAGCCGACTGCGGCTGCCCTCGCTTACGGCGAGGATCGTGAAGGCCGCAAAACGGTTCTGGTCTACGACCTTGGCGGCGGCACCTTTGATGTCTCGATCGTGCACGTGGCTGGCGAAATCATCGAAGTGCTGGCAAGCCACGGCAATACGCATCTCGGTGGCGACGACTTTGACGACTTGCTCGTGGCTCACGTGGAGAAGGAACTGCGCATGTCGGGCGCGCCAGACCTCACTGGCGACCAGCGCGTGATGGGACGAGTCAGGCGAGCTTGTGAGGAGGCCAAAAAGAGACTGAGCTTCGAACCCTACACGCGAATCCGCGAGGAACACCTTTGCGAAGTGAACGGAAAACCCTTCCACGCTGACATAGAAGTCTCCCGGACCACTCTGGAGGGGTTGATTCGTTCCCTTCTCGAAAGGACCATGGAGAGCGTCGGAAAGGCCATGTCTGACGCGAAGAAGACCGTCAAGGATATCGATGACGTTTTGCTCGTTGGAGGAGCGACACGCACACCGCTCGTCTCGGATCTTCTCGAAGACCGGTTTGGAAAACGCCCGCGCCAGGATCTTCATCCGGACCTCTGTGTGGCGCTGGGAGCGGGGGTCCTGGCTTCGAGGCTCTCCGGGCACGCGGTCGACCGCATCCTGGTCGATGTCTCGCCTTACTCTTTTGGCCCCTCGTACCTCGGCAACCTGGATGGCTTTCAATACCCGCATTGCTACCAGCCCGTTCTCGCGCGGAATACACCGCTGCCCGCGAGCCGGGCTCAGGCCTACGCGACCGTGTCGGATTATCAGAAGGCAGTTGAAATCAGGGTTTTTCAGGGAGAAGACCCTGATGCCATGAACAATATCTTGATCGGGAAGTTCAAACTCGCAGACCTGGCTCCGGTTCCGGCGCCGAACCAGATCATCTGCCGGTTCGATCTCGACATCGACGGAATTCTCCATGTGACGGCGACTGAGAAGCTCACTGGCAAGTCCGTGTCGATCACGATCGAGCGCGCCACATCCAACATGACGCCCGAAGACTTGGAAGCCGCTCGCGCCCGGATGGAAGAACTCTTCGGCAGCGAAGGCGAAGTACCGGACGAGTTCCGGGAAAGTGACCTGGGTGACGGCGCCGGGTTTGTCGAGGGAACAGTTGTGGGAGGGGAGTCTCCACTCGAGTCCCAGGAAGCCGGTGCCGCGCGCAAGCTCATCGAAAGGAGTCGCGGCCTGTTCCAGAGGATGACCCTCGAAGACCGTGACGATGTGATCCGCTTGCATGAAGAGATCGAGGATTGTATTCAGGCCGGGGATCCTAAACGGCTGGAGAAAGCGATGGGTGAACTCGAGGAGATCCTCTTCTTCGTGGAGGAGCGTTGAGCGAAATCCGCTGTCCGGCATGCCGCGCCCTCGTCCGGAGCGCGGCATGCGGGCGGTGCGGCGCGGACTTGACGGATGTGATCCGGGCAGTGTCGTGGGCTTCCCGGTTGACGGAGGAAGCCCGGATGATCTTTCTTCGAGGCGACTTCGATACCTCCGCGGCTCTCGCTCGCGCGGCCTGGATGCTGCGAAAAACGGACGCGGCCCGCTCGGTATGGATCCTGGCCCTTCTGGCTCAGGGCAGGGGCGCTGATGCACTGAAACTGTGGGTCGAGAAAAACACCTCCCCTTGAAACTCGTGGCCCAGCCTGCGGCGTTATTCTTTCCACGGGTAAAATTGACCGTTTCCGGAGTTCTTGCCCTCGCCCCGGGTGACCGCTCACGCTGGGCGAGGGGAGGGGCTCCGTGACGGGAAGTACCTCCCATGCGAACTCGCCCGGGAAGCAGTTTCCGTCTGGATCACCCGTCAATTTCACCCGCGCAGAGCATAGAGCCCTGATTTCGAGCGGGCGTTTCTGAGAGAATTGGAGTGTGACCCGATTTAGCGTTGTCATACCCGTTTTCAACGGCGAGAGTTTTCTTTCCGAGGCCATCGACAGCGCCTTGTCACAAAGTCTCGAGCCCATCGAGATCATAGTGGTCGACGATGGCTCCGTTGACGCGAGCCGCCAGATAGCGCAGCGGTTCGAAAGTAAGGGTCCGGTTCGTGTGCTTTCGCAACCGAACTCCGGGCCATCGGCTGCCAGGAATCTGGGGGCCAGGAGTGCAAAGGGCGAGTGGCTTGCTTTTCTGGATCACGACGACCGCTTCGAGAGAACCTATCTGGAGGCGGCTGACCGTTTCCTCATGTCGAATCCGGGAGCGGGAGTTCTCTCCATGGGAGTCCGCATCCTGGCGGAAAACGGCGCTCTCACCCCCCACATCATCGTAAAAGCGAGTCCCGAAAGCCGGTATTCCACCGCCGGGATGCTCGAGGGAGACGTGGGAACGATCTGTACCCCGATCGTCCGGCGCAACCTCTTTCTGGAATCGGGTGGTTTCGACGAGTCGTTGAAGGCCAACGAAGACTGTCATCTCTGGCTGAGGCTCTCCCTCATTACCGAAATCCACCAGTGCTCCGAGCCGCTGCTTCTTTATCGAAAACACTCCCGGAATTCGAGCGGGGACATTCTGGGTAATGCGCGCGAATCGGTCCGGTCGCTTCAGTTACTCGAGGAAGCTCACCAGGAGTTTAGAGAGGAGTTCTTCTCTTCATTCAGGAAACTCAAGGGCAAGGAGTACTTACGATTGGGGCGTGAACTCCTGGCGAAGCCGCTCGTCGCACGACCGGGCACCCTGGAGGCGAGGCGTGCTCTCGTGGCCGCCGTGACCCACCGGCCCGCCCGCCTGAGGGGATGGTTGTATCTCGTGATCGCATACATTCCGGGGGGCCCGGCCATCTTCTCGCGTTTCCGCCGGCTCGAGCTGAAACGCCGCCAGGCCATGCGCGGCACGGAACTCGCCGCCGCCTTTCGAGAGACAAAACGGCGCCTTCGGAGGGCCGTACACGGTGATAGAGGTGCCTCGGGCCGGGCGGGATGGCCCCCGCTCTCGGGGAGATAAGATCCCTCGAAGTCAGGGTTTCCGCGCTTCGAGTTTCGCGATCGCCTGCGCGAGGTCCTCGTGCGCCCCGGCCAACACGAGTGTGTCGCCCGTCTGGAGCACAAACTCTGGTGGCAAGGGGGCCACGGCCTGGCCATCGCGAAGCACGGTCGGAACAGCAACGTGCAGGTCCGCCAGCCCCAAGTCGCAGATTGGTGTCCCGTCGGCGGACGTCTCTGGCATGATGAGAAAAAGTTCGGACGTGCCTGCAGCCATGATGGCGGAAAGCCTCCGCCCGTCAGCCGCCTTTCCGTGCGGGTCGCGGAGTTTGATATACCCCTCATCCCGGAGAATGCGTAGCTGCGCCGTAATAACGTTCCCTGGAATGTGGAGGAGTCTCAGGACGCGCGCCACGATCTCGATGGACGTCTCGAATTCCTCCGGGATGACCTCGTCTGCTCCTTGATTGCGAAGGGCCTCGACTTCGTGGATGTAGCGTGTTCTCACAAGGATCCGGCCCTTCCTGTTGCGGTGCCGGCAGAGGCGCGTGGCCCTGCGGGCGCCTTCCGGATCCTGAATCGTGATGACGATACCAGCAGCCTTGTCGACTCCAACTGCATCCAGCCCTTCGGTCCCCGTTGCATCCGCCCGAATGACACGCACGCCATCTCGCCGCGCCATCGCAACCCGCTCCGGGTCCAACTCGAGGACGATGTGGGGAATCCTGGTTTCCAGAAGGACTCGGCCGACGCTCCGTCCATTCAGACCATAACCGATGACGACGATGTGGTTTTCGAGTCGAGCATGACCGTGACCCGCATCTTCATCGAGCACCTCTGCCCGTTCCTCCAGATGTTCGGCTAGCCTGGGTCCGGCCGCTATGAAGAGGGGTGCGAGCGTGAGCGTGATGACCGCGACCGCCACGAACGTCTCATTGGACGCCGTGCTCAGTAATCCGAGTTTTGCGCCAGCCTGGGCCAAGACAAACGAAAATTCCCCAACCGTTGAGAGAGCAAGGGCAGCCTTCAGCGAGGTCCGGGGGGCGCATCCGGCCGCCAACAGCGCGACATGAGCCGTCACCAGTTTGACGAGTATCACCGCCACGGTCGCCAGGAGAATGACCAGCGGAGACTCCAGCAAGAACGCCGGATTCAACAACATGCCGATCGAAACGAAAAAGAGACTCGAAAGAAGGTCTCGAAACGGCGAAAGGGTCGCGGCAACTTCGTGGACGTGTTCACTTTCGCCGAGCACGATCCCCGCGGCGAAGGCGCCCATCGCGGCAGAGACCCCCGCTTCCTCCGCCAGCGAAATGATGACGATGACGACAACAAAAACCCCGCCAGTGAAGCTCTCGCGGCTTCCTAGTCTCACGACTTGGTCGAGCAGCCGCGGCACGATGAACCGCGCGGCGGCCACGAGCAACATGACACCCGCGATCGCCACCGCGACCTTGGTCACCACGGTGAGGGTCGCGGGACCTCCAGCGGTACCCCTTCCGAGAGCAGGTAGCAACAACACGAGCGGGATGACAGCCAAATCCTGAAAAAGCGAGACCCCGAGAAATCTTTTGGCAAAGGGCGCCGCGATTTCGTCCCGGGCTGTCAGGATCGGGAGAATGACAGCCGTCGATGACGTCGACACCAGAAGACCATAAAAAACCGACTCGTTTCCGGGAAACCCGATCGCGTACGCGAGTAGGGCGCTCACTCCTGCCGCAAGACTCAACTGGAGCGACCCGCCAACCAGGGCTGTCCGTCCAAGGCTGAAAAGCCGTGTCACCGGAAACTGCAGTCCCACGAAAAAGAGAATCAGGACGACGCCAAATTCCGCGATTCCCTCGACCCTGTGCGCATTCTCGAGCCAGCCAAGCGCGTGAGGCCCGATGACCACACCCGTGATCAGAAACCCCACGATCTGCGGGAGGTGAATCCGGCGGCAGACAAAGAGGACCGGAAACGACGCCGCCAGAATCACCGCGACATCCCTTAAGAATTCACGGCCGAGCACGGAATCGAGTCTACGAGGATTCGCCGCGATCACAAATCAAGAAATAAGACACTTGACAACTCGACAGTAACTGACTATATTTAAGGAATATGGAGGACAGCAACCGTTACGGTATCGAGGACCTGGCGAGGCTCGGCGGCGTCTCGCGCAGGACGGTGAGGTACTACGTACAGGAGGGTCTGATCTCGGGTCCTCTTGGGCTCGGGCGGGGGAGTCACTACACGGCAGCCCACCTGCGGCAGTTGACGGCCGTGCGCGAACTCCAGGAGCAAGGGCGAAGCCTGGAGGACATCCGGTTAATTCTTGCGGGGAAGCTCGAAGTTCCGCCGCCGCAGCAGCTTCCCGCTTTTCGACGGGAACACTGGATTCGGCTGGTTTTTGCTGATGGGATCGAGTTACACGTTTCGAGCCATTACCGGCTTCCCTCGTCGACGAAATTCGCGGAACTCACGGACTGGTTTGCACGGAACTTGAAGAAACAGGAAGAGGAGTGAAGATGCCTGAATCCAAGCCATCAGGGTTAGTGGGAGCCTCGGGCCCCATTCCGCTCGAGGGAGTCTTGATCGAGGCCGAGATCAAGGACTTTGCTGTCAAGCAGACACTGACGCAGCGTTACCGGAACACCGAGACGCACCCGGTCGAGGCCATCTATGTTTTTCCGCTCGACGAGGGCTCGGCCGTGTGCGGATTCGAGGCGGTTGTAGGCGGTGTTCACATAACGGGGGAAGTCCAGGAGAAAGAAGCAGCGTTCGAGGCTTATGACAGGGCGATTTCCGAGGGGCATGGCGCGTACCTTCTCGATCAAGAGAAGCCCGACGTTTTCACGGCGAGTGTTGGGAATCTGCCGCCGGGGGCGGAAGTGCTCATCCGGATCATGACAGTTGCGGAGCTGTCCCTGGAAGGTGAGGACATCAGGTTCACGGTGCCAACGGTGGTGGCGCCGAGGTATGCGCCTTCGGAAGACCGCAAAGGTGTCGGGAAAACGGTTGCGGAGGCGGTGAACCCGCCGGTGGCCTGGAGTGTTCCGTATGGGCTCGAGCTTCGCGTGGCCCTGGAAATGGGCTCAGCAATAAAGGGGCTCGAGTCGCCCACTCATCCGATTTCGTTTGATCTCGACGGGAAGAGGGCCACGGTTCAACTCGGGGAAAGGGCTGCCGCTCTGGACCGGGATTTCGTCTTGAAGATAAGGCTCTCAGACCCATTCAAGCCGAGCGCTTTCATCGAGAAGGGGCCCGGAGGAGAACACGCGGCTCTGATCGCTTTCAGGCCGCATTTTGACGAGAGTGATGCCGAAAAGGCGCGGGCCGAGCTGATCTTCCTCGTCGACCGGTCCGGCTCGATGGATGGCACCTCGATCGCGGAGGCCCGGAACGCGCTGCAGCTCTGCCTGCGCAGTTTGAGAGAGGGAATCGACTTCAACATCGCTGGTTTCGGAAGCACGCACGAGCTGCTCTTTCCCGAGAGCCGTCCCTACGGTGACGACAGCCTGAAGGAGGCCAGCCAGCACGTGAAGTTCATGCTGGCGGACATGGGAGGGACCGAGATCCTGCCGGCGCTCGAGGCCATCTTCAAGAAGGAACCGAGGCCCGGGTGTCCGAGGCAGCTCTTCGTGCTGACGGACGGTGAAGTTTCGAACACTGAGGCCGTGATCGCCCTCGTGCGTAAACACTCGGCGTCAACTCGCGTTTTCACATTTGGTATTGGTGCCGGGGCAAGCCAGCACCTCGTGAAAGGCATGGCTCGAGCCGGAGAAGGGGAGGCCGAGTTCATCGCGCCGGGTGAACGAATGGAAGGCAAGGTCATGCGGCAGCTTGCGCGCGCCCTCACTCCGTCGCTTTCAGATGTCACTGTCAACTGGGGAGGTCTCTCTGTGCGTCAAGCGCCTCACCGGGTCCCACCTGTTTTCGAGGGAGGCCGGCTTCTCGTCTATGGATTCTTGAAGGAGGTGAAGAACACCACGGTGACGCTCGAAGCGAAGGGGCCAGCGGGGACGATCACTTTCCCTGTGACTCTCGATGTTTCCGGCTCCAGGGAAGAGGCCCTCATCACTACCCTCGCAGCCCGGACGCTCATTCGCGACCTTGAGGAGGGAGGGAGCCCTCTTCACACGCGGCGCGGGTCGTTGCAGGGACGGCAGCGGGCAGAGGCGAAGGTCTCGCCTGAGGACGAGCTGAAGACTGAAATCATCAAGCTCGGAGTTCAGTACCACCTGGTGTCTCGTCACACGTCGTTCGTCGCGATCGAAAAGCGGGCGAATCCTGTCACGGGCGAAATGCAGCTGCGTAAGGTCCCGGTCGCCCTGGCAAAGGGCTGGGGCGGCATGGACAAGATCGAGCCGCCTGTTCACATGGCCCAGTTTGGTTCTGGTTCGTTGCCGCCGATGTCGCCGCCCGGATTCGCCGCGTTCGCTGCGGCGCCAGCACCGATGGCGAAGTCGCCCAGTCCCGCGCCAAAGCGTTCCGCTCCACCGTCACCACCACCACCTCCGGCGGCCGCTCCACTTGCAGATGTCGACTTTGATGCTCTTTGCTGCGAAAGTGAGGAAGAGGACCGGTTCTCGCCCGAACCGCAGCCTGAGAGGCTTCTCGATGCGCTGGTGTCGCTCCAGAGGGCCGATGGGTCCTGGGAACTCGACGGCGACCTGGCCCGCGCGACGGGCACCGTTCTCTCAGAACTGAAGGCCGCAATCGCGAACGAGAAGGATCAAAAGCTGGCTGCGAAAGCCCTCGCGACGGCTCTGGCATTGATCTGGCTGGAAAAGAAGGCTCCAGGTCAGAAAGATGAGTGGCGGCTTCTAGCCAGGAAAGCCGAAGGGTGGCTGGCGAAGCAGGTGAGGCCGTCCTCCGGCTCTTCGTGGAAGGAGATGGCCGAGAAGCTCATGAAGTGAGGCTCACGCGTCTTCTTTGATTTGCGGCGCCAGGATGATCCGCGTCATACAGTGAAAACACGCCGTGTGATGAGGTAGGGTCCTGGCGCCGCGCCTGGAGAAGAGACATGATGGCTTTGCGAATCGTCCCGGTCGTTCTGAGTTCCCTGGTTCTGGGAGCGCACTTCTACCGCGCGGGGTACACGCCGCTGGCCGTTGCGGCGGCTCTTTTCCCGCTCCTCCTTCTGTTCAGGAACCTCTGGTGCCTCCGAGCCGTCCAGGTCTTCCTCTTTTTCGGAGCGGCGGAGTGGATCCGGACGATTCTCACGATAGCGGATGTCAGGCAGGCCATGGGCCGTCCCTGGATCCGGATGGCTGCCATTCTGGGGGCCGTCGCTTTCATCACCCTCGTTTCGGGTCTGCTGCTCGGTGCCCGCCGCGTCCGCGAACATTACACGCGGCCGCTACATGTAGCGGAGGCGTAATCCATGTCACTCACGGGACGTCTAAAGCGCGAGTTCCGGACGATCGAGGTCATGATCTCTCTCTACTGCAAGGACCATCACGCAAGAGGGAGAGTCCTTTGTGTGGAGTGCGAGGAGCTTCGTGTTTACGCGGAAAAACGTCTCGGAAAGTGTCCCTTCGGTCAAGACAAGCCGACGTGTGTCAACTGCCCCGTGCACTGTTATCAGGCGGCCATGCGTGAGAAAGCACGAATCGTCATGCGCTACGCGGGGCCGCGGATGCTTCTGCGTCACCCGTATCTTGCGATCATGCACCTGCTCGACGGCCGGCGCCCCGCCCCGCAACTCGTCAGGAAAAAGACGTTAGCGAAGAGCGAGAACAGCCCGGCAGGCTGAGGCACCTCGTTCTCAGGGCTCGCCGGTGATGTGGACGACGATGCGCCGCCGGTGGGGGCGGGTCCGGTGTTCGGCGAGATAGAGGCCCTGCCAGGTCCCGAGGGCCAGCCGGGAGTTCGTGATGGGGATGACCTCGCTGCTGCGGGTGATGACGGACCGAAGGTGCGCGGACATGTCATCAGGTCCCTCGCTGTCGTGTTCGTAAGACGGGTCGCCGTCGGGCGCGAGCTTCTGAAGCCACCGAAGAACATCGGATTTCACGGAAGGGTCGGCATTTTCCTGGATCACGAGGCTTGCGGAGGTGTGGCAACAGAAGACCGTGCAGAGGCCCGTCCGGATTCTGGATGTCTTGACAATGCGAGTCACTTCAGCCGTGATCTCCATGAGGCTCCGGCCGCGTGTTTCTATCTCGAGGATTTCTTGGTACTGAATCATGCTGTGGGAGATCTCATACTATACGGCGGTCGCTGATGAGGACCCACAGGTGAGCGTGATATCAGAAGCCGGCGCTTACGCTGGCTCGGGCCCCGAACCCCCTGCCGGTAAAAGGGACCGGCGGGTGGCTTTCTGGCTTCTCGTTGCCGTGACGTGCGTTTACATCTTGTGTCACGGCGGCACGGTCGATGCGCCCGACGGGGCCGTCATGTATCGCTTGACTGAGAGTTTGGTCAAGAGGCAGAGCTTCTCAATCGAACCGCTGGAGAGGTACCGGAGTTTCGGAGGGGCGTGGCACACCGATGAGCGGACGGGGGAGCGGAGGTTCTACCCCAAGTATGGTCCGGCGCTCGCGGTACTGGCTGTCCCGGGCTATGTGTTGGGTTCGGTGCTGGTGCCCTTTGCTCGCGAGGAGGAACGCGGCATCTTCGAGGCGCGGCTCTATCCGGAGCTGCCGGGTCCGCCGGGGGCTGCTGAGTTCTCTTTTCCGGGAATCCAGAGGTTTCGTGAGGTCTGGTATGACGTTTCGGCTGCGAACTTCGATGTCGCGCTGAGAGCCTTTTTCACGGGGCTCACGAACTGCTGGATTGCGGCGGGAACGGTAGCGATGCTCTTTTTGTTGGCGCGGAGGCTCGGTTCAACGCTCCGGCAAGCCGTTGCCGTCGCGCTTCTGGCCGGATTCGCGACGCCGCTCTGGTTTTACGCCAAGACGTTTTTCGCCGAACCGCTCGGGGCGTTTGCGCTTTCGGCGGCCCTCCTGTGTGCTCGAATTGGGTTCGACGAGAGGAAGGCAGCCGCATGGTGGGGGCTTTCGGGCGCGGCTCTGGGGCTTGCGGTCCTGGCAAAGCCCGCGAACCTCATTTTCGCTCTTCCTGGTGGAGTCCTTGTTTCGTGGTACGCGTGGACATGGGCCAACAGGGATGAAGGAGTCGAGCGGAAGAAGGAGTGGGCCGCGGCCGGAAAGGGCATTCTGGCGTGGGGAACGGGGCTCGCGTTGTGCGTGGCGTTATTTGGCGTCTACAACCTGGTGCGGTTTGGCTCGCCTCTTGAAACCGGATACGGCAGCGAGGCGGTCCGGTTCACGGGCTCTTTTCGGGATGGCCTGCTGGGGCTTCTGGTGAGCCCGGGGAGAGGGCTTTTTGTTTACTGCCCGCTCGCGCTACTTTCGGTCATAGGGGCGCGGCGGTTTTTCGCGAAGCACCGCGGGGAGGGACTGTTCGTCGCCTCCGCCTTCGTCGTGGCGCTCGTTTTTTATGCGGGCTGGTACGAGTGGGATGGCGGCTGGTGCTGGGGTCCGCGATTTCTGATGCCCGTCGTGCCACTCCTGGTGCTGCCTGCATGCGAGATCGTCGTGCGGCCTCCCCGGGCCCTTTTCGGACGGGTTCTGGTTGGAGTGGTGGTAGGGCTTTCGACCCTCATCGCTTTCAGCGGAACGCTGGTGCACTTCATTGACTTCGGGCAGTGGTTGAAGCTGACTTGGATCGTTCACCGGAGGGCATTCTTGGAGCAGGGGATTACGGATTTTCTACCGGTGATGCGCTGGGATCCGCTCTACGCACCGGTTCTGAGGTACTGGGATTTCCCGGTGAAGGACTACTTCCTCGTGTTACGGTTAATGGAGGCGCCGGGAGTGGTGATGGGGGTTGCGGGGCTCACATGCGGCTTTCTGGTCGTGGCGATCTCGAAATTATGGACGCGAGGCAGAAGCGTGGGAGAGATGCCCGATGCGTAGTGCAGACGCTGGTGGACGAGGAAGTGGAACCGAACCGGGCCATACCCATCATGGCAGGTTTCCGAGTGAATGAAAGGTCCATTCCTTACAATGACGCGCGGGTGAGCGGATGTCATTCGTAGCGTCGCCGGCTTGCGAGCTGCGAACCGAATTGAAAGAGGAACTTGAAGTTGTAGATGAGATATCTCCTCCACAGACGGCGAGGATTGGTGGCGAGCCGAAAGAGCCACTCCGTGCCGCTGCGTTGCATCCAGCGAGGTGCCTGGGTTTGCCTGCCAGTGAAAAAGTCGAATGCCGCACCCACGCCAACGAGAAGGGGCGGGTCTATCGCTGAACGATACTTCGCCATCCAGAGATCCTGCTTCGGCGATCCCAAGCCCACCCACACTATGTCCGCATGGGAAGAATTGATTCGCTCGAGCATTGCGACTTCCTCCTCTGGTGTGAGTTCTCTGAACGGGGGGCATTGAGCACCGGCCACTTTCAGGCCTGGATATCGCCCCTGCATCTCGACGGCGAGTGCATCGGCCACGCCGGGCTCGCCGCCAATGTAATATTGGGAGTAACCCTTCCTGGCCGAAAGCTCCGTAAGAGCCAGCATCAAATCAGGCCCGTAGACCCGGTCCGCTGCGCTTTCACCCAGTGTCCGGAGCGCCCAGACAACGGGCATGCCGTCCGCCGTCACCCAGTCCGCTCCATTGAGTGCGGAGAGCACTTCTGGGCGCTCGTGGCCCTGCATGAGGGTGTAAACCGGGCATGTGCAGGCATATGCCCTTCGTGTCTGAAGGATGGCCGTCTCCATTTCCACGACTGCAGCAGGCAAATCAAATGGAGTCAGCCTCACGCCAAGTAGACTTACCATTCTCCACCGGTTCGTGTACTAGAGATTCCGCGGGTTTGTAACGGGTGGAAGCCGTTTGAAAACGCGGAATGTCGACGGCATGTTATCAGCGAAATGGACAGTTTGGCCCTCTTGAGTGAACCCGCTTTCACGGAGTAGTCTGTCGAATGACGTCATGATTGCGGCCTCGTTACCGTCCGCGGGAACGGGGTTCACGATCCAGACGCGGCCACTCCCGGCCTCTTCCAAGAAGAGCCGCCACGAGGCTAAGGGAGTTGATATGGACTCCTCGAGTAGCGCGGGTCCTCCCCAGAAGTAAAAGGGGGAAAGAACTCGCCTTCCTGCGACGTTTGCGAGCTGAGGAAGTTCGAAAACCGGACGGGCCGGGCGCTCGGGATGGAGGTAGTTGAGGTAGAAGTCTATGGGAAACGTGTAGATCGGGTCAGGGAACCCCCACCGCACGGGATTCTGAACGACTAGAACGTCACCTTCGTCTGCCAGATAAGAGAACGCCGCTGCTACGGTCCGACCGTTGGATTTGAGAAGTACATTCCGTGCGGCACTGTGGAGATACAACAAGTTCATCGCAACGAGAAGCGCCATTGTGATGGCAACCGGATTCTTGAAGGCATAACCGCACATGGGTGACCGTGCCTGCGAACTCCAGGCGGATTCGCCGGCGGATTCCGGCAGAACTCGGGAGAGGCCAAGAATAACGGCCGCGTGAAGAAACGACTGATGGCGGCCCGGCACGATAAAACCGAAAAGGCTGGCCACGGCAGCGGACAGCAGAAGCGCGATGAGTCCAGCGGGAAGAGAGAGGGGGAGCCGTCTTCGTCGAGAAGTCGAGATCGCCAGGGCGATTGCCACTGCGTACAGAAGCGAAGCAAGCCGGGGAAGCCATTCTTCGAAATGAGATGAGTACGGGGGAGTGAAGAGTGCGTTCGTGAAGGGTTTTTCAAACAAAGCCAGGAGGGAACGATCCCATGGAAGCCGGTCGAAAAGGCGGAAGCGGGGAAGCCCCGGGTCAGAAAGTGTCAAATAGAGCCACTGAGCGCCCAGCGAGAGCATTCCAGGTACGAGTGTTGCGGACGCCAGGCGTGTGAGACCCTGAACCTTGGGTCTGAAAGGCGGAAGGAACAGGGCGGCTGCGAGGGCGAGAAACAGGCAGATGGTCCACTGATGCGTCTGTGCCACTAGCAGGCTCAGAAGAGCGATGGCGGCGAGCCGGGACGAGCTGGGATTCTCCAAAGCTGATTCCAGAGTACTCAAAAGGAGCACCACGAGAAGACAAGCAAGCATGTAGACACGCCCCTCGACGCCAAAGTCGAGGAGCATGGGGCTCGAGCCGAAGACAGCCGCGCCAATACCCTGCAAAGGACGTGGCCTGCCGCAACCAGGCAGTCCAAAGGCCATTACTATAACCGCGCCGATGAAGGAAACCAGAGAAGTGAACCGTAGCAGGAATTCCGGCTGCTTCAGAATGGAGATTCCAGCGAATGATGCGATGAATTGCACTCCACGCTGCAGATCGCCGAAACAGTAGTTGCTGACTAGCCGGATCCAGGGAGAAGGAGGTCTCCCAATTTCTTGCGCGCGGGCATCGAGGTCGCTTTCCCAGTAATGGTAAGCCACTTCATCGAGCCAGAGGGGTGCCTCCAAAGCGCCTTTGGCTAGATACAAAGCCATTGGTGATAGTGAGACCAGTAGAACTAACGCCAGGCTGGCGCGGCCGCGGAGGGAACGGGAGCGGGCTGATAAGCCTGTGACCGGCATGTTCTGTCCCTCCGTCCTAACTATCTCTTGTCTCTCTCCGTGACAAGGTTAGTTCGGATCAGGGTGCCATGGAAATAGGCTGGCCAGTTGGACTCGATCTGCCCGGGGAGTGGACCGTAGTCCTCACTGAGAAACCGAACGGCTTCTCTCTCGGCGCCATACCCGATTCCCCTGAGAATCCATGGGCTCGTCAGAGCGGGCTTGCGCCTCAAGTCCTCGAGAAAGTCGCAGGGGGGGGCCGGTTTCTTCCCCTCGTATGTCGCAAGGGCGCGACAAAGCCGGTCCCTCGAGTCGAAAAGCGGGGCACCGTAGTATGAAGTATCGCGGACCGTGATCGGGTGAGTCACGGAGAACATCAGAACGGCCTCCCCGGCTGGAACGAGAGAGCGAAGATCCGCTCGTGCGTGGAGCCCTGGCAGGAGAGGGAAGAGGGGAGAACGAAAGACCGCCCTATAAGAGAAGAACGCCGCAGCCGCGAGCGAGGTCAAAAGGAAGACCCTCTTGACGGATGGGCGTGGTTTGAAGAACGCGCCGGAGTACGAGGTTCCAAAAGCCAAAGAGAAGAAGAAGGCAGCGAAGGCCTGCGGGTATGGAAACTCACGCGCGCTCACCCAAGATATGGCGAACGAGAGTGCCGTGGACGCGTGGATTCCCAGGCCCCGCAGCCGGAGAGTTCCCGGTGCTGAGGCTAGCATCCCGATGCCAGCGCAGATACCGGTGATGGCGACTCCGGAGAGCACAGCTGGAGAGATTCCATGGTCCGTTCTTCCGACCATCTGCAGGTGAGCGCTGAACCTGAGACAGAAGACGAGGTCAGAAAGCGAAAAACCGCTGGCTGCGAGCCAGAGAGCGACAGCGGAACTTCCTGCCGCGATCGCCGCCAGGCTCGACTTGAGAACCGCGCGCATGGAGTCGCCGGGGAAAACACAGCAGATCAGGGGCGCGCACAGAAGGAAACGCGGGCTTGCCAAAACGGCGATGCCGTAAAGAGCGCCAGCGCTGGACTGCTGCAGAAGGCCCGCATCGCGGCGCGACCAGAGATAAAGTGACATCGAGGTGAGCGCTGCCGCCACCGTCTCTGGGCGAATGATGAAGAGTTCTGGAATCGCGAGAGTGAGCAGAGCAAACAGAGCGGGACCCAAGACCTGCTTTCGGCCCTCGAGGTCTTCGGTGGCGCGGACTAGGCCAAAGCAAACGATTGCGCCGCAAACAACGACAAGTCCCCTTCCGAAGAGAACGACCCAGGGTCCATCGAGGCCGGCGCGATAGTAGAGAGCGAGCAGGTTCCAGAGAACGGGAGTGTGATGCTGAAAAAAGTCTCGCAGGGGTGTCAGGCCTTCGTGTCCAATCAACCACGCCACATGCGCGTGCTCACCTTCGTCCCATGGATTACCTGGCTGAGCGGCGAGGAAAACGAGCCACAGAACGCCCCCGAGAACCGCGAAGCGGTCAAAGGACGAGAGCGGTTCGCGGCCGCCCTGTTTCGAGGCGAGTTCCTGGAGATCCTGTCTCACGAAGACCATGTTCCGAAGGTTACGGTGCGGCCGATGAGGGGTCAATGGACTTCGAGGAAACGTGGCGGGTCTTCTTCCACGGGTGTTTGGTGAAGTTCATGTCGCCTGATGGCCCGGTCAGGGAGCGGGAGGAAGAGTGCCGATTCAAGGAAGTCTCAGCCCTACTAATCTATCTGGGGAGCTTGCGTATGGCGGGTGATTCGCGCCAGTCACTCAATAACAGAAGGCTGCGGTCGAAGGGCCTGCAATGTTCTACGGGCTCGAGGAGAAGAGAAACTGCCTCGAGCCTCGAGAGCGAATTCAAGTCAGATGGGGCACGCTTGACCGGAGTCTCGCGTCAGGACGCTATCCAGGATACTCTTCGCCAGGCGGGCGAACCAACGTGTTCTACCGTGCAGCGGAACTTAGCGGGAAGCAGATTCATGGAGAGAGCCGATGCAACAAGCAACCTTGGCTGGACCGGCGGGAAACAGAGCCTGTTGAGGAGAGAGCGTGTCTGGAGCTACTGATTCTAGCGCACAGCAGGAAACTCCGCGCCGGACACCCCTCATCGGGCGCTCTCTCGAGCATGAGAAATTGCTGCTCCTCGCGGTTCTTATCCTGGTAAGCGCCTTTCTCGTCGTAACCAGTATTCCTGGAGTCTTCACCATAGACGAAAACAACTACCTGTCCACGATACTCGGCCTCCGGGCAGGACAGTTCACAGTACCCGGCACGGAAGAGCTTACACCAAGCCGGGTTCTTGCCTACTTCGACCCGATGGCATCTGGCCGCAGCCTGGTGACGTCACCCGTTGCCTCCACGGCCCCGCCTCTATATGCGTTTTTGGTATTGCCGTTCTCGTATCTGGGCTGGCGCGGCCTAATCGCTTCCAACGTCCTGTCGTTTGCCGCAACAGCCTATCTCGTATTTCACCTCTGCGAGAAGCACTCCAGGAATAGCGTTACACCTTGGATTTCATGTCTGACATTCCTGGTGGCGGGTTACTCCATAGAGTATGCTCAGGGTGTCTGGCCTCACATGTTGTCGGTTGCACTCTGTACAGGGGCATTCTTCTTGGCGGGCAGCGTTCGTGACACTGGGGCGCTCAGCCTGGCGGTTCTGGCGGGTGTGCTCGTTGGGCTAGCTACGGGAGTTCGTTATCAGAATCTGGTCTTTTCGGCAGTCCTGGGGGCTTCCTTCTTGCTGGGAGTCCGGCGCAGGGGTCTTGCTGCAGTGTTCTTTGTACTGGGTTTCTCAGTTCCGCTCGCGGGGTCGTCCTACATCAACCACGCCCGGCTGGGCAGCTGGAATCCGGTGAGCAAGGGACCCGGTTGGATGTCACTCGATGCTGGACGGACTCTCTCGAATCCCCTGATCGAATGCGCCACATTTCTGGTCACAAAAGTCATCGACTATTCACTGCATCCCGTCCCCGAGAATCTGAAGGCAGTTCACCCGTGGCAAGTGCCCTATCCGGAAAAGGGCACCTATATCTACTTTGGCGGCCTGAAGAAGGCCTGGGTCCAGTCCTCACCCTGGCTGCTCCTCAGTTTGGTTTTGCTGTTCTCTCTTTCTGCAGTTCGAGAACCCACGGCAATGCGGAGAGAAATCCGGGCCACTCTCGTAGTTGCTGGAGGGGTACTCCTTTTCTTCGCGGCTTCTGGGTTTTCGAAGTCCGACGGAGTTTGTTTCAACCAGCGGTACTTTCTGGAACTCGTGCCGCTGCTGGCAGTAGTCTTTGCGTGGGGAACCGAAGACATGCCTCTGACTCGTCCTCCCTTCCTGGCGGGAGCCCTCCTTGGCCTAACTCTGGGTGCAGTCCCGCTCCTGCTGTTCGAGCCGTATTCCATGGTCAGGCACAAGTTGCTGTTCCGGTTTCCCTTGATTCTGGGATGTCTTCTCGTAATCCTTTGGGCACTACGAAGGAAGAGCATTGGCCGGCCCTTCCTCTGGCCCCTCATGCTGGGAGCGTCACTCGCCTACGCTTTCGCCGTTCATTTCGGGGATGACATTCAGGCCTCTCGCCGTGCACGGATGGAAAAGTGGACCCGGCGTACTGCCGTCGAGAACCTGCTTCCCCAGGAACCGTCAGCACTCTTCGCTCACTGGGGAAACGCCGAGCCTTTCGGTCCACTGCAGCTCAATCGAGACATCGTAATTCTGGATACCCATGCTGGTCCGGCTGAGGAGAGCGTAACCTTGGCTCATGAATTACTGAATAAGGGACGGCGTATCTTCGTTTTTGCAAACGGGATGCCCGTCATGACAGTAAACAAGCTGGCTGCGAATCTCGATGTGAGGCAGGTGCATGCTCCAACGCCGCTGTTGCTTTTCGAGGTATCGAGGAAGATGGAATGAGGGGCGACCGGCAGGCAGAGCGTGTCTTTCAACTCGTAGATCTCGTGATGCTCCTGCTGGGAATCCTCCTCGCATACTTCGTGCGCGGCCTCCTTGTCCCGGTTTTGCCGGGACTGAAGCCGTCGGTCCCTGTCAGAGACTACGTCCACATCCTGCTCGTCTTCCTGCCGGCTTGGGCCTGGTGTGCAGACCGGCTTGGTCTTTCCCGGGCCCGTACTCTTCGCGGGCCTCTGATCGATCTGCTCCGCTCACTCCTCTTCACGCAGATGTGGGGAGCCGCGGCCATCGCAATGATCCTCGTCGCAGCAAGAGTGAATCTCAACCGGTCGTTCATCGCCGTCTTTCTTGCCGTATCGACGCTGACTCTGTTGTGCGGGAAAGCTGCGCAGCAAGTCTGGATGCGAAATCAGCGAGGCCGTGTGCTGGCTCTCATCGTGGGAGACGAAACCGCACGGCAAGAAACGGCTGGCGAACTGGAGCGCCTCTGGGGGCGCGAGATAGAGTTTCTACGAGGGGAAGACCCGGAATCCCTGCGGCGGAGATTGGGCAGAGGCGGTGTGGACGAGGTGGCCATTGCGTCCACAATGCCCGTCTGGCGGCTTCGGTCTTTTCTTGAGATCTGTGAGGAGGCAGGCATTCCGGCGCTGGTCCGGCTCGAGAAGATAGACCTCAACCTAGCACGTCCCCGCGCAGAGTTGATCGGAGCCAGCCTCTATCTTGCGTATCAGACGCACGAGCAAGACCGACCCTCCCTTCTGGTCAAAGTGGTTTTCGACCGGGCATTTGCTTTGCTGGGGATCATTCTGCTCTCGCCCGTCTTCTTGATTCTGGCGCTGCTCGTGCGGCTGACGTCGAAGGGACCCGTGTTCTTCGTGCAGCAGCGGGGAGGGCTCCATGGGCGTCCCTTCCCGATGATCAAGTTCCGGTCCATGCGAGCCGGAGCGGAAGCCGAGCGCGATTCACTCCTGGATGCAAACGAGATGGACGGCCCTGTCTTCAAGCTGACGAATGACCCGCGGATCACACCACTGGGCCGCATTCTGAGACGAACGAGCCTCGACGAACTGCCCCAGTTGATAAACGTCCTGCTGGGGCAGATGAGTCTTGTGGGGCCCAGGCCGTTGCCGGTGGTCGAAGCCAGGGAGCTGACGGGCGTTCACAGGCGGCGGATGAGTGTCCGGCCTGGCATTACGGGCATCTGGCAGGTCAGCGGGCGAAACGACTTGACTTTCCAGGAGTGGATGGCACTGGACCTCCAGTACATCGATAACTGGAGCCTTGGCCTCGATCTCGTCGTTCTGCTCCGCACGATTCCGGCTCTCTTGAGCGGCAGAGGTTCGAGATGAAGATGTTGCAAGATGCTGCACCTCAGAAGTGTCCGGTGCTTGGAGTGCCGGTTGCGAGCATGAATCTCGATGCGGCACGGGGCCTCGTGGGGGACTGGATCACAAGCCGCAAGAAGAGATGCATTCTGCCACGCGACAATCCACGGAATAATGGAGACCAGAAGAAACTGTGACCGAAAGAACCCTGGCAATTGTGAAGACACCTGATCCTCAGCCCACTGTTCGTGCTTCGCTGCACACTCAATCTCCCTGGGTTTGGTAAGTACGAGAGGGATCGGCGAGACAGAAGAGCCTGGTTTGATCGGGGCGGGTTGCGCGTTGCCGTGTTGCATCCCCATGTGTCCGAGCCTCGCGGTGTTTGGATTTGGAGAATCGAGAATGTTCAGGCTTGTCGGCAAGAGAGCGGCACTGCTGAGCCTCAGTGGTCAGCGACAGGGGGGGAGGCTTCGGCTAGAATCCCGGCAACAGGACAGGTCGTTTCGGAGGCTCGAGAATCTCATGAGGTATCTGATCACGGGGGGGGCAGGGTTCATCGGAGGGGCGCTTGCACGCCGCCTTCATGGCGAAGGGCACGCCGTCACGTTACTCGACCTCCCCGAGAAGTGGAGGCGAACCCCGGCGGACCTGCCGGGCTCCCACATAGGCGGCGACATTTCGCGGCGGGAGACCTTCAGAGGGATCGAGGGCGGCTTTGACGCGGTTTTCCATCTGGCTGCTCAAACGTCTGCACGCATTTCGCACGAGGAGCCCGAGCGCGATGTGGATACAAACGCGAGGGGAACCCTCCTGCTAGCGCAATGGTGTCTGTCGCGGGGCATTCGCCGGATCTTCCATGCCAGTTCAATGGCGATTTATGGTAATCCGTCACGTCTTCCAGTTGTCGAGAGTGACCTCCCCTCCCCGGTCTCTTTCTATGGCGTTACGAAACTCGCTGGTGAGCACTACCTGCTGGCTCACAAGCCACTCGGGCTCGAGCCCACGATCTTTAGGCTGTTTAACGTCTATGGACCTGGCCAGGACATGACGAATCTGAAACAGGGAATGGTGAGTATCTATCTGGCGTATCTCTCGAAAGGCGAGGAGATCCCGGTGACTGGCAGTCTCGACCGTTTTCGTGATTTCGTCTTCATCGACGATGTCATCGATGCCTGGATGGCGGCGATCAGCTCGCCCCGGAGTCAGGGCCGTGTTTACAACATTGGCACAGGGGAAACAGCCACTGTGAGACAGGTGTTGGATCTACTGATCCGGGCCTGGGGGCTTGATCCACTCAAGTGGCCGGTCCGCGAGATTGAACCACACGCAGGCGACGTTTTCGGTATGCGCTCCGACAGTTCGAGGTTCCGGGCAGATTTCGGCTGGAGTCCGCGCGTCCCGCTAGAAGAGGGCATCGGGCGGATGGTATCCTGGTTGCGAGGTGGAATGGACGAATGCGCATTGCACTCCTGACCGGGCGTGGTGGGATGGGAAGCAGCTTTCCGGGCAAGAACGTGTTTCCTGTCTTGGGCCGGCCGCTCATGACTTACCCGCTCGTGGCTGCCCGCCATGCCCGGCTCATAGACGATATCTATCTCTCTACAGATGGAGAAGACCTCAAGGCAGTAGCCCGCCAAGAGGGCGTCAAGGTCATCGACCGCCCGCCGGAGTTCGCGCGGCCCGACTCTCAGCACGACGAGTGCATCCGTCACGCACTCGAGGTCCTGCTCAGCGCGGGAGTAGACATCGAGGTTCTCGTTATCCTGATGTGTAATGTCGGAATCCAGCCAGAAGGGAAGATCGATGCCTGTGTTCAGGCTCTTCTGGACGACCCCAGTCTCGACACCGCAGTGACCGTGCACGAATGGGGCGATCACCATCCGACCCGGGCAAAGACGATCGACAGGCATGGTCATCTCGTCCCGATCGTTCCGATGCCAGAGAAGGTGACGACCACACGCCAGCTTCTGGGTGACACTTTCTATCTCGACCACCAGGTGTGGGCCTTTCGAATCCGGGGAGGAAAACTTCCAGAGAGAGGTCTCCAGCCATGGTCTTTCATGGGAAACCGGGTCAAGGGTATAGAGAACGAAGACATAGTGATTGACGTTCACACAAAAGCGGACATCGAGTTCACCGAAAGGTGGCTTCGGGCACATGGCCAGGGACTGCCCGCTCCTTCAGGACCCGGCGGGGCCGGGAGGGAAGGCTGTGATCACCCCTGAGATGCCGCGCCAGGGGAGCCGGGCAACCCGGGAGCAAGCCACATCGGAGAAAGCAGGATGATTGCCGCAGTCGTTTTCGGAGTGGGTGAGCAGGACGGATTACACCCGGGCCGCAACATGTACCCAGTTCTGGGGAGACCCTTGATGTCATACCCCCTCCTCGCCGGCCGGCACGCTCAACTCGTGGAGAGACTGGCCATCAGCACGAATTCTCCTTCCATGGCACAGGCTGCCAAGGGCTCGGGCGCGGAGGTCATTCTCAGGCCACCCGAAATGTGCGGCGCCGACACGAGCATGGGCACGGTCTTCCGCCACGCCGTGGAGGCACTCGAGAGCCGGTGGGGCGAAGCTGTCGACCTGCTCGTGGTCCTCCTGGCCAACGCCCCGGCGGTCTCGGCAGAGTTGATCGACCGCGCGGTAACGCTACTGCGCGAAAGACCATCCTACGACAGCGTGGCTACGGTAGCGGTGCACAATGAGTACAATCCTGCCCACGCCTGCTTCATCAGTCCAAACCAGGAACTCGTCTCCTTCCTTTCTCCTCCCCTCTTTCGGAACACCGCATCCTGGAGTCGCGACGCTCTCGGGGACATCTACTTCATCGACAACTGTCTCCGCGTCCTGCGGAGATCCTGCCTGTTCAACAACGCTGGCTCGAGCCGCCTTCCCTACCCCTGGATGGGAGAGCGGACCGCCCCATTGATTCACCAGGGCGGTTTCGATGTGGACTACGATTGGCAGATTCCTGGAGTTGAGCGCTGGCTGCGTCAGCATGGGTTTGACGAAGGGAAGACTCCCTACGCCGGGAGGCCGGGTCCAGTCGTGACTTCCGGCGCCGGGATTCCGCGTGATGCTGCTTCAACCACCCGGCGAGTCCTCGTCACGACAGTTCCATTCGGAGACATCGATCCTGAGCCGCTGAAGCTCCTCGAGAAAGACAAGATTTCCTTCGCAATCAACCCGATCGGGCGCCGCCTTCGCGAGGAAGAGCTTGCCGGGATGATTGGAGATTACGAGGCGCTGATCGCCGGAACCGAACCGATCACGGAGCAGGTTCTCGAAAGGGCCCCCAACCTGCGACTCATAGCGAGAGTCGGGATAGGTCTCGACAACGTTCCCCTGGCAGCGGCACGAGAGCGGGGCGTGGCCGTAACATACACGCCCGACGCACCTTCCGCCGCGGTCGCGGAGCTGACCGTCGGGCAGATCTTGGCTCTACTCAGGCACACCGCTTCTGCTGACCGGGGAATGCGGCAGGGTGTCTGGCATAGATGGATCGGACGCCGCCTTAGCCAGCTCACTGTTGGAGTGATTGGGGTGGGACGTGTCGGCCGGCAAGTGATTCGCCATCTTCAAGGCTGGAGTCCCATTCATATCCTGGCAAATGATCTGATCATCGATGACGAGTTCGCCCGCCTCACCGGCTGCGTCTGGGGCGGCAAGGAGTCGATCCTCGAAAGAGCGGATATCGTAACGCTTCACCTTCCACTTACTCGTCTGACAAGGGGTCTCGTGGGGGCGGCACAGCTCGAGATGATGAAGCCAGATGCAGTCCTCATAAACACTTCTCGCGGTGGCATTGTCGACGAGGCTGCACTTGCCAGAGCGCTGCGAAGCCGTCCCAGTTTTTCGGCGGCAGTGGACGTTTTTACGCAGGAACCTTACAGTGGAGAGCTAGCCGCATTGGAAAATTGCCTCCTCTCTTGCCATATGGGATCGGGAACGCGGGATTGCCGTTTGCGAATGGAACTCGAGGCAACACAGGAAGTCGTGCGGTACTTTCGGGGCGAGCCCTTCGCGAACGCTGTACCCGAGAGCGAGTACCAGTTGTGATTCGCATGAACCATGTTTTTCGGCTTGATCCGAGGTGCAGGCGCAATAAAACCGTGGAAATGTCTCGAGGGGGCACGGTCTCTTCCTCCGCTCAAGTCGAGGTTTGCTAGTGAAACTGGTCCGCGTCTCCGCGAGCTGCTCGGTCCCGGCGCTGGCGGCACTCGAGGGTGACGAACTCTTTGGGCTGGAAGGGAGTGCCGGGAACCTTCTGAACTTGAGAATAGGGAAGGAGCGCCTCGGGCACATGTCCGAAGCGCGGCTCCTTGCCCCGTGCGTTCCACGAAAAATCATCGGGCTTGCGATCAACTATGAGGGGGCAACGGGGCTCTCTGAAACAACAACCGAACCCCTCGTCTTCCTGAAGGCTGCCACGAGCGTCTGCGGCCCTGGAGACGACATCGTGGCGCCATTCTCCGGCGCGTCCGTCTGGGCGGAGGCTGAAGTAGCGGTTGTCATCGGCCGGCGGCTCCGCATGGCCAGCGAACAAGAGGCCGCAGCCGCCATCCTTGGTTACGTGCCTGCTAATGACGTGACGGCCGGGAACATCGACGGGCGCGATCACCATCTCGCCCGGTCGAAATCAGCCGACACGTTCTGCCCTCTGGGCCCGTGGATAGACACGGAATGGAGTCCCAGGGGGAAAACGGTCGAACTTTACCAAGACGGAAAGCTGATACGCAGGGGCAACACGGACGAACGGCTCTGGCAAGATGCCAGAGCCGTCGCCTGGCTTTCGCACTGGATGACTCTCGAGCCGTGGGACGTCCTGCTGACGGGAACTCCTCCGAGGGTCGTTCCGCGCCGTTTTCTCTCGCACGGGGGAGAATCGGTAGTCCGGATCGAAGGGCTCGGCGAACTGCGCAACCACTTCAAGGATGCGGGTCTATCGTGACGGGCCGCCCACTCTTGGCCCTCGATTTCGACGGTGTCCTCTGTGACAGTACTGAGGAGTGCATTGTTACAGCCTGGAATGCGTGGCTCGAATGGACGAGAAAGGGGGGATTCATCAGCGGGCCGGAAGACGTCGAAGAGCCCTTCGGCAGCGTACTTCGTCACGGCAGGAGTTACGTTCGAACTGCGGGCGAGTACCTCGTGCTGCTCGAAGCGGCCCGAAGAAAGCGTCCGCTCCGGTCTCAGGCGGACTATGACGTTCTTGCCTCCGAACTGGAACCCGGGATTCCAGAATTTGGGAGAACGTTCTTCGCGTCCCGAAAGCAGCTTCGCCACAAGGACGAAGCTCACTGGATCGGGCTGCACACCATTTACCCCGGGATCATAGAAGGACTGCAGCTACTCTGGAATCATCTCGAGACCTATGTGGTCACGGGAAAGGACGTCGAGACAGTCCTCCTTTTCTTTTCGCGTTTCGGTGTCCCCCTAGGGCCAGAGCGGGTTCTCGACAAAGACACGGCAAGGGACAAACTGGCTGCTGTGCGATTCCTGGCGGGAAAGCTCGACCTCCCGCTCTCGGAAACGGTCATGCTGGACGACAATGTCCGGCATCTGATTCCCGTTCACGAAGCGGGGTGCCGGGCTTTACTGGCGGAATGGGGGTACCACACGAGTGAGCATCTTGATCTGGCGCGCTCGCTTTCCATACCCATCGTTCCAGTCGAGGGATGGGCTGCCAGGGTCCAGACCGTGGCAAGTGCACCCTGAACGTCGAGCTTCTGGTGCCGGCCGTCTACCGAACACTCTGGGCGAAGAAGCTGACTTTCGTGCGATCAGCCAGCCGCTCAAGGTCCGGGCTGTCGCGCGGTTCACATCAGTTCCAGAAAGGCTTCGGGGGGATAGCTGTCGTATTCTCGAATGGCCGTGTGGAGCATCCGAAGTGGCGATCTCTGATGTTTCTGGTTTCCATCACGCCCCCGAAACCCGGGCATGCCAGCAGGGCCGCAGGCGCCGAAGGTACTCCAGAACCTGCCGCCGGCGGCGCCAGCTGAAGCACGCCTTGCAGAAGGGCCATGGCAACCAGCAGACCAAACCCGCGGGTATATGCGGTCTACCGGCGGCTCTTGAGATGTCCCCCACGTGGGTCCAGATGCGTTTGAGCGGAACTGGTGAATTTCGAAATGCTGTCATGATGAAATGACCGGCAGCCAGTTTCAATAAGCCCATCACGCACTCTTCGCGATGCTGGAAGATTGGTTCCCCGAGCAGGGCCGTTCCACGCTTCACCAATGTCAAGCCCGCTGAAGCAGAGATGTCCATGTCCGCACTTGTGGAGCCCCACGACGCGTCATGAACCCGGTACTGTAAAAGGGGCGAATCCACATAAGCGATTCGCGGGAGGGCACCCGCCTTGATGATCAGTAGATACTCGGCGCAAAGAGCGATCTTACCGCTTGCGACTCCCTCGAGCCCGCCCATGGTTCTTAGCACTGCAGTATCGAAAAAGCCTCCCACCCCGATGGCCCTCAGCCCGCCAGACAGGTAGCGCCGTAGGAATTCAGTCCCGTCCATGATCTGGATAGCTCCCTTGGGAACCGGCACTGAAGCGATAGGAGGAGTCTCGAAAACGAGGCGATATGAACTGAAAGCGCATGCCGGGAAGCCATGCCGGGCGAGTGCATCGTGGATCACCTCCAGGAGATTTGGGGCATAGAGATCGTCGTCAGCGAGCCAACTGAAGTAGCGGCCCCTGGCGAGGCTAAGAAGAGAATTCATGTTCTCTAGCTCTCCCAAGTTCCTGGGGTGGTTCACGATACGGACCCTGGAGTCGGTCACTCCCAGCTCAGAAGTGTCGAAGGGCTCGTCTGGGTTGTCATTCCCGACAATGACCTCGAAATCGCGGAAGGACTGAGCTAGCAGTGACGCAAGAGTCTGGCCGAGCAGGTGCTTCCTGTCATAAGTGGTGATGCCGATGGAAAACGCCGGGACTGCGGAGTCCACTATCCCAGTTCCCCGTTGCTCATGGCCGGACCCGTCTCAAAAGACTCACGGTCTCGTCTATTCCTCTCTCGAGATTGCCAGTGAACTCAAACCCCAAATCCTTGAATCTCTGGGCCGAGACGTTATATGAGAGCTGATTCATAATAGGTGTGTCAATGAACACCACCGATAATCCTGGGAAATGTTTCGAAAGGATAGCCACAATGTTTCTCGGAGACGTGTTCACGGTGACGACATTGTATACGCGACCGTCGAACAGTCCCTTCTCGATCACGAAACCGAAAGCGTCAATGGCATCGCCCAGGTCGAGATAGGGCCGGTGCTGATCGAGAGCGGTGCGCCAGACGGTAATGGACTCACCCAGGACCGCCTGCCAGCAGAATTTGTTGACCGAAGTGTGAAAACGCATTCCGGGCGAATGTCCGAAGATGGTTCCGAGCCGCAGAATGGAGACGCGCAGGCCGTCATCGCGAGCCATCTCCTCGAGCATCCGCTCCGAGCGGAGCTTCGACTCTGCATAAGGGCTTTGCGGCTTCAAATCCGAGACAGGGCATGTCTCGTCGACCAGGTTCTCTTGCGACCCGTAAACGCTGGTTGTCGAAGGAAAAATCATGGGAACGCCTGCCGCCACACACGCTTTGGCAACCGCCCGCGTTCCCTCGAGATTGACCCGTTCGACCTCTTCAGGCCTTTCGAAACTTCTGGGTGCATCAGTTATCGCAGCGAGATGGATGGTCACATCAGCATCGGAAACGAGCGGCCCAAGCGAGAAGTTAGTGACGTCTCCCTGCACGAAGCGGTACGAGATCCCGTCAGGGAGGTCGAAAAGAGACGAGTAGCGCTGCGTGGAAAGGTCATCGAGCATGGAAATCCGCCCACCCTTGAACCGGCGGGCGAAATCGCGAACCAGGCGAGAGCCGATGTGCCCGAGCGCTCCGGTTACTAGTACTCTCATTTCTTTCGCGCTCTCCCTCGTGTTTCAGAGTCCAAGGCCAACAGATGCTCCTTGACATGCAGGAGACCGGAAGCGAGATCGAATCGGGGAGTGTACCCGAGGATTTCGCGCAGCCGGGCGGACGAAAACCGAACGTGCTCCACCTCGATTCTCCGGCGCTCCTCGGGCCATTCCACATTCGTGATGCTCCCCCGGCCGAGCACGCGCACGATCGTCTCGGCGATTTCGCGAACTGAAAGATGCTGTTCGCCCGTCGCGAAGAACGTTTCTCCCTGAAGCCGGGGCTGCTGAGATGCCCTCCAGAGGATCTCGACGGCATCCTCCACATAAAGGATGTTTCGAGTCTGATCCCCGGGTCCAAAGAGCTTGATTTCCTCCCCCGACCATGCAAGATGAATGAAGTAGTTTATGAATCCGAATTCCGGATACCCCTTGCCATGAGGTCCGAAGAGGTTCGAGAACCGAAGTACGACGGTCTTCAGATCGTGAACAGTGTTATAGATCCGATAGTACTTCTCGGCAACCCCCTTGTTGGCGGAATAGATTTCGACGGGCCTCTCTCCGTGGGCCTCGTCCACAACAGAGGACTGCGCCTTTCCAATCACCGTACTACTGGAAGGGTACACGATGACGGCTTCATTGTTGAGGAGGCGAACGGCCTCGAGGAGCTTGAGATTTCCGATACAGTTGATATCGGCGTCCAGAAGTGGATACTGCAGAGAGAGCGGGTGAGATGTTTGTGCCGCGCAGTTAAAGATGACATCCTGATCCTGGACCAATTCCGCCACGACCTGCTCATCCCGGATATCACCTCGAACAAACCGGATTCTCCGCCAGACCTCGGACAATGTTGCTGTTGTCGCATGCAAGTGCGGCTCGAGGACGTCCATTACGGTGACTTCGTTTTTCGGCTCCGCCAAACAGCGCCGAACCAGGTTCGCGCCGAGGAAGCCAGCGCCACCAATAACTAGGGTTTTCATACCAATACCTCGAGAGTCATGTCGATGCCGGCAGCCAGCGAAACCTCCGGCCGCCAGCCGGATGCGTCAGTGAACCGGTGTGTGCCGGCTATGAAGTCACGTCCCTCGATGGGCGAAAGGGGATGAGGTGGATCTGTGTGGATCACCGCGACCTTCTTTCCTGTGCGCAGCGATGCGCGGCTCGCCACCAGCTCCAGAGCGTCCTTGATGGCCGTGCCAGCTCCTGATCCGATGAGGAATGGCTGCGGACCGAGTAACTTCGCCTCGAGCCCGGCGACGAGAAATGCTCGAATGGCGTCGGTCACGAAGATGTAGTCCCGAATACACTTCCCGCTGCCATACACCGTCAGAATCTGCCCCGCGGCCGCTCTCGAGATCATCTGGTTCAGCATACCGCGATCGGGACTGCTGCTGCGAGGTCCCGGGCCGAACACATTTGTTAGGCGCAGACTCGTGCCCAATACCGCACCGCAGTCTACATAATAATGCAAGTACTGTTCTGCCATCAGCTTGTGGAGGTCGTAGACCGTGATTGGGCGGCCGGGTGCGGAATCATCGACAGGGAGCTTCCCCGGTAGTCCTGTCACTGTAGCCGTACTTGCGAATACTACTGTTGGACGGCTCTTGCTACGCCGTGCGGCGTCCAGGAGGAGAACCATTGGGACAACATTGGCGGCGATGTCCAGTTCAGGATCTCGTTCTGCAACTTGGACGCTGGTCTGTGCTGCGAAATGGAACACGGTGCTGACACCGTCGAGTGCCCGCTCCCATGTGGCCCGGTTCGCGTAATCGCCACAAGAATCAATCGTCCGGGCAACACCCGCCAGGGGAGGCAGAACCCGGCCTGGTCTCGAGAGCCGGACGATTTCACAATTAGTGGCTGAGAGATAGTTCGCGAGGCTTCCCCCCAGAAACCCGGAAGCGCCTGTAACGAGGATCCTCCGCCCCGTGTAGTCAGATAGACTCAGCATTCTCCCTCAGCTGGCGGCGGGGCGCGAATCCGAAAAGGCCCGCTTGGCGGCCTGAACCCTGATCATGGGATCCCGGTCCCCCTTCCACCGGAAACGGGAAATCTCTACCTCTTCGAATTCGAGCCGGCGCAAGATCGCCCGGATCTTCCCAACGCTATAACAATTCCGGTGAAACTGCCCCTCGCCATTCTGGCTTCCGTAGATCGTAGCTGTAAGGTAGCCCCACCGGCTGTCCGTTGAATACGAGTAGTGCCCGAACCAGTGTTGCCGTGCGATGGCTTCCGGGTCGTTTCGATAGAAGTCTTTCCAGTCGTCACTCGCGGCGAGCCAGATCTTGACAGCTTCCTCGAAATCCACAGTAGAGAAGTCGAAGAGACCTCCGTCTTCGAGAACACGCCTCACTTCCAGGAAGAACCTTGGTTCCTCCAAGAAGGAAAGGTGTTCCACCAGGGAGTCGGCTCGCACCTCGGCCACGGAAGCATCGGGAAACGGCAGGTGAAAAATGTCGTAGTCGAAGATGGGAAGCTCTTCGGGAAAGCGCTGTGCACTGTACCGAGCCTGCAGCTGCTCCCGCGTGTCCTTATCGACATTGATGTAGCCTGGCAGCGGCCGGCCGCCACAGCCGAGGTTGAGCCGGATTGCAGTATCGAGATGAGATCTGTTCGAGCCGGTTTTCAAGTGATGAGCGGTCCTTTCATCCAGTTCGATTCTATCAAAGGGCCTCGAAAGTGTATGCGAGAGCCTGACCGCTGTCTCGGCCATCTGACCCGCGATTCGGTTCTGGGCGTCACGCAGTTGAAAGTGCTTTCTGCCATCCCCTCGCCTGGTCCCGTCCGCAAGTGCGAGTGGCGCAGGAACTGAATTCCCATGGCATTCACAAAATCCGGACTTCCGGAACGTAGACGATCCACTGTCCGCCCGCGGAACGAAAGGCCTGTTCCTTCTCCATGATCTCCTCGTTGTGATTCCAGGCGAAAAGCAAGGCATACGCCGGATAACGGGCCGTGAACTCTGAGTGCGGACGAACGGGGATGTGTGTGCCGGGGCTGAATTTTCCCTGTTTGCCGGGTGTTGTATCACTAATGAACTCGACGAGCTTCGGGGTGATTCCACAGTAATTCGTCACCGTCGTGCTCTTTGATGTGGCTCCATACCCTACAACCCGGGAGTTCGATTCGCTGAGTTTCAAGAGTAGTGCCATTAAATCATCCCTAGAGCGTTCGACCTTGCTCCGGAACCTCCGAAACGTCTCGGGAACTCGAAGGCCCAATCGATCTTCCCGCGCCTGGAGCATTGCCAGCCGAGGGGACTCCCGCCGCATTCCGCGGTGCGCTAGAACGTATCTCATGGAACCGCCATGGACGTCTTGCGGAATCGCATCGATCAAGTCGAGACCGTGGCCTTCAAATAGATTCCGCACCGACGCGAGCGAAAAATAGAACGCGTGTTCATCATAAATCTGATCGTAGGAGGTCTTTTCCATGATGTCGCCGAGGTAGGGATCCTCGAAGATCAGAACGCCGTGCGGCTTGAGCAGGATCCTGATTCCCGCGGCGACGGAGTGAAGGTAGGGCAGGTGACACATCACATTGGCGCCAAGGACCGCATCCGCCTGGCCGTTCTCCTCTACGATCTCTTTGGCTAGGTCCTCGTCAAAGAAACGGCAGAGCGTGCGTACACCGCTTGCGCGGGCAGCCTCGGCGACGTTGGCCGAGGGTTCGATCCCAAGGTGCTTCACCCCGGCAGCGGAAAAGTGGCGAAGCATGATTCCATCGTTACTTCCGAGTTCAACGACGAAGGCGGAGGCTTCGTCTATGTAGCTAGCCCGCACTTCGGTCGCAAAGCGCTCGAAGTGGAGAGCCATGCGGCTCGACGTGCTCGAGAAAAAGGCGTAGTTGTCATGGAACATTCGCTCGCGGTCGACGGTTTGCGTCAGCTGGACCAGAGCACAGTCCTCGCAGAACCCGACGGCGAGTTCCGCGAAGAACTCGTCAGGAAACTCGGTCTGGGACAGGAACCCGTTGGCGATGGGCATTTGACCGAAAGACATGAAGGGCTCCACCGGGTGGCCACAAGCCTTGCATTTGTTCATTTGCGAATTCCTCCTTTAGGCGCCCTGAAAAGCCATCCACGCATCTCACATGGTTCTGGAGCCCCGCGTATGTACGGAGCCTCGCCGGCGGCGAACTCCCGGAACGTCGTGAACCCCAATTCCTGAACAGAATCCAGGATCTCCCGCTGTGGGAGCTGCTGGTGCAGCATGACCGTTCCGTAGGCCCGCTGGACCGCGACGAACGAAGGCCCCCTGGCGATGACAGGCACTCGCGTGAGAAACAGGTAGCCCGATGCAGCCCTGGCTAGCCTCTGAAGAGCATTCCGCCAGTCGCGCATGTACTGAAGAGATCCGTTTATCATGACGAGATCGTAGGTGGCCTCGAGGCACTGCTCACCAGTGTGCCAGGTAATCTCCGGATTCAAGAGCTTGCCAGCACGTGCCAACGCCGGCACCTCGCAACAGTGATAGTTCAGCCCCACGTCCGGAAGGAGTGCCCGGCCGATTCGCTGGTAGTGGCCAAGGCCGCCACCCCAGTCTAGGACTGAGATTTCTGCTTTCATCCAGGCAGCCACAGCCAAGACATAACCATACGTCATGTGAATGTTGTGGAAATCCACGTTCCTGGTATCCCTGATGTCAGTGTCCTCGTGTGAAAAACCCAATGGACCAGGGCCATCCAAATACCGGCAGAAGGCATCCCATTTGGCCTGTTCCTGGGTGGCAACGGAGTCGAGGTTCCAGCCTGAGAAACTGGCCTCGGGAACCGGGGTTTCCCATGCGGCAGGTGCGTAGGACAGGCGTGGCCGAAGCGCCTTTAGCCAACGGAACATGACGGGGGGTAGAAGGGCCCGTATCATAGACTTGGCTTGATTCACGCCAAAATCCTCATCCATCTGGATGTTACCTCGAATACTGCTTTCCTCACGAACGCTTTGACCACTCATGCGGCTCCTGCGGCGCGCCGCGAGAGAAGAACTGAAACGAGTTCCCGGTCTTCCAACTCGAGTTTCAACAGAATCAATGTACCGGAAAAAACCAGAGGTGAAACAACGCATGCGACGCCCAAGTGCAGGGCCGAAGGTAGCCCAAGCCGTCCGAGAGACCAGAGAATGACTGTAGTCGCCATGGCCGCCACGGCTCCTTTCCAGAGCTTCCGGTCGTAGGCGAAGAAGCCTGTCTCGAACCGAACCAAGATCGTGCCGGCAAGAGGCAGGAGAGCCATTGAAGCAAGGGATGCCAGAGACGCACCTACGACTCCCCGTGACGGGATCAGGACCAGGCAGAGCATGATGTCGAGAGCCATGGCGCTGCCAATCACTCCAAGCCAAGCCTTCTGCCGGCCTGTCATGAGAAGCAGTGCAGCCGTGGGACCAACCGCGGCATTCAAGAACTGTCCCGAAGTCAAAATCACTAGAGCGGTGCTTCCTGCCCGGTAGGTGTCTCCATAGAGGACGTGGAGAATGGGATCGGCGCATGACCAGATCACAAGAAAGATGGGCGTTCCGAGGTAAATGCTCCAGCGGGTGGAGACGCTGAACAAGTAACCGAGCTGCTCCCTTCGCGCCTCGAGCGAAGGCACCATCGCCGAGAACATGGTGTTGATCCCACCGGCAATCATCGCGAATGCAAATGCTGGTTGAGCGATAGCTAGGTAGATCCCAGCTTCCTCCGGCGGGCGGAACACTCCAAGTGCTAGCCGGTCCATCACTTGTAGCGAGGCCCCTGCCACTCCCGCCAGGGAGGCAGGGATAGCGAAAGAAAGGAGTCTGCCCATGGGTTGGAAGCTTGGCCGGAGCAGTCTCCCGGGCCGTAGACCGGCCACCCTGCAGGCAAACCAAACCGCCAGACATGCAGCCAAAGCATAGGATCCCGTGGAGCAGGCGGTAGCACCTTGGGCTGTGAGACCAAGGGGGAGGATTGCAACCAACAAGAAGAGGTTGGCGAGCGGCTGACCTAGTTCCTGGCTCGCGATCATGTACTCCACCTTCTGTGCAAGCCGGGTGGCGGAAGCGGCGACGCTCAGGACCGTGGCGAATGGGACACCGATGCCGGCCCAGATCAGAATTTGTAGAAGTGCTGGCTTCCCAAAAAGTTGTGCAGTCAGGAAAGGTGCGGCGGCCACTAGGCCAATGCCCAGACCGGTCCCGGCGGCGGTGGCGGCGGCCAAACTTTGCAGGACGGTCCCCTGGCGCAGCGCCGGCTGTTCGGGAGGGAGGCGGGCTCCGAAGCGGAGGACAGCTTGGTCGAAACCGAGAGGTGCAATGATGAGCAACGTACGAAAGACAGAAACGCCAATGGCATACAGGCCATAAGCCACTGGTCCCAGGACTCGAGCTAGAAAGACGTGGATCGCCAATTGTGCGGCTCGGGCCATGATCTGTCCGGCAAGTGCCAAACTCACACCCCTCGAAAGACGAGTGATGTCCGCTGATGGCGTCAAACTAAAAGCACTTCTCGAAATCGATACGCGGGTACACGTCCAGTCGGCCTCCCGGGCTGGCGTTACGAATCCGAGCGCCGAGTTGCTGTGCCCGCGTGTTGAGCAATCGATGGGCCTCGAAATCGCGGAGTGTGCCGAGCAACTCCCCTTCATAGGGCAGGACCCTGGAATCAGCCAGTACCGAGTCGAACTCGGGGAATTGCTCGTGCTTCGCATAGAAGTGGTAACTGGACGAAAGGCTATCCAGCCAATTGGCATCGAAACCCAGCAGGATAATGTCCGTGCACCCCATGAAGAGCGCGAGAGGGATGCAGAGCCTGGTGCCTGTATTGAGGCCGACGTTTATTGGTTTCTCGAAGTCGAAATCGACGAGTTCCGGCACATTGGTTGGAATTCCTGGGTGGAAGAAGTGGACGCTGTGCTTCTGGTAAAGGGCGTGTTTGCCGATGAGTTCCCTGGCATCCGGGTGCAGCATGAGCGTGGCCTCTGGCATCTTTTCCTCAATGACCCGGTGCCATTCGACGGATTTTGGCTCGTCTGTCATGAAGCTTGCATCGCCTACGCAGAGATACTTCAGGCCCACGGCTTCCGCATCTCTATGTTTGTAGAAGCTGTTTGCGCCAACGGTAATCTCGCCGGCGAGCGGCCTCAGATCCAATTCTCCCAGAGACGGCCCGTTTCCCATGACAAAACACCGCCGCCCGCGATGACGATTCCTGAGTGCCGCGTTCCTTCGTACGTCGACTCCTTTCCTGCGGTACCCAATGGACAGAGCAAGAGACTGCACAGGTAACGGAACGCTCCACGCGATGAAATCTCGCCAGAAGCGCTGCCGCTGCCACGGCGGCTCTTTCTTCCTCAGAACGCGGGCAAAGTAGTGAAACTGCGGAGGCAGAAGGTACCGCAGTATGCTCACCCCAGCTGCTCCACAAGAGCTGCACGGGCCAGCAGCTTCGCGGTGGGAAGTGATTCCGTCCTCCAGGAGTAGCGGAAGGTCTCCTTTGATCTGGGGACCGACAGAACCTCACGCAGCCTGGCTGCAAAGAGACTCGTGTCACTAGTCTGGGCGCGGCAGCATCTGGGTGTAGATCGCATGCTTGCATGATCCTTTACCGCTTTTCGCAGGGGTTCCGCCCTACTGCCAGGGTCTCGCAAGTGTACCGGCCAAGATGGTGAAACGCTTCCACAGCTTGCAAAGGCCTTCATACAGTCAGAACACCTCTCACCGCTAGCGCGCCGAATGCGCTCGTCGCACGGCACATGCCGATGGAGCATACTCCATGATTCGTGTGGGCGCAGGCTCGCGCCAGCACGCAGGCCCTATCGATCCAGGAAGTGAAGGGAAGACCGGCCCTCCCTGCAACCCAATAACCGCGGGAAGCACCCGGCCTTTTTCGAGAAGACTCTGACATCCGTGAACCACGGCTGCCGTTTGCGGGAATAATTCTCTTGACGATGCCGCATATGACCACAGGTTTCCCAAGAATCGCTCGAGCCTTCACGGTAGCCGTTCTGATCTTTTGCGCCGCCTACGCCGCCGTCCTCCTGTCCACGGGGCCAATCTTGATGGATGAGCTGGAGTTTGCGCTGGCAACGAAATGGGTATCAGAGGGGCGGATGCCCTACAGGGATTTCTGGGAGCATCACCTTCCCTTGCAGTGGTTCCTCATGGCCCCCGCGGTCCCGCTGGTCTCGGAGGCATCCGTCAGCATGCACCTGCAGCTCAGGGCGCTTCAGACTTTGTTTTTCGGAGGGGGCATCGTTGCCATCACCGTCGTCCTGCTGCGCCGAAAGCGTGTCTCCCTGCTTCTCCTTGCCGCCGCCGGCTCGCTTCTTCTGACCGACGAGATGTTTAGCCGCGCCTTCACGGAGTTCCGGATTGATGTCCCCATGAACTTCTTCTACCTGCTCGGAATTCTCTTTGCGGAAGAGGCTCTCGAGCACGAGGACTCGAGGTGCATCGCCTGGAGAATCAGCGCCGCCGGGCTCATGTGGGGGCTCGCTTGCCTCGCGTCTCAGAGAATGGTGCCTGCGGCGGTGGCGACTTGGGCGCTTTACGCAGCCTTCCTCATCCTCGGCCGCCGCATGTCCTGGGGTATCCCGTTCTCGGCATTAATGGGGTTACTACCTGGCCTCATTCTTCTCTTGGCTTACTCCTTGAAAGAGGCCCTTCCGGCACTCATCGAACAGAACGTGAATCTCAACGCCTCCTACGAAAAGCTCGGAAGTCACGGGCAGCTTCCATCCGCGTGGAAGTATTTCTCCGATAGCTTCTCGGGGGGTGTGAACCCATCGCGCATCGTCTTCTGGTCAGCCGTCTTCGCGACCATCCTCTCCCTCATCCTCAAAACGAAGCTGAAGGATGTCTTTGCCAGCCGTCTGCTGATTCTGACCGCCGTTCAGGTTGTTTTCATCGCATCCATCAGCTCCCCTTTTCCTTACCAGTGGCAGACTGGTTACCTGCTCCTCCTTCTACTTGTTTGCACCGGGTTTGACCGGGCTTTTGTCGATCATCCGGCGCGGCGCACGGTGGTGGCCGCGATGGGATCAGCAGTGGCACTCCTTACAGCCGTGTTGATGTTCCGGTTCTTACCCTGGGAACAGTTCCGGGACACGCTCGCGTACCAGGACTTCGTCATGAAGAGTGTCGATCGGATCTGCGGCCCGAATGAGACCGTGCTGGATGGGTCGGGATACGCAGTGAACAGGGAACCGCTCTTCAGGTACTGGTTCCTTCCCAGGCTGGTCAGGGTCATGACCCAAAATGGGGTGTTGGAACCCTTGACGAAAGAGGATTTCGTTTCCGGCAGACCATGTGCCGTTCTGATGCACAGCAGAACGGTCCGGTATCTAGCCGAGGCGACCAGCGAGAGCGAGACCGTGGCCAGGAACTTCCTCCCGCTTGACCGGACGATCTGGATCCCCGCTCCGAATGCACTTCTCGAGACCGGGGCCGTGCAGAACTTCACGATCTTGCGGCGCGCGAAGTATTTTTTGCGTGTGGTCTCCCGAGAGCACCTCGTTCCAGGAGCCTGGTTCTCAAATCCGTATTCGTTCGCCTTTTTTATGTCGAGGCGTCCGGTGAACCGCCCTTTCGACATCGAAGGCGTGGCGGAATCCTCCATCCTGAACGAGGTTTCCGTAACGATAGATGGCCGGACCTTGAGTCCCGAAGACCTGGCATCAGGTAGGGATCTGCAGCCGGGACAGGAGCTTGCCATCAGTAATCATGCGAATGGCAGGGTTGCCGTCTTCGTGGTTCCGGCCGGTTTCCGCCATTTCTTTCAGACACCGTTCTCCACGGCGTTTCCAGAAGCAAGTTTCGAACTTTGATTCCCGCGCGGCAGCCTCCGGCTCATTTATCATCCGTTTCCTGATGTCGAAAACCCCCGCCCTCACCCCTCCGTCCCCCAAGCACCTCGTGATCATTGGCGCCGGTCCCGCCGGACTCACCGCAGCCTGGGAGAATGCGCGCCATGGAGGCACGGCCGTGGTGCTGGAGCGAGATGACATTGTTGGCGGAATTGCCAGGACTGTGGAGAGGGGAGGGTACCGTTTCGATATCGGGGGACATCGCTTCTTCACGAAGGTTCGCGAAGTCGAGGAGTTGTGGCATGAGGTTCTCGCCCATGACTTCATTCGCGTCCCGCGCCAGTCGAGGATCCTGTATCGAAAGAAGTTCTTCTCTTACCCGCTGAAACCCATGGAGGCCTTCTTCGGGTTGGGACCCCTCGAGAGCTTCATGTGTTTTGCCAGTTACGTGGCTGGACGCATCCATCCCGCGCGGCCCGAGGATGATTTCGAAACTTGGGTCTCGAACCGGTTCGGTAAACGCCTGTTCCGTATCTTCTTCAAGACATATACAGAAAAAGTCTGGGGTGTTCCCTGTACGCAGATCAAGGCTGAGTGGGCAGCTCAGCGAATCAAGGGCTTATCTCTCTGGAAAGCCGTCATCCATGCTTTCAAGCGGGACCCGACTATCAAGACGCTGATCGACAAGTTCGATTACCCCCGGCTCGGGCCAGGACAGATGTGGGAGACGTTTCAGCGTTGCCTGGAAGCAAAGGGAACCCGCGTCATCATGAGGCAGCCTGCATGCAGGGTCGAATGGGGCGAGGGGGCCGGGGTTACCGCTGTCGCAACGCCGGACGGCAGCCAGTACAACGGAGCCGGGTTCGTTTCTTCAATGCCCATCTCCGAACTTGTAGAGGCCCTCGTCCCGGCTCCCCCACAGGATGTACTCGATTCTGCCAGGCGGCTTCGCTACCGCGACTTCATCCTCGTCGCGCTCATGTTCGAAGGAGAGAACTTCTTCCCGGATAACTGGATCTACATCCACAGCCCGGAGGTCCAAGTTGGCCGGATTCAGAATTTCAACAATTGGTCGAAGGCGATGGTCCCGCGCGACGGAGTGACGTGCCTGGGGATGGAATATTTCTGTTTCAAGTCAGATCCCATCTGGTCTAGGCTAGATTCTGAACTCATCGAGCAGGCAAAGACCGAGATCGCTCACACAGGCCTCGTTCCCCTGCAGGCGAAGCTCATTGACGGCGCCGTCGTCCGAATGGAGAAGACGTACCCCATGTACGACCCTGGCTACCGTGAAAGCCTGGAGATCATCCGCAAGTTCCTGGAGGAAAAGCTCCCCAATCTGCATGTGGTGGGACGAAACGGGATGCACAGGTATAACAACCAAGACCACGCAATGGTCACCGCGATGTACGCCGTTCGTAACTTCTACGGAGCCTCACACGACATCTGGGCCGTGAATGTTGACGAGGACTACCATGAAGAGGTCCGGCAACTCCAAGAGCCCGCTTCTAACCGTCACTCGTTATGACCCAGGCGCGGCCTCGGATCTTATGTCGCGAAACTCCGATCTCGAGGCGGCGTTCCGCAAAGAAAACAGTTGATATACAGCCGGGGCCGAATACCTACCCTTGTCAGCCGCTCACGCCGGGCGAGGGGAAGGAGAACGAGAAAGACGAGTTCTTGTCCATGGTCTCTCTAGACCTGATCAGCCCTCTCGAAGTCACCAGCCAGATTTATCCCCGCTATTGCCAGCAACCCCCTCATATCCTCCGGTACCGGCGCCTCGAACCGGCACGCAACCCGCGTCACCGGGTGCTCGAGTTCCACCACGAAGGCGTGAAGCGCTTGCCTTACAAAGTCCCGGCAGGCCGTGGCAAGTGTTTCATCCTCAATCCCTTTCCACCGAGGGGCACCGTAGGTTTGATCTCCGACGATTGGAAGCCCCATCGCCCTCATGTGCACCCTGATTTGGTGCGTCCGCCCCGTGATGAGCCGGCACCTCAGAAGCGTCAAGCCCCTCTTCTTCCCCTCCGATTCCGCCACGATCTCGTAGAGCGTCGTCGCCTCCCGGCCGCCTGCCTTCATAACCGCCATCCGCTTGCGGTCGGCCGCGTCCCGCCCAATAGCCAGGTCAATCCGCCCCTTCTGAACCGGCGGCCGCCCGTAGACGACCGCCAGATACTCCTTCTTGATCGCATGGCTCTTCATGAGGCGCGCGATCCCCGCGTGCGCGGCGTCCGTCCGCGCAACCAGGAGAACCCCAGAAGTGTCCTTGTCGAGCCGGTGCACGATTCCCGGCCGTTCCGCTTCACCACCCCAGTGCTGGGACCGAAAGATGAGCGCGTTGACGAGTGTGCCCTCCCGGTGTCCTACCGCCGGATGCACCACCAGCCCGGCCGGCTTGTCGATCACCAGAAGGTGCTCGTCTTCGTGAAGAACAGAAAGCGGAATGTCCTGCCCGATCAACGCGGGCTTGGGCGGCGGGGGAGGGGGCAACCGGACACTTATCCGGTCCCCTGTCTTTACTTTCTCCGAAGGCTTGGAGGCAACCCGCTCTCCCGTCAAAACGAGTCCAGCCTCCACCCACTCTTGAATCTTGGTTCTCGAAATGTCGTCGAGATCCGCCAGGTGCCGCTGCAAAACTCTGTCCAGCCGCTCTCCGTGGTCACCCCGGTCGGCTTCGAATTCCCGGATGGGCCGTTCGGTGTTCACGCCGGATAGAGCTTCTTCCTTCTCAGGAGCAGAATCGCGATTCCAGCCGCGACGCCACAGAGGGCGATGAACTGCGATGTCGAGAGGAGATCCCCCACGCTCCCGCGCGGGTCGCCCCGGAAGAACTCGAGCGTGCCACGCAACACGGCGTACCCAATGAGATAACGAGCGAACGTCTCGCCGCTGAATTTCTTCCGGTCGAAAACAACGAGAAGAACACAAAGGAGAAGTGTCCCGGCTGCTTCGTAAAGCTGCACGGGGTGAAGCGGAACGTTGAGAGGAACGCCAACATTTCTCTCCGCCGTGAGACTCGTGAACGTCACCGCCCAGGGCTTATGGCAAACGTCTCCCCAGCAGCATCCAGCAAAGAAGCACCCCATGCGTCCGAAGGCCTGTCCGAGAGCGATGGCAGGGGCGGCCGCATCGGCCACGGGCCACGCCGGAATGCCACGCACCCTGAGAAAACTGAACCCCACGACGACGGCCCCGATCAGCCCGCCGTAAAAGACCCCGCCCGCGGAAACGAGGTCTTTCAAACCCTGAAACGAACTCACGTAATGCGGCCACTCCACGATCACCAGGAGGAGCTTGGCTCCGGCAAGTCCCGCAAGAAGCACATAGACGGCGAAATCCGCCGCGACTTCCGAGGAGACACCAAAGGCCGGCGCGCGCTTCTGCAACAACAAGACCGCCGCCACGAACCCCATCCCCATGAAGAGCCCGTAGGTTGGCAACGCGAAGCTGCCGAGCCGAAAGACCTCAGGCCACACGTCCCGTGCCTCCCGAGTCTTCGGTTTGGCCCTTTTCTTCCGCGGGCTGATGCCACATTTCCCACGCAAGGAGCGCGACCCCAACCGTGATGGCGCTGTCAGCGACGTTGAAGGAGGGCCACGAGTAGCGCCCAATGAAAAAGTGCAAGAAGTCTGTCACGGAACCAAACCGGAAGCGGTCAATAAGGTTTCCGGCCGCGCCCCCCATCGTCAAGGCGAGGCCTGCCTGGATGAGGTAAGCCCTGACGGGGGTTTTGAGCGAATAGATGATGACGGCGCCAAGGATAACCAGCGCGATCCCGCTCAGGATCCACGTCTTGTAGGGCCCGGCGGAATCTGCCAGGATCCCGAACGCCGCTCCCGTGTTCTGAACATGCGTAATCTCGAAGAATCCCGCGATCACGGGAATCGACGAATAGAGCGGGATGTCGCGCAGAATGAGTGCCTTCGTCCACTGGTCGAGGGCGACGATCGCAAGTGCCAGGCAGAGGAACCAGAAACGCCGGATGCCATCACCCGGCAGAAGGCCAGAACTCATTGAGGCTCCCCGGAAAGTGCGTTCAGAACGTTTTCGCAGCGCGGGCACAAGCCCCGGCCTCCCATTTCAGGACGCACTTGCCAGCACCGGGGACACTTGATCCCCACCGCCGCACGCGCGTCCACCAGTTCGTCCGTCGAAGCCGACAGCTCGACCTCGGGTACGATGAGCAGTTCCGCCAGACCCGGTACACCCAGGCCCGTCAACTCGAGGTCGCTGCGCAAGGTCTCCGAGTCCTTCACAACCGCCATGGCTTGTGCCGAGCTACCGACAATGCCTTGACGCCGCAGTGGTTCCAGCTTCTTTTGGAACTCGGCTCGCACTTCCAGGAGCCGCCCCCACGAGGCGCCTACGTCCCCGGAGTGCGCTGGCAGCTTCAGAGATCCGTAGGTCTCGAGCGAGGGGCCGAGTCCGGTCTTTCCTGGCAAGTTCTCCCAGATCTCGTCCGCCGTGAACGGACAGATGGGATTCAAGAGGAGCGCGACTGTCTCCGCCAGCTTGTAGGCGGCCGTCTGTGCCGAGCGGCGTTTCGGGTCCTCCTTTGCCAGGACATAGAGAGTGTCTTTGCGGATATCGCACCAGAGCGCGGAAAGATCGGTCGTTGCAAACTCGAGAAGCCTTCTCGCCGCGAGATGAAACTGGAACTTCTCGTACGCTTCTTTTACGGCGTTCACGCTGCCCGCGGCCCGCGCCAGGATGAAACTGTCCAGCGGCTCGAGCTGATCGAGAGGCACTGCGTTAACACTCGGATCGAAATCAAAGAGAACTGACAGGAGGAACCGGGCCGTATTGCGGATCTTCCGGTAGGCCTCGGAGGTCCGTGCCAGGATCTCGGCATTGATGCGGATGTCATCCGTGTAGTCCACGGACGCCGTGAAGAGACGCAAGACATCGGCGCCATGCGTCTTCAACACGTCCTCGGGAACGACGATGTTCCCCAGGCTCTTCGACATCTTGCGGCCTTCGCCGTCCACGACGAATCCGTGCGTGACGACGTCCGCATAGGGCGCCTTGCCCGAAAGGGCAACCGACGTCAACAGGGACGACTGGAACCATCCACGGTGCTGGTCGTGACCCTCGAGATAGAGGACCGGAGTCTGCTCCGGTTCCGCGTACGGATCCGTAATTCCGTAAGCGGACGTCCGGAGGACAGCGGCGTGTGAGACGCCCGAGTCGAACCAGACGTCCAGGATGTCGCGCAGCTTCTCCAGGTCGGTGCTGCCACAACGCTTGCAGACGGCTCCCTCCGGCAAGAAGGCCTTTGCCGGGAAACGGCCGTCGTCGTACCACGCATCCGCGCCGTGCTCCTTGAAGATCGCCACGACGTTCCCAAAGAAGCGTTCACGCAGAGTGGCGTCGTCGAACGGCGGATAGTGTTCGAGATGGCCCTTTTCCATGCAGGCGCGGCAACGCAGGAAGGTGATGGGGGAGCCCCAGCGCCTCTGGCGTGAAATTGTCCACTCGAGGCGGTTTTCCACCATCGCGCCGATGCGATTCACCCCGAAATCCGGAATCCAGTTGACGGCATTTCGAATCTCGTCGAGAGCCCTGTCGCGCAGCGCCCCGAGGTCGATGAACCACTGGTGCGTCGCCCGGAAGACCACTGGGTGCTTGCAGCGCCAGCAGTGCGGATAGCTGTGCGGGTGATCGTGCTGGGCGAGAAGGAGTGTTCCGGAAGCCTCCCCGGCTTTTAGCGCGGCCAAAACCGCCTTGTTGGCATCGAGATCGGAGCGTCCGGCCGAAACCACACGTTTCCCTCTCAGATATTCGGGTGCGTGGATGTCGTAGAACCCAGCCTCGTCGACCGGGCAGAGGGCCGGGTCGTCCACCGAGAAGCCCGCGCGCTTGACCGCATCGTAGTCTTCCCGTCCGTGTCCAGGCGCCGTGTGGACCATACCGGTGCCGTCGCTCGTGGAGACGTGCTCTCCCAGCAGAAACCCGAAACTCTTCCCGTCCACGTCGAACGGACGGCGATACTCTGGTTTGGCGGCGGCCACTTGCTCACCGGAGCGGCGCGAACCGGGAACGGCGAACAAGTCGGGCCATCCCAGGGCTTTACCCACATCCTCGACGAGCGGCTCTGCCATCAAGTAAAACCGCAGGGGATCCGAGCCGCGCCGCGCCAAGACGTACGGGACTTCCGGTCCGATCGCGATGGCGCGGTTGGCGGGGAGGGTCCACGGGGTCGTCGTCCAGATCACCGCGTAGAGTTGGGCGCCAGAGGGGAGTTCGTTCTTCCAGAGTTCACTGACGGGCGGAATCGCCGGCATCGGGAACGCGACGTAGATCGAGGGGTCGGTACGTTCCTCGTACTCCACCTCTGCCTCCGCGAGAGCGGTCTTGCACTGCACGCACCAGAGAACGGCCTTGAAGCCAAAGGTGACGAGGCCTTTGGCAACGAACTCGCCGAACGAGCGGGCGATTTCGGCCTGGTAGAGAAAGTCCATTGTCCGGTAAGGGTGGTCCCAGAGTCCGAGGACGCCCAGGCGTTTGAAATCCTCCCGCTGGCGGTCAACCCAGTGATCCGCGTAGGCTCGGCACGCCTGCCGGATGGCGACATCCCCCATCTCTTTCTTCTTTGGGCCCAGTTCCTTGTCGACCTTGAGTTCAATCGGCAGGCCGTGGCAGTCCCAGCCTGGCACGTAGGGGGAATCGAATCCCGCCAGATTCTTTGCACGAACCACGATGTCCTTCAAGATCTTGTTGATGGCCGTGCCGATGTGGATTTGACCGTTGGCATAGGGCGGACCGTCGTGAAGGATGTACTTCGGCGATCCTTTTCTCGCCTTCTGAATGGCTCCGTAGAGATCGTTTGAGAGCCACCTGGCGAGCCGGTCTGGTTCCCGCTTGGGGAGATCGGCTTTCATCGGGAAGGAGGTCTTGGGAAGAAGCAGGGTCGCCTTTAATTCACGTTCGTCCATAAGTGTCGCGGGAGGTTAGCCCCTCAGGACACTCCCGCACAAGAACCCGTCTTCTCTTAAACTCCAAGAAAGTCCGGATTTCGGACTGGAGGAGAACGTGCCGGCTGAAAAACAGAAGACCGGAATCGTCGGCTGCGGGTATTTGGGCCGCTTTCACGCTCGCATCTTGACCGAGTTGCCAAACTCGGAACCCGTGGGTTTTGTCGATTCGAGCGACAAGGCGGCGTTCGAGATCGAGAGAGCCCACGGAGCCTCGGGTCTCGTGCGGCGGGGGTCCATTCGCGAGTTGCTGGAAGCGGGCGCGACGGCCGTCATCGTGGCCACTCCCACCTCTACTCACGCTGCAGTTGCAGAAGAGCTGCTCGAGGGCGGGGCCGACGTTCTCATCGAAAAGCCGGTCACCGTCACCCTCGCGGAGGCGGACCGGCTCATCGAGATTGCAAGTAGGAAGGGGAGAATCCTGCAAGTTGGTCACATCGAACGGTTTAATCCGGCTGTTGAAGCCGTGGGGCCGCTTGTGACCGATGTGAAGTTCATCGAGGCGCACCGGCTCGGCGTGTTCGTACCCCGGGCTCTTGATGTCGACGTGGTTCTCGATTTGCTCGTCCACGATTTGGATATCGCTCTCGCGTTCGTTCACAAGCCGGTAAAGGAAATCCGGGCCGTGGGCGTGCCCATCTTGACGCACAAGGTTGATATCGCCTCCGTGAGGCTGTCATTCGAGGGGGGCTGTGTCGCCAATTTCACGGCTTCTCGTGTCTCGCAAGAAAAGACACGGAAATTCCGGATGTTCCAGCCAGACTGGTATTTCTCTCTCGATACGCAGCGCAGAGATGTCAAGGCGTACCGTCTCGACCGGATGACCGGCCCGCCCCGTATCGTCGACTGGCCTGTGGCGGTTCCTGTTTCCGACCCCTTGACGGCCGAGGACGCCCATTTCTTGAAGTGCTGCGAGAAACGCGCGGAGCCGAGAGTGAGCGGGAGGGATGGACGCGCGGCCCTGGAACTCGCGCTCGATATCCTGGCCGAAATGGAGAAATCGCGATGACTCTCTCTCTTCCCCGCATCGGGCTCATCGGCGGATCTGGCCTGTACACGCTTCCGGCGCTCGTCAAGATGGGCGAAGTCGCGCTGGAAACGCCCTTTGGTGAACCCTCGGATTCCTACGTCCTGGGCGAAATCGGCGGGCGGCCCGTGGCCTTTCTCGCCCGTCACGGGCGCGGGCACACACTCCTCCCATCCGAAGTCAACTCTCGGGCGAACATCTGGGGATTCAAGAAACTCGGTTGCGACGTCTTGATCGGGGTGTCGGCCTGCGGATCGATGAAAGAGGAGTATCACCCGGGCCACATCGTCTTGCCAGACCAGTTCATCGACCGGACGGTGCACCGGCCCGCTACATTCTTTGGAGAGGGCTGTGTGGCCCATGTTTCCGCCGCGCACCCTGTCTGCCCGGTCATTCAGGCTGCACTCTTCAGTTGCGCTTCGGAGAGCGGTGCCCCCGTTCACAATGGCGGAACGTACCTCTCCATGGAAGGGCCACAGTTCTCAACACGGGCGGAGTCGCTGCTTTATAGAAGCTGGGGAGTGGACGTCATCGGGATGACGAATATTCAGGAAGCGCGCCTGTGTCGCGAGGCGGAACTCTGCTACTCCACGATGACCATGGTGACGGACTACGACTGCTGGAACGAAGACGAGCAGGCTGTGACGGTCGATGCCGTGATCGCCGTTTTGAAGCACAATGCCGAACTCGCGAATGAGATCTTGACGCGTGCCGTTCAGCGGATCCCGCCAGAGAGAAGTTGTTCGTGCCGCGAAGCGCTGAAGTTCGCCATCCTCACCCGGCCCGGGGTGGTTCCGCGGGAGACCCGGGAGAAGCTGGCACTCTTTCTCGATAAATATTGGAATTGAAATGAATAAGAAAATCGTCATCACTGGTTCCGTGGCATACGACTACCTCATGCGATTCCCGGGACGTTTTTCAGATGTGGTCGTTCCGGACAAACTCCACAGGCTCTCCGTTTCGTTCCTCGTCGACGAAATGAGGAAAGTACGCGGCGGCGTGGCGCCAAACATCGCTTACAACCTGGCTCTTTTGGGGGCGCCCGGAGCCATTCTGGCGACAGCCGGAGCGGATGCTCACGATTACCGGGCCTGGCTGGAGGAAGAGGGTGTCGACGTGAGCGGCCTAATGATCTGCGAGGATCTCTTCACGGCGTCGTTTCTCGTCTCGACAGATCTGGATCAGAGTCAGATAGCAACGTTCTACGCAGGGGCCATGGCTCGCGCGTCGAACCTCTCTTTCGACCATTTCGGGAAAGAGGCAATTGAAATCGCTCTCATCGGCCCGAACGACCCGGCTGCCATGTCGAATCACGCGCGCGAATGCCGCGAAAAGGGGATCGCCTTTGCCTACGACCCGAGTCAGCAGATCGCTCGTATCTCGAAGGAAGAGATCCTGGAAGGCCTCACGGGTGCATCCATCTTCCTGGGCAATGAGTACGAGTTCGGTGCTCTGGAAAAGAAAACGGAATTGACCGAAAAGGACCTCATCGCCCGGATTCCAGTTGTGGTCAAGACACTCGGTTCCGAAGGATCACGGATCACCGTGCGAACCGGGGCAGGAAAGATCGAAGAATTTTCCATCCCTGTTGCCAAGCTTCGTAGCGAGGCTTTAGATCCCACGGGTGTTGGTGATGCCTACCGTGCCGGGCTCCTGGCCTGCCGCGGTTTGGGGTTGCCCTGGGATGTCGCCGGGCGCGCCGGGGCTCTCGCCGCCGCTTTCTCTCTCGAGCACCCGGGACCGCAACCCAGGCGCTACTCACCCGAACTCTTTCTCGAGAGATACACGGAGAGTTTTCAAAGAAGCGCCAGAGAAGACGGTCTAGAGAGACTCTGGACCAGGAGTTGATACACTCCGTAGGTTATGCTGGTTCTTGAAGGAAACCTGACAGCTGCCGGGCGCCGCTTTGGGATCGTCGCCTCTCGTACCAACGAGATTGTTGTGGGGCGGCTCGTGGACGGCGCTCTTGATGCTCTGAAGAGACTGGGTGCGCTCGAGGACGATGTCGTGCTCGTTCGCACTCCTGGAGCCTGGGAAGTTCCGATCGTGCTCCGTGACTTGGGCCGCGCGGGCGCGTTCGATGCCATGATCACGCTCGGAGCGGTGATTCGGGGCGGGACGCCTCACTTCGAGTACATCGCGGCCGAGGTGACGAAGGGCATTTTCCAGGCAGGATTCGAAATAGACATCCCCGTGACCTTTGGGATTCTGACGTGCGACACCCTCGAGCAGGCGCTGGAACGTTCGGGGGCCAAGGCAGGAAATAAGGGGTTCGAGGCAGCCATGGCAGCTGCCGAAATGGCGGATCTGCGGGCAAAGTTGAAATCTGGTATCGCGAAGCACTGATAATATGAGCGGAAAGCGTCGAAAAGCCCGGGAGTTGGCTCTTCAACTCCTTTATCAGAACGACCTTGCCGGAACGCCGGCCGCGGAGATGTTCAAGCTCACGGAGGAGTACGTGATCGCAAAGCCGGAGGTCCAAGAGTACGCCCAGAGACTCGTGCTCGGGACGATCTCGGCGCGTGATGACCTGGACCGGCGGCTCTCCGAGCGCTCCGAGCATTGGCGGCTTGGGCGCATGCCCGCGGTGGACCGTAATCTCTTGCGTCTGGCTCTTTACGAATTGCTCAACGAACCCGACACTCCCCACGCCGTGGTCATTGATGAAGCTGTCGAGATCGCAAAGAAGTTCTCTACGCCATCCTCGGGGTCTTTCATCAATGGTGTCCTTGACGGAATCAGGAGATCGGTTTTTAGCAAGAACCCTTCCAGGGAACCTCGATCTGACTCGTGATGGACGTGGTTGGCGGAAACAGGTGGACGGCCGTTCTTATCTCCCTGGCGCTTTTTGGGGCGCTTGGGAGTGCTTCTGCCGATACGCCTGCCCGTGAATGGGCCCGCTACGAATTCCTGGGCGCTTCGGCCTACCGTTACGTGAGGGCGGCCGAAAGCTCCGGCTACCAGGTTGCGCTTTCTTCCAGGGACGGGAAGTCCCTTGAAGCCCTCATCAAGGTTGACGGGCTGTCGCTCCCCGATGCGGCTCTCCTTCCGATCGACGCCGCCCTGCTTCCGCCAGACGCTCAAGCAGTTCTGAAGGGCGCGCGGCCCCAAGATGACGAGATAGAGAAGAGAAGCCGGCTGCTTTTGAACGAAGCAAGGACCGTTCTTGAAGCTGTTGAAATCGTGATTGGCTTCACTTCGCGGCGGATTCGCTACGAAGGTCCTGGCCCTTTTCCCGAGACTGCGGCGAGATGTCTGGAAAGCGGCCGGGGTTCGTGTGTGGGACGGTCGCTTCTGGCCGCTGAACTTCTCTTGAGGTTCGGCATTCCAGCCCGGCAAGTGACGGGCGTGCTGGTTGCCAAGACCGAAGACGAACTGGCGCCAGATGCCCGGCCCTATTTCAGCGCGCGGCTCGGTGGCGTGCGGCACCGCTGGATCGAGGTTTTTGTTCCCGGGCTTGGCTGGGTGCCTTCGGATCCCGCGGGCCTGGCCAACACGGTCACCTCCCGGCATCTCCCCCTCGAGCGTCCTCCTTCTTTTGAGTTCGGGGTTCGCGTACTCGAGCGGAGTCCCGCAATGAAACTGCCGCGGCTCGACTCGAAGTGGACGGGTGTAATCGCGGGCCGGCAGCGCGCTTCGTCGCTCAAGGTCACGCACAGAACGGCCAGCGGCGGCGGGGCTGTCGTGCTCTCTCCTGCCGGCCGCGGAAGGGCCTCGGAAAAGGTCATGGTTGCCCGGGCAGAGGGGCCGAGTGTTCTATTTGAGAGCGTCCCCGCGGGCGATTACCGCGTGATCTGGAAGACGCCGGATGGTAAAGTGGAGGCGGCCTCATTGAGAGTGGATGGACCGGCATCGGTCGAATTACCGTTAGACCGGGATGGAGGGCGATGACTGCTGACGCGCTGGCCTCGGGAATTGCAGAACCCCTCCGGGTTCTCGTTGTCGATGATTCGCCCCCCGCACGGCTCCTGATCGCGGATGCTCTCGAGTCGAGTGTCCGAAGGCGGGGACGCAGGGCCGTCGTGACGGAGGCGTCCGACGCTTTCGAGGCCCTGAGGCTGATCCCCCGGCAAAACTTCGACCTGATCTTGACAGACGTCAACATGCCGACGTTGTCCGGTCTCGAGCTGATTCGGCTCATCCGGGCGCGTCCAGAGCAGAAGCGTCTCCCGATCGTGGCTGTCTCCACGGAGCGGCAGCCCGAAGACGCGCGGCGGGCCAAGGAGGCTGGCGCGGACGGGTACCTGGGGAAACCGTTCGAACCAGAAACTCTCGACAGGCTGCTCTCTCAGGTCCTTGACGCGCTTTCGAGAAAGCCATGATTCCAGGATCACGTCGGGACGAGGTTCGCTTCCGGCGCGAGTTCCTGGCCGAGGCTGAGGAACTCCTCGAGAACGCCCAACAATCGGTAGCTGGGCTGTTTCGCGATCTCTCGGACCCTGATCCCACCGCCATCAACTCGCTTTTCAGGGCCGTCCATTCGTTGAAGGGCGCTGCCGGGATGATCGGTCTCACCGGTGTCTCGGGCCTGGCCCACGAACTTGAATCCATCCTGGATTCCATGCGTCTGGGCAAGATCCCCCTCAACTCCATGCTTCTCGAGGCCATCAGCTTCACGCTGGATGCTCTCAAGGAAATGACGCGGGTGAGCCAGGCGACTCGGGAGGATCCTTCGGCTCCTCCGGCGGTTCTCAGGCGGCTCCGCCAGGCCCTGGATGCGGGCTCGCCGCAGGGAATGCCCACCTTCGACCCCGCGTCGATTCTGCCGGCCGAGATCGAGCGGATGCTCACAGACTACGAGAGGCACCGGTTCGAAGAGAACGTCCGAAAGGGCCGCTGCATTGTCATTTTGCTCCTCGAGTTTCCGCTCGAGACATTCGATCTCGGGCTCCGAAAGGGCATGGACGAGGTATCGAGCCGGGGTGAACTCATCGGCACATTCCCGGGGGGGGTCGGGCAGGACCCCACCCTCATGACCTTCCGGCTCCTTGCTGGGCTCAAGTCAGACGGCGAGCTTGAAGGGTTGCGCGTGGCGGCCGGCGCATCTGGTCTCATCCGGCTGGAAATCCCGGTTGCCACCAAGGCGGTCCCTCGTCAAGCCGTGGCACCAAAGGCTGCGCAGATTGCCCCGGAACCGGTTCCCCTCGCGCCGGAGACTCTTCAGGCCGCGGCTTCGCCGTCCGTCGTGACGAGTACCTTGCGGGTGAGCCTGGAGAAGATCTCGAACCTGCTGGACATCGCTGGAGAACTCGCTCTTGCCCGCTGGGCCCTTAAGACTCCACTCGAGCGGGCTCTTCTGTCGGCATCAGATCGCCAGGCCCGATTTGCGGCGCAACGCGCGTTCAGCGATCTCGAACGGGCCGTCTCCGCGCTCAGCCGCGCGGCTCTCGCTGTCCGCCTCATTCCAGTCGACCAGCTCACGGGCCGGCTCGTCCGGGCGGTGGAGGGCATCGCGCGTTCTCTCGGGAAGCATGCGGTTTTCGAAGTTGTGGGAGGAGATACCGAGATAGACAAGGTCTTGGCCGAGGAATTGGCGGATCCTCTTTTGCATTTGGTGCGGAACGCGATCGACCATGGAATCGAGTCCGTCGACGAGCGGATGGCTCTTGGGAAGCCGGCCGAGGGCCATGTGACGCTCTTGGCCGAGACGCGTGGGCGTGAAGTTCTCTTCACGCTCAAGGACGACGGACGTGGCATCGACCCGGCCGCCATTCTGCAGAAGGCCCGTGAGAAGGGAATCCTGGCGCAGACAGATCCTGACCCGCCGGACCCATTCGAACTGCTCTTCTCACCCGGTTTTTCGACCGCCGGGAAGGTCTCTGAGATCTCGGGGAGAGGTGTGGGCCTCGATGTCGTCCGCTCGAATATCGCAACCCTCAAGGGGCGTGTCCAGGTCAAGTCTCAGCTGAGAAAGGGCACGACGTTTCTGGTGACTGTGCCGATGACGCTGATTCTGGTGGAATCGCTTCTCGTGCGGTCCGCGGGCGTCTATTTCGCGTTGCCAACGTCCAGCGTGAGGCGCACATTTCCATACGAGCCGTCTCGCGTGGAGATCATGGACGGATACCCCTTCATTGGCGACGAGGGGAAGCCGCTCCCTCTTCACCGGCTCGACAAGTTACTCGGGTTCGAAGAAAGCCCGGGCCCTTCTCAGTCCGAAACCGTCATCGTGGCCGAACAGGGAGTGCAACGAGCCGGATTTCTCGTCTCCTCGATCGAGGGAATGCGAGACGTGGTGGTCAAACCCATCGCGGAAGCGATTCCCCGGTCGCGAATCATCACGGGAGCGGCGGAGTTGCCGGGGGGAAATGTCGCTTTTGCCCTGGATGCCGGGCTTCTGTTGAACCACGTTCTGTCTCCGGCTGGGTTGCAGGGGGTGCAATGACGATGGAGACACCCCGGAAAGCAGAGACTCAGCAGTTCCTGGTTTTCCGGGCGGGTGGACGCCGGTTTGGTATCCCGATCGAGCGGATCCAGGGCGCGGCCCGGCCTCGCCGGATCATCCCTCTGCCGGGCGCGCCTCACGATTACGCGGGCCTCGCCTTGGTTCGGGGAGAACCGGTCGGAATTTTGGATGCACGCATCGCTCTGGGTACGGGAGAAGCCGGGGCCGCGGCACGGGCGGGGACCCCCGGCGCCCGCCCGCTGGTGATCTTGATCGAGAATGACCCGCGCGGTCTCCTCGTTGAAAAAATCGACGCCATACAGGAAATCAAGATGGACCAGATTTCGCCCGCGCCAGAAAGCGCCAGACGATTGACAGGTCTTGTGCCGGACGGTGAACATTTCCTGGGCCTTGTAAACCTGGACACGCTTCTTGCCGGAGGCCGTAGTTGACCGACGAAACCGCAGCACTCGTAATGTCGCTCGCCGAGAGCATTGTCGAGGCCGATCCAGACGTTCGGTGGCAGGTCGTGGCCAGGCTTGCCGATGTGCCCGGCCAGGAGAGTGAACTGCTGCTGATCCGGCTTCTCGCGGATCCGGATTACCGGGTGCGCGAGAAAGCCGTTGCCGTGTTGAGTGGCCGGTTCAATTCCCAAGTAGCCAGGGCCTGTGTTGAGGCGATGGCGGACGATGAAAACGCGGGCCGCCGGGCGGCGGGGCTTTCTCTTCTGACGAAGGGAGGCCTTCTCGGCATGGAGGCGCTCGTCGAGGCCCTGACACACACGTCGGCTGATGTGAGACTTGCCGCGGCGATGGCCCTTCCCTCGGAGGGCGCGGGACCCAACACCGTCTCTGCTCTCGAGAAGGCCCTCGTGAACGAGGTGGATGCTAACGTGCGGGCTGGAATTCTGCTCGCTCTGGGCAGAACACGGCGGCGCGAAGCCATCCGGCCGCTTCTGCTGACGCTCGAGCAAGGGGGCACGTGGCAGCAAATTCATGCCCTCGAGGCACTTGCAGAGATCGGTGACCCGGATGTGGCGCCGCGGCTCTTGCCTTTCGTCGATATTCCCGCCCTTCGGCGAGCCACGCTGCGCACGCTTTCGAGGCTCGAGAGCCTGGCTCCCGCCGAGGATTTGGCGTTCCGGGCTGCCCGCGGAGAAACCGACACTGAATTGCTGTCGGCTCTGAGGCACTGCTTGACGCACGCTAGCCGGCCTCTGTCCGAGAAAGTCCGCGAGATCTGGTTTTCCGCCGGTGCCATCCTTCATGAACGGCTTCTGGATGAATCGCTTTCCCTCGAGGCTCGCAGCGACGCGGCTCACCTCATCGCCCGGCTGAATCTTCCCGGCGCGGCGTCGGAAATCGTGCGGGCGGGCCGGACGGCGGATGGTTTTGCCGCGCTCGGAGCCTTGCCCGTGGAGGTCCAGAACGATCTGATGACCTCGGTCTTGCAGGAGGAAGATCCCGATGCCGCCTTCGTCGTGATCGACTCCATCCGCCGGCAGGGAGAACTGGCGAATTTGGCCCCACTCCTCGTCCATCCGTCGCCGCAGGTGCAGGCGACTGTCCTCTCCCTGCTGCCGCCCGGTCACGCCCAGCTCGAGGAGGTGATCGAGATCATGGCGGAGGAAGATCCAGAGACTGTCCTGCCGGCTGCCCTCTTCTTAGCCCAGGGTGGACCAGGGGTATCGCAGGAAGCGCTCAAGAAGCAGTGGCAGGCCCTTCTCAACCGGGCCCACGGGATGGACGGGCCGGGCCGCGAGGCGGCTCTCATCGCCCTTGGGTCAATTCCCGGGGAAGAGGTTGATGATGTTCTGCGCCAGGGGTTGGCAAGTGAAAATACCGGTATCAGGCGGGCCTGCGCCGTAGCCGTCGCTGGGCGATCCGGCTGGAAGATCCATGAAGTGTTTCGTGCTCTCGATGACCCGGATGCCACCGTTCGAGCAGCCCTCTTGCGGGCGCTGGCCCGCTGGGCTGAACGGGGAGAGCAGGTAGCGGATGCCGACTGGCGGGATGTTCTGATCTACCTCGCGGATGAGCCCACGGTTTCGGCCGCGGCCGGAGAAGCCATCATTGCGCTTGCTGGTGGTGAGCGTTCCACCCTCGCGGAGGAGATGCTCGCGCAGGGAGATCCCATCAGGCGAAGCGCAATCGAGGAAGTCTCCAGGGTAAAAGACAGTGCTGCAGCTAATGCCGTGGCCATTGCGGTCACCCACGAAGACATCGAGACGGTGCGCGGAGTGTTGCGGGCCCTTGTCCACGGTTCCCCGCAGGTGGCCGAACAGACAGCGATGCGGGCGCTCACTGACGAGCGGCCAGAGGTTCGGACGGCCGCGGCGGAAATGGTCGTCTCCCGGGGCGAGATTCCGGCGCCAGAAAGCCGTTTGCCAGACGCGCTGGCAAAAGCACTTGCCAGTGAGCGTGATGAGAAAGCCGTGGCGGCCCTCATCGACGCGGTGGCGGTCGCTGGCCGCGAATCGGCGTTGGATCCACTGACTCTGATTCTGGCACGCGAAAGGGTCGATGCGCGTGCTCTCGCAGCAGCCCAGCAACTGGCTACCCGGCATGAACGGGAAGTCAGAAGGCGCTGGGCCTCTTCACCTCCGCGAGCAGAACGGCGCTGGGCCGCGGCGCTCGCGGCAGCGGCTCGAACCAGAGCAGCACAGGCAAAAGGGACAACGTGACCGCAGGCGCCTTTGAGCTGTCCGAATCGGTGTTCCGGCTCCTGGCGGACCTGGTCAGGAAGCGGACGGGCTTTGTCATAAACGACGCGCACCGTCTCAGAATGGAAACCCGCCTCTCCGGGGAAGCCCGGACCGCTGGGTCGTTTTATCAGCTGTACACACAGCTGCGGGAAGAACCATCGGATAGTCAAGCCTTCGGGCGGCTGCTCGACGCCAGTGTCAATGGGGAAACCTATTTTTTCCGCGACATGGGTGGCCTTTTGGCGTTTGCGGAGGAAATCGTCCCCGAGCGAATCCTCGCTTCCGGAATGGATGGTGAAATTCAGGTGTGGTCAGCGGGCTGCGCCACCGGAGAGGAACCGTTCACGCTCGCCATGATGCTGCTCGAGAAGGGCATTCTTCCCGCGAGAAAGGTCCGGATACGCGGCTCGGACGCGTCTCCTGATGCGATCCGCAGAGCCCGTGCCGGCATCTATGGATCTCATTCGCTGCGAGCGACTTCCGAGAGCCGCAGGCGGGATTACTTCGTCGAGACATCGCCAGGGAAGTGGTCGGTGAGAAACGAAGTCCGGCAGTATGTCACCTTTGATGCGGTACCGTTTTCGCTCGAAACGAATAACAGTTCGAATCTGGACGTCATCATTTGCCGCAATGTGCTCATCTACCTGGAGGACGAGGCTCGTGTTCGCACTGTTGAACTCTTCACCCAGCGCCTGAAACCGGGCGGGTACCTGCTCCTGGGACCATCGGACGCGCTGGCTGCCTCCTCGACCCCGCTGAAGCTCGTTCGCCTTTCGAACGATGTCGCTTACCGCAAGTCAGAGGCCAACCTTCCGTGAGAGTGCTTGTCGTTGACGATTCAGCTTTTCACCGGCTGAGTCTGGCGACTGCCCTGCGGGAGTTCGCTTCGATCTCGACGGTCGAAACCGCTTCCTCCGGTACCGAGGCCCTCAGGATTCTCGGCCGGGCCGATTTCGACCTTGTCACCCTCGATATCGAGATGCCGGGTATCGACGGATTCGCGGTGTTGCGCTGGATCATGGCCAACAAGCCGGTGCCCGTCCTCATCGTTTCCGAGGGGGCCAACAATCGCTCGGTCATGGCGGCGCTCGACCTCGGCGCGTTCGAGGTGATGGGCAAACCGTCTCCAAGGGCGGGCGGCCGCGAGGATTGGCGGGGCCATCTGGGCCGGGCCCTCGAAACCGCCACGCAGCTCCACCTCGATACCCTACGGGCACGAGCCGCATCCACCTACCTCGGACCCGAAATACGCGATGTCTCTCCCGTCACCAGGCAAGAATCGGCCGAGGAGTCCTTCCTGCGGATGAGCCGGGCGGGGATTGCCATCGCGTCGTCAACGGGAGGGCCTCCAGCTCTCAGGGAACTCCTGCAAGCGTTCCGGCGGCGTCCCGTGATCGTCGGAATCGCGCAACACATGCCGCCGCCGTTCACGAAATCCCTGGCGGCACGGCTCGCGTCGACCACGGGCTGGGCCGTTCGGGAAGCGCGTAACGGCGAGATCGCCCAGCCAGGGGAAGTTCTCCTGGCACCGGGCGGGCAACATCTCTCTTTCCAGCTCAGTGGCAACGACGTCATCGCCATCGTAAGCGACGATGGCAGGGGCGCGCGGTGGTGTCCGTCGGGAGACATCCTTCTCTCTTCAGCCGCGGAGGTGTTCGGCAGTGCCGCGGTCGGAATCGTCTTGACGGGGATGGGAAATGACGGTTCGGACGGTGCATCCCGCATCGCGGCCGCCGGGGGAAAGGTCTTGGTCGAGTCTCGAGACACGGCCGTTGTGTATGGAATGCCCGAGGCCGCCAGCCGCCGCGTGCCTTCGGCACCACGCCTGGCGCTGCCGAAACTCGCCGAAGAGCTGAATCAGCTCTTTCCAGTTGATACACTCGCTACCCCCATATGAGTGAACGAGACGTCACCTCCATCGAAAGAAAATGGCAGAAACGCTGGCAAGACGAAGAAATCGCATTTGTTGACACATCAGGGCCCGCAAAAGAGGGCGTGTACCTCCTCGTCATGCTTCCGTACCCGTCGGGCGACCGGCTCCACGTCGGACACGCACGGACTTACTTCCTGACGGACGCCCTCCACCGGTTCCTCCGCCAGTCCGGGAAACAGGTTTTTTGCCCGATGGGCTGGGATGCCTTCGGACTCCCTGCCGAAAACTACGCCATCCAGAAGGGCATCCACCCGCGCACGTCCACGCTCGCCAACATCGCGGGCATGAAAGAGCAGTTTCTGGCGTGGGGCGTTCTCTACGACTGGACAAAGGAAGTCGCCACGTGCGAGCCAGACTACTACCACTGGAATCAGTGGTTCTTTCTGAAGTTCCTCGAGAAGGGCCTCGCTGTTCGAAAGAAGGGGAACGTGAACTGGTGCCCCTCCTGCGAGACCGTTCTCGCCAACGAACAGGCCGAGGGCGGCGTGTGCGAGCGGTGCAAGAGCCGCGTCGTCCAAAAAGAACTCTCGCAGTGGTTCCTCAAAATCACCGATTACGCCGACTCCCTTCTGGCTGGCCTGGATACTCTTCAAAAGTGGCCTGAAAAGGTCCGGACGATGCAGAAGAACTGGATCGGACGCTCCGTCGGCGCTGATCTGGTCTTCTCTATCCCGGACTTGGGAGAAGATCTTCCCGTCTTCACCACACGTCCAGATACCGTTTTTGGCGTCACGGCTCTCTTCGTGGCTCCCGAGCATCCCCTCGTTCCCCGTCTCATCGAAAAAAGTCCGCGGAAGGCCGAGATCGAAACATGGGCGCAGGAAGTACGTAATTCTGATCGCATTCTGCGGGAAGCAGAGGATGCCGAGAAGGTGGGGTTCGAAACCGGGGTCTTTGCGGTCCACCCGTTCACGAAGGAGCGCATACCCGTCTGGGTCGCAAATTTCGTCATCGCGGATTACGGGACGGGCGCTCTGATGGCTGTTCCCGCCCACGATGAGCGGGACTTTGCGTTTTGCAAGAAGTACGGGCTGCCCATTGTCGAGGTCATCCGGAAGTCCTCTGGACCCAGCAAGGAAGTTGAGTGCTGGACTGGGGAGGGGACGATGGTTAATTCTGGTCCCTTCAACGGGTTGTCCTCGGAATCTGGGCGCGAGGCTATCGCGAAGGCAGCGGCCGGGGGAGGGTTTGGCGGCCCGAAGGTGAGATACCGCCTGCGCGATTGGCTCATCTCCCGGCAGCGGTACTGGGGAACACCCATTCCCGTTATTTACTGTCCCCAGTGCAACTGGGTGCCCGTTCCGGAGAAGGACTTACCGGTCATACTGCCCAAGGACGCTCCCTTCACGGGGAAGGGCGGCAACCCGCTCGAGAAAGTAGAGGAGTTTGTAAAGACGACGTGCCCAGCGTGCGGCGGGCCCGCGCGCCGGGAAACGGACACGATGGACACGTTTGTCGATTCATCGTGGTACTTCCTTCGTTATCTCGACCCCAAGAACGCCGGGGCTCCCTTCAGTTCTGAGATTGCCAGGAACTGGATGCCGGTCACCCAGTACATTGGCGGCATCGAGCACGCGATTCTGCACCTTCTCTATGCGCGGTTTTTTGCTCGGATGTTGAAGGACCTCGGTCTCATTGAGACGGAAGAGCCGTTTGCGGCCCTGTTCAACCAGGGAATGATCACGCGCTTGTCGCCTGCGGGACGCATCGAAAAGATGTCGAAGTCACGCGGGAACGCAGTGTCGCTTGACCCGCTGATTGCCGAGAAGGGTGCCGACACGGTGCGAACGTACATTCTCTTCCTGGGTCCTGCGGAAATGGATGCCATCTGGTCCGACGAGGGCATTGCGGGAGCGGAGAGGTTTCTGGCGCGCGTCAAGTCGCTCACCGCACGGTTCCTTCAGAGTGGGGCGGGTCCTGCTGCCGAGCCTGCCGAGGCAGACACTCCTGCCGCGCGCAAACGGCACAAGGTCATCAAGACCGTCACGCACGACTTCGCGAATTTCTCTTTCCACACGGCCGTTGCCCACCTGATGGAGTACGCGCGGGAAGTGAGCGATCTGGTAACTGATGCTAGTGCGTGTCCCGGCGAGAAGGCGGCGTCGGTGCGCACACTTCTGAGGCTTCTGCACCCGGTGGCTCCACATTTGACCGAAGAACTGAACGAGCAAATGGGAGGTACGAAGTCGCTTCTTGAAGGCAGCTGGCCAGAGTTCGATCCGGTGCTTGCCGAGGAGGCCACGGTGACGTTTGCCGTCCAGGTCAATGGGAAGCTCCGCGGACAGGTTGTGATGCCGAAGACGGCCACGGAGGCGGATGTCGTGGCCGCAGCCGAAGCCAGCGAAGCCGTTGCGCGATGGCTCGAGGGCAAGCAGCGGGTAAAAAATGTCTTTGTCGCGGGCCGCCTTCTGAACATGGTGGTCCGTTGAGGGAGACCCGCGTTGGGCTGGCAGCCCTGTTGATTGGGCTGTCAGCCGGGTTAACGGCTTGCGGGTATGCGCTCGTGGGGGCCGGGAGGGGAAATCTCCCGGAGACGGCATCGACGATCTCGATCCCGACGTTCGTCAACGAGACCATCCGTGTGGGCCTCGAACAGCAAATAACGGATGCGGTACTGCGGGAGATGTCTGCTCGCACCAAACTCAAGCCAGTCTCTGGCAGCTCGTCCCCCGATCTCGAGATGACGGGACGGTTGATGTCGTACTCGGTGGTTGCCGTCCGCTTCGACCCGGAGGGGCGCGCCCTCGAATACGAAATTAGCGTCACCGCTCAGGTCAAGCTTCTGGACAAAAAGAGCGACAAGGTCCTGTTCGAGAACCCGGGTTACCTCTACCGCCAGCCGTACAACGTTCCGCCGCAGACGTCTTATGCGGACGTGGAGACCCTGGCCATCCAGGCCCTTGCACGCCCGTTCGCGCGAAGCCTGGTCACGACGATTCTGGAGGGGTTCTAGGAATTTTCCGGGAAAGCTTCTCCCCTCGGAGCGCGGGCATCTTTCACCTGCCTGCCGGAAACAGGGGGGCCTGGAGCCGGTGGGTCCCTTCAGACGCTGTTTCTGAGCAGGTTAAATTTTGCCATCTCGGCGTAAGTGACGGTCGAGTCGAGGTCCTCCCGGGCGATTCGGAGCCGCTGAACCAGCCCTTCGAGGACGAGTTCCATCAGGAAAGCCAGCTCAAAATCGTCGGCTGGCCGGGCGTGCTTGCGAACGAGTTCCTCCAGGCCGTGAACCGATCTCAACGTGGAAAGGTGCGTCGCGAAGGGTAATTCGTCCGACAAGACGATCTTCTTCTCCTTTGCAAAGAAGCCGATAATTCTGTCGTAAGGAGTTGGGGCCGGAGCGGGCGGGCGTCGTTCGCGTTCCCTATCGATGGGGGTTACGTTGAATGCTTCCTCCTCTGCCAGTTCGTTGCGCCGGCTTCTGGCCCTCTCCGCCCGCCCCTTCGGCCCCTCGACCGGCGGGAAGCGAGCTTCGAACAGGCTCTGAACAGCTTCGCCAATGAGCTTCTTGGCAACGATCTCGGCTCCCTGCTGCTCACCCTCAAACACCATCTCGACCTTCCCGGTAATGGCGGGAAGCGTGGCGAAGAGATCGACGAGCCTGGGTGCTTCCACTTTTTCGCCATTCAGAAGTGCGCGCCTCTCGAGGTTGGAAACGAGCAGCTCCCTCGCGGCAATGGGCATCCGGGCGCTCACGCCAGAAGTCTGGTCGACGAGTTCGCTGCGCCGGGCGGCAAAGGCCACCTCTTCGAGCAGGATCTTTGTATCTTCTGGCAGCCGGATGGCCACGCCATCCAGTGGGCGATCGCTCCAGGCCTCCTGTTCGGTTATGGCCGCCGCCGTCGAGACGCTTCTGGGGTAGTGCGTCAGAATCTGTGATGAGATCCGGTCCTTCAATGGGGTGATGATGTTGCCCCGGTTGGTGTAGTCTTCGGGGTTTGCCGAGAAGACCATCAGGATGTCGAGTGGAATCCGCACGGGGAACCCGCGAATCTGGAGATCTCTCTCCTCGAGTATGTTCAGGAGACCCACCTGGATGCGAGGCTGAAGGTCTGGCAGTTCGTTGATTGCAAAGATGCCGCGATTGGTTCTGGGGATGATGCCGTAGTGGATGATCTCTTCGTCTGCGAAGGTCCGCTTCTGGGTCGCGGCCTTGACTGGATCGACATCGCCGATTAGGTCTGCGATCGTCACGTCTGGAGTTGCGAGCTTCTCGCGATAGCGTAGTTCACGTGCCAGCCACTCAACGGGCGTGTCCATTCCAGCCGTTTGGCGCATCCGTTTCCCGAACTTGGAGACGGGTTCGAATGGAGACTCGTTCAACTCGGATCCCGCGAGCACCGGGATTTCGTCGTCGAGGAGATTGACGAGGGATCTCAGGATCCTCGTTTTCGCCTGGCCTCGAAGGCCCAGAAGCAGAATGTCGTGTCTTGCAAGGAGGGCATTCTGAAGTCCTGGAATGACTGTCTTCTCGTACCCCAAGATTCCGGGGAACGGCTCTCTTCCTTCTCGCAAGAAGGAAATGAGGTTCGAGCGGATTTCTTCCCGGACGGAACGGTGCTCGTAGCCGGTTTCGATTAACTCGCCGAGCGTGGTAGGCCTATTCGACATTTCAAAATTACGTTCTGGAATGGGATTCGGATTTGGAGACATAAGGAGACTTAGTAAGGAGACTTAGGGACAGGCAATTTCCAGGTGGGCAATTTTCAGGTGATTCTGTTAGACTCATGGCGTGAGAAGGGCGCGCGCATTTCCGGTTGAAGGGTCGCATACGGGGTTCTTCCACTGCCTCTCCCGCGTCGTCGACCGGCGGTTCATCATGAACGATCCCGAAAAGCAGGTCTTTCGCAGAATCCTGAGGCAGTGTGAGGTCTTCTACGGGATTCGGGTCTTGACCTACTGCATCATGTCTAACCACTTCCATATTCTCGTCGAAATTACTGAACCGAAAGAGCTTACGGAGGACGAGGTCCTCTCGCGCGTGGCCGCCCTTTACCCGGTGAAGTTCGTTATCGGCCTGCGGGAAGACCTTGACACCCTTCGCGATGCTGGCCTTTCGGATCTCGCCCAGAAGCGTTTGGATTCGTTCACTCGCCGGATGTGGAACCTCTCGAACTTCATGAAGTCCCTCAAACAGCGGTTCAGCACGTTCTACAACCGAAACAACAACCGCAAAGGCACTCTCTGGGAAGAACGTTTCCGCAGCATCATCGTGGAAGGAGAGCAGAGCGCCCTTCTCACGATGGCCCTCTACATCGATCTGAACCCGATTCGTGCTGGTATCTCAGCGGACCCAGCTGACTATCGTTTCTGCGGCTACGGCGAAGCCGTGGGCGGAGGGGACGCCGCCCGCTCTGGACTCAGCAGCCTGGTGCACTGGAGAGCAGGCTCGTGGACAGCGGTGCATTCGGAATACCGGCGGCTTCTCTATGCAACGGGAGAAGAATCTTCTGTTCGCAAGGGCTTTACGAGAGACGAGACTAATGCGGTAGCGGCTGCAGAAGGGCATCTCCCCGCGGGGGCGGCCCTCCGGCGCCGGATCCGCTACCTGTCTGAAGGGGTGATTCTGGGAAGCCGCGGCTTCATCGACAGTTGGCTATCGAAGAACGCTTGGCGGAACGCAAAGAGATCTCTGAGCCGAGGTCCCTCCCGGCGACTTCCGGATCTTTCAGGATTAGGACTTCTCTCCACGGATTGAGTCTGTACGTGAAATCAAGGTGAGGGGACAGGCGCCGGAGTAGCCTCGGCAGCCACTCCCGCCACGCGAATCATGAGCGCTCTCAGCCCCGACCCCCCCTCTGCATACCTTGCCAGAACTCTGTCCGAAGGCTTCATCTCCCGTAGCGTGATGGGGGTGTCCTTGCCCTTCACGAGGACCGTTCCGGCATCCACACGAAGCGTCACGCGCAGGAGCTGGGTTTTCTTCGTGGCGTTTCCAGGAGCTGACTCCCGAATGCTCACCGTCGCCTGGGAGAGGTTGATCGCTTCGACTTCTCCCACGATCGTCTTGCCACCCGCTGGAGCCGGGTGCACCTCTCCTGTTGCCATCCCGGTGGAGAAGACCACGCTGAGAAGGAGCAGGAATGCAGGGAGCACGAAGCGAATTCGCATGCCAGAAGCTCTTGAAAGCAAGAAGTGTTCCCGGCGGAGCTTCCGCATTTCCTTGTAGAGGTTGCCCCATACCGGGCAGGCTATCTTACGAAATGGTGTTCGTTTGCTGTTCATCACGGACGCTTCAATCCAAATTTCTCGAGCCGGTACTGGAGTGTGCGGTATGTGAGCCCGAGCAGGCGCGCGCCCTTCGCGATGACCCATCCGGTCCGTTCCATTGCCTGGATAATGATCTGTCTCTCAAACTCCTCGATGTCGATCCCTTCTGACGGAATCTCGAAGCCGTAGGGCTTCGAGGCCTCCCATGTCTTCAAGCGGATCTCAAGAGGCAAGTCCGTGGGAATGATGCGGTTTCCCTCCGACAGCAAGACGGCTCGTTCCACCACGCTCTCGAGTTGACGGATGTTGCCGGGCCAGGAATACCGGCACAGCAGATCGATGACCTCCGGGTCAACGGACGTGACTCCCATTCCGTGGCTGGCGTTGGCCTTCTCGACGAAGCGGTTGACGAGTGCCGGGATATCGGGGACCCGATCCCGGAGTGGGGGCAAGTGAATCGGGATGACGTTGAGGCGGTAGAAAAGGTCTTCCCGGAACTGTCCCGCCTTCATCATCGCCTCCAGATCGCGGTGTGTGGCGGTGACGACTCTCACGTCGATTGGGATGGTCTCGTTCCCTCCGACTCTGCGGATCTCTCTTTCCTGCAAGACGCGCAGGATTTTCCCTTGCAGCGGGAGCGTCAGGTCACCAATCTCGTCGAGAAAGAGCGTGGAGTTGCTGGCGGCCTCGAAAAGGCCGATCTTTCGCGAATCGGCACCCGTGAACGCCCCTCGTTCGTGTCCGAACAACTCGCTTTCGAGCAGGTTTTCAGGGAGAGCCGCGCAGTTGAGCGCAAAAAAGGCCTTCGGCGCACGTTGCGATTTGCGGTGAATGGCCCGGGCCACGAGTTCCTTCCCTGTGCCGGACTCCCCGCGAATCAAGACTGTCGAGTGAGTGGGCGCGATCTTCTCGATGAGGCGGAAAACCTCGCGCAAGGCAGGAGTCTCGCCCACGATGGCATCGAGCCCCTCGTTCTTGAGGCGTCTCTCGAGCCGGGCGTTCTTTTCAACCAGGCGATACGTGTCGAGGGCCCGCTCGACCCGAAACAGAAGTTCATCCGTCACCACCGGCTTGGACATGTAGTCGAAGGCTCCCGAACGGTGGGCCTCCCGGGCTCGCTCCACAGAACCATGCGCTGTCACCAGAATGACCTTGGGGGCCGGGTTCATTTCCTGTAAGCCCTTTATCACATCCAACCCGCTCATTCCGGGCATTTTGAGATCCGAAAGAACGACTTCGGGGTGGAACTCCTTGGCGCGGACCAGGGCTTCCTTGCCGTCCGCGGCGAGGGCAACACGGTAGCCCTCGTCCTCCAGGATCACCTGCAAGGCCTCTCTTTGATAGCGCTCGTCATCGACGACGAGGACCATACCTTTTGGCGTCTCTTCGCTCACACCTCGAGATTAGCGGAAGTTGGGGTGTGCCGTCTTGCCGGGAGGCGAATGGAGAAGACGGCGCCTGGAGATCCGTCGCGGTTTTCGGCTGTCACCCGGCCTCCGTGTTCTTCGACGATGCGCCGCGTCATGGCCAGCCCCAGTCCGATCCCTCCTTCCTTCCTGGAGAAGTACGGCTCAAAGAGCCTCGGAAGGTCTTTCGCCTCTATTCCGGCTCCTTGATCGAAAACCTCGATGAGGAGATCGGACGATTGCCCTCCGCTCCCTCCGGGCGACAGGCGGACCAGCACTACGCCGCCCCCATCTTCCATGGCCTGAACCGCGTTCTGAACAAGGTTCCAGACAGCCGATTTCAGGAGCAAACCATCCCCATCCATGACGAGACCTTCCGAGCTGTCTTCGACCCGAATGGAAACTCCGCCTCTCTCGCTGATCTCGGTCAGATCGGCCACGACTTCTCTGACGATTCCGGTGACATCCAGGCGGCACCTGTTCAGGTTGAGCGGCCGGCCGAATGAAAGGAAGCTATTGATCAAGCTCGCAAGCCGCTCCACCTCGCTCTTCATTGCGTGAATTCGCGACTTGTATTCCTCCGACGCTCCCTTGTCCCCGGGAGTGTGCTTGCGGCGCAGTACATCGAGGCCCAGAGCGAGAGAGTTCAAGGGGTTCTTGATCTCGTGCGCGAGCCCGGACGCGAGCTGGCCCATGGCGGCTTGCCGCTCCGCCCTGAGAAGCCGGGTCTCCAGTTCCTGCCGCTCTCGCAGCTTGCCCGTCATCTGATTGAAGCTACGGGCCAGAATGCCGATTTCGTCCTCGCGGTCGGCCTGGACTTGAACATCCAAGTCGCCCTCAGCAACCTTGTTAGCGGCCTCGGAGACCTTCTCGATTGGGTAGGTCACATCGCGCGCCACGAGAACGATCATGGCGAGGCCAAGTGCGAAGACGCCCAGCAGCGCATAAATGCGGCGGCGAAAGTTCTCGGCTACGAGTTCTCTGATGTTCTCGAGCGAATACGAGATCTGAACCCAGCCAAGGAACCTCCCTTCGACGACGAGCGGAATTCGAAGGACCGAGCCAGAGCCACCCTCTCCGACAACTCCCGTTATCAAAATGTCCTTGATGGCCTCGGGTTGCTTGGCTTTCTTCCGGCTGCCCGGCGAGATCATGGGGAGTTTCTCGGAAAACGGCTTCCCCGCCTCCGTGACCTGGATGTCCCTGACACCCGAGGCACGCAGCTTGTCGCGGTACTCAGCGAGAACCCGAGGGTCCTTCCACCCTTCCGGACCAATTTGCATCGCGGCGACTTCGATGGCTTTTGCCAGGGTCTGGTAAGACGCCTCGGCTTCCTGGACGGTTTCCTCGCGAGTCTTCATGTAGAGAAGTGTCTGCGCGAGAGTCGCCAGGAAAAGGATCGCGGTCAGCGTGAGCGCGAGGCGCCAGGAGAGCCTCAGCCGGAGAGGGGAGAGGACGATACGTTTCCAGGTAGAGAGGAGGTTCATTTCAGAAATCCGCGAAGGTCTTCCAGATGAAGAAGGCCCCGAAACCGATCAACACAAAACCAGCCAGGGTCGTTGAGCTTCGAAGCCAGTCCCCGGCCGGATGATCTCGCAAGATATCGACGAGTTCCACCAGCAGAACGAACCACAGAAACACCCCGATGCCAATGCCGAGTGCGAACGCCGGGGCCGAGACCGGCCCCGGCTTGAAAATGTCGTGGCTCACGAGAAAACTGATGAAAAGGGTCCAGTTGACAAAAACCGTGGGGTTTGCCGCCCCCTGGAGGGCGCCCATCAAGAGCGACACGCCCGCGCGGCCTTTCGGCCTCGGCGTTGGCGGGCCGTCAACACCATTTTGAGCGGCAGCCTCCACGCGGATCCGTTTCCGGTCGTGGACGAGAATCTTCACTCCGTAAGCCGTCAGCAAGAGGGGCAGGCCAAGCCGCACCACGTTGTTTGTGACGATCTTCTCGAGAATCCAGCCCAGGCCGAGCCCCACGAAGAGACAGATAATGGCATCGATGAGCGCGCCGCCGAACGCGAGACGCAGGGCGCTCGTCCTGTCGTGTGTCGAGGCCTTCCTGATGACGGACACGTTGAGCGGACCGGGGGGGATGGCTCCCAGAAATCCAAAAAAGAGCCCGGCGAAAAAGGCGACGGCAAAACTAGTGATGGACGACTCAAAAGGCATCGCGGCGAAGCGAAATGCTCTCATGTTCTGTTGCACCCGTGCGAGCGAGAGCGTAGATTGACCAGGATGATGAATCGACTTGCCCCACTCGTGCTAGCCCTGCTGGCCTTCCCGTCGTGGGGAGCGGAGCCCGTTCGGCTGGAATTCGATCCCCGTGTGGGGAACACCGGAATTCGCGTCACGGTCAAAACTCCTGTCCCCAGGGGTGCGACTCTCAAGTTTGGAAACCGGAACGTTTCGATCATTCGAGACGATGGAACCAGTAGCTTCATCGTGCCGGAGGGATCGTCTTCCTCCTTCATCGAGGTCGTGGAGCAAGGAAAAGTCATCGCCAGAAGTGCCGTTCCCTTCGTGGTGGCCGGTGCTTCTTTCGGCGGTCCGCAGAAACTCATTGGCCTGAAAGAGGCCATTGATGTGTTTGGCTACGTTGATCCGATGCCAGAGGGCAACGTCGTTCCCGAGCAGAAGCCGCGACCGATCTTCAAGCTCGACGACCAGGACATCCTCACGCTCGGGGAACCCCCAATTCAACGCCTCGCTCCAGCCGTGGAACTCGGAGACGCGGCTTCGGCAGCCAAGCAGGGCATGGGGTACGGTTTCGTGATCACCGCGCGTCCGCCCAAGCCAAAACGCCCAACCCCGACACCTGTTCCAGAAAACTGACCGTGCGGCGGAAGCAGTTCATCCTGGATCTGCCGGGAATTCACCAGGAGGAACTGTTCCAGTTCCATCTGGATCCGAAAGTTCTCGTGGAGTTATCTCCGCCGGCGAAGAAAGTCAGAATCCTCGAGAGATCCGATCCCATGCACGCTGGTGGGCGGGTCGTCTTGGAGGCGCGGCAGTTTGGTTTCCCGATTCGATGGGTGTCACGGATTCCAGTCTGGGAGCCGCCAGTCCGGTTTATCGATGTTCAGGAGAAAGGACCCTTTTCCTACTGGAGGCACGAACACCGTTTCGAAGATGGCCGGTTGATCGATACCATCGAATACGAGGTGCCGTTGGCATGGCTCGGCGGGAGCCTGGTGGACCGGATTCTCATCAGCCCGGATCTCGAGGCGATGTTCTCCTACCGCCATGAGGTCACCCGCAAGAAACTGACTCGCGGCTGAGTTTCCAGAGTTTCCGCCCTTTCCCGGGCTCGTTTCTGGAACTTTCTTTCCAGTTCCAGGATCTGAATTGTGTATGGATAGCGGCGCACGGGGCGTGGCAGTGAACTGGCCCGCCTTCACCCATGGCAGAATCCCCTTGATGGTGAACCCAGTCAGGGTGACAGAGCGGCAAGAGTGGCCGGGTGACGAACGGGCGATTACGCGGTTTCTCGCTGGAGACGTTGCCGGGTTCGAGCTGATCGTGCGCCGCTATTCCGCCATGGTTTTCTCCGTTGCTGCCCGCATGCTCGGGCCTGAAGAAGCCGAGGATGTCGTCCAGGAGACGTTCTTGCGGGCCTATCGCGGACTCGAGAACTTCCGGGGAGAGTCAACGTTGAAAACGTGGCTCCTCGCCATAGCGCTCAACCGGGTTCGTGCCCGGAGGGGAGTGATGGCCAAACTCAGATCGATCTTTGTGAACGTCGACAAAAGGGCGACCGAGGATGACGAGGAACTCTTTTTTGCAAACGTCGAGGATCCAGCGCTCTCGCCAGAGGACCAGGCCCTGCAAACGCAGCGCCGCCGCCGGTTACGAGCAGCCATGAGAGAGCTGCCGGAGGAATTCCGGACCGCCGTCATCTTGAGAGACCTGGAAGGGTTCTCTTACACTGAAATCGCGGAAACCCTCAATGTGCCCGTCGGGACGGTTCGCAGCCGCATTGCCCGCGGCCGCACGATTCTCAAGGAGCAGTTGTCATGAGCGCCCAGCCTAGCCCCGTCCGTCTCGATGACGAGGTCTTCGATGGTCTGGCGTCTCGCGCCCTCGACGGAGATCTCTCTCCTAACGAACTCCTGGAGTTCGAGAAGTACCTGGCCGCTGACCCGCATGCCCGGGCCCGGCTAGAAGAAATGCGCGCCTTCATCGAGGAGTTGCGTGCCTTGCCGCACCCGGAGCCCTCATTTGCCCTGGCCACCAGAATTGCCGCAAGAGTTCAAGATCAAGCCCAGGGGCTGAGCGGCGTGCTCTTGAAGCTCGGCATCTTCAAGAAGATGGGCGTGGTCTTCATGATGATGGCCGCCGTCGGTGCCGTCGCCATCTACCACCTGACAAACCTTGGCTCGTCTCCTGTCCAGACAGCTTCCCGGACCATGTCCGCCAAGGAGTATCAGCCCCAGAAAGACGTGGAAGGGCCGGTTACCGTCTTTTTCGAGGAAACGGCCCCGCCTCGCCGGGCGGCAAACGAAGCCGCTCCACCCGCGCCGCCTGCTTCTGAAAAGACCCAGGCGACAGGAGCCGAGGTGGCCGGGGGGCTCGTGCCGTCTGCTCCGAAGGAAGCGCCCGTGCAAATAGCGATGGCACAACCAGCCGGAGAAAGCAAGGACACGTCCTCACACCCTCCAGCCGTCCCGGGAGAGGCTTCTCCAGATGCCGATGGCCGCCAGAAAGGACTCGCTTCGGAAGCGCAGCTGGCCTCGCGTGAAGATCTGTCAACAAGCGCCGGAGAGAACTTTGCCCCCGAAATGAAAGCCAAGAAAGCGGAAGCAGAAGTCCGCAGAGATGAATCCGTCGCCCGGTCATCGAGAGTTGTCCTGGCGCCAGCCGCTGCCGCTCCCGCGGCAGCTGGAGCTGTTGCCCAGGGTGCCAGGAAGAGCCCAGGGCTGAAGCTCAACCAGAGTTCGGGATGGCGCATCTCCAAGACCACTGGCCTCTCAAACCTTCCCTCGGGATTGAAAGCGACCTACAAACTCAAGCTCGATGATGCCGGGAACGTGGTGGGAGTGACTAAACTCGAAATCTCGGATCCGGCCTCCTCGGCTCCCCTCGAGTCCGCCCTCAAGAACCTGACTCTCGAGCGCACCGGCCAAGAAAACGCCGAGAAAGAGGTCGAGATCCGGATCGAACACGACTGATCCTGGCGAAAGAGGTAAGAAATGGAATTTGGAATCCTCGGATTGGAACTTTCCGGAAAGACGACGATTTTCTCGCTCTTGACCGGCCAGAAAGCGCCCCAGACTGCCTCTCACAAGCGTGAGGCGCACGTTGGTATCGCGCACGTTCCAGATTCGCGTCTCGACCGGCTCACCGCCATCTTCAAGCCGAAAAAGCACACGCCTGCCACCGTCCGCTTCGTCGACGTTCCGGGTGTTGTCAAGGGGGGCGCCGCCAGCCTCAACTTACCGGAACTGCGTAATATGGATGGTCTCGCCGTGGTCGTTAGAGGCTTCGAGTCTGATGCGGTCCCGCATCCAGAAGGCACCATCGACCCGGCCAGAGACCTGGATCTGCTCGAAACAGAGTTCCTCATGGCGGACCATACCGTCGTCACCAATCGCCTCGAACGGGTCATCAAGGAAATTCCGAAACGCAAGTCAGCGGAACTTCTCGCCGAGAAAGAGCTTCTGGAACGCTGCAAATCGGCACTCGATGCGGGCAAGCCCTTGCGGCAAATCCCCATTTCCGCGGATGAACAGAAAATGCTGCGTGGATTCGCTCTCTTGACCCAGAAACCCCTCCTCGTCATTCTGAATGCAGGAGAAAAGGAAGCCGGAGATCTCCCCGCGGCTCTCGCCAAAGCTGGGTTTGGACAGTGGACGGGACAGCCCAAGATCGGCTTCAGCGCCGTCTGCGCAACTCTGGAGGAAGAGATCTCCCAACTCTCCCCGGAAGACCAGTCGGAGTTCTTGAAGGGGATGGGCCTGCCAGACCGTGCCCTCGACCGGCTGCTCCACGCTGCCTACGCTCTCTTGGGCCTCATCTCGTTCCTGACGGTGGGGGAGGATGAGTGCCGCGCGTGGTCCATTCCAGATGGGACGCACGCGGTCAGAGCCGCGGGCGCCATCCATTCCGACATCGAACACGGCTTCATCCGCGCGGAGGTGGTTGCCTGGCAGACCCTGCTCGAGGCTGGCTCAACTGCCGCTTGCCGGACCGCAGGTCACTTGAGGCTAGAGGGACGCGATTACGTCGTAAAAGATGGCGACGTCATCAACTTCCGTTTCAACGTCTAGGGTGGCCTCCTTCCCTGGAAAGACAAAAGGACTTTCAAAGCCATGTTTATGAGAACACTCGCCTGTTTTTCACTGCTTCTGTTCACTTTTTCCTCCCATGCGGCCCCGGGGTCTCCGGTAGGTGGAACGTGGCATGCCGCGCTCATTCCCGCTCAGGGCTACGAGGTGCGGTTCCAGATTCGGATCGCCGAAAAGGCTGGAAGCCTGAAGGCCGAACTCGCAAACGGCGAGAGCGTTAGCTCTTTTACCAGGGCCTTCTGGGACGGGAAGTTCCTGACGCTGGAACTCGACCATGTCGACGGCAAGATCAGCGCGGAACTCATCGGAGGTGTTCTCGAAGGGACGTACACCCGTGTCACCTCGTCGGGAACGGCCTCCTACACGTTCCGGGCCTCGCAGAAGGCACCGGAGGCCGCGAAAGTGAAGGCGCCCGGAAAGAGTGTTGAGGGCTCGTGGGCGGTCACCCTCGACGATGGGAAGTCTCCGCGTAAAGTGATGGGGATCTTCCGCCAGAAGGGTACGGCGGTTGCCGGGACCTTCGCCTCTCAAACCGGAGACTACGGTCCGCTGAACGGGACGTTTGATGGAGAAGTCCTTCTCCTCTCGGTGTTTGACGGCGTTTTTGTATACCGTGTCGACGCCTCCCTCGGTAAAGACGGCGCTCTTTCTGGCGAATTCCGCGCTGGCAAGGCGGCGCCCTTGAAGCTCTCCGCGGAGAAACTGACGGCAGAGGCCGCCAAGAGTTTTCTGCCGATGGGAGCCGGAGAGACAAAGGTCAAGGATTCGTCCAGGCCCCTTTCACTCTCGCTTCCGGATGCCGATGGCAAGACAGTTTCGCTGAGCGACCCCCGGTTCGCGAACAAGGCCGTCATCGTGACGATCATGGGTACTTGGTGTCCCAACTGTCATGACGAGGCTCCGGTTTTGCAGGCTTTCAAGAAGAAGTATGGAGCCAGGGGGCTCGAGGTCATTGCCGTGGCGTACGAGTACACGAATGATGGCGAGCGGAACCGGCGCCAGGTCAAGAGATTTGCCGAGCGTCACGGGATTGATTACCCAATTTTGATCGCCGGAACCACGAAGGAGGCGGCGGCGTCGCCACTCATCGCCCAGATGGAAGGGTGGAAGGGCTATCCGACGACTCTGTACCTCGACCGGAAGCACAAGACCGTCAAGATCCACTCGGGGTTCGACGGCCCGGCAACGGGGGAGCGTTTCCAGGAGCTGGAAGCGGAAATGACGAAGACGATCGAGAGCCTTTTGGGGCGTTAGGAGCGGTTCGCGGCAACGCTGACATCCACGCAGCCTCGAAAGTCAAGAAGCCAGTGTTTACGCGCGCGGCGCAAGAGATGCTCCCGCGGCATTTACTGGTACACAAGAACCGGGCTTCAACTTATCATCTGGCCGCAACAAGGAGGCTCGATGCCGGTTACGTCTACTCCCCAGACTCTGCTGGACTTTTTTCAAAATGCCGTTGAAAGCGGGAAGCCCGACCTTCTGCTGAGAAAAGTGAACGGTACCTGGACACCGGTCTCGGCGGGGGAGTTCGGGAAGGGAACCCGGGCCCTGGCTGCTGGATTGGCGGCGCTTGGTATCGACCAGGGAGACCGGGTTTGCATCATGGCGGAGAACAGGCCCGAATGGGCCATGTCGGATTTCGCCGTCCTGTCGCTCGGCGCCATCACCGTTCCGATTTTTACGACGTTCCTCGCGCCACAGGTCGAACACGTCTTCCGTGATTCGGGGGCGAAGGCCGCCATTGTTTCGGGAGCGGACGTCAAGAAAATCCTGGAAGTGAGAAAGCGGTGTCCTGACCTTCAATTCATTATTGTCATGGACGAGCCCCTGCCCCAGGGCGATGGAATCGTCGCGTTTTCTCAGATCCTGAGGACAGGGGAGGCGAATGCGAAGGCCAATCCACGTGCATTCGATGAGCGGGTGGCCTCGATAGGGCCAGACACTTTTGCGACCGTCATCTACACATCTGGAACGACCGGTGAACCCAAGGGGGCCGTCCTCACGCACAAGAACTTCGTCTCGAACATCGAGGCCTCTATTCGCGCCTACAACTTCAACGACTCGATGGTGGCCCTTTCTTTCTTGCCGCTCGCGCACGTGTTCGAACGGACCACGGACTACCTCTATTTCTCCCGGGGAATGACGATCGCCTACGCGGAGTCGATTGACAAACTCGGTGAGAACTTTCTCGAGGTCAAGCCCCATTTCTTCGCGGCGGTCCCGCGTGTGTACGAAAAAGTTCTGGCGAGAATTCAGGCGGCTGTCGAGAACGCGCCAGCACTGCGCCAGAGAATCTTTCACTGGAGCGTGGCCACGGGGAAGGAGCGAATCAACCTTCTCGAGAGAAAAAGGCCGGTTTCGGGACTCCTGGAATTCAAGTACAAGATCGCGGACAAGCTCGTGTTCGCCAAGATAAGGAGCCGTCTCGGCGGACGCTTCGAGTTTGCTATTTCCGGGGGCGCGCCCCTTGCGCGTGACGTTGCCGAGTTCTTTTGGGCGGCGGGCGTGAAGATCTACGAGGGGTTTGGTTTGACGGAGACGAGCCCCGTGTTGACGGCGAATGCCCCGGATGCCTGGAGACTGGGAACCGTCGGAAAGCCGATCGCGGGTGTCTCGATAAAGGTCGCGGAAGATGGCGAGATTCTGGCCAAGGGTCCCAATGTGATGAAGGGCTATTGGCGAAAAAAAGAGGAAACCGACAAGGTTTTCACCCCTGATGGATGGTTCATGACCGGGGACATCGGACGGTTCGACTCTGATGGATTCCTGACGATCACCGACAGAAAGAAGGAACTCCTCGTCACGGCCTATGGAAAGAACGTCGCTCCGGCGCCTATCGAGGGCGCTCTGAAAACGATCCGATATGTCGGGAGCGCGGTTCTGATTGGTGACCGCCGGAAGTTCCTCTCCGCCCTGATCGCCCCAAATTTCGAGGCGGTAGAAGGCTGGGCGCGCGCGCAGGGGATCGCCTTCGATTCCCGGGAATCGCTCATCAAGAACCGGAAAGTCCGGGCGCTCTTTCAGCAGGCCATCGACATCGTGAATGGAGATGAGCCGTCCGAGCGCCGCATCAAGGCTTTCGCACTTCTCCCGAATGACCTCACGATCGACGGGGGAGAGCTGACGCCGACTCTGAAGTTGCGAAGGCGTGTCATTGCTGAGAAATACGCCGCGATCATTGACGGGCTTTACACCTCGTACGACGAAAAGGGAGACGCGTTCCAGCTGGATACCATCTGAGTCCAGCCCGGGCGGGCGTGCCAGGTCTCTCGGCTTGGCCGCCTGCTGGAGCGGGCTGGCAGCCAGTTCCCTTTGACAGCCCTTGAAACGAAAGCCCGGGACGTTCCAAAATGGGGTGCGAGTCTTTGCAGTGACGAGCATTCCATCGTCTAGGGACGGACAGGCATGCGGCCCGCTTTATCCGCAAACGGTTGCAGACGCAACGGTTGCATCCGCAACGGTTGCGGATGCGTTCGATGTTCCGCCGCTCCCGGCCCGGATGGTTTCCCCTCCCTTCGGAGCCGATTCTTCAGGCAAGCCCATCCGGCACACGAAAGGCGTCGTCGTGCGCTCGGCCATCGAGTACACGCTCGAAGAGGTCTCCCGCAAGGCGGCGGAAGCGTTTCCACCGGGTCTCGACGAGAGCGAAAAGGGGGAGGCGCTCAGGAAAGTGAGGGAACGTGCCCTCGAAGACATCCTGGGGCGCCTGAATGCCGCGGTGCCAGACCCGAGGTATGCGTTCACCCTCGAGTACCTGTTGGACCTGGGGAACCACTACTCTTGTGAATTTAACTGCTTCATCACCGAGATTTGCCGGAGCGTGGCGGGCAACCGCAGGTTCAACTTCGACCGGGGTGCCAGGAGCATCTCCCCCTCCGTCATCTTCTTGGCGCGATCCCTGACACTCAGCCAGACCTATGGCCTCCTGCCGCGGTTTGCAGGCAAGTACGCGAGCACCGATCTGAGGAGCCTCGACGTGACTTCCCACTCGGCCCGGCTCCAGTGGCGCGCCATCGAGGTTTCTGAGCTTCCCGAGGCGCTGCGCCCGATCTGGCTCTGGAAGGTGTGCCAGTTCATGCAGGGGATGTTCTCCGAGATTCCCCATGCGGTTCACGGGGCGCCTCGAGCGAAATACAGGGAGATTCGCTGCCAGCTCCGGGGCGATGAGTGCTGCGAATGGGAGTTTTTCTGGGAGAACCCCGAGACTTGGAAGCTGGGGACCCTGGGCTGGGCCGGACTTCTTGTCTCCAGCGGACTGGCGGCGATCGCCTGGCTGCAGTTACCAGGTTGGTACCTGCTGGCCCTTGCAGGAGTGGCTGTTCCCGCAATCTCCGGTCTCTTTGTCGCCCGTGACCGGCAGAGGCAAGCAGAACACCAGCACCAGCAGATGATCTTGCTCGAGCAGCGCGAGAAAGCCGACGAGCAGTACGAGGTGCTGGCCAGGACGAGCGCGGAGGCTCAGCTTGCCAACGTCAGGCTGAGCGAACGGGTCGCCGAACTTTCTGCCCTGCAAGAGATCGGGTTCGCGCTCGGCGTGACCTCGGGACTTGAGGATCTCTTGCGCCGCACCCTGACGTCGGTGACGAAGAACCTGCATCTCGACCGGGGAATGATCTTCCTGTTGGACCGCCGGCGAGGGGTCTTGACCAGGGGTCTTTTCGTGGGAGCAGGGCCGGAAGCAGCCGCCTTCGCCGAGCAGTACGAGGTGGCCGTGGATGATCCGGAGTCCATCCTCGGGCGAACGGCTGCGTCAGGGCAGGCCATCACACTTCGTGACCCTTCCGAGGTGAGTCCCCGCATCCAGGAGCGCCTGAGGATTCTTGGGATCACCTCGATGGTGGCCGTGCCGCTCACCGCGTCAAACCGGACTCTGGGCGTGATGGCCGTGGACAACGCCGTTTCGGGAAGGCCGCTGCCCGGGGGGCTCGAGAACCTGCTTCTGACGGCGGCTGCCCAGATCGCTTCAGCCGTTGACGCGGCCCTCCTCAATGAGACGCTCGAGGAGAGAGTGCGTGAACGGACGAGGGAGGCGCAAGAAGCCAGGGCTGTGGCAGAAGCTGCCTCCCGTGCCAAGAGCGAGTTCCTCGCCAACATGAGCCACGAAATCCGGACCCCGATGAATGCGATCATCGGAATGACGGGCCTTCTTCTGGATTCGCCACTCACTCCTCACCAGCGGGAACTGACCGGGACGATCCGGATGAGTGGTGACGCCCTCTTGTGCCTCATTAACGACATCCTCGACTACTCCAAGATCGAGGCCGGACGGCTCGACATCGAGCAGCACGCATTCGCCCTGCGCGATCTTGTCGAGTCTGCCCTCGACTTGGTCGCCGGCCGGGCTGCCGAGAAACACCTCGATCTGGCTTGCGCGATTGAAGCCCACGTTCCGCTCGTCGTCGTGGGTGACTCCACACGGCTGCGGCAGATCCTGCTCAACCTCCTGAGCAACGCTGTGAAGTTCACACAGAGGGGAGAGGTCGTGGTGTCGGTTGGGGCCACGGGATTCGAGACGGGCGGGCGGCCAGGCGAGTTGCATATTTGCGTCAGGGATACGGGGATCGGAATGGGAAAGGAGCAGCTGCCGCGTCTTTTCCAGGCCTTCTCACAGGGTGATGCCTCTACGAGCCGGAAGTACGGGGGAACGGGACTGGGGCTGATGATCAGCAAGCGTCTGGCCGAAATGATGGGAGGAACCGTCTGGGCCGAGAGCGAGCCGGGAAAAGGCTCGGCCTTTCACGTGACCCTGAAGGCTCACGCGGCCGAGTCCTCGAAACCAGCTTTCCTTGATCTTGATCAACCCATGCTCAGAGGGAAGCGGCTGCTCATCGTGGACGACAACGAAACGAACCGGCGCATCCTGAAACTCCAGGCCGAGTCCTGGGGCATGGAGCCTGTGATCGCCGCGTCTGGTGTGGAGGCCCTGGAGCACCTCCGGCATGGCGAGACCTTTTCTGCCGGAGTCCTCGACATGCAAATGCCCGAGATGGATGGTCTGACCCTTGCCGAGGAGATCCAGCGGATTTGTGACGGGGGCTTGATGCCGCTCGCCCTGCTTTCATCCGTGGGCACTGTCGCGAACGACCCGCGCATGAAGCTGTTTGCCGCGACCATGGCCAAGCCGGTCAAGGCTTCGCAGCTCTACAACGCCTTGACGGAACTTTTCGCCGCCGGACCGAAGCAGGCTCCCGCAGTGGAAAGAGAGATTCTTGACACGGAGTTTGACCCGGGTCTGGCGGAGAAGATCCCGCTCAGACTGTTGCTCGTCGAAGACAATGCTGTGAATCAGAGAGTTGCACTTTTGACCCTCGAGCGGTTTGGCTACAGGGCAGACGTTGCGGCCAATGGAATCGAGGCTCTCGAATCTCTCGAACGTCAGGACTACGACACGGTTTTGATGGACATGCAGATGCCCGAAATGGATGGCCTCGAGGCAACGCGCCGTATCCGAAAGGACTTCCCGAAGGAGAAGCAGCCAAGGATTATTGCCATGACGGCAAACGCGATGCAAGGAGACAGAGAGGTTTGTCTGGCCGCCGGAATGGATGACTATGTGAGTAAACCCATCCGGCCTGGTGATCTGGCGGCGGCCTTTGGCCGGTGCAAGGGCTTCTCGCTTGGCTCGAGCGCCGAGCTTTCCGGTCCCGTGCAGCCTCCCGCGGTGGCGCCCGTTCCGGAGAGCACGCTGGACGCTGCTGCCCTGAAACGTCTCAAGAGCACTCTGGGAAAGAAGGCGGCGGTCCTTCTGCCGGGGCTCGTGGATGGGTTCGAAAGAGACGGGGTGCGCCTGATTGCCGAGGCGCGAAAGGCTCTTGACGAGCAAAAAGCGTCAGAGGTTCGGCGGGCGGCGCATACGCTCAAGTCCACCGCGGCCTCTTTTGGCGCAATGGTGCTGTCGCGGACGTTGAAAGATGTGGAGGAACTGGCGAAGTCCGCGGAACTCTCCACTGTTCCCGGGCTGCTGGACCGCGGGGAAAGGCAGTTACGGGAAGCATCCACGGCGCTCGAGGAGTGGATGGCTGCACAGGGCGGCGAAGCGCGGCCGTAGATGTGTGTGTCTGGTGAGGGATAGCTTGCGGTGATGTTATGAAGCGCGATACCTACTTTGGCGGTGTTCCGCGGCCGAAAGTGATGTAGAAACGGCCTCCCACCTCCGCCGGATCTCCCGGATAACCCAGCGCCTCGAAGTTCAGCCGGTTCTTCACATCCGGATAGACGGCACGCCGGTGCTCCGGCAAATCCATGCCCGAGGCATTCTTGTGACAACGAGTGCAGGAAATGGCCTGGACGCTGTGGCAATCAGAACACCCCAGGGCCTTGGGAGCCGGCACGACTTCATGGTGGATCGAGGAATACGCTTTGGTCTTCACGAAACCATACTTCCCTGAATACGGGACCCCCACCTGCTTCATGCCAGTGCTAATCGCGCTAGACCAGTCAAAGGTCTTGTAGTAGACATCGAGAAGGTTCGGAAGCGCGAGGACCTTTCTCTCGGTGTCGTAAGGCTGAATCGCCACGTGTTCCTGGAACGGGAAGATACGTGCGGCTGGATTTCGTTTCTCACCCACGGGTGCATTCAGAATCACAGTTGAGGCAGGATCTATGGTGTCTCCAACCAGTGACGCATTGCGGGTCCCGTCCGACCACAAATACTGGGGAACGACGTCCTTGCCCCATGTCAACGTCCCAAACCGCTTGTCGTACTGGACCATGCCGTATCTGTCTTTCGTGGCAGGCAGATCCTGACCGGCCTTCGAGTAGTCACGGCTCAGCAGCGTCGGCATGACGCGGGCAATGGAAGGGATGTGGCAGGTTTCGCACGCCACCGCCCTGACGTGACCATCCAGGTGCCGGCTCAGCATTCCGGCCACACCGTGAGGCGTCTGCCCGTGGCACTTCTCACATCGCACCCTGCCCTCGACGGCGGGGGCGCCCATGGACATGCCGTCAATGCGATGGCCGTTGGCCGTGTGGCAATTCTGGCAGCGCATCTCGAGGGTACCCATGTGCTGGTCGAGGTCCGGAGGAGGATTAGTCAACGCGGCTTCCAGGTCACCATGCTTGGTGTATGGTTCGCCTCCGCTGAAAAGGTGGCACGAGCCGCAAGTGCTGCGTGAAGGCCTGCCAACCCGGGAGGCAACCTCCACCAGATCCACCGAAGCTTCGGGTAGCCCGCCCTTGCCAATGTCCTTTTTGTACTTCCCCGTAGTGTCATGGCACACGAGGCAGTCGATGTTGTCCGGATTCGAAAAGTCGAAATTGGAATCCACCCAGCCATACCCGATGTGACACGATGCACACTCCTGCATATTTGATCCGATTGCGATACAGGAGTTGTTCACCATCATGGTCAGACTGACGTTGATCCGGTGTTCGTATCCCTTGAGAGCTGGTGAGTAGCCTTTCCAATTCCAGTGGGCCGTATTCAGAATATCCTGGCCAGACTTTGGATGGCAGCTGAGACAGGACCGGGTCACATCTTGGGGGCTGGGCTTGCCCTTCAGGTTGACCAGTTTACTGTGATCGGGCGTCCAGGGATGATGGCAATCCTTACATGCGGTCGGCGCGGAAGCCGGCTTGAGCTGACGCTCGTGGCACCCGATGCACTGGCGGTGATATGCGCCCTTCAGTCCGATACGCGCCGGATCGTCGTGTTCGTTCGGCAAACCGTGACACCTGGCGCAGCTCTGCGGCGCCTTGTCCTCCATGCTTTCGTGGCAGTTGGAACAAGGCCCTCCGAGCTTGATATCCATGGATGCATGGATTGTCTGGATGTCATCCCCAATCCGGTCGTTTTCGTTGGACGAGTAGCGATGGTGGCAGGCACCGCAGTCACCTCCCACGAGTTCGTCGTGGATGCGGTGGGCGAAACCGACGGGCTCATAGTCGTCGGATTTCGACAACAGCAGCTGGCTATTCAGGACATAGTGATTGGAGTAGGCTGCCGGCCGTTGCGGGTAGATCGCGTGTTTCCCGTGCGCGGCAACAGGGGCAGTCACCCTCACGCGTTCGATCCCGCGCACGATGTTGGCGGAAGACTGAATCGCCTCAATGTGCACGGTGCTGTAGAGGACCACGAAGCCGAGCAGGAGCGCTATACCCGAAACGCGAATGGCCCAAGTCCAGAACGGACTGACGGTTTTCGCCCTCTCTTCCCGCATCCGTGCCACCTGCTCCCTGGTTATCGGGACATAGCCGGGCAGGATGGGAAAGAAAGTCACGAAAAAGCGATAGCAGAACAAGATGCTCGAAACGATCGCGAAAGTCATGGCTATTTCCCCAACCGACGGGAAATAGGCCTTGGTCATGAAAGGCGGGTGGTAGCCCACCAGGAACACGTTGATGCGATTCAGGACGACACCGAAGATAGTGAGAGTGACGGCGAGGAACAGCCAGCCCATGGAGCGTCTCACCGCCTTGTTCAGAAAGAGCAGGAAGGGGGCGACGACACCGAGGAGGATTTCGACGACGAGCGAGATTGTCGCTCCTGGGTTGGACAGGAAATCGAGCTGACTACGGCGCACGATCAAGTCGCCGATTTTTACTATGCCGTAGGCACCCAGAAACCAGGGAACGACTCGCGCCAGCGGCGTGAGAAGGTCCATCTCGGGATTGCGGCCGAAACTGATGTTCGCGTAGATCGATTCCAAAATGACCATTGGAAACCCAATCATGATCGCCGACATCAGGAAGAGAATCGGAAGGATCGGGGTGTTCCACAGCGGACTCAGCTTGGATGGGGCGATCAACATCAGCGTTCCGAGTGAGGACTGATGCATGAACGATAGGACGACACCCGCGACAATGGCGAGGGGCAAGATGATCTTGACGACCGCATGCAGGGTCAGGAGAGGCTTTTCGAGCTTCTCCAGCAACTTGTAGCCCCACTGACGCTTGTCCAGCCGGTCTCTGAGCCCTTCCAGTACGGGCGGGCACATCTCGATGCTCAGGACCATCAGATAAGCTGTCACGCACATGCCGACTTCAAAGAGCACGGAGTTACCTTGCCAGTTGAAGACCGGACGCCAGATATTCCAGTACCTGCCGAGGTCAAAGCTGAGGGCAATCGCGACCCATAGATATCCGAGGAACGCGGTGAGGATGGCCGGGCGCAACAGGGCGTGATACTTCTTGCGGCCGAAGATCTCGACCAGGGCGGCGGTCGTGAATCCGCCGGCGGCCAGCGCGACGCCGCAAGCCACGTCAAAGGAGATCCAGATGCCCCATGGATTGGAATCGTCCAGGTTGGTGACGGCCCCCAACCCGAGGAGCATACGCGTGATCCCAAACGAGAAGCCGATCCCCATGATGATCAGGAGGGTCAGAGTTCCGAAAGTGAAGAACGGCTTCGTGACGACATGAGGATAGTCATCATGCATGTGCGGTTTCACTGGCCACCTCCCTGATCCGAGGTTTCCCCGCTTTCACCCTCGTGCGACTTCTCCTCCGCCGCCTCCTTACGCTTGTTACGCAACATGATTCCCAGCAGCAAGCCATAGAAGCCGATAGGGATGATTCCGAATTTGAAGATCCCGTGCTGAATCGCCTCCGTGAGTTCCGGGGGCGGGTCCGTCTGCAACTTCAATAGTCCGACGTCTTCGTATGGACGGCCCGTCAAATAGATCCAGGATGTGCCGCCGACCTCCGATTCGCCGTAGATATGGCCAGAATAACGGTCAGGCCGCCGTTTCATGCGGTTCTTCGCCATCTCGATCAGTTCGGATCTGCGGCCAAACACCAGCGCTTCCGTTGGACAGGACGCGGCACAGGCGGGATTGGCTCCGGTCCCCTTGGAGCGATCGGCACAAAACTCGCACTTGCGCACCCGCGGCGTCAGCGGCTCGTTGAACTCATAGGCCGGAATCTGAAACGGACAGGCGACTTGACAATACCTGCAGCCCAGGCAGATCGTTGGGTTATAGACCACCGCGCCATCGGCAGCTTTCGTGAGAGCACCCACGATGCATGCCGAGACGCAGGATGGATGGAGGCAGTGCATGCACTGCGTCTTGACATACGTCTGAGGGACCCCTGTCTGATCAGGAGATGGGTTTCCCTGAAACTGGTTGACCACCGTGAAAGCGGCTTCCGAGGGGCGCCGAAACGTCCGAAGAACATCGCGGTCGGAGAACGAATGTGCCGTCCGCGGCAGATTGTTCCTGCGGTTGCAGGCCTCTTCGCACTTGCGGCAGCCTATGCAGAGAGTCGTATCCACGAGCACGCCCATATGATTCGGCGAGGCCGAGCCGTTCTTTTCATGCGTTTCTGGCGTACCGTTCACCGCGGGGGCAGCGGCTGCCGTGGTGGTTGCGGTGATCCCCAACTTCAGTAATCTGCGGCGGTTCAAGATAGTATCCCTCAGCAATAGAAGCAGTCGTAATCAGTTCGCGGTGTTTTGGAACTCTCTTCCCGTTTCGGTTCCATCACGTGACTTTCGCGGCGCATCGGACTCGCAAAAGGAATCCATGCTGGATGGCGGGGGAGACGGGCAGACAGAGAACAGCCATCGAAGTAAGCGGGACTATGGCGATTCTGATGCCCCCACCTCCCTTTCGAGGATTCTCCGTGACAATTCGGTCGCAGCGTTAACCACAACCGCGGGCATTCACCGGATCTCCGATGTCTAGTTGTTTGCTTCAAATAGCTTACGGTGCGATGCCCGGCACCTGCCCGGCCAAGTGTAAAGCCCCCCGCGTAAAAGCTCAATACGGGTTCCCAAAGAAACCCCACTAATAGGGAATGGTGGCGGCGGGTGTCTGCGGCAGCGGCGGCGCCGGGAATGCCGCCCAGCGTCAGGAGAAGACCGGGAACCGGCTCGAGCAGGCCAGATGTCTGCTCTGCTCGCAAGCCGTTTCTGGCTTCACGCCCGGTGGGTGGCGATAAGATGTCCTCTACCTCGGAGAGGAGCTACATGAGCGAACAGCCGCCCGGGCCATCCGAAACCGTGGGACGTTTCCGGATTCTCCACCGCCTGGGGAAGGGCGGGATGGGGGATGTTTTCCTTGCGTACGATGAGAAGCTCGACCGGAAAGTCGCTCTCAAGAGGATTCGTGCCGACCGGAGGCCAGACGCGGAGACAAAGTCGAGATTCCTTCGCGAGGCCCGGCTGCTTTCGCAACTCAAGCATCCCAACATCTGTCAGATCTTTGACTATATCGAGGGAGCGGATGCGGATTTCTTGGCGCTCGAGTTCATTCAGGGGCCGGTTTTGTCTGATGTCATCCAGAACGGTCCCAGCTGGAAACTCAAGCTGCGAATAGCGAGCGAGATTGCCGCGGCTCTCGTAGCGGCCCACGAAAAGGGGATCGTGCACCGCGATCTGAAGCCGTCAAATGTGATGCTCGCCGACGGGGAGCAGGTCAAGGTCCTCGATTTCGGGCTCTCGCGCGCGCTCAGAGACGGCTTCGATCTCCCCGGGATTTCAGTGGCCACGGTGGAGCAGGGGGCCTCTCCGAATGCGGCCAAAGCGGATGGGGAGGAGACTCTTGTCTTGCCAGGCGCCGCATCGCGGGATCGCGATCCTGATTCCGCCAGCGTGACCGCGGTGGGCAGCGTGGTGGGAACGCCGGGTTACATGAGCCCGGAGCAAGCTCGTGGTGAGGACGTCACGACGGCCAGCGATCTCTACTCTTTTGGAGTTCTGCTTCAGGAGCTGTTCACTGGTGCCCCTCCGTTCGACCGGGGTCTCCCGGCAGAAATCATTCTTCTGAAGGCCCAAGAGGGAGAAACCACCCCGGTCAGGGGGCTTCCACCAGAGTTTTCAATCCTGATCAACCGGCTCAAGGCCCAGGCCCCGGCTGCTCGGCCCTCGGCAGTGGATGCTGAGGAGCGGCTGGCCTGGATACGGGAGAAGCCATCGCGCCAGCGACGGAAAGCGCTCTTCGGCGTTGCCGTTGCCATTCTGGCCTTCTTTTCGGCCGCAATGAGTGTGCTCACCGTTCGCGAGGCGAAAGCCCGGACCGCCGCGAGGGAGGCCGAGGCAGCCGCGAAAAGGGAAGCGGCCCGGGCGAACCACGAGGCGGAGGCCTCGAGGCAGGTCTCGGACTTCCTTGTTGGCCTCTTCAAGGTGTCCGACCCCGGGGAGGCGCGTGGTAACGCTGTGACCGCAAGGCAACTCCTCGACGCCGCCTCGGCGAAGATCGACGGACAGCTTCAAGATCAGCCAGAACTCAGGGCGCGTTTGCTGCAGACGATGGGCACCGTGTACTGGGCATTGGGGCTTTATCGCCAGGCAGAGGACCTTCTGAGGACTGCTCTTTCCCTACGGGAGCAGGTCCTTGGTCCCGGCCACCTCGATGTGGCACAGACGCTCGGTACGCTGGGCCGGCTCTGCCGGGACGAAGGGAAGTACGGCGAAGCGGCGGCGCTCATCAGTAGAGCATTGGTGATTCGAGAGCGGATGCTCGGCCCCCATCACCCTGATGTCTCCAAGAGTCTCAACGGCCTTGCGGTCGTCTATGCGGATCTGGGGAGATTCGAGGAGGCAGAGCCGCTTCAGAAGCGGGCGCTCGCGATTCTCGAGGAGAACCCCTCAACAGAGCCGCTCGACATCGCGAAGATCCTCAGCAATTTCGGCAATCTCTACCGCGTCGAGAACAAACTGGCGGAAGCAGAGCCACTTCTCAAGCGAGCCCTCGTGATAGAGGAGAAAGCGCTCGGTCCGGATCATCCCGATGTTGCCAGCAGTCTCAATGATGTGGCTGTCATTTCCCAGGATCTAGGGAGGCTCGATGACGCCGTCGAACTCTATCTCCGAGCCATCTCGATCTGGGAGAAGACTCTCGGAAAAGATCACCCCAGCGTGGCCACGGCACTCAATAACCTCGGTTCCGCCTATCTCGATCAGGGGAGGTACGTCGAGGCCGCCAGGTGTCTGGAGCGTTCCATCACGATCAGCCAAAAGGCTCTCGGACCGAATCACCCGGACGTTGCGATGACCCTCTGCAACCTCGCGTGTATCGCCGCGAAGCGTGGAAGAAAGGCGGAAGCTCTCGGTTACCTGCGGCGTGCACTTCCGGGAGGAGGCGGTACACCGTGGATGAACGCCATCGAAACGGAGGACGACTTCTTGTCTCTGCGGGGGACCCGGGAGTTTGAGCGGATCGTCGCCGAGGTGAAGAGAAGATCGAAGGAGAGAAAAGAAGGCTCTGGGGATCAGGAATCGGGCACCACCGGGAGTGGTTCTGAGCCGCCTTCCGGCAAGTGAAGGCGCCTGTCGTTCCACCTTGATTGGCCATGTCGCCCTGTTTCAGACCCTGGGTAGCAGCTGGAAGCCGGCGCTTGCCACCACTCGGCCGTTGATCTGAATGTCCACCTTATGCTCTCCCGGGTGGTAGCGGCGCGTGGTGACTTCACGCATCGAGTGCTGGCGCTCGAGAGGCAGCGAGGCCCCGGCACCGACTTCGACGTTCCAGCCCTTGAACACCTTCGGCCGTGTGTGGCCCGCGGCCTTCACGTGATGCACCACGTAGTCAATGGCCAGCTTCTGGGTGCCTTTGGCGGCCGACCGCAGTTCCAGCGTGAGCCGGAGGCTGTCGCCGATCCGCACCAAGAACGGCGAGAGCGAGAACTGCACCTGGCCCATGAAGGGACTGTTCACTCCCCATGCGGCAAGCACCCGCTGGTCTCCCTGTTTGATGAGCGTCCGGCTGGCGTGGCGCAACAATGCGCGCCGCCGGGGCGGGGCACCGGGAAGGTACTGTTCGAGCCAATCGGCGACGACGTCCGGGTGGTCCTTGGCGATGTCGTTGAGGTGGTTGGCCACGCTGCGCCGCACGGCGTCGCTCGGGTCGTCCTGCAGCGCCGCCAGCAGCGGCAGCGTGGGACGCGGATCGTCGACAAGCACTTGCAGCCGTAAGCCCCAGGGCAGGCGAGGCCGGCTGCCTTCGCTCACCAGCCTGCGCACGTGGGGGCTCGGGTCGCGCACCCAAGAGGCAAGCGTCGCCAGCACCAGTTCGGGGTGAACGACCATCAAGGGGCGGATCGCGAACTCGGCCGTGAAGCGCTGTGTGATCGCGTGCAGGACTCGAAGGGCGCGCTCGGGGTGGGCCACGCCGCGGCGAGCGACGAACTCACCGAACGGCCACAAGATGATGCCCGCCAGACCTTTCGGACCGCAGTCCGGAATGCGCTCGCCATCCGGCACCTGGGCGAGCACGGCTTCGATGAGTTCGGCCGCGGCGTCGAAGGCAGCCGGCAGGGTGGCTTCGAGCGCGTCTGCAATCTGCATCGCGCGTGCTTTCAACTCCAGAGCGCCGAGCCCGCCGGTGGCCTGGCTTTCGAAGCTCGCGCGGTCGAATCCCGGCCAGTGGCGAGCGAGCAGCGTCCCGGCTTCTCGAATCAGGCCGGCGTGAATCAGGTTTTTGAAGGGCTCAGGCATGGAATGCCATCCTACGTCGGGCCGAGCCCGTGGAACACACCGGCCCGTTCAGGCTGAGGATGTGGTTCCAGGGCCGGGGCAGAGCTTCGCGGCTCGACTTCCTCTCTCCATTTTCTGAAGGTCAGACGCTCACGGTCACCGGACTTCTGGCGACGAAGCTCCACGCCATCCTGGAGCAGGGCGCCCGGAGGGACTTCTTTGATGTCTACGTTCTCCTGTGGTCTTTTCTCCTTCTTTGGTTGTTCTTATCGGCTTGCGAGCTGAGGCTGAGGGCTTTTTCCGTAACGCATGGTGGCGTAGCCGGTCAGGAGCCCGACGAGGCTCCCCGGCAGCATGATCTCGAAGTAGTACTTTCCCTGCATATGGGCAACTAGAAAAGCGAAGAGTCCTGCGACCAGAACCCCGAAGACGAGGGTTGGCGCGAGCCTGTCGACTTTGCGTGCAAAAAGCCCGATCAGGAGCCCGGCGACGAGCCCCTTGAACGTCGAGCCGAAGACGATGCCTAGAAGTTCCGCGCGTACGTCTGGCGTGAACCACGCCGTCAGGCCGTCGAGGATTCCGAGCCCTCCGCCCACCAGCAATCCGAGAACGATCCGATTCATCCTTTAACTCCTTCTCCTACGGATTCACCATCAACGAGATTTCCTTTAGCGCTGGTAAGAAAAAAAGACGAAGACCCGCGCGAGGAGGTAAGCGAGCAGGAGGCCCAGCGCAACCCGATGCCGGCGGGCGATCCGGATGAGGCGTTCCCAGATCCGCTCCCGGTAGGCCGAGAGAGGGGAACCTTCGAGGTACGCCGCGATATCGGCCATGAGGGAGGGTACATCCAGATACCGGCAGGCCGGAGCGGGCGCCATTGCCTTGGCTACGATCGCATCAAGCCTCCGGTTCGACCCGCCCGCGAGTCCGGGGGCTTCTAGAAGGAACTTCAAGATGGCGCCAAGACCGTAGACATCCGTCCGGATATCGATCGCCCCTGGATCCCCCAACTCCTGCTCCGGGGCCATGAAGCCAGGAGTGCCGAGCACCGCGCCTGCACCCGTCATGCCAGCCTTTCCGGAATGCTCCGCGGTCCCTGCCTGCTCGGGCTCTCCGATTAGCTTGGCAAGGCCCCAATCCAAGACGAGAACTTCTCCAAACGGTCCAGCCATGACGTTCTGGGGCTTCAGATCTCTATGAAGCACTCCCTGCGCGTGCGCGAAAGCGACAGGTTCACAGAGCCGGTTGAAGAGATGGAGCCGCTCGGCAAGCGAGGGGAGCGCGCGGACGTGCGCGTCCAGCCTCGCTCCCTCAACGATCTTCATGACGTAGTAGGGGCGGCCGTCCGGGAGAGTTCCAAGATCGTGAACCGGGACGAGCCCCGGGTGTTCGAGCCGGGCGAGAACTCGAGCTTCCTGGATCAACCTCTGTCCGAGCCCCGTCTCCCCATCTTCGGTGTCGAGTGTCTTCAGCGCGACGGTTCGGCCGAGTTCCAAATCTTCGGCGGCCCAGACCGTGGCCATCCCTCCCGAGCCGATCTGCCTCACGAGCCGGTATTTCGTGCCCAGAAGATCCGGCGTGAGGAAAGCCGTCCGCAAAGAGTCCAGCTGCGCGTCGGAGAGCGGGGTCATCACGATTCCAGAGTGTCGCGGCCAGAAAGACTTCTCAGTTCCTGGCGGAACTCTCTCTCGCTGCCGGTCATCTCGCGCAGCACGCTCGTGACGTGCATGCGAAACTCCCGGCGGGCCAAAGAGAGCCAGTTCGTGACGTCGCTCGTCCTCACGCCAAATCGTGCTGCCAACTCGGCATAGGAGGGCCTCTCGCCAGAACTCGTCCCGAGTTCGCAGATCTCGAAAAGCGAGAGGTGGATCGAACGGCCCCTCGCTGTGAAATCGGTCTTCAACCTCTCGAGGGCAACTCCAAACACGCTCCTCGCCCACTCGCGCTCGAAAGCATCCTCCGGGTTCAGCGTCTGGCTGGCGAGCCGCCTCTCCACTTCCTCCTGGCAAACCTCCGTGTGGACGGAGAGGAAGGTCATGCCCCCACCTCGCTTGACGCGGTGAAGAGCCCTCATCTCGTTGGAGACGAATCCGTCGATGCAAAGGCGAAGGTACGTCCTGAAACGTCCCTTTTCTCCCTCGAACTTCTCGATCAGGCTGCGCTCGAGGAGTTCGACGAAGAACCCCTGTGCCAGGTCGGAGGCATCCTCTTTTCCACGCTTCCAGCGCGTCCGCAGATACAAGTACACGGGCCGCCAGTAGACCGCCAACAGCGTGTCGAGAGCACGCTGCTTCTCATAGGCATCCCCGCTCCGGACGGCCGCAACCACGGGCCACTGTGTCGTGGGAAATAGAGGCATAAACGAACGTCTCTCGTGACTCCTCGAGAATTGGATGAGGCGTGAACCTTACTCGTTCGGGTGCGGAAACTCAATCGCGCGTGCAGGGTTGACAAATCTAAATATCTTGATATATTGATGCGTATGGTGAAGGCGGCCCAGCAAACCCACTCCCGGTTGAACGTTGATCCGGTGCTGGTCGCCCGCATCTGTCACGCCCTCTCGGACGAGACCAGACTCGCCATTCTCGACCGCCTCCGCAACAGCGAACAGTGTGTTTGCAACCTGATGGATGTTCTCGGCGCGGGCCAGTCGCGCCTCTCCTTCCACCTGAAGACCCTCAAGGACGCCGGGCTCGTTCTCGATCGTAAGGACGGCCGCTGGGTCCACTACTCTCTCAACACCGAGACCTTTCTGGCCATCGAGGCTTTTCTGGCGTCCTTCCGAAAGAACGAGGACGCGACGGCCCCGGCCTGCTGCAAGACGTGATTCGTCACGCCTTATATATCAAAAATTCTTGATAGAACTTGGGAGGATCAGCATGTCTGAACAGACAATCACCGAAATCGTTCGGGAAAAGTACGGCAACGCCGCCAAGCAGGTGACTTCCGGGAAGGCTGCGTGCTGTGGCACGGCCCCCTCGGCGTCGGATCTTAAGTGTGATCCGATCACGTCGAACCTGTACGGCCTGTCCGAGACGGCGTCGCTTCCTGCCGAGGCCGTTCTCGCATCGCTCGGGTGCGGGAACCCGACTGCGCTCGCGAAACTGCAGCCCGGAGAAGTCGTTTTGGATCTCGGATCCGGCGGGGGGATCGACGTGCTCCTCTCGGCGAAGCGGGTCGGGCCCGAGGGGAAAGCCTACGGTCTCGACATGACTGATGCGATGCTGGAGCTGGCCCGTGAGAACCAGCGGAAGGCCGGTGTGGCGAACGTCGAGTTTCTGAAAGGCCAGATCGAAGAGATCCCTCTTCCCGGTGAACATGTGGACGTGATCGTTTCCAACTGCGTCATTAATCTCTCTGCGGACAAGGACCGCGTGCTGCGTGAGGCCTTCCGCGTACTGAAGCCCGGGGGACGGTTCGCGGTGTCGGACGTCGTCGTATCGGATGACGTGCCGGCCGCAATTCGTGAGAGTGTTCTCCTCTGGGTGGGGTGCGTGGCGGGAGCACTCTCGGAAGAGGCGTACCGCTCCAAGCTGGCAGGGGCAGGGTTCGAGAACGTTACTGTGGAGACGACCCGAACCTACTCTGTGGACGATGCGCGGGAGTTCCTGACTTCTGCCGGGATCGACGTGGACGCCCTCGCACCGGAATTTGAGGGAAAGTTCCGGAGCGCGTTCGTCAGGGCCGTGAAGCCGCGGAGAGCCTCGGTGTAAGCTTCCGAAGCGGGGGAGGAACGTCAGGGTTCGAAATCGATTCTCTTGACTTCCTCCCACGGCACATAGGTCTTCTTCCCATCCGCCAGGACGAAGACCCCGGCATTGCGGTCGGTGACGTCGCCCGTGTCTTCCAGCCTCAGGTCTCCTGGTCCTCCCCGCAGGGATGCGCGGACTCGAGTCCCGCTCACGCGGACAATCGACGCAACCATTGAGAACGGGATGCTGTAGGTGAGACCGGCATACTCGCCATCCAGGATCTCCCAGCCTTCGCTCTCGTCGGCGTCGTAGATGATGCGGCCCTTGTGCGTGGCTCCGGAATTGGTCGTGACGAGACCTTTCAGTGGCAAAAGGGGCGGGAACGAGTCATAGCCGGGACCAGAGTCCGACTCTTCGAAGTCGAGCTTTTCGAAAGCTTCCCACGAGACGAGGACGCGCCCGTATCGGGCATCGTCTACGAAGATTCCCCGGTTGTCCGAGTCGACGTCGTTCGAGCCTCTCATGACCACCTGCCGCCCATCTCTGAGGCGCACTGCTGACGAATTCTTGCCGTGGCGCTCGATCGTCTTGATCTTCCCCATCTCGATCTTGAGGTTCCCGTCCTGGTTTTCGCCCTCGAGAAGGTCGGTGGCGAGACACTCTTCCTTATCCCACTGGATATAGCCCCTGAACGTCTCGGAGCGGGTGCGGACTGTTCCGAAGAGGCGTGCGGGCAGCCCCTGGAGCCCTGCCGGGGCCTCTTTGAAGTCGATGCGGCGGATCTTCTTCCATTCGAGCCGCGCCTCGCCGAGAGAGCCATCCCAGACGGTGATACGCGCCCCGACATCGTTCGAACCGTCGCCAACCTCGATCTCCTCGCCGTTCTTCAGGACGAGGAACGCCGAATTCGACCCACGGGGAGACAGAGACTTTAGATCCCCGAACCGCACGATGAGCTGCCGCCCCTCCGAATCTTTCCAGTGCATGCCGATGGGAACCCCGAGGATTCGGAAGTCTTCTCTTGTGTGCCGGTATTTCTGCGGAATCTCCGAGGCGAAGGGCCGTTCCTTTTTGGAGGCGTTGAAGTGGTCTGTCCAGAAGGCTTCCTCCCTCCCCCAGCGAAGACGGCCCTCGTACTTCGTCCCGCCAACGGTCTCGATGGAGCCGTAGAGGTACCCCTTGCTATCGGATGCCAGCGCAACGGCCGGCAGGCCGGACAGGATCACCACCGCGAGTGCGCATCTGATATCTGTTGTCTGGTACATCGTCTTGTCCTCGAATCTCAGGAAGAGAGGCCAGCGCTCTTCTCGTGAGCGCGCTCTTTCCGGTTTTCCTGTTCACGTTCCGTTTCGCCGGCCGTCGTGTCCCGGTCGTCGGACTCGACCGCGTTTTCCCGGCCGAGCACGAACCGGAGCACCCGTTCGGTCTCCCGGTGGTATTTCTTGTCGGCTGCCAGGATCTCGGCGAGAAGGGAAATAAACCTCTCGTCGGTCATCTGGCCCTTCGAACCTTCAATGACGATCTCGCTCAGAGGCGCTGTCGCAAAGCGGCCCGGCGTGGCGGCTGGCTTCTTTAGACTGTTCAGGGAGGCGAGGAAGGCCAGCAGAAGAACGGCGGCCACCGCGGCGCCGGCAGCCCACCGCGCGGGATGCCGGCGGCCCGGGCGAAGGAGCGGTGCCTCCCTGCCCGAGTGCTTCTGGATCTCTTGCCAGGCCTTTTCGTTCGCCGAAGGCAGGGAATTGTGGGCCAATTGCTCCGCGAGTCTGCGCGAATCGAGGTAGAAACGGCGGCAGCCCTCGCAGGTCGCCATGTGGTCCACGGCCGCGAGCGATTCCGGAAAGGGCAATTCGCCGTCAACGAATGCGGAGATCTCCTCGGAGACTCTCTCGCAAACCTCTGATCGGCTGACTGGGCTCATACCTCTTCCTCCTCAGCGGAAAGACGCGAGCACCTCGGTGAGGCGGCGCCGGGCGCGGTAGATGTTGATCTTGACTTGAGCCAGGGTCGCTCCGGTTTCCCGGGCGACTTCGTCGTACGAACGGCCTTCCAGGGCGGCCATCTCGAAAGCTCTCCGCTGGCTCGCCGGGAGTGTCGAGAGCGCACGTGAGAGAGCCTCGGAGAGCATGTGGAACGACGCATTTTCGTGGGGTCCCGGATGGGGTGCTGGAACGTCCTCGAGAGGGGCCGGAGAACCACCGGGACTGGGACGAAAGAGACGCGGCCGCCGCAAGACGTTGAGGGTCAAATGTTTGGCGGTGGCAAGAAGGTAGGACCGTAAGTTGTCGATTCTCTCGGGCGCCCCGGCGCGCATGGCCCGCAGGAAGGTTTCCTGCAAGAGGTCCTCTGCTTCCTGCTGCGGGAGACGCCTCTTCAGGAACTGGAGAATCGTCCCCGAGTGCGACGAAAACGCGCTTCGCCAGGCCGCCGAGCCGTCCGTGGTGATTCCTGCTCTCTCCATTCATCCTCCAAGGACACTCATCCGGGGAAAAGGTTACAGCGATCATCTCCAGGTTCTTGCAACACACGAAACTTCGCCAAGACCGAACCCGCGCAGATGGGGCATGACGGTCCTGACCGATTTGCCCGGGGGCGGTTCCTTCCTGGGAGCGCGGGCGTCCCGCCCGCCCCCGGTGGAGCCACTCGACAACGGAGAAGCGGACAGCCGGAGCATCGCCGGGAGCCCCGAAATCGAGGCCTGTTCCCCCTTCAGATGAAGCGCTCCCTTACCCACATCTGGCCGCATCGCCGGGGGTTGAAACCCCCGGCTAAACGCCTGCAGTTGCTTCGCCAAGCCCCCTGGGATTGTTGTCGCCAAGCTCACTTTGGTTCGTCGCGCCAGCGACTGCTGCCGTAACCTTGCGGTGTGGTCGAAAGCGCACGTTTCTTATCTGCAGAACCCGGCAAGGCTGGACCGTAGCGTGGAGTTGGGTGTATGCCTTTTCATGGCGCACCTTGCGGAAGGGAAATGTGACATGACGACCGCGGCGGTCTTCCCGGCTCCAGTTGGCGCGATGAGGATCTCTGGCAGCTCCAGAGTCGAGGCCAGGGTCTCCTGGTACGGGTACGGCTCGCTGCCGGTGGCGGCCTTGAACACCTGAGAAAAGTTGGTCATGGGACCTCCAGATCGTCAGAAAAGAAACGGGCGCTGTCGATAGAACAAGAGGCAATGAGCGAGCGGACCGTACCAAACCTGAGACAACCCACACCGGAGGCCATTGCATGGCTACTGGCGGCCAATCTCATGCTATTGCCAGATTCCGAGACGGCGGAGACATCCGCGTCATTCTACTTGGTCAGGATGAGACGCACGTCTTCTTCGCGGGGAGGGTTGTGACAGAAGCTCATTCGTTGTAAGTACTTATGAGAGTCGAGCCCGCGAAACGAGACTGACAAGGTGGAATAATGTGTTTCTGGGAATGCCGTTTCGAGACACCATGACTTCACGCCGATTCCTTCCTTTTGTGAGACTTCGACGACAATCACTCAGAGGCATGCGGTGCTCTGGCAGAACCTGATTTCGCCCTACGTTCTGGTCCTTGCGGTGACTTTCCTCCTCTCCGCCGCGGCAGCTGCAAGTGTTCACAGGGCGAGCCGCCTTCCCGCGGCCCGCTTTGTTTTCTTCATGCTGCTGGCCATCCTGTGGCAACTCCTCGCCACGATCGTCATCGAGATCGCTCCTTCCCCCGCCCTGCGCACAGCCGGTGCCAAGGCTCTTTTCGCCGGCTCAGCTGTCACGGTCCCGTTCTTCTTGTTGTTTGCCCTCGACTACTCAGGATTTCGGCGCATTTCGCTTTCCTGGCTTCTCTTCATTTGGGCTGTCCCCATTGCAACTACCGGACTCGCAATGACCAACGAATTCCACGAGTTGATCTGGCGGACTGCAGGGGCTGACGAAGGATCCCGCATATTCCCGAAAGGCCCGGCTTTCCACGTTTTCACGGCTTACGTCGTGGCCGGACTCCTCTCTTCGGCAGTCATCCTCTTTCAGTTCGCGATGTCCCTTCACGGTCTTTTCAGGCGCCAGATCTACACGATGATTCTGGCTCTCTTCTTTCCGCTGACCGCCTTCGCTGTCTACCTCACCGGCAAGAAGCCGTTGCCTGGGGTCAATACGACGCTCATTTCCTACGCGCTCACTGCCCTCGTTATCGTCTGGGCTCGCGGGCGGCATGGAATCCTTGATCTCGTGCCCGTAGCCCGCGGTCAAGTCGTTGACAGCATGGAAGATGGTGTTCTGGTGGTTGACCTTGATGGCCGTATCGTTGACGCCAATCCCTCCTTTCGCTCTCTGGCAGGGCTTTCCGGCCCCGTCGTTGGCGAACCTGCAGCGGCGGTCCTCGAGAGGAGCAATACGCTTCTCGAGTTCCTGCTTGGTGGCGAGCAGAAAAGCGAGCTGAAACTGGAACACGGCGGAGATCGTTACTTCGACGCCCGGAAAGAGTCCATTCATGACTCCCGGGGCCGCGAGCTTGGTTTCATGATCCTCCTGCACGACATCACAGAGCTTCGGCTGGCCCACGAGGAGATCAGAAAGCAACAAAAGGAACTGGAGAGGCAGGCTTCAACTGACGGTTTGACCGGAGTCCTCAACCGCCGCATGGCGTTTTCGGCGCTTTCCCGTGACATGGCGATGGCTCAGCGGACACGCCACCCTCTTTCCATCTGTTTTATAGACGTCGACGGCCTGAAGCGTGTTAACGACACATTCGGACATCACGCCGGGGACGATCTCATAGCCACGACGGCGCGCATTCTCTCGGAGTCCGTGAGGGTCTCCGATGCTGTTTGCCGGATCGGTGGCGACGAGTTCCTCCTGATTTTCCCCGATGCCGCAAGGCCCGAGGCGGAACAGATCGTGGCCCGGATCCTCGGAAGAGCGAGTGACTTCAACCGGGCCCGCGCGGCCTTGTTTTCCATCGAGTTCAGCTACGGCATGGAAGAGTACGATCCCAGTTCCGGCGTTTCCCCCGACGCCCTTGTCGAGAGGGCCGACCAGAAGATGTACCAGCAGAAACAGGAGCGAAAAAGGGCCAAAGCAGAGGCGATTCGGTAACATTCCCCTTTGCTTGCCTGCTATCCGGAACCCGGCCCGCTGGCTGAGTCTCTATTCCGGTCGCGAACGAATCTGGTTACGGCCTGATCTCTTGACCTCGTACAGCGCCTCGTCGGCCTTCTTGATGAGATCCCACTGGAGTTGACCCGGCAGCGGAATGAGGGTCGAAACTCCAATACTCAGCGTGACGACACTCGCGACAGACGACGTTTCATGGGGAATTGCAAGCTGAGAGACCCGGTGCCGGATCTTCTGCGCCACGCAGAGGGCCCCCTCGATTCCCGTGCCAGGCAGGATGCAGCCAAACTCTTCTCCACCATACCGGGCCACGGTGTCCGCGGCCCGCTGACTCATCTCCACGAACGCCTTCGCGAGTTTCCTCAGACAATCGTCGCCAGCCAAGTGCCCATAGTGGTCGTTGTAGGCCTTGAAATAGTCAATGTCCATCAAGACAAGCGACAGGGGAGTCTGTGCCCTGCGCGAACGCCTCCACTCACTGTCGAGCACGTCATCAAAATGGCGACGGTTGGAGATTCCCGTCAGTCCATCCGTGGCGGAGAGGTTTTCCAGATAGTCCCGGTAGCGCTTCAGTTCGAGGTGGTTGTGAACTCGCGCCTTCACAATGACGGGATTCACGGGCTTCGTGATGTAGTCGATGGCCCCGGCTTCCAGTCCCTTGGCTTCGTCTTCATCGCGGTCCATCGCCGTGATGAAAATCACCGGAATCGCTCGTGTTCTCGGATCAGCCTTGAGTTTAGCGAGAACCTCGTAGCCATCCATGTCGGGCATCAACACATCGAGCAGAATGAGATCCGGCTGCTGGTCGCGAGCAATGTCGAGAGCCTCGGGACCGCTGGTTGCGAAAATCGTTTCCTGCTCGGCACCGAGAATCTCACCCAGGATCTCGATGGTCGCGGGGGTGTCATCGACGATAAGTACGGTCTGATTACGAGAATCCATCTTCACGGTCCGATTGCACGTCCGAGACGCCAAGTTCGCGGGCGATCTCGTCTACGAATTTCCTGGCCCCCTTGAAATCGAGCCGCGCCAGGTGCTGCTCTATCAGATCAACTTTCTCCGAGAAGGCTCCAAATGCGGCGTCCTGCCGGATCGAGGCGAAAATCCTCGTCGCCTGTAGACTGTTCTTCCTGAGCAAGCGGTCAAACTCGATGAGCTTCGCTGAAAGCCTGCCGGTGTCAGAGCTGCCCGGTGACAAGGCTGCGGGCACCGCCGCCCGTGACTCGATGCGCGCACTGAGGTAGGCCGAAGCCGCCGTCACATGCAGCAAAGCGGTTTCGAGACTGGCCATGATCTCTGGCACGCGGGCCATCTCGCCCTTCAGGAACGCGGTGTCTAGTTGTTGAACGGTTGAATACATCTCAAAAGCCGACAGATTTCCCGAAATCCCCTTGAGCGTGTGCGCCTGTCTCCGGGCACTCTCCCATTCATTCTGATCAATGAGGGTCCGGATCGAGGCGACGATCTCGGAAGCCTGACGGGAAAAGTCGCCCAGTAACCGCACCAGGAGCGCTCGATTGCCGCGGAGGCGTTCCATGCCAGCCCGCACGTCGAGACCTGGCAAGGAGTCCGGGAATGCGGCAGGGTCTTCCGGCGCGACGGCGACCTTCGCCGGCGCCGCGATCCTCTGGCGGTATCCCCCTATGGCGATCCAGCGCGTCAAGACATCGTAGAGCTGCTTGGCATTCACTGGTTTTGCAACGTGATCATTCATGCCGGCTCTTAGGCAGCTTTCCTTTTCTGCGTCGGAAGTATGCGCTGTCATTGCTATGACAGGCAAGATCTGATTCTTTAGCCCGAGCCGGATCATTCGGGTGGCCTGGTAGCCATCCATTTTGGGCATCTGCAAATCCATGAGGACCGCATCGAAGTCCGTCGCGGACTTCTTCAGGATCTCGATGGCCTGAGCCCCGTTTTCCGCCACGTCAACCAGTACCCCCTCGGCCTCGAGAATCTCCCGGGCGACTTGCTGGTTGATCGCGTTGTCTTCCACGATCAAGACGTGCGTTCCGGCAAGCTTCAGTTCCGGGAGCGTCTCGCCCTTTCGTGCCAGCTCGGGAGCCCCCTGTGCCCTACGGTCCCGCGTGAATATTTCGACGATGGTATCGAGTACGACGGGGCTCGTGAGCGGCCGCAAGAGAAACCCCTCGAGACCGAGAAGATCTGCTTGCCGGATGATCTCTTCCCGTCCGTGGTCCGTGACCATCAGAATGGCCGGCCGCTTTTCCAGCCTAAGCCCAGTCCGGATTCGGGTTGCGGTCTCGATGCCATCCATTCCTGGCATGTTCCAGTCCAGGAGGACGAGATCGTAGAGCCGCTCGCCAGCTTTTGCCGCCCTCGCCAATTCCTCGAGTCCCGCGGGCCCGGAGGCTGTACCCGTCACCTTCAGTCCGAGACCCGAAATGACCTCGAGAAGGCGAGTCCGGGAGGCGTCGTTGTCGTCGATCGCAAGGACCCTCAGACTCTTGAGTTCTGCTGGAGGCTCAGCCTGGTGAAGGCTCGTTACAGCCGGGACCCAAAACTCCAGGACGAAGGAAAACGTGCTCCCCTGGCCCGGGATACTCTCGACGGAAATCTGGCCCCCCATCCGTTCCACGAGTTGCTTGCAGATCGCCAGTCCCAGTCCCGTTCCTCCAAACTGCCGCGTGAGAGAACTGTCCGCCTGGGTGAAGGGGTCGAAGAGATGTGCCATCTGGGTCTCCGGGATCCCGATCCCGGTGTCGGCTACGTGAAAGGCGATCTTCGCTTTCTCTCCATGGCGTGCGACGAGTTCGATTGAGAGCCTGACCGCGCCCTTTTCGGTGAATTTGACCGCGTTCCCTGTCAGGTTGATCAGAACCTGGCCCAGGCGCACAGCATCGCCCACCAGCATCTGGGGGACATCGGGATGTGCCAGGACAACGAGCCTCAATCCCTTTTCCTCGGCCCTGGCGGAAACCGCGGCCGAGACCGTCGACAGGATGTGTCTCAGCTCAAATGGCGTGCTCTCGAGTTCGAGAACACCGGATTCGGCATTCGAGTAATCCAGAACGTCGTTGACGAGGGCGAGCAGGTTGAGCGCGGATGTCTCGATTTTTGTCAGGTAATCTGACTGCCTGGGTGTGACCGGTGTCTTGAGCGCCAGGTGAGTGAGTCCCACGATCGCATTCATGGGGGTGCGAATTTCGTGGCTAATGTTGGCCAGGAAGTCTGCCTTCGCTCTCGTTGCAGCCTCGGCGGCGTTCTTCGCCTCCAGACACACTTGCTCGAACCGGAGCCGCTCGGAGACGTCCCGCGCGATTCCCTCCATTCCCACAACTTCGCCTTGCGAGCCCAGAATAATGCGGATGTTGACCTCCGCGATCCAGATACTGCCGTCCAGGCGGCGAAACTCCGCCCGGAACCCGTGCACCTGGCCTGTTCTGGCCAGCCGGGCCGAGAGTTCCTGGCGGTTTTCCTTGTTGACCCAGATGTCTTCGATGATGCTTTTCCCGAGCAACTCTTCGGCCTTCGCGTAACCCAGGAACCGTACCGTCGCGGGATTTACGAGGGTGATGACGCCCGCGGCGTCCGAACGCAAGTAAGCATCCTGCATGTTGTCAAAGATGCTTTTGAACCGTTCGCGGCTCTCATGAAGTTCTCGGGCCGCCCGCTTCGCCGCCGTGACATCGCGCATGGCCCCAACCATGCGGACCGCCTTCCCGCCGCCGTAAACAAAGGTGCCGATGTCATGAACGTCGATGTAGTGACCGCTCTTGTGCTGAAACCGGTACTCGTAGTCGAAGATGGTGCCGGAAGCTTCGGAAGCTGCAAGGGCTTCAAGGACCCGGGCTGTGTCTTGAGGGTGGAGAAGAGTGGTCCATCGCGTGATCCCGCCCGCCATCTCTTCCGGCGTAAACCCCAGGACGGCCTCGAGGTTTCCGCTCCAGACGATCTCTCCAGAAGGAACTTCGTAGTCGTAAACGAGCTGGCCCGAGGCAAAAGCCGCAAGTTCATAACGGAGCTTCCACTCCGCTATTTCGCTTCTGGCCTGTTCGAGCGTCCGAATCTCTCCAGACACCGCCTGTTGCTCCGGCTCGCCGTTACTCATCGATACCCACAGACTCCCTCCGGCCATCAGCCGTGGATGTTGTGCCCGTTCACGGCCTCCGCCGCTTCGTGCATCGCCTCGGAGAGTGTGGGGTGCGCGTGGATCGTCCGGATCATCTCTTCCGTCGTGGCTTCACACCTGAGAAGCGCTCCGGCTTCAGCGATCAGTTCCGTGGCGTGGGGTCCAATGACGTGCACACCGAGAATCTGGTCATATTTCTTCTCGGAAACAACCTTGACGAAGCCCTCGCTCGTGTGTTCCATGGCCGCCTTGGCGAGAACCATGAAATTGAATTTCCCGGTCTTCACGTCAAATCCGCGTTCACGAGCCTTGGCCTCGGTGAGGCCGATGGAGGCCACCTCTGGATCGCAATACGTGCAGCCAGGGATCTGATCGAGGTTGATGGGATGGGTCTTGACCCCGGCAATCGTCTCCGCGGCAACGATGCCAGCCGCCGAGGCCACGTGAGCGAGCCAGGGCATCATCACGATGTCTCCGATGGCGTAGATTCCGGGTACGTTCGTCCTCTGAAAAGCATCTACCTTGACATACCCGCGCTCGGTCGCGACGCCGATGTCCTCGAGGCCGATTCCCTCCGTCACAGGCTTGCGGCCCACGGCAAGAAGAACGTTTTCCACGTCCCAACTCCTGGCCCTGCCGTCTTGCGTGGTGGCCGAAACGTGCAGCATGCCGTCGGGGTTTTCCGTGACACTCTCCACGGCCGTCTTTGTCAAGCACTCGATGCCGCGTTTCTTGAAGCAGCGCTCGATTTCCTTCCCGATTTCCTCGTCCTCGATGGGCAGAATCCGGGGAAGGACCTCGATCAAGACGACCTTGGTTCCGTAACGCGAATAGCAGGAAGCGAACTCGGATCCAATGGCGCCTGATCCGATGACGAGCATCGATTTCGGAATCGAAGTGGATCTGAGGATGTGGTCGGAATTCAGGACCTTCACTCCATCTGCCTTCAAGAAGGGGAGATCACGCGGAACGGAACCCGTGGCCAAGATGACGTTGCGCGTGTCGAGGATCGAAGTCTGTCCTTCCGGACTCGTCACCGAAACCCGGCCCGGGGAAACGAGCCGGGCAACCCCGGCGATCACTTCGATCTTGTTCTTTTTCATCAGATACTCGACGCCCTTGGCCCCTTTCAAAACGACTTTGTCGCGAAACTTCACGACGCCACCAAAGTCGAGTTCCACCCCCGAGACTTTGACGCCGAAGTCGGAAGAGTGCCGCGCCTCGTCAAAAAGACTGGCGGACTTCAACATGGCCTTGGTAGGAATGCACCCGCGATGCAAGCATGTGCCACCCAGACCAACCCGCGGGACCTTGGCATCTTTCTCCACGACAGCCGTTCTCAAACCGAGCTGCGCACACCGGATTGCCGCAACGTATCCGCCTGGGCCGGAACCAATCACGACCACGTCAAATGAACTCATGTCTCCTCCATCGCGTGTCCCACGGCGTTAGGCAGAGGGACGTTCCGCCTCGAGTCCGGGCATTACCGCCGGGTCAGGCCGGATTATAGGGGCGCCAGAGGCGTTGATTCGAAAACGCGGAAAACCAGAAACGTCCGCGAGAAAGTAGTATCCAGCCTGTGCGCCCGGAGGCTCGTTGACGCTTCCGAAAGCCAGGAGAAGATGATGACTCAGCTTCCCGCTTTGATGGATTCCCTCGAGACCCTTCTTCCTTTGCTCAACTCGGGAAAGATCGACGGGGAGAAGGCAAAAGAGGTTGTCACCACGGCTTCCAGCGTGCTCCCTCTTTCGGGTCCGGACGATGCCGGGCACTGGGCACGGTATCTGGAGATCACAAGGAGACGGAACTTCCTTCTGTCGCTGCCTGGTTACGAGGACCGGTTGCTGTGGACCGAGACCGCCCTTTCCGCCATCAAGAAGGCCGGCTACACGCTCGCCCGGATGCTCGCGGACCGCGTTCATGCCCACCCGAACCGCACGCTCTTTCTGGGTCCCGGAGGACCCGAAGGGGAGCGCTGGAGCTATTCGCAAATCGAACGGCGGCTCCGGGAAGTGGCGGCCTTTTTCTACTCGTTGACTTCCGAATCTCCGCGAGTGGCCCTGATGTTCGAGAACTCGCTCGACGGAGCCTGTTGCGACCTCGCGTGTCTGACGCATGACATTTACGTCGTTCCGCTCTCTCCGCATATCGGGCCCGATTCGCTCGCCCGGATTTTCGACGAAACGGACATCAACATCGCCGTGGCCGACACCGAGGATGTTCTTGTGCGTCTCCAGGCCGTGGCCCGGAAACGAGAGAAACCGCTCGCCCTCGTGGTGCTCGACGATGCGGCTGACCTGGCCCGTGATGACATCCGGGTCCTGGGAGAAGGCTGCGCCGCCCAGAGTCCCCAGATGGTGACGAGTTTGCTCCTGCGCAAATCGCCCATCCCGCTCGAAAAGACCTGCACCGTGCTCTACACCTCCGGAAGCACCGGAGAGCAGAAAGGCGTGGCGTTCAGCATGCTGAATCTCGTCTTCAAGAGGTTTGCGCGCGCGGCCGCACTGCCTTTCGTGGGCGAGGACGAACTGCTCGTCAGTTTCCTGCCCCTTTACCACACCTTCGGGCGCTACCTCGAGATGCTGGGGATGATCTTCTGGGGAGGGACGTACGTTTTCGCCGGGAACCCGTCGTTCGAAAGCCTCGTGACCCGGATGAAAGAGATGAGCCCGACCGGACTGATCAGCATTCCCGCGCGGTGGAGACAGCTTCGGGACGCCTGCCTTTCGCGGATCGACCAGGCAGCGGGAGAGAAAGACGAGCAGAAGACCGTTCGCGAGGTGGTGGGTTCCCGGCTGCGGTGGGGCCTCTCGGCTGCCGGAGCGCTGGAACCGAGTGTCTTCCGCTTTTTCGAGCGGCATGGAATTGCTCTTTGCAGCGGGTTCGGGATGACGGAGGCAACGGGAGGCATCACGATGACGCCGCCGATGAAGTACGAGGACGGCACCGTCGGAATCGCGCTTCCAGGCGTCCAGCTGCGCCTCACGGAAGAAGGAGAACTCCAGATCTCCGGGGCCTACATCGCCCGGTACGTCGAGGATCCCGAGCCCGCGCCGGGAGAGGAAACATGGATCTCGACGGGCGACATTTTCCGGATGCGGCCCAGCGGCTACTACGACATCATCGACCGCGTCAAGGACATCTACAAGAACACGCGCGGGCGAACCATCGCCCCCCGGCGCGTGGAAGGCAAGTTCGACGGCGTCCCAGGCATCAAGCGGACTTTCCTGGCGGGAGATGGCCGTGACGACAATGTCCTTCTCATCGTTCCCGACCTCGACGACACCGTCGTGGGAGGGTCAGCCAAGAGCGAGGCAGCTCGCACCTATTACGAGAAGATGGTCTCGGCCGCGAACGAAGACCTGGCTCCGTTCGAGCGAGTGGTGAATTTCGCCATCCTCGACCGCGATTTCGACCTCGAAAAAGGGGAACTCACCCCCAAGGGTTCGTACCGGCGAAAAGCCATCGAGAAGAACTTCGAGACCGTCATTGCCTCTCTGTACCGCGCCAAGGCCGTCGACCTGATGGCGGGAGGGCTGTCGCTGCGGCTTCCGCGCTGGATCTTCAGGGATCTCGCGGTTCTCGAGGGTGACATCACGGGCACGCCAGAAGGGCTTGTGGACCGGCGCCGCGGCAAGTTCCTCCCCATGGGGCAGGGCTCGGAAAAAGGCCAGATTCGAATCGGGAATTTTCAGTATTTCGTTTCGGGGAGCCGGGTAGATCTGGGTGTCTTCGCGCATCAGCCCTTGCTCTGGCTCGGGAATGACCCGCTGGCCGATTTCCTCGCGGTCAAGGACGGCTGGGACGTCGATCCGGGTGCCGTCTCGCCTTCGGTTTCCGTTCCCGCAATTGGTTCCCCGGCGCTTTCACGTTCCGTGGCCAGGATCTCTTCCCAGAGGCTCTCGGGGCTCCACCGGGCTTTCCTGGAACTTCTTTTTGGTCCCGTCGAGACGGCGCTCGAGAGATTACGCGAGTTCTCGCGTCAAATGCACGATGTCGACCGCAAGACGGCGTCCGCCATTCGCCGGCGTATCCAGGCGCTTGCGACCCACCCGGAGTTGGACGTGCGCGCGGAGGGGTACAAGATCCTCCTGCTCGAGGAACTGGCTCCAGAAAGTCCGGATGTCCTGGCGGCCTTCCTAAAGTCGGGCAAGCCATTCCTGACTCGCAAGAGCATCGAAGATATCGCCCGGGCCGATCTTCGCAGCGAGCGGCTCGTCGCCCTCAGAAGGAGACTGGCCGTCTACCGGGAAGGGCTCGTCCCCCCCATCTCCTCGGAGACATCAGCGGTTTTTGACGGGATCCTCTCGCTCCTCGTCTCGTTTGTTCAGCACCACCCTGATTACTACGGCGCTGTCCGTGCCGAACTCGCAAGCTGGGTGTTGCAGAAAGCTGATCGCGGTCTCGCACTTCGTGCCGAGGTTCTCTACGACAACCTGACCCGCTGGTTCGAGACGTATGCCGCGGCCCACTCGGAATTCGTGACGCGTGAGGAGATGCGCAAGAAACTCGCCTGCCACGAAGGCGTCGAGGAAGACGAGATGATGCACATCGCCACGGTCCTGGCGGATCCTGTCTTCCTCAAGGAATCTGTTTTTCTGGCCTTTGACGGCGAGAATCTCGACCTTTCTGATGTGCCCCCTGGCGGCATCTGGGTGCTCCCGCTCGCGGCTCTACACAATCACAGGCTTTACCGTGTGGCGGTCAATACGCGTTCTGGAAAACACTTCGATCTCGTCTTGATCATTCGAAACGACCTGGACCGGAGCGTGGTGCGGGCAACGAATTTCTGGATGCTGGTCCTCTCGGGGTCGCCCTGGGGAACACCAATCGTTCCCGGTTTTGGATGCAGCCGGCCTGAATTGGGCGCGCTCTCCCTGGCCTATGTGAGTGATTTGACGGTAGCCGAGAGGCTCCGGGACGAGATGTCCCGAAAGGCCGAAGCGGCCGGCACCCCGCGCGAGGCGCCAGAAGTCAGGCTGCGCTCGCTTTTCATCCGGGCCCTTGCGCCGTTCTTTACCGCCTGGAAGGTCTCGGGTCACAAGATCATTCCTGGGGCCGTCAGCCCAGCCAACGTCGTTGTTCCCGCCGAGGCTTTCAGGGAACGGAGCGCGATCCTGTCTCTGTCTGGATGGAGAGCCTGCGACGGGCCCTGGTCACTCGTCCGCCCGATGCAACGGAATTTCTTTGACGAGACCGCCGGCTTCTACCCGAGATCCAGGAACCGTTTGCGAATCTCCTGGATCTTCGAGGCCGCCATCGAGGGGCTCGGACGCGATGAAGGACTCGCCTTCCTGTCGGATCTTCGCGCCAACGTTCTCGAGCTTTCGCCTCCGGAAGTGCCGCCTGACTTCGTGGCCGAACTCGATGCCTTCGTGGAAAAACTGAGGGCGGGTTTCCGTCCGCCGCTCGACCTCGAACTCGCCATCAACCATTTTCAAGACTGGGAACAACGAAACAGCGGCGCTTCCCCGCGCGCCCGGGCCAGCGCCGTCCAGCAGATTTATCTGCTCTACCGGCTCGACCACCATCCTTCCATAGCCAGGTACTTCCTCTACCGGCACACTTACTTCGCAGGGTTTGAAGACGGCGTTCGGCAGGCCTTCGACAGGCTGCTCCATGTGCTGGCGGAGAAACCCCACCTGCGCGCCTCTCAACTCGTCGAGCTTTTTGAGGTTCAGGAATCCCTCGACGACCCCTTCGATCGCGGTGTTTTTAGCCAGCTCGTGTTCCCTGGGGCGCATTTCGCTCGGCCAGTCGAGATGTTCCTCGTCGGGGAAGAAAACAAACACGTCGTCTTCGAGACCGCGATCAGCGACCGGCTTGGCGCGGTGTACAAGGTACGGGAACCAGTCGAACCCGCGGAGATCGGCCAGATCTACCGTCTGTCACTTCGCGCGGGAGTCCCAAGGGCCCTCTCGGAACGCCATCAGTACCTCGTCGTCCTCGACAGCGCCGAACGGGTCGCCGGAGGTCTCTCGTTCATTGCCGAAGAGAAAGATATGGTCCGTCTCGACGGCATCGTGTTGTCTCCTTCGCTCAGAAACCGCGGTCTCTCCCAGACCCTTCTTCGCGACTTCTGTTCCCGGCTAAAAGGACAAGGCATCAAGACCGTAACCACGAATTTTGCTCTCGCCACGGTGCCGTTCGGACCAGAATTCCGAATCGACCGCAAATGGGGGGGATTGGTCTGCACGCTGGAGACTCCCGAGGATGATGTGACTCGAGAGAGCGTTTAAGACACTTCCAGTCGAGACCCGGCCCAAGGGGCGCCCGGAGAGGTGCCCGTGCCGGGAGAATCAGCCGTTTCGTGCTCGTTATTGCCGGGGTGTCTTCTGGTTGACTCTGGCGGGGTTCAGGCCTTTAATTCAAGAAAACGCCACCGAGAATTTAGATGGGTTTAACTCGCCGAAGACCATGAGTCATCCCCCCTTCTCTCCGAGTGAGTGCCTGGAGGCCCTCTTCAGAACTCTTCAGTACCTGTCTCGGCTCACGGCGCCTCAAGATGCATGGGACGAACTGCGCAGGGTCATCACCGGGTTCTTTCGCGCGAACTTCTTTGCTGTGGCGCAATACGGGGGAGGCCGTTCCATCGACCTGAAGGTCATGGACACCACTGGGCGTGAGTGCCCGGCGCCCACGGAACCCGTTCTTTTGTCCGCGATCGAGGAGGTCCTCGACACAGGGTTCTTCTCCGTGATCACCATTCGCGATCCAGAACTCTGGAGTTATGCCGTCATCCCCGTGATTCTCGAGCCAGAACTCAACGGGGTCGTCATCGCCGGGCACCGGGGGCTGGATTCCCTCCCCAAAGAGCTTCTGCAGGCGTATGTCGGGATCACCGCTCTCACTGGCAATACCATCTCCCGCTTGACTCAAACGCAAGAACTACGTAAACACCGCTTCCGGCTCGAAGCTCTCGTGAAAGAGCGTACGGCGGAACTCGATCAGGCCCGGCAGCGGGCCGAGGACGCAGGCCGGGCCAAGTCCGAGTTCCTGGCGAACATGAGCCACGAAATCCGGACCCCGATGAACGCGGTCATCGGGATGACTGGCCTCCTTCTGGAAACGCCCCTCGACCGCGAGCAGAGAGACTACCTGGAGACAATTCGATCGGCTGGGGATTCGCTCATCCTGCTTCTAAACGACATCTTGGACTACTCCAAGATCGAGGCCGGGAAGATCGAACTCGAGGAAATTGCTTTTGATCTCCACTACTTGATGGAATCGATCAGCACCCTGATGGCTCCCAAAGCCCAAGAGAAGGGTCTGGAGTTCACGTTCATGGTGGAAGCCGGAACCCGCTCGAAACTGCGGGGAGACCCGGAGCGTGTTCGCCAGATTCTCGTGAACCTTGTTGGTAACGCTATCAAGTTTACGGGTGAAGGAAATGTCGATCTGCGAGCAGAGGCAGAGGAGACGGGTCAGGGATTCCAGGCGATCCGGTTTTCGGTAATCGACACCGGCCCTGGAATACCAAAAGAGAGGCAGGAAGCTATCTTCGAGGGCTTCACACAGGTGGATGGCTCGACGACTCGCAGATTTGGCGGAACGGGACTCGGGTTGACGATTGCAAAGCGCCTCGCTGAGCTGATGAACGGAGAGATCCGGCTTGAAAGCGAGCCAGGATCTGGAAGTACGTTCTCGGTCTCGATCCCCTTTCGATTACAGCCAGAGGGGACTTCCCAGCCCATGCGAATGCGAAAGAGCCTTCGGGGCGCGCGTGTCCTCATCATCGATGACAACGAGACAACTCGCATCATCCTGAAGAAAGTCTTGTCGTCTTTCGGTTGTGTCGCGGAAGACGCTTTGTCCGGGCCTTTTGGAATCCAGGCCCTTTACCGCGCACACACGGACGGGCACCCGTTCGATGCCGTTCTCCTGGATTACCAGATGCCCGGGATGGATGGGGAGCAGGTAGCCCGTGCGATCCGGTCGGACCGGCGCTTCGACAAACTCCGGATCCTCGTCGTGACTTCATTAGCGCGCCGGGGAGACGCCAAGAAGTTCCAGGAGATCGGTTGCGATGCGTATCTCACAAAACCCGTTCGCATTTCGAGTCTTCAAGACGCAATCTCCGAAGCACTCACTCCGCCGCCGGAAGGAGCCGGCGAGGCACGGCTCATCACCCGGCACAGCCTGAAGGAAGGGGCCATCGCCACCTGTTATCGCATTCTTCTGGCGGAAGATAACCCGGTGAACCAGAAAGTCGCGATGCGTATTCTGGAGAAGGCGGGACACCGCGTGGATCCTGTTTCCAACGGAATAGAAGCTCTCTCGGCCCTGGATAGGACCCCCTACGACCTCGTTCTGATGGATGTCCAGATGCCTGAAATGGATGGACTGACGGCCGTCCGGGAGATAAGGCACAGAGAAGGGCGCGTCCAGCACACTCCGGTCATCGCGATGACGGCCTACGCCATGAAGGGAGATCGTGAACGGTGCGTTAACGCGGGCATGGATGACTACGTCGCCAAGCCCGTTGCCCCCCGCGAATTGCTGGATGTCGTGGAACGTTGGGCCGGCAGGGAAGTTTTGCCTCCCGCGGTCGAGGCCGGGGAGGCTCCTGCTCTGGAACCCGAGGAGGAACTCGTGGATTTCCGCCAGCTCGAGGTGGCAAGCGACGGAGACCGGTCTTTCGCCCTGGAACTCATCGGGTTGTTCGTAAACGACACCGCACAAGCGATCGGGAAGCTCCAGGAGGCCCTCTCACTGGAAAACTGGTCCCAGATCTCGGCAATCAGCCATTCCATCAAGGGTTCCGCCGGGAACATCGGCGCCGTGAGGGTGCAGGACCTTTCGCTTGCCCTCGAGAAGGCAGCAAAGTCGAGGAGTGTTTCCGATGTGACGCGTCTGATGGCCGGCTTGGAGACAGACTTCAAGGCGACGAGGGAATTACTCGACGGCTTTTCGGAGGAGAATCAGGGACGCTTTCAGTAAGGATCCTGCCAGGGTGGAGATCACCTCCGCTGCCAATTCTGAGAGCAGTCCTACCTGGGAGCGCGGGCATCTTGCCCGCCCCCGGTGGACTTTCAGGATGCCTGCGTTCCCTGACAGATTCCATGATTTCGATCGCTCTCCTGATTGGGATCCGCGCGACACCCGGTTGACCCGGGCGCTGACCGTAACTGGAAAGAACTCTCTCTTCGCGCTCGTGAAGCGTGTTTCGCATCGCGCGCATGTCAACGCCGGGTGGAGCCACTCTCTCGATTGCGCGCACGTCAACACTGGGTGGCGCCGCTTCTGCGATCGCGCGCCGGTCCTCCTCTGGTAACCCCGTCATGGGAGCATGCTGCGAAAACTGCAGGGCGCGCAGGTAGAGGAGGATCCCCGCCCGTTCGTCAGAGGCGATCTGCGAAGCGTGCCCGCTCATCTCTCCGAGCCCTTTCGCGATGACATCTTCAATGTGGGTATCGGAAACCTGCCGCAGTTTCTGCGTGTGAAAAGAGGGCGGCTGCTTGAACCCGCGCTGGACCACCATCCCCATACCTCCCCCCGTGCGGTCATGACAGGGAGAACAATAGACCTCGTAGCATTGCCTGCCGTTTTGCAAGAAGGTTCGCTTTTGCTGAGAACGTGGTCCTTGTCGCTGATCTGTGGGAAGACTGGAAATAGCATCCCTTGGCACTGTATGGGGGGGCAGGGGCCGGGATGCGGCGCGATCCGAGAAGAACTCGTTTTCCTCGAACGGTTCGGACCTGGGCTGGTCGTACATCCCCTGCCGGCATCCTGAAGTGCCAAAAGACACGGGCCACAGTATGCAAATCACTAATAGGAAAGACTTACGCGGCCACATCCGATACCTCCAGGGACCCGGACTCTTCGAGCAGATTTCTCGTTTTGTCGTGGTCGAACGCTGGGTCAGAAGCCTCGATGCACAGGAAGAACCCGCCGGTCGACACACGCGAGAACGTCTCTGAGTTGAAGACCGGGTGATAAAGCCGGGGGAGACCGCCGAGAATGAGGAATCCGGCGGCCACGCCCACGCTAGAAAGCAGGAGGGCGGTGACCAGCATAACGGGGAAGAACGCCTGCCAGCTGAAGAGCGAACGGCCGCCGATGTTCATGGGATAGTCCACCAGGGAAACCCATGAAGCGAATCCGAAGCTGCCAGCGGCACCCGCCGCTCCGGCGGCGAGAGCGGCCGCTGGCAGTCGCGACCTTCCGTGCCCGAGAGCATCAATGACGGACGCCACGGGATAGGGTGTGAAAGCATCGAGCCGGTGATAACCGGCTTTCTTCAGCACGTGGAGAGCGTTCAGGAGTGCCTCTTCAGTTTCGAAATTCGCCAGGAGCCCCCAGCACTCCTTCATGGTCCTTCCTTCTCTTGTGGGAATCCTCGGGTTTCGCAGCGACTAATGACCGGAAAGATCAGGACGAAAAGGAGCATTAGCGCCACGAAGAGGCCGAGTGTTGAGGCGAACGTCGCGATGTCGAATAGCGTCCCGGAGTAAGGAGTTCGGGAGAGAGGTAGGAACTTCTGGTCCAGGCTGATGACGACAAGGACAAAACGCTCGAGCCACATCCCGATATTGGTCACAATCGCGATCAAGAAGAGGGCCCATGGATTTCTCCTGAGCCGTCGAAACCAGAGTATCTGGGGGAGGACCATTGCCGCCGCAGTCATGATGTAGACCTGCACGCTGTATGGTCCGAGAAACCGGCTGTAGAAGAGAATCCGCTCGAATTCGTTTCCGCTGTGAACAGCCATGATTGCCTCAACGAAGTGTCCATGGACGACTACGACGCCGGTCGCCAGCATTATCTTGGCTATTCTCTCGAGGTGTTCGATTGTGATCGCCTCTCGGAACCCGAAGAGGGATCTCAAGGGAATGACAAGTGTAAGAACCATCGCAAGACCAGAAAAGAGTGCTCCGGCAACGAAGGAGAGAGGCGCGATGGTCGAATGCCATCCGGGCACTATCGACACGGCGAAGTCGAAGCCCACGATCGAATGGACAGAAATGACGAGGGGCGTCAAGAGCCCGGCCAGCAGGAGATAAGCCGACTGATAGTGAGCCCACTGCCGTGCAGAGTTGCGCCATCCGAGTGCCGTCAGTGCGTAAATTCGCTTTCTCAGCTTGCTCTTCTCCTGGTCTCGCAAGATGGCGAGGTCAGGGATGAGGCCGAGGTACCAGAACAGGAAGGAGACGAGGAGATAGGAAGAAAGGGCAAGGACATCCCACACGAGCGGACTGCGAAACTGGGGCCATAACCCGAGGGTAGACGGGATAGGCAAGAGCCAGTGAGCGGTCCAGGGCCGGCCCATGTGCAACAAGAGATAAAGACACGCGCATCCGGCGGCAAAAAGGGTCATGGTCTCGGCAAACCGGCTGATCGCGGCTCGCCATTGCTGGCGGAAGAGAACCAGGATGGCGGAGATGAGTGTCCCGGCATGCGCGATCCCGATCCACCACACAAAACACACAATGTCCCAGCCCCACCCAACGGGCACATTGTTGCCCCAGATCCCGATCCCCGTCTGGAACAGGTGAATCACGGCCCCGAAGAGGACGAGGGCCGAAAGACAAGCCAGTGCGAAAAATACAGCCCAGGACTTTGCCAGGGAAACGGGCATCACCGGGACTCCAAGAGAGCGTTCGGGTTCCGGATTCTGGCGAGGTAAACCGTCCGTGGCCGTGTGTTGAGCCTGCCGAGCAGCGTGTAGGCGCGAAGGCTCCTTCTGAGCTGGGAGACAGTGCTTGCGGGATCATTCAAATCGCCGAAGACGATGGCTTGCGAGGCACAGACCTGCTGACAGGCAGTCTTGATCTCCTCGCCGGCCAGAGGCCGTCCCGCCACCCGCGCGGCAACGCGGGCCCGGTTGATACGCTGGACGCAGTACGTGCACTTTTCCATGACGCCGCGTGACCGCACCGTGACATCTGGGTTCTTCCCCAGCCGGGAAACTGGCTCGACGTTCTGGTTGAACTCCAGGAAGTTGAACCGCCGGGCTTCGTAAGGGCAGTTGTTGGCGCAGTAGCGCGATCCGGCACAGCGGGCATAAGTCATGTCATTGAGCCCTTCGGGACTGTGAGAAGTGGCTCCAACAGGGCAAACGGTTTCACATGGAGCCAGTTCGCACTGCTGACACATTACTGGCTGCTGGTCGACGTGGAACCCTGCACTGGATGCGCTGGTGTACTGGTCGACGCGAAGCCAGTGCATCTCGCGTCCCTTGCCTGCCTGCTCTCTGCCCACGAACGGGATGTTGTTCTCGGCCTGGCACGCCACCACGCACGCACCGCAGCCGGTGCAGGCAGCGAGATCGATGACAAGTCCCCAAGCGTGGCCGGCCCAGGTCCAGTTGGTGTAGAGACACGGCCCTCTTTCGATTCCGTTAACCCCTTCGACGCCGAGGCCGGATTCTTCCAGGTAACGAGAGAGAGTCGCCGTGGGGACCGCTTGCTGGATTCTTCGGTCTTGAGGAAGACTCCGGGAGGCGAGGTATTGCGTTGCTGCCACGGCGCGTTTCTGGCCGGTAGGCTCTGCCTTCGTCAAGGGAGAAGTCCAGGGAGAGTTCGCTGCTCGAAGCGGGTAGACGTTCGCTCCGGCTTCATTGCCGTGGCGCCCCGAGCGCCGCCGGCCGAATCCTAGATGCGCCGTGATGGCCTCGTCCGCGTGGCCGGGCTGGATCAGAACCGGGAGTCTTGCTTCTCCACTTCCCGTCCTCAGAGTGACGAGATCGCCATCACTCCAGTGCAGGGTGGACGCCGTGCATGGGCTGACGAGGGCGCAGTTCTCCCACATGACCTTCGTCATCGGTTTCGGGAGTTCCTGTAGCCAGCCGTTATTGGCGTGACGGCCATCGAAGAGTGATGGATCGGGCCTGAGGTTCAACTCGAGCCGCTCCTCTTCCATCCGCTTTTTCGTGAGGCCTGAGATGGTGTCGCGAACTGCTTCCTTCAGAAGGTGAGTGGGGATCGGAGGCAACGTCGTGCCCTCGATGACGCCATCGCGAAGGGCCTGCCTAAAAAATTCCTCGAACGGGGCAGCCGGGGGAGGAGTTGAGAACATCTCACGGCTCTCGTGCTGCCCTTCCCAGAAGACGCGGACCGTCTCGTAGGGGTCTCTCGATTCGCCTGTGAGAGCAGTCAAGATCTCCAGGATGGAGTGGCTCTCGTGAAGCGGGAGAATCAGCGGCTGGATGATCCCGGTCAGTCCGTCGAAGGCTCTCGCATCCCCCCAGGTTTCGAGAAAGTGGGGCGCGGGGACATGCCACTGGCAGAGGTCAGCGGTTTCATCGGCGTAGAGGCCCATGTGAAGGGAGAAGCTGGCCCGCCGAATGGCGTTAGCGAAGTCGAGTTCCGAAGGGGCGGAGTAGACGGGGTTCGCCTCCAGGATGAGGAGCGCATCCACGTCTCCATTCAAGAGGGCATGTGAGAGTCCGGCGAGCGAGGCGCCCTGGTTAACCGGTCTTGATTCGACAGGCAGTGTCGTGAAGACACTGTTTCCGAAGTTCCCCAGATCAAAGTTCATCGCATGCGCGAGAACGTGAGACGTCACCGGAGCGTATTCACCGGGGTAGACGATCGAACGTCCCTGCGCGCGCCTCAAGTCACGAGCGGCAGCCTCCACCCAGTGGCGAATGCCCTCGCCGGGGAGACGCATGCCGGCACTACTCTCTCCGGCCACCTCCGCGGCAAGCCAGCCAGCCAGGGAGGGGATGTCACTCGGTCTCAATGCGATGCGGTGGTCGGCTGCGGCGCCAGTCAGAGTCCACTCGGTTTCAACGCTGAAAAGGCGGCACATCTCACGTTTCTCATGCGTGACCCGGCGTTTCTGCGAGAAGTCTCGCGAGTACTTGAGCCGTCCAGGTCCTTCGCTGAGGAAGTCTCCTCCGAGGGCAACGATGACGTCAGCGCGGGAGAAGTCGTATCGAACCTCCACGGCTTTCCCGAAAGCCGTCAGCGCGGCCGCGCGTGAGCACTCTCTGCCGGCTGGCTCGAACTGGTGCCATTGTGCAAGGGGGAATTCGTGAAGCAGATGGCGAAGGATCGAAGCGAGTACGGGAGATGTCACCGTCTCCGTCAAGATGCGGACGCGTGTCTGGCTGGTGACGGCCGTCTTCAGTGCTGCCAGAAAAGAAAGCCAGCTGGCAGGAGTTCCTTTTTTGGTGATGACCCGAGAACGGTCCGGGTCGTAGAGCGTCAGGATCTCTGCCTGTGTCACGGCGTCCGTGGCGCCGAGGCTGGCGGAATGTTGGGGATTCCCCTCGAGTTTCGTGGGCCGCCCTTCGTGGGAGGTCGCGATGACTCCGAAACCGTACCCTCCGTGGAGCGCGGACGTCGCGTAATGGAGAGGTTCCCCTAAAAGCAAATCCTCTGGCTGTTTGACGTAGGGGATGATTTTTTCGAGCGGCTGCCGTGTGCAGGCCGAGAGGCCGGCGGCCGCGAAGGCCACTGCGCCTTGCGAGAGAAAGGCACGTCTGGGGAGCGTTTCTGGAACAAGGGAATGACGCCGCTGACTCAATCAGTTAACTCCTCAACGGTGGCACGTGCTGCAGGAGGTGAGAGCCAAGGCGTCTCGAAGCTCCGGGTTTCCCGGACCGGCGCCCTGGTTAACCCGCTCCATTTTGGTGATTTGTTCTCTCGGGCGAATGACGGGACGGGGATTACGGTGGCAGGCCAAACACCATGACATCTGGTGTGGCATTTCGGACTTGGTCGCGGTCATCTGGTCGATGCGGCCGTGGCAGGAAACGCAACCGACGCCCTTCGCGGAGTGGATGGAGTGGTCGAAGGCGACGAAATCCGGGAGGTCATGGATGCGGTTCCACGCCAGGGGAATCCCCGAGTTCCAGCTTTTACGGAGCAGGTTGAGCTTCTCACTATCGGATCGGACCTGCCGGTGGCAGTGAAGACACGTCTCGGTTGACGGCATGCCCGCGAAAGAGGATCTCTCGACCCCGCCATGGCAGTAGCGGCAGTCTATGCCGAGCCCGTGAGAATGGCGCTGATGGCTGAACTCGATGGGCTGCGAAATGGTCTCCCCGCGGCGCTGGTTGAATCCAGCTCGATCGATGACGATGGGGAGAGCCGCGACGGTACCAACCACGGCCGTGATGAGTACCACGGCTCCGGCAAGAATGGCGTTGGCGGTTCTTCCAAAAACCTGGTGCATTGCCGTGTGAGGTCCACACTCCCTGTCCCAATTCTCCGCCACGGCGTGACCGGTAGATAAGCGGGGCATCGGTTATTCTCTCCGCGTGCTGTACCGTCTAGAGGGTATAGAAAAGAGTTTCGGGTTCAAAACCGTTCTGAAGGATGCGACGTGGCAACACGATCCGGGCCGGATCGCTGGTCTCGTTGGCAGGAACGGCGCTGGCAAGTCAACCATCTTGAGGATTATCCAGGGGCTCGTGGAGCCAGACCGGGGGAGGCTTCTCGTCGCTTCCGGAGTGAGGTTCGAGTCTCTCGAGCAAGCGGTGGAGCCAGAGGGCGATGAGCCGCTACTTTCTTTCGTGGCGCGGGCTCAGGACTACCTGATTGGCCTGGCGCGCGAAGTAGAGAGACTCGAGGAAGCGGTAGCCGAAGAGGCCCGAATGGGATCCAGTGCAACTCTGCACGACCTTCTGGGCAGCCTCGAGGATGCGCGAGAGCGGTTCGAACGGGCGGGCGGGTACGAAGCCGAAACGCGTGTCGCGCGCGTTCTTTATGGAGTCGGTCTTCCCGAGGCCGCGTGGGAGAGGCCCGTGGGCGAGCTATCGGGAGGTCAGAAGCACCGCGCGCAAATCGCGAGGCTTCTTCTGACCAACGCTTCTGTCCTGCTTCTCGATGAACCGACCAACCACCTCGATGTGGCGGGGATCGAGTTTCTGGAAACCTGGCTGGCTCGCAGAAAAAGCGATGCTGGTCAGGCCGCGCTGGTGGTCTCGCATGACCGCCGGTTCCTCAACGCGGTTTGTGACCGCATCGTCGAAGTGGCTCACGGCCGGCTCGAGGACTATCCCGGGGACTACGATACCTATCGTAAGCTGAAGAAGGAACGAGACCGGATGCTGGCCAAGGCGGCGAGCCAGCAGAGACAGTTTATCGAGCGGACAGAAGACTTCATTCGAAAGAACATCGCGGGACAGAAGACGAAACAAGCCCAGGCCCGCAGGAAGATGCTGGCCCGGCTCGAGCGTGTCGAGGCCCCGCAGGAAGATGCGACCGAGGTCAATTTCAAGTTCGAGGAAGCGCGAGCCTCGGGGGACCGCGTTCTGGAAGCGAAAGAACTCGTGCCGGGTTTCCCGGAAACTGGACCCTTGCTCGAGCCGGTTTCGTTTCTGTTGAGAAGGGGAGACCGGGTGGCTCTCTGGGGGCCAAACGGCTGCGGAAAAACCACGCTGCTCAAGACCATCGCTCGTGAGGTTCCGGCCATACGGGGTGCTTCTCTCTTTGGCACGGGGGTCCTTTGCGGGTATTACGACCAGGAGATGGCGGACCTTTCGCCTGCCGCGAGGGCTCTGGACGCCGTGATGGATCTCGACCCCACCATGAGAGAGGGAGAAGCCCGCGACTTCCTGGCCCTTTTTGACTTCCGGGGAGATGAGGTCTTCCAGAAGGTCTCAACGCTTTCGGGTGGGGAAAAGGGCCGTTTGTCGCTGGCCCGCATCGTCTTCGGAGGGGCGAATCTGCTGCTTCTCGATGAACCCACGAATCACCTCGATCTCGACTCGAGGGAACAACTCGAGGAAGCGCTGACGGCGTTTGAGGGGGCGGTTCTCTTCGTGTCGCATGACCGCTGGTTCATCGACAGGATCGCAACGAGCGTTCTGGAGATTCAGGACCGCAAGGCCGAACTCCATCTCGGGAATTACGCGGACCTTGTGGTGAGAAAAAGGCAGCTCCGAGAGGCAGAAAACGTGCCTGCCGGGAAGCCGGTGGCGCAAGTCAGGGCTGTCCGGCCGGGACGGGATGCCCGCATTCAGGGACGCCAGCGGCTCAAGCTGGAGAAGCGGCTGGTGGACCTGGAAAAGGAAATCACCGGGATGGAAGAGTCGATCCGGGGGCTGGATATTTCTCTGGGAACGCCGGAAATATACCTCTCGGGGGAAAAAGTGAGGGCGGTGACATTTCAGCGCGACGAGCTGAAAAAGAGGGTCGTCCAACTGATGGAGGACTGGGAAAACACCTCACGGAAACTGGAGGAGGGGGTGACGGCGTGAAGCTGGAAACGGCATCGATTCTGGCGATTGGGAGCGAGCTTCTGGGAACGGTACGAGTCGACACCAATTCGCTCTTCCTGACGGGCGAACTGGAAAAACTCGGAATTCGCGTGGTTCGCAAGGTTTGTTGTGGCGACGATTGGGAAGGACTGCTCTCGGAAATTCGTATGGCTCTTTGCCGGGCACCGCTTCTTCTGAGCACCGGTGGCCTCGGCCCGACGGCCGATGACCTGACGAAAGAGGCTGTGGCTCACGTCTTCGGGCGGCGGCTCATTCGAGATGACGCGATTCTCGACCGGCTAAGGAAGAGGTTCTCGCGGCGCGGACTCGACATGCCGAAGGTTAATGAGAAGCAGGCGGACGTCATCGAGGGGGCCGATGTCCTCGCTAATCCTGCTGGTACCGCCCCTGGTTACTTCGTTAAGGAAGACGGCAAGGCCGTGGTGCTCTTGCCCGGTGTTCCTTCCGAGATGAGAGCCATGTGGAACGAGAAAGTCGCTGTCCTGTTCGGCGGATCGTCATCCCGGGATGCGATTTACAGGAGGATTCTGAAGGTCGCCGGTATGCCTGAAAGCGCCGTCGAACAGAAGATCAAGCCCGTTTACGCGGCACACCCTCACGATGCCATCACGATCCTCGCTCATTCGGGTGAGATCCAGCTCCATTTCTCGGCTAAAGGGAACCGGGAGAGCGCACAGAAAGAACTCGATTTGATGGAAGGGGAGTTTCGCGGAGTTCTCGGAGACGAGATTTTTGGCCGCGATGAGGAGACACTCGAAGGGGTCGTCGGCAGCCTTTTGCGTTCTTCTGGCTTGACTCTGGCACTCGCTGAAAGTTGTACGGGCGGCATTCTCTCCGGCCGCATCACGGATGTGACGGGATCGTCAGATTACTTCCTCGGCGCAGCTGTGACGTACGCCAATTCCGCAAAGCTCGAGGCCCTGGGAGTCTCTCCCGAGACCATGGAGAAACACGGAGCCGTCTCCGAGGCCGCGGCCCGCGAGATGGCGGCCGGAGCACGCAGGCTCTTTGGCGCCTCTGTAGCTCTCTCGGTTACTGGAATCGCGGGGCCGGGGGGCGGAACGGCGGAGAAACCGGTTGGGACCGTCCACCTTGCGCTTGACGCAGCCGATGGCGTTGTCCTGACCAAGAGGATACAGGCACCAGGAGACCGGGCGCTCGTACGCCGCTGGACCACGAATGTGGCGCTTGCCCTTCTTCGTTCTTACCTGACGGCGCGGACGGGGAGTCCCGGGTAGCTCAGTGTTCGTTGCTGCTGGACTCTGCTTGCTGGCCATGAGACGTCAAGATTCATGCCCGCGGGACACAGTGACCGGATCGACTCCGCCCGGAGCACGCCGAGGAGGTCTGGAGGGGGATCGGAGAGAAGGCGAATCCGGACGACGCTGTCCGGTGGGAGGGAGAGCAAGCGCTCTCGCAGGGTGCGTTCGAGTTCGAACGGGGTACTGACTCCGTCGAACTCGATTTGAAGGTCGATCATGGGACGAGCCGGCAAGTGGCAAAACTCCCAGCGATCCACTCGTCCCCACGGGAGCGGACCGGGGGAGATGTCCAGCTGGAGAAATCCTTTGGGCTCGTCCCGCTCGGCGAACGAGGTTCGTTCGATCGATCCCGAATAAAACACCGGAGCCTGGAGTCTTTGCCCGCGAAGGTCGCACTCAAGCACCTGGAACCGGTGGATGTGTCCCGAGAGCACTGCCGCGAAACCGTGAGGGATGCTCGCGCCTGGCAGGATGTCCGCCCCCGCGCGGAAGGTGTAGTTCGATGGGCCGACCCGTGCTCCCTCGACGAGTTGGTGGAAGCAAAGGAGTCGGATATCCGCCGGTGGTTCGTTGAACTGCGTGGCCGCCAGAAGCGAACCGAATTGGGTCCGGATCGCAGCGGTGTACGGGAATCCGGACAGGGCTGTTCGAACTCCATGTCTCTCGACGACGAAGGTCCGGGGAACGTCGAACACATGAATTCCCGGATGGGTCAGAAAGAGGCCACGGGGCATGGCGGATCTCTCGTGGTTTCCTGGGACGATGATGACTGCGGTGCCTGTGTCGGCGATGTCGGCGAGCCGCTGAAAGACGAGATGCGCGAGCCAGGCGGGAATCCGGCTCCGGAAGAAGACGTCGCCTCCATGGACAAAGATGTCGGCTTGGCCCGAGAAGACAGGCGCGATGACACGCTCGAAGTTCGCGAAGAAGTCCTCGCCCCGCCTCCGCCGCTCGACCCTAGGGCGAGAGGGCCTGTCGATGCCCAGGTGGGTATCAGATGTGAATAGAACACGGGTCGTCCGGGCGGTTTCTTGTGAGGGCAACATGTCTGATTAGAGTATCGCCTTGATTTAGAATTTTGGGGACAGACAATTTCATGATAGACTCTATTCGTGCGAAGGACACGAGCGTTCCCGGTAGAAGGGTCTCAAGTGGGGTTCTTCCATTGCATCTCCCGGGTCGTCGACCGCAGGTTCATCATGGGCGACCCGGAGAAGGAGACTTTCCTCGAGATTCTCCGCAAGTGCGAGAGCTTCTATGGCCTCAAGGTTTTCACGTACTGCATCATGTCCAACCATTTCCACATCTTGGTGGAGGTTCCCGAACCTCGGGACTTGACCGAGGACGAGATATTCTCCCGGGTGGCCGCTCTCTATCCAGCCAAGTTCGTCATCGGGCTGCGCCGTGAACTCGAGGCCTTCCGTGATGCCGGTCTCTCAGACCTGGTCCGAACCCGGCTTGCCTCGTTTACGCGCCGGATGTTTAGCCTCTCCAACTTCATGAAGTCGCTCAAACAGCGCTTCAGCAGCTACTACAACAGGACTCATCAACGGTCCGGCACCCTGTGGGAAGAGCGTTTCAGAAGTGTCATCGTCGAGGGAGAAGAGACCACCCTCATGACCATGGCGCTCTACATCGACCTGAACCCGATCAGAGCTGGGATTGTGAGCGACCCAGCCAACTATCGGTTCTGCGGGTACTCCGAAGCCGTGGGAGGTGGAGAGCGCGCCCGGGAAGGGATTCGAACCCTGATGGCTCGCAAGCCCGAATTGTGGCGGATCGTACATGCGGAGTACCGCAGGCTTCTCTACGCGACCGGTGAGGAAACCTCTGTTCGTCAGGGTTTTACGAGAGACGAAGTGGCTGACGTGGAGACTCAGGAAGGCGAGCTTCCTACCGGGGCGGCACTTCGAAAACGGATCCGGCACCTCTCGGAGGGAGTCATCGTGGGACGCCGCTCCTTCGTGGACGCGTGGCTGACGCAAAACTGCTGGCGGTTTGGAGAGCGGTCCCTTGCCAAGGGACCTTCGTGGTTTCTCCGGGAGTTCTGATGCCTGGTTCAGACTTCCCTGTGCCGGGGGTCAGTTCGGACTGCCGGTCGCTTTGGCTTTTTCCTCCCTGATCTGTTTCGAGGAAATTGTCAGCACGGCAGTGCGGTTCTCCATTCGTTTCTGAAGCAGCACTTCAGTGGCCTCGGGACCGCTCATCATGCTGGACCATGAACAGCGTTCACCGTTCCTGGAAATCTGGGGTTTCCCCCATGTCGCGCTGAGTTTTTTGCTGAGCGAATCAAATGAAAAGACGGAGAACTCGACGATGACGGCCTGAAACCGGTTCATGTAGAACGAATACGAGATGGAGTTCGCCACGACGCCGTCTACTTTGAGGTCCTCTCCGTTCTTGATGCAGAGGCATTCGTCTCCCTCTTCGTGGACGGTCTTCATCCCCGGTGGCATAGTCTGGCCCCACTTCAATTCCCGAAAACCCGGGAAGGAGCTGGGGGGGGTGGGCTCAGCAGAGGATGAAGGACGCTGCCGCCGCCGGATCTTAGAACTCTCCAATAGCTCCTCGACGTCCACCGCTTCATCTGTCTTTGGGGCGGCCTTTGCCTTTTCTGCCGCTGCCTTGGCCGCGGCATCTAGTTTTAACCGTCGTCTGACAAGGAAAAAAATGACGAGGGGCCCCAGGATCCAGGCCGCAATCAGAATGATGTTGAACGTGCGTGCCCGCATGATGTCAGTTTCCCTTTTCCCAGCCGCGAGAACGGAGGGAATTGATGATCAGTTGCCCGCGGTGCCCCCAGAGCGGATGGGGCTCCGTGGCTTTTTCGTCCGCGAGTTGCCGCGCGATCCGGTGAGGCGTGCTGCCGGTGCGCCGGGAGTCGTCCAGAACCCGGAGTGCGACTTGGTAGACGCCGTTCTCCCAGTCATGGCTCAGGTGACGTTCGATCGCGGGGTCCTTTTCGACATAACCGAAGGACTCGTCGGCACAAGTGACGATTCCCATCCGGTTCACAAGGAAGTCTGGGAGGTAGAGAATCCCGCGTGCGGCCAGGAGGCTGTCGTCATGTTCCGGGTCGTCAAGCTGGTTATTCGCGGCTCCGCAGACGACCTTGGCCGATATCGCGGGAATCGATTCACGATTCAAAACGGCTCCAACCGCGCAAGGAGACAAGATATCGGCGGGAGCGGAGAAGAGAGACGTGTCCCCGGGAGGCACAAGGCGCAAGTCGAGGTCAAGGTCAGGGTAGAGGCTCTTCACTTTCTCGATGCGCCCAGCCTCGATGTCCGAGCCACTGATCCGCTTGACGCCGCTCTGGCGAAGGTAGCCAATCAGGGGCTCTCCGACGTTCCCGAGACCCATGACAGAGACGGACTTTCCAGCGAGGCTTCCCATCTCGAGGTGTGCCAGCGCTGCCTCCATTCCCCGAACCACTCCGAGAGCGGTTGGAACGGATGGGTTACCACTTCCCCCCAAGGACTCGGGGATACATGTCGTGAACCGGGTCCTCGAGAAAATCGCAGCCATGTCGCTGACGTTCGTGCCCACGTCTTCCGCGGTCACGTAACACCCCCTGAGACTGGTCACAAACTCTCCATACTCCTCATAGATGCGTTTACGCATCTCCGGGGTGTCACGTCCAGTTCCGTGCGCCAGGACCCCTTTTCCGCCGCCCCACCAGATTCCGGCCAGGGCGTTCTTCTGCGTCATCCCCTTGGCGAGCCGTAGGCCGTCTCGAAGGTACCCGGCAAGCGTGTCGTACCGCCAAAAACGGGCGCCTCCCGCAGCCTGTCCGCGGCAAGTCCGGTGAATGAAAGCGCCCTGCAAGACGCCCGTCTCGGGAGCGGTCTGCAAGAAAATTCCCTCGTGCCGGTCGAAGTCCGGGGCTTGCGTTCCGAGGTACTGGGCGAGCGGCTCAAGAACCGGGTGAGACGTCTGGACGGTTTGGCTGTCCCTGTCCCAGACAAACCAGGCCCGGCTTATACCGTTCGTTTTTGAGAACGCGCAAAACTCAGCCGGTGAAAGTGATTCGAGGCTGGTCATGAGGCTCTTCCTCCTATTGCTGGCCGCTCAGCGGTCCTCGCGGACTCCGTGCGGCAAGAAAGCAAAGGCAACTCCTTTGCCTTTCAAATTCTGCCGTTTAACGATATCAAGGATCCCGCCAAATTCTTCTGTTCTAAAGTACTGCTTGATGAAACTCGAGACCCTTGCAGTTCACACGGCCATGGAGCCGGATCCCCTAACGGGAGCTGTCTCTCCGCCGATTCACCTCTCCACAACGTTTGCCAGGCATCCCGATGGCGTGCCGGTGGGCGGATATGTCTACGCGCGCGAATCCAATCCCACTCAGGACCTGCTTGAAAAGGCAATTTGTGACCTCGAAGGGGGCCAGCGGGCACTGGTGTTTGGATCTGGCATGGCTGCGGGTCTCAGCCTGCTCCAGGCTCTGGAGCCGGGCTCCACCGTCCTTTTTCCACCTGACATCTACCACGGATTCCGTAAGGCCGCGCAAGAACTCCTGCCTAAATGGGGCCTTACCGTCAAGACAGTCTCGTTCCAGGACCTATCACGCTTGCAAGAGGTCCTGACAGCTGGCGTGCGGCTGGTGTGGATGGAGACCCCTTCCAACCCGCTTCTCGAAATCACCGCACTCTCCGAGGTCATCGGCCTGGCCCGTACGGCTGGCGCGCTTGTATGCGTGGACAACACGTTCGCAACCCCCGTGTTGCAGCGCCCGCTCGATCTGGGAGCAGACATCTCGCTCCACGCCACGACAAAAGCGTTTGGGGGCCACAGCGATGTCATGGGCGGTGCTCTCGTGTTCAGGGATCCTCTTCTCGCGGAACATGTGTGCGAAACCCGGACCCTCAACGGCGCCATAGCGTCTCCATTTGCATCCTGGCTCATTTTGAGGGGAATCAGGACGCTGCCCATGAGGGTCGAGGCCCAGAGCCGGAACGCTCAAGCCATCGCCGAGTTTCTGGCCGTGCATCCTGCTGTCAGCCGGGTCTTTTACCCAGGCCTTCCCTCGCATCCCGGGCACCAAATTGCAAAACGGCAGATGCGGCTCTTTGGCGGAATTGTCTCGTTTCGTCTGGCAGACGGCAAGGAACGGGCTCTCCGGGCCGTTTCTAGAGTGAAGGTCTTTATCCGCGCCACGTCTCTGGGTGGCGTTGAGAGCCTTATCGAACACCGGGCTTCCAGCGAAGGGCCCGGAACGATGACACCGGAAGACCTCGTACGTCTTTCGCTCGGTATCGAACACCACGAGGACCTCATCGCCGACCTCGAACAGGCGCTTGCCTGAATCCCCCCAGGGAGCGAAGCGGCTGGCCCGCCCCGAATGGTTGCCGGGCCAGTTTACGAATGCCGCTCTGCGGGATGAACCCTGTGCCGCGAAGCCCTGTCGGAAATCACGGCCGCCAGGCGGTCCGCCTCAGCCTCGAGATCTTCCAGGCTGCCATCGTTGCGGATGACTTCATCAGCTTGTGCCTCTCGGGCTGCGTCGGTCCATTGAGCGTCGAGCCGCCGTTCAAGGTCTTCCCGGTCCATGCCCGGAGAGCGGTGAACGGCTCGCGCAAGGCGGATTTCCTGGGCCGCGGAAACGGTAATGATGTAGTCATAGCGTGTCTTGCCGCCGCTCTCGAAGAGGAGTGTGGCTTCAATAACGCCCGCCGTTTCGGAAGCGGCTTCCATTTTCTCGAACCAGTGCCGCTGCTCCTGGTAGACCAGCGGATGAATGAGCTGGTTGAGGACGGCCACAGTCTCCGGCAGTTTGAAGACGTGGGCAGCCAGAGCCGCGCGGTCAACGGCCCCTTCGGCGTTCAAGAACTGGCGCCCAAACTCCCGGGCGATGGCGTGGGCGCCGGGCCTGTCCGGGAGATAAAGATCACGTACAACCGCGTCAGCATCCAGGACAGGGATTCCACGTTTGCGAAGGCGTCGAGCCACGGTCGATTTCCCTGAAGCGAGGCCTCCGGTGAGACCGATCCGGAAGATCATGACATCCTCCTCTCGCGGCGGGTTTCGGCCAGGTCAACGCTGTTCTTCATCAACATGGCGATCGTCAGCGGGCCAACGCCGCCCGGAACGGGCGTCACTCGCGAGGCCTTTTCAAAAACGGTCACGGGATCGCAGTCACCAATCAGGGTGGACCCCTTCTTGTCAAACTCCGCCCGGCGGGCCGCATTCGCCGGGAAATAACGATTGAGGCTATCCCGGTCCGAAAGACGGTTCACCCCAACATCGATGACGATCGCCCCATCCTTGACGAAGTCGCCCGTCACGAACGCGGGTTTACCCATCGCGGCGATCAAGAGATCCGCTTCGCGGGCAACAGCGGGCAGGTCTCGCGTTCGCGAATGGGCCACTGTGACGGTGGCGTGTGCGTGCATCAGGAGAAGGGCCATGGGTTTACCAACGATGTCACTGCGCCCGATCACGACGGCACGCATTCCCTTCGGGTCGATGTTTTCGTGTTTGAGAAGCTCCATGATTCCAGCCGGAGTGCACGGCACCGGCCCCGGTTTCCCCTGAAGAAGACGGCCGGCGTTGAAAGGGTGAAATCCGTCGGCATCCTTGGAAGGGTCAACAGTCTCGATGATACGAGCCGTCGAGATGTGACCGGGTAACGGAAGCTGAACCAGGATGGCATCCACACACGGGTCGCCGTTGAGGGCGTGAATCTCGTCCACCAGTTCAGCCTCGGAAACCGTTTCAGGAAAGCGCAGCGTGGATTCACTTATTCCGCACTCGAGCGCCGCCTTTTCCTTGTTCTTCACGTAAACAGCGCTCGCCGGATCCTCGCCGGCCAGGATGACCCGCAGGGCTGGAGGCCGGCCTGACTGAGCCAGGGTGGCCGCCCTTTCTGCCGTCGACCTTCGAATTTGAGCCGCAACGGGACGCCCGTCGAGCCAGGTAGCGGTCATGCTCGGTCTCCTTTCCGTGCGACGTGAATGGCAGCGATACCAAACGTCAAGATCGTGAAGCCTGGTTTCAAAAAGCCCGCCTTCTCCAGCCGGGCCGCGAGCGCTTCCGGCTCTGGCCACTGGCCGACGGAGTCCGGCAGATAGCGGTACGCGTAGCCATCCCCGGAGATGAAGGCCCCGATCCTGGGAAGAACCGAATCCAGATAGCGCCTGATGAAGAGCGAGAAAGGACCTCGCGGTCCGGGGGCGAACTCCAGAACGAGGAGGCGGCCTCCGGGGCGAAGGACACGCCAGATCTCGGCAAGTCCTTGTTCGAGATTCTCGAAATTCCGTACGCCAAAACCAACCGATACGGTGTCGAAAACTTCTGACCTGAATGGAAGCCGGAGACCGTCGGCCGTCGCTTCTCTAATCGATGCGCCCTTCTTTTGGAACTTCCGCTTGCCGATCGCGAGCATCTCGAAGGTGAAGTCCGCGGCGATTCCGAAGTTCTTTCCACGGCTCTGGCGGTGGACCTCGAGAGCAAGATCGCCTGTCCCGGAACAGAGGTCGAGGTTTCGCTCGCCTTCGGTTGGGGCTATTAGCCGGACAGCCTTACGCCGCCACAGGACATCTGTCCCGAAAGAGAGAAGGTGATTGAGAAGATCGTACCGGTGCGCCACGCGCCCGAACATTTCGCGCACCCTGCGGGAAGATTTGTCTACAGAACCGGGATTCACGGCCTTCTCTTTCCTTCAGAGCCCTCTTTCGACGCGGCTTTCCAAGAAGCGGGACTCTCCCGTCCTTGCGTCTTGCACAAGAGCATAGACCCACATCCCGTTTCGGGGTTCTCGGCCCCGATTCCCTCCGAGCAGCGTGACTTCCAAATCCAGCGTGTGCTCCTCGGGAGGGATGCCATGAATGAGCCAGGGGTCACTCATCGGCCACGGAATGCCGGGAACAGCCCGTGTCTCATCGACCAGAATTCCGCCGTCCGGCCGTTTCAACGTGACGCGGGCCAGGAAGGGAGCAGAGTCTTTCTCCGTCCAGGGAAGGGAGAACACGTAGTGGCTCTTCTGTTGCGCGTTTTTTACGAGTCCGCGAATGATGATCCGGTCCCCTTTGTGAATCAAATCCTCAACAGGAACAACGGGAACGTGAAACGGGAGCGGTCCATTCTCCTTTTTCGACTGCACCGTCACCTGAAGAGAAACCGGAGAACTGCTTTCGACATAGAGAGACGAAATGACGGGCAGGGGAGGAACGAGGCTGGGAATCGGAGACGAGGCGCCCGCCGGGAGCGTCAAGTCCCATGTCTCCAGGGAAGGGTTCGCCGGAGGCCAGCGGTAGGCGCGGATGTGTGCTTCCGAGGGACCCGGGTTGGTCACCACGGCTTTCGTCTTCCACTGCGTGACACCTCTCACGGACCGGATAACGACCGGAACGAAGAGGCGATAGGGTCCCGCGGGCTCGGGGTCCTTCTTGCAGGACCCGGCGACAAAGGCCCAGGGAAGGAGAAATAGCACGCGTGTCAGCCGGCCCATAACCAGTGTACGAACACGAAAATGTAGGCGGCCTGGGTAAGAGCCGAGGCCACCAGCAGAGAAATCCAGAGTTTCTTCTTTTCCGAGAGTTCCGCGAGGAGGGCAAAACCCGGGAATCCTGGCAGCACGTAACGGCCAGCGCTCTCGAGCGTTCCGCTTGCCAGCACGATGCCCGAGGTCATGCCGACATAGGAGGCGTCGTTCCAGTGCTTTCTTGCAAGGAGAATCCCGGCGAGTACGAAAAAGAGCAGGAGAAAAATCCCCTCGAGTGTCCGGGCTGGGCTCTTGTAGAAAATCCGGCCGGTCGTGATGTCGGTGACGACCGCATTCCAGATCAGAATGGGACCATCCAGGGATGTCTTGGCTGTTTCGCCCCAGTTATGTTGGGCCGTGAAAAAGAGAAGCGGATTTTGGAACCGGATATAGAAGTAGAGGCAGAACGTCCCGAATCCGGCGAGCGGAGGGACTCCTAGCAGGAGGGCCTTGGTCCAGGCCCTTACGCCTCTGGTTCCGGAGTCGAAATCCCTCTTGAGAGATGTCAAGACGAGGTAGGGCGCGAGCACGATTCCCGACACGCGTGTCAAGCCGGAAAGGTAGCCGGCAATACATGCCATCACCACGCCACCGCGCTGAATCGAGTTGACGGCGAGAAGAGCCAGGAGCAGAAGAAGCGACTCTGCGTAGACGGCGGCAAAAAAGAACGACGTTGGGAAAAAGAGCAGAGTGAGGAGGGCGGGGCGCACCAGTTTCGGTCCGGCGTTTCGCTCGACCCACTCGGCAAAGAGCACGAGGAGACCGAGCAGACAGAGTCCGGAGATAATGTTCCCCGCAAGTGAGGTCTCGATTCCGGTCGTTCTCACGACAGCGCGGATGAGAAGAGGATAGAGCGGAAAGAAGGCGTGATTGGTTTGCTGGCCCACTTTTGTCGGAGCCGCCTGGTATCCGCTCTCGACGATCGAGACGTACCAGCCGGAATCCCAGCGTGTCAAGGGCGTCACGCGCCTCACAACATCGTAGTTCCAGTTGTGGGGTCCGTTCATCCATGGCCACACTTGCTCCGAGATGAGGGCGACGCACCAGACCCAGACCAGCCAGCCAAGGCCAAGAAGGATTGTAAAGCGGTGGCGACGCACAGGGAGCGCGATTATAGCGGCTCTGGGGCCTGCGAACGGTGCCTCGCCATCACCCTGTCTGGCGGCCTACGCGTCCGCCAGCAGCCCGCGCTCCAGAAGGACCTGTTCCGCGATCTCCACGGCGCGCAGGGCAAGTGGACGGCGAAGAAGGTCCGCCGCCAGGTCAAGTTTGAGCCAGGTATGCTCCTCAGTCACTTTCAACACGAGGATCTCGTCATTGCCAACGGCATCGATGGTGCCGGGCAGGTCCTCGGGGTCTCTCACGTCGAACCCGCTGCCGCGAGCCGAAAAAACCCGCAGAACCTCGGTAGCCCTCGGCGCCTTTCCCTGAAACCAGACGAGCATCCGGAAGAGGTGTCCGTGAAAGACCCCGGCTCTGGCTGGCATGAGTGAAACGGGCACTTTTGTCAAGCGGGTGCAATCTTCTCTAACAGCCTGCTCCCAGGCCACCGCGTCCTGGGGGCAGAAGAAGTTGAATGCTGACTGGGCCCCAAGAAGGGTTTTCGGTACGGGCTTAAACGACGCAATCGCAATGGCTTGGGCAAAAAGTTCATCCAGTGCCTTCTTGCCGATGTCGCTTGCGGGCCGGTCGACGGCGACGACCATATGTTCCACTGGGGCCAGGGTTGAAAGCGCTCCGGACACTTCCGCGATCGTGCTTGCGACCGGGTGCGGAAGCAAGAAGATGTTTCCTTTTGGCAGTGGCTGGCTCTTGATGACGAGCGCTCCGTTTTTTCTCGTTCCGGCCAGATCGATCACGATGCACTTCCCAAAGTCGTCGCGGGCCAGGACTTTCGCAGTAGCCGTTGTTTCGCCGCAGAGAAAGACGATCTGGTTTTCAGAGAAAACGTTCAGCGGAAGGGGCGGCACGTAGGTGGCCTCCCCGTCGTCCTCGGCCAGCAGCCCGTCGGAACCGGACTGGCTGTGGTAAAGCCTGATCGAACGCGCGGGGAAAGACCTCTCCTTCAGTACGGCGCGCAAATCCTCGCCAATCAGCGTTGAAGGATCAACAACCGCGACATCAACGATGTGCCGTTTCAAACTGCTGGTTCCGTTGGACTGGGGCCCGGCTTTGGTGGCAGGACGGCCGAAATGACCCTCGCTATCGGAGCCGAGGCTGCATAAATCAATAAGAAGAGCGTCAAGAAGAACTCCGGCCGGTAGGCAACCGCGACGAGAACGAGGGCGATGGCCGGCACCAGAAGGAGTGACTTCTTGGACTTGATGTCGAGTTCCTTGAATGAGCGGTATTTCAAGGTGGAGACCATCAAGTAAGAGAGCACCACGCAAAAGACGAGATAGGTCACACGCCACGCATAGGTTGGCGGCGAGTCTGGATGAAACCAGACGACTCCCACCAAAGCACCCGCGGCAGCCGGGATCGGCAGGCCAATGAAAAACCGCTTATCGACCACGTGGACCATGACGTTGAATCGAGCCAGGCGGCAGGCTCCGCAAACCACGAAGAGAAAAGAGATCCCGAGACCGAACCGCCCGAACTCCGTCAGAGCCCAGTGATAGGCCAGGAACGATGGCGCTACTCCAAAAGAAATGACATCGGCCAGCGAGTCGAGCTGTTCTCCGAACGGCGAGGTCGCGCCCGTCAACCGAGCCACCCGTCCATCGAGCCCATCTAACACACCAGCGAGAAAGAGAAGCCCGGCAGCAACGTAGAAATTTCCTTTCAGGGCTGCATCGAGAGAAAGGTATCCGCAAAGGACGTTCCCCAGCGTGAGAGCCGTTGGGAGAACGTAAACGCCGCGGCGCAGACCGCGGCGCTTGTCCGGCTGCGAGGCGTCTTCAAAAGGAGAAGGCGCGGCTGCGTTGGATTCCTGAATTTCAGCCATCGAGCCCAGCGGCGGGAGGGATGTCAGTGGGAGGAACCCACTCGAGCCCTGTACTCCCGCGCAATCTCCTCCATCCGGTCTTTCAGATGGAGCTTTTCTTTCTTGAGGCGCTTCTCTTCCATCTCTTCGTCGGAAGTCAGAAACGTCTTGGATGCGAGTTCGGCTAGCCGCCGTTCATGCTCATGGTGCCGCCGCAGAAGGTTTTGAAACTCGTCGTTGGTCGCGGCCAGCTCCCGCTTGAGCTCTTCGGTCAGGGTCGGCATTGCCACCTCCTTACACAGAAAACGGTCATTACGGGCGAAGTCTGCGCTTTTCCGCTCTCAAAGGTCAAGACATAAGGCGAATCTTCAAAGCAGTTTCACCATCGTCAACGCGTCCTCGCCGTCCGCGTAGTAGTCCTTCCTCTTTCCGGAGATCTTGAACCCCAGAGTTTCGTAGAGCCTTCGCGCCGCCTGGTTCGATGGGCGCACCTCCAGGTAGATCTCCTCGACGTTGGTCTCCCGTGCAAACCGCAGAACATCGTCCATCAAGGCGAGTGCAATTCCGCGCCGGCGCTCCGACGGAGTCACCGCAATCTTGTGGATGTGCATCTCCCCGCCCGCAAAAGCACAAAAGGCGTATCCCAGGAATTTCCCGGAGCGGTCTCTTGCGACCAGATTGAAGCGGAAGGGGGCGCCAACCTCTGTCGCAAAATACTCTCGCTTCCAGGGACAGGCAAAACTCAAATCCTCGAGAGCCATGATCTCGTCGAGGTCGAAAAACGTGGCCATCATCACATTCACGGAGGACGCAACGCCCGTCTTCATCCTGCCTCACCTGGGGACCCAAACTTCTCTTCGGCGGCCGATACCCGGCCGTAAAGGAGAATCGGCGTGAGCCCTGTCCGAGACTCTTTTGTGGCAACTCTCGCAGCCGCTTCCGCCAGGGAAACCTGGGTAATTTCGACGACGGGCTCTCCCCGTACTTCAGCCCTGGGAACGAGTGCAGGCGCCGTGAGCACGCCATCCTGGTTCCTTCTGCTGTAATGGACTTCTCCTCTCCCAGCTTCCAGGATGAAATGGACTTCGCCCGGTCCGGGAAACGCCGTTGATGCCGCTTCAAATGCCGGAACAGCTATCAGGGGAATATGGAGTGCTCTGGAAAGTCCCCGGCTGAACGCGAGCCCTGCGCGCAACCCGGTGAACGATCCTGGCCCTGAAATGACGCCAATCCGGGCGATTTCCTCGATGCCAAGGTCTTCCCCGGAAAGAAGTGCCGAGAGCGAAGCGACCAGATGTTCCGCCGAAGCAGGCGGCAGAGGTTTTGAAGCTCGAACATGCGAATGTGCGCCCTCTGACTGAAAGAGCGCGAGGGAAGGAGCGAGCGTGGCGGTGTCAAGACCCAGAATCCACATCGTCTGAGGCGCGGAATGCTAGCATTTGCCGGCTCATGCGGACGACTCCCATGCTCGAGCAATACTGGCTTCTCAAGAACGAGGTGCCAAACGCGCTCCTGCTCTACCGGCTCGGTGACTTTTACGAGATGTTCTTCGAGGACGCCGAGAAAGCCGCGCCTCTTCTCGGGCTCGTCCTGACCAAACGGCATCGCGACAGCGACATCGAAGCGCCCATGTGCGGGATCCCGTACCACGCCGCCGAGAGTTACATCGCAAAACTCGTTTCCGCGGGCGAACGCGTGGCCATCGCCGAACAGGTCGAAGCTCCGGCCAAGGGGAAGCCCCTCGTCGCCAGAAAAATCATCCGCGTCATCACACCCGGCACGACCGTCGATCTCGAGCGGATGGACGCCCGGCGGAACAACGAGGTGGCGGGTCTCCTGAGGCTTGGTCCCGAGGAAGCAATGGCTTTCCTCGACGTCTCCACCGGGGAATTCTCCGTCGTGAAGATGGGGGAGCCGGGTTTTGCGGAAGTCCTCCGACGCCGCACACCACGGGAACTGATCGTTTTCTCGGGCGATGAACCAGCTGTTCGGAGCTGCCTTCAAGACCTGCAGCCAGAGCCGCCACTCCTCGTCACGGCTCCGCCAGATACACCCAGGGGGCACGCGGCCCGCGACATTCTGCTTCGGCACTTCCAGTCTGAAACGCTGTCGCCGTTTGGCCTGGAGGGACTCGAGGCCGCCACCGGTGCCGCCGCCATGGTGCTCCATTACGCCCGGTCCATGCAGCGTTCTGGCCTTCCCCATGTCGTCTCGCTGCGAACAGAGACCCTGGATGACGGACTCGTCGTCGATTCCGTCACAGCCCAGCACCTCGAAGTCTTCCGGTCTATTCGTGACGGCGCCCGGAACGGAACTCTTCTTTCCGTTCTCGACACAACCGAGACGGCTTTTGGGAGCCGGGCCCTCAGGCGAATGCTCGAGAGGCCTCTCGGCCGCAAGGGCCAGATTGATGACCGGCTGGATGCCGTCGAGGAACTCATGAGCGACGGACCGCGGCTGGAGCGTCTCGCCCAGGGCCTCAGAGGGCTGCCAGACTTTTCGCGGCTCATTGGAAGACTCGCTTCCGGAACCGGCAGCCCCCGCGATCTGCAGGGACTCGGAAACGGCCTCCTGCGCGCGGCCGAGATCGAACCACTCCTCGAGGGAGTCACCACGGTCCTCCTCGCGGGCCCTGGCGAGGCCTCACCCAGAGGAGTCCCAGTTCCCCTCGCTCAGCTCATCCTCTCTCGCCTCGTGGAGGAGCCTCCCCTTGGCTCGAAGGATGGCGGTGTGTTTCGGGATGGCGTGGATCAAGCGGTTGATGAACTTCGCGCCCTCAGACGCGAGTCTGCGTCGATTCTGGCGGCCCTCGAGGCCGAAGAGCGGTCGGCTCGCGGCGTGTCTGGGCTCAAAGTGCGGTTTAACCAAGTCTTTGGCCACGTCTTTGAAGTCCCAGCCGCTGCTCGCCCGAAGATTCCCGAGACCGCCGTGAAACGCCAAACTCTCGCGAATGTCGAGCGTTACGCGACGGCCGCCCTGGTCGAAATCGACGAGAAACTCCGGACAGCGGACTCCCGGCTGGCCGAACGCGAGGCCGAGCTTTTCGAAGAGTTGCGAGAGAGTGTCCTTCTGAAGTCTTCTTCGGTTTTTGAAACCTGGAGCCGCCTCGGGAACCTCGATGCCCTCGTCTCCCTCGCCCGGGTGGCTCGCTCGAAGGGCTGGACCCGGCCACGTATCGCCGATGACCCGGTCTTGATCATCAAAGACGGGCGGCACCCAGTTGTCGAGACAACACGACCTCGGGAACCGTTCATCCCAAACGACACCAGCCTCGGCCCGGAGACCCGGCTCGTCGTTCTCACGGGACCCAACATGGGCGGGAAATCAACTTATCTTCGCCAGAATGCACTGATCGTGCTCTTGGCACACATGGGGTCCTTTGTCCCGGCCTCTGAGGCCACGGTGGGGCTTTGTGACCGGATCTTTACCCGCGTTGGGGCTTCCGACTCGCTCGCGCGCGGCGAAAGTACCTTCTTTGTCGAGATGTCTGAATCCGCACACATTCTCAGACAGGCGACCAGCCGGAGTGTGGTCGTCTTGGACGAGATTGGGCGCGGAACCTCGACATTCGATGGCCTGTCCCTGGCGTGGGCGATCGCCGAGAGACTGCACGATGGCGAGGGAAAGGGAAGAGATGGGCCGGCGCGGGTTCTTTTCGCCACGCACTACCATGAGCTGACCGAGATCGCACTCGTCAAGAGCGCGGTCCGAAACCGGACGATGGCCGTCAAAGAGTGGCAGAACGAGGTGGTTTTCCTCCGCAAGGTCATCGAGGGAACGGCGGACCGGTCCTACGGCGTCCAGGTTGCACGCCTGGCAGGTATCCCAGAGCCGGTGCTTGTCCGGGCTCGGGAGATTCTGCACAACCTGGAAAGGCAGCAGCTGGACTTCGGAGGGAAACCGCGCCTGGCTGAGCACGCGGAGGCACCTCAGCAGCAAGAAGTGCAGCTCGACCTTTTCCACGAACAGTCGGACGTCGTCCTGGATGCCATCGCCCGGCTCGATATCGATAGGACGACGCCGCTTGTCGCATTGAACCTGCTGGCAGCTTTCCAGCGCCGTCTGAGAGGGGAATCGTGATGGAGGGATCAAAGCGTCTTGTGGCGGGGATCGAGGGAACGGCGCTCTTACCACCGGAGATCGAGCGGTTTTGCAAAGCCCCGCCTTTTGGGTTTCTCCTCCTGAAGAAGAACATCGAGTCGGCGAGTCAGGTGAGGCAACTGATCGAGGAATTGCATTCTTTTGGCACCCCCCGGCCGCTCGTTTTTGTCGATCAGGAGGGCGGACCCGTCGACCGCATCGGTCCTCTTTTGGGGCAGCGATTCCCATCGCCCGCCTCCGTGGCCGGAAAGGGGAGTGACCGGGTCCACGAAAACGCCTACCTCATGGGCCGGGCCGCAAGAATCCTGGGCTTTGACGCTTCATTCGCGCCCGTCGTCGATCTCGCGCAGCCAGGAACGGGCGCGGTCATCCTCGGTGAACGCTGTTTTGGCTTTCACGCTGAGGATGCCGTTCTCGCAGGGATGATGTTCGTGAACGGGCTCGCCCGCGCGGGTATCGCCTCGTGCTTAAAGCACTTTCCCGGTCTCGGCAGAGGGGCGGTGGACGCGCACCAGGCCTTGCCGGTGGTGGACGCCCACGATGTTGATTTGATGGTGACCGATGTGATGCCATTCACGCGTCTCGCGCGGTCGGCGGATGCCGTCATGGTGGGACACGCGTCCTATCCACTTCTCAGTGGCGAGGACCTTCCAGCCTCGCAGTCGCGGGCCATTTATCGAATCCTGAGAGAAAAATGCCGGTTCCCGGGCCTCGTTTTCTCGGACGATCTCAACATGGGAGCCCTCTTGGGGACCCTTCCAGAACGGGCCTTGCGAGTGGCCGCCGCGGGTTCGGATGTCGTGGTCGTGACGCGACCGGGCGATCTGTACCTCGACATTGCCGATGCGGCCGGACGGTACGAAGAACCCGGCCTTTCAGAGAGAATGGAACGGTTTCGTGACCGGTGTCCCTCGAGTCCGGTCGCGTTCTCGGAAGCGGCATGGACTGGTCTTGCCAATGAATTGGAAGCGTTCAACCGAGAGCTGGCGCGCCCGGCGAGGACTCAGGAAACTAGGGGTGAAATAGGGGACGGCTAACGATCGCACCCAGCACTCAGCTTCCCGCGTGGAGGTCCCTGTTTACCAGGTAGACTCCGGCCGTGTCACGCATCCAGGTGCTGCCGCCAGCACTCATCAACCAGATAGCTGCTGGCGAGGTCGTGGAACGGCCCGCTTCGGTTGTCAAGGAACTCATGGAAAACTCCCTCGATGCCGGGGCGAGCCGCATAACCGTCGAAGTGGAAGGAGGCGGACTCGAACGGATCTGTGTGGCCGATGACGGCTGCGGACTCTTGCCCGAGGACGCCCTCCTGGCGCTCGAGAGGCATGCGACTTCCAAGATCCGGACCTTCGAGGATCTCACGGCGGTGCTCTCGCTGGGGTTTCGCGGAGAGGCCTTACCGTCCATCGCCTCCGTCTCCCGGCTCACGCTGACAACCTCGCCAGACGACTCTGGTCTCGGGACAGAGGTCAGTGCGGTCAACGGTGCGCCCCCAGTTTCGCGCCCCATGCGGTTTCCAAAGGGGACCAGGATCGTCGTCGAGGAATTGTTTGCGAACGTCCCGGCCCGCCGCAAGTTCATGAAAAGTCCGGAGGCCGAGTTAAAAGCCATCGTTCGTGCTTTCAACACGCTGGCTCTTTCCCGAACTGGGGTTTCATTTGTTCTTTTTGCCAGGGGGAGGACCGTGGGCGACTACTCCGCCCAGTCAACCCTGTCCGACCGGCTCGTTGAGATCGTCGGGGCCCACGTCTTGAAGAAACCGGTCCCGATTGATTTTGCATTCGAGGGAATGAAGGTCACGGGTGTGATTTCCCCCCCCGAAAGTACGTTTGCCTCCAGAACCTACCAGTGGACGTTCTTGAATGGCCGCGCCATCAAGGATGGGACCGTTTCACACGCTCTCTCCCTGGCCGTGAAAGATGTGATGAGGGATGAGCGGCATCCAGCCGTCGCGCTTTTCATCACCGCTGATCCCGGCGTCTGTGACGTGAACGTCCACCCGCAGAAACTGGAAGTGCGGTTCAAGCAGCCGAACACGATTCACTCACTCGTGCACCGCGGAGTGGCTTCTGCCCTCGGAAGCGGGAAAGGGTCTGTGAGTGCTGGCGGGGGGGCCTTCACACTGCGGCGGGTAGAGCCTTTTCGTCCTCCTGAACCGCGTCCTTCTCGAGATGCCATGGCGGACTTTGTCAAGGAAACCGTGAGGAGCGGAGACGTCCCGGTTGAGCGGTTCAAACAGGCAGCTCTCGTGGTGTCCCCGGCGGTTTCCCTGCCGCCCATTGCGTACCGCGAGGGAACAGAGACTTCTTCGCCCGTGGGGCGGTTGCGGTTGATCGGGCAGTACAGGGATTCGTTTCTGTTGGCTGACGGAGAGGAAGGTCTCGTTCTGATCGACCAGCATGTGGCGCACGAACGGGTGCGCTACGAGCGGATACTCGATCAGATATCAACGTCTTCCGTTCCGTCGCAACAGCTCTTGCTGCCAGTTTCTTTTGAGGCGACACCAGAGGAGGCTCTGCTTCTCGAACGCGCGGAAGAACTCCTGTCGAGAGCGGGCTTTTCGGTTTCTGGGCTCTCTGGCCGGGTCTTTCTGATCACCGCAGCCCCCGTCGACTGCCCCGCGGGCCAGATCGAGCGCGTTTTGCGGGATTTCCTGGATAAGTTCGCGGATTTGCCTGACGGGGCGGACCCGAAGCTTTCGGAAAAGCGATTCGAGGCCATCGCGGCCTCCATGGCGTGCCGGGGAGCGATTACGGTCAACACACGCATCCGTCCAGAGGAAGCCGCGCGCCTTTTGGCAGATCTGACGCTGTGCCGCGATCCGTATACCTGTCCACATGGCAGGCCCATCATCCTGACGTTCACCCATACCGAACTGGAAAAGAGATTCAAGAGGCGTTCATGAGCCAATCGGGTCGTGATTTATTCGCACCGAAACTGGGACTGACCCTGCCGCTTTGCGGCTTGCATTTCGTCTTCTTCTTCCTGCAGGCGGCAGACGTCACCAAGACAATGGCGATTTTCGGGTTCGAGCCATGGAAGGCTCTCCACGCGCCCTGGACCTTCATTACGTATCAATTTCTTCACTCGGGACCACTCAGCCTTTTCTTTGGCGCGATGGTGCTCTACATTCTGGGATCGGCGCTGGAGGACGAGTGGGGAACCGGCCGTTTCACGGTTTTTTGGCTCGTTGCAACCCTTTCCGGTTCGCTCTCCGCCTGGATTCTGGGCACCCCCCTTTTCAGCGACCCGTTTGTCGTTCCTGTCTCGATGCTCTTTGCTTACGCCTACTTGTTCCCCGACGTCCAGTTCTTCCTCTTTTTCGTGATTCCGGTAAAGGTGAAGTGGCTGGCTCTTTTCACGCTTGCCTTCCTTGTGTGGGGATTCGTGACGGACTTGATGACGCGGGGGGTTGCCGCCGCCGCGGTCCGGATCATCGGAGCGTCCGGCGGTTTCCTCTATTTCTGGATTCGTGAGCAGGGCAGATTTCATGCACGCCGGGCCGCTCGTGAAGCCACCCAGACCGTGAAGTCAGGAGTCGTTATCCGGCAGGATGAAGCTCTCGAAAAAAGAAACCGGACGCTTTTCCCGAAGGTAGAGGCTGTTCGCGCCGAAGCCCTGTCCGGTAATGACCCTGGCCCCGAGTTAAAGGCGACCATGGCGGAGCTGGAGAAACTCAAGGTGCCAGGTGTAAATATCTGTAAACCAGTTGATTTCAAGGGCGACAAGGACCTCATCTGTCTGAGGTGCGAGGGCTTTGCCGAATGCTCACTTCGGTACCTGGCGGGCCAGCCCTCGGAAATAAAGGTGAAGAACCGAGACTAGCAGGGTGCTCTTCTTCCGTTCTTCCTGTCTTGATTAGAATTAAACCCATGAGCCTTCTTCTGCCCCTCGTGTTGACCATCCTGTTCGCCCCGGCAGATGCGATTCCTGGTGTCCAGGCCCCCCCAGGCGGAACCCTCGAATCGGAGCTGACCAACATTGCCTACGAGCGCGCGCAGGCTGAAACCAAGAGAATGCTTTCGGAGATGGAGCGCGACCAAACGATCCCTGCCGCGACTAAGAAAGAAGTCAAGACAAAACTGGCCAGGCTGAAGATTGCGGTGTACCTCACTCCTGAGAAGCTCGAGGACGTGGTTGCCGCGTACAACAAGTCGATTCCGGGTTCCAGCTTCATCTTCGCGGAACGGGCGGTCGTACCCGATGTCTACGATGTCGCCACGGAGCGCGGCATCATGGCTCCTTCGGACACGGAAAGGACGTGGTCCGGCAAGTCGATTCGCTACGCGCGGTTCACGACAGATGACCAATCGCTGCAAATCGCAGTCGAGGATCACCTGGTAGATCCACGCACCGCGAAAGTGAGCAAGACGACGGTGGTGATGGTTCAGTCACTGGGCCGTTAGTGCCTTTTCTTGGGATTGACAAAGCACTCGGTTCAATTTCTCCGAGTCGTCTCTCCTGGGAGCGCGGGTGTCCCGCCCGCGCTCCCAGGGGGAACCGCTGAAAACCCTTCGGGATGCATGACAAAACAACGTGAGCAGTCCCTCACCTGGCGCTCACGCGCCACCCTCCCCCGCGCGGTGCTGCAGGGTGCGGGGGAGGGGAAAAGGGGCCGAACTCATGTTTGTCTCAAACTGAAAGCGAATTCGGACTAAGTGGACCATGGAAAAGAATTCGTCTTTCTTCTTCCCTTTCCCCTCTCCCCGGTGAACGTCCCGCTGGCGGGGGTAGGTTTAGATGCTCAGACACTCTCGTAGGGGCGCACCGAGGTGCGCCCTTGGGCGTTTCCCGGAATCGAGCCTCTTGCAGCATGAAACGGCTCA
>JADHED010000044.1_pt1 | contig 164516 bp, 130 predicted proteins | sample 8952041 | NCBI WGS metagenome assembly JADHED01 (sample SAMN16124423, study PRJNA663239) | bioreactor sludge metagenome | isolation source: sludge (control) | place: India:Bengaluru | collected 2018-09-08 | reverse complement strand
CAAACCTCAGCTGGTCGGATCGGCCTCACAAGACGTGGTTCGCCGGAGGCTTACGTTATCCCATCCCAGGAAATCGGTGTTGAGGAACGCCACGTTGCCGGGAGTGGTGGATTGCCCTACCAACATGCCCGTCGTCAGCGCCAATGCACCAAGTACCAGGTGTTTCAAGAAGTCCTGCGCTCTCATGTCCTTTCGAATTTTCGGTTCATCGAAAAGACCGGAACGATGCGCCTCATTCGACCAATACGAACTTGTGCGACTCCACTCTACCGTTTTGCGCCATGTGCAACACATACGCTCCGCGCGCCCAAGACCCCACATCCAGCACCCAGCGATCGCTGGTGATCCGGCCTTGCCACAGCAAACGCCCTGTGGCATCCAGCACCTGCGCATCAGCCCCTTCCCGTTCCCTAAGGAGCAACTGGTGTTGTGCCGGATTCGGTAACAGGACCGGGCTCGATACCTCGCCCTCGCCCCATCCTTGACCGAAGTTGCAACCTTCGGGGTTAGCGGTCACGCATACAGCATCCACCAGCGTGTATGCACGAGGCAACCAATACCACGGGATCCCTTGTGGCGAGAAATGCAGCGTATCGGTCAAAGCATTGCTGAAGAACTGCCCGATCATCACATACTGGTAGGCGCTGTCTGCCACGAAGCTGCCGCTCACCAGGGTCCAGCCCACGGTATCCGCTAAGATCTGCGGATACAGGATATGAGCGTAGTTGGGCGGCACCGGGTAGGGATCGCCCACGTTCCACGGCGGTACTGCCGTGGTGGTGAAGCACATGCCCACCTTGTCATTGGCCAGCCAGATCTGCGGATAGGTGTGGTTGCCACCAAACGCCGCATTTGCCCAAAAGCTACAGTAGTAGGTCTGGCCAATCACCAACGGTTCCAGTAATGGCGCTATGATCCACTCGCGCTGCTGATCTTGGCCGTTCTCGTGGTATGTTACCATGCCCGCACATGAGGCTCCCTCATAAGGTTCCTGGTAGGTGAAGAAGTTCATAGGCAGACTTTGGAAGTGCCCATAGGGCAAACAGCTTTGCAGATAGTCGGGGGTTCCATTGGTGCGGAACCAAGAGATAGGGCCATTCACCCCGAATTCGTCCGCTTGGCAAGTGTCGTACTCCTCAAACCCCGGGTTGGGCACCAAATTCTGCGCGTCGCAGCGGAGGTTGGCAACAAACCCCAGGCAGCCGAGCAGCAGGCCAAGGCCCGCGCCCAGCCACCGGAGGTTCATTGTGCGGGAGGTCATCGTTCGTTCGTATTGGCCGGAGCACCCTTCAGCAAGCTCAGGGTGGCATCGTTCCGGTCCATGAAAATACGATGCACCGTGCGATCAGCACGCATGCATGTCTTCCCTTGCGGCGGCCGGGGAACGGGGAGAATGGTGAGAGTGGGGAGAGTGGTGAGAGTGAGGGGAATGGTGAGCAGGGAGCGCGGGTGCGCTGATCACCGCATCCCCGGTACCGACCCTCCTTTCGCCTTGCCCGATGGTGGCGGTGGTGCCTTCTTCACCTGCCCGTCCACGTATTCGGTGGTCTTCACAGGTTTGCCGTCGGTGCCGTAGATGGTCATGGTGCCGTGCAGTTTGCCGTTGCGGTAGTTCATCTGCTGGATCACCCGCCCGCGCTGGTCGTACACGGTGCAGGGGCCATGGGGATCACCGTTGAGCAGGCCCTGTTCGCGCAGTTTCACGCCTGCATCGTCGAAGTAGGTCCAGTTGCCCGTGGGTGTGCCATTCGCGAAGGCGCCTTCGGCCACCGCGATACCATGGATGTTGTAGGTGACCCAGCGGCCGCTCTTCCGCCCTTCGGTGTAGTTGCCCTGTTCCTTGACGCGACCTCCGATAGCCTTGCCGGGAGGGCTCTCGGTGTAGAGCTTCCAGGCGCCATCCTTCAAGTCGTTCTTGTAATACCCTTCGAAATCGGGTTGCCCATCGGGGAAGAAGCCACGCCATAAGCCATTCATGCGGCCCTGCACGAAGGTGCCGATGGCTTTTTCGCCCCCCGTCTCGAACCAGCTCCGCCATTCGCCTTCTTCCCTGCCGTCCACATAAGGCCCTTCTTGCAGCTTCTGGCCATTCTCGTACCACGTGGTCCACACGCCGGTCTTCTGCCCCTGCTTGTAGGCGCCCTTTTTCCAGAACTGGCCACCCTCGTAGAAGTAGACCCAGTCGCCTTCCTCCTTGTCCGCAGCGAAGGCTCCGGTACTGCTCATCTGTCCGTTGGGGTACCAGTATTTCCAGACACCCTGCCGAAGTCCTGCCTTGAACGGTCCTTCCTGATCCTTCTTCCCTGTGGTGGTGTACCAGGTCCAGGTGCTGTCCTTCTCGCCCGCCTTGTGCCAGCCTTCCACGTTCAGCTTCCCGTTGTGGAAATAGAGCTCATACCGACCGTGGAGCCGGTCCTCCTTGAAGCCGTCCCTCTTCTCCAGCTTATCGTCGGAGTACCAATAGCTCCATGCGCCGGACCGTTGCCCGTGCAGGTACTGGCCTTTGACGCGGGGGTTTCCGGCGGGGTGGTACAGGGTGAAGGGCCCATCCTTGACGCCATTGGTATAGGCGCTTTCCTCGCGCGTGGTGCCGCTGGCGAAGTAGGTGCGCAGGGTTCCGTTGCCATCGACCACGGCGTGGGCGCCGGTGCTGTCCCAAGCATCCTTGAGCAACACGGTGCTATCGCTATGGAACTCCACCAGCATGGGTAGGCTGTCCGGATAGTAGTAGTGCCAGGATCCGACCTTGTGGCCGCGGGCATAGCTGCCGCGCTCCATGATGTCGCCATCGGCGTAACGGCTCACGCGCAGGCTGTCCTCCACGCCGCGCTTGAACCAGCCATCGTGCTGCAGCCGACCGTTGTCGTAGTACGTGCGCACATGGCCATCGCGCACACCGCTCTTGAACTCGGCCTGTTCCACCAAGCGCCCCTGCCGGTCGTAGAACTTCCATTCGCCCCACTCGCGCCCGTTCACCATGAGGCCTTCGCTGCGCTTGATCCCCGCTTTCGCATCCCAATGGTCCACGAAGGGTTGCGCGCCCTGCCCATGGGCCAACAAGGGCGAGAGGAAGACCAGTAGAACCACCGTGCGAGCGCGTACCATGCGGCGAAAATAACGGCGCGAAGGGCGGCGCCTTCCGGCACCACGACATGGTCGATCAACGATCGGTGGTTACCTGGCCTCCCGTGCCGGTGTGACCCACGCGGCATCCATGCGTCCCAAGGCCGGAATGACCTCGTACCTGAAAGAACATAAGCTGGGCTTGTTGCTGTGGATCGCGTTGTGGGGACTGGCGGTGTTGCTGTGGTGTAGCTGAACCTGCGGGGCTGAGAACCCCGATCCCTGCGGGGCCTGCGGCTCAGCCTGGGCCTGTCCCCTACCTTTCGCCCATGGTGCGTTTACCGCGATCGCTCCGCTTGTCGTTCGCCGTGGTGGTGGTGGTGGTGCTGTTCGCCGCGTGGACCGAGGCCACCCGGCCGGTGCGCGGCCCGCATGGACGGCTGGCGCTATCCCTGTACCGCAGTGGGCTGGATTCGCTGCCCGTGCTGCAGAGCCTCTATTTCTCCACCGCGGGCCGTTGTGCGGGTTGCCACGGTCATGACCTGTTGGGCCAAGCCAGCATGGACCCGGCCACCGGGCACGATGTGAACGTGGTGGGCGATTGGCGCAGTACCATGATGGCCAACAGCGCACGCGACCCCTATTTCCAGGCCAAGCTGGACCATGAGGTGTTGGTGAACCCCGCGCACCACGATGTCCTGAGCAACAAATGCCTGAGCTGTCATGCGCCCTTGGCGGTACACGAGGCCCGCATGGCCGGACACCCCCCGTTCACCCTGGCGATGTTGGATACCAGCATCCTGGCCCAAGACGGCGTGAGCTGCATGTCGTGCCACGCGCAAAGCCCCGCCACCGCCGGACTCACGTTCAGCGGTGAGATGGGGTTCGATAGTGCCCGGATATACGGCCCCTACCACGAGGACCAGATCAACCCGAACATCATGCAGTTCTTCGTGGGGCTCACCCCAGGTTACGGGGAACACATCGTGAACAGCACGGTGTGCGCGGGGTGCCACACGTTGATCACGCAGACCGTGGACCTGAGCGGCAACCCCACGGGCGACGAATTCGTGGAGCAAGCCACCTACCACGAATGGAAGAACAGCGTGTACAGCACCAACGACACGCATTGCAACACCTGCCACATGCCGCGCATCGACGGGCCCGTGGTGCTCGCCGCCGAATATGCGTTCCTGAACCCCCAGACCCCTTTCGGGCTGCACCACCTGGTGGGGGGCAACGTACAGATGCTGGAGATCCTGAAGGCGAACCGCGAACTGTTGGCGATACCGGCCACCGAGGCCCAGTTCGACAGCACCATCGCCCGCACCCGCGCCTTGCTGACCCAGCGGACCCTGGACCTGACGATCGCCCTGGAGGACCGCTCCACCGATACGGCGTTCTTCGCCGTTCGCCTTGAGAACCGCGCCGGACACCGGTTCCCCAGCGGAGCACCCGCACGGCGCGCCTTCGTTCGCTTCGTGGTAAGGAACGCCGCAGGCGACACCCTCTTCGTAAGCGGCGCGCTCGATGCCGAACACGAGGTGATCGGGCACGACACGGGCTACGAGCCGCACCACGATGTGATCCGCGATCCCGGCCAAGTGCAGATCTACGAGCTGGTGATGGGCGATGTGACGGGCAACGCCACCACCATCCTGGAGCGGGCCAAGGAGCCCTTGAAGGACAACCGTCTGGTACCGCTCGGCTTCACCACCACCCACCCCAGCTACGATACCACACGGTTGGCAGGCCATGTGCTGGACGATCCGGATTTCAACCGCTCGCTCCTGAACGAGGAAGGCAGTGGTACCGATGTGATCCATTACCACGTGGCACTGAACGGGGACATCAGCGCCCTTTCCGCCACCGCCGAGGTGTTCTTCCAAGCCGTTCCACCCGGCTCGATCCGGGAGATGCTCACGCACCATTCCGAAAGGATCGATCGCTTCCGTACGATGATGCAGCAAAGCGATGCGACACCCATCCGGGTGGCGGTGGACTCCATGGCCTTGGGGCCACTGGGTGTTCCCCTCCAGGATCGGCACCGGATCGTGGTGCTGCCCAATCCCACGCCGGACGGCGTGGTGGAGATCCGCCATGCGCGCGAAGACCGGGTGGAGTTCGTTGCGGCGTTCGATGTGCGCGGCCAGGCCGTGACCGTATCGCCGACGCGCGCCACCGGGCAGCTTCGTCTGCACCTTCCCGCAACGCCGGGCATGTACCTGGTGCACCTGCGTGTGAACGGCACCTCCTTGCTGCAGCGGATCGTGCGCCGATGAGCTTGCATCTCGCCTCCATCCATGTGTACCCGGTGAAGTCGCTGGGCGGGTACGCGGTAAGCGAGGCCCGGTTGACCGATCGCGGCCTGGAGCACGATCGCCGGTGGATGCTGGTGGACGACAACGGCCGTTTCATTTCGCAACGCGAAGTGCCTTCCATGGCGTGCCTGCATGTGACCCCCGCGACCACCGGTCTCCGCGTGACCGACGTGCGCGATGGTGGACAGCTCCAGCTGCCCTCGTCGCTCCCTGCAGGTCCGGCCTTGATGGCACGCGTTTGGGACGATACCGTGCCCGTGCTCACCGCACCGCCTTCGTTCGGCCACTGGTTCAGCGAACGGCTGGGCCGACCATGCCGGTTGGTGCACATGCCGGGAACGAGCCACCGCCCCACGGACACCCGGTACGCCACCGCGGCCACCTCGCTGAGCGATGCCTTCCCCTACCTGATCGTGTCGCAGGCTTCGTTGGATGACCTGAACGCCCGGATCGCCACGGCGGAGCGGGTGCCCATGGACCGGTTCCGGCCCAACCTGGTGATCGCCGGTGGCACGCCGTTCCAAGAGGACTGCTGGCGCGAGATCGCCGTGGGGCCTTGCACCTTCCGGCCGGTGAAGCCCTGTGCCCGCTGCGTGATCATCACCACGGACCAAGGGACGGGTGTTCGCGGAAAGGAACCGCTCTCGACCCTGGCACGGTACCGGGGCCGCGTACAGGACGGTGGGCTGAAGGTGGACTTCGGCATGAACGCCATCGCGATCGGTGCGGGGATGGTGCGCGTTGGCGACCTGGTGCGGCCCATCGCCTGAAGCGGCCCGCGCACTACTTTGCCACCATGGTACACACCTTGCTCGCCAACAAGGGCAACCGGCTCTTCATCGTGCTCGCGGGGCTCTTCATCGCCAACGCGATCCTCGCGGAACTGATCGGGGTGAAGCTCTTCCAACTGGAAACGGCCATGGGCCTGCCGAAGGCGGACTTCGCCCTATTGGGGCAACCACACCTGTCGTTCGTCCTGAGCGTCGGTGTGCTGCCCTGGCCGTTGGTGTTCATCCTCACGGACGTGATCAACGACTACTATGGGGTGCGGGGGGTCCGCTTCCTCACGATCCTCACCGCCGTGATCATCGCCTTCACCTTCGTGGTGCTGTACCTGGCCATCGGCATGCCACCGGACCTGGGCTGGTGGGTCGGCAGTGGCGCGGCCACCGGTGTGCCCGATATGCAAGCCGCCTTCGCCAACATCTTCGGCCAAAGCATGAACATCATCCTGGGCTCCATCACGGCGTTCGTGATCGGCCAACTGGTGGATGCGCTGGTGTTTCGCAGGATCAAACGTGCGACCGGCGACCGTCACATCTGGTTGCGCGCCACAGGCAGCACCCTGGCAAGCCAGCTGATCGACAGCGTGGTGGTGACCTACCTCGCCTTCTGGGTGCTCCGCGACATGTCGTTCCCGTTGGCCACGGCCTTGGTATTGACCGCGTACCTGTACAAGTTCACGGTGGCGGTGCTGTCCACCCCGCTGATCGGCCTGGCCCATGCCGTGGTGGAGCGCTATCTTGGCAAGGAAACGGCACAAGCCATGCGGAAAGCGGCACTGGAACGGACCGAGACCCCATAGCCCACCAGCCCTGCCCCCATGAAGCGGAAGAAGAAGACACCGGTGAAGCAAGCGCTCGAGGCGATCGAACGCGGGGCCAAGCGCAAAGCCCAGAAGGTGGCCGGTGCGCTGGATGGCCGCTTCCGTGAGAAGGTGGTGCCCAACAAGAAACGCAGACCGCCACCGATCGATCCGGATGGGACGGCGTGATGGCCGAGGCCCGGCTACCTTTACCTCGGCATGACCACAGAACTGCACGACCTGTTCATCGACGGCAAGAAGGCCAGCCCCGGACTTCCCGACGATGTGAAGAACTACCTGATCGACATCGACGGAACGATCTGCGAGGACATCCCGAACGAGGAACCCGAGCGCATGGAGGATGCCACCCTGTTCGATGGTGCGGTGGAAACGTGCAACCGATGGTTCGAGCAGGGCCACATCATCACGTTCTTCACCTCGCGCACCGAAGCCCACCGTGCCGTGACCGAAGCATGGCTGGCGAAGCACGGGTTCAAGTACCACGGCATCCTCTTCGGGAAACCACGCGGTGGCAACTACCATTGGATCGACAACCACATCGTTCGTTCGACCCTGTACACGGGCTCGTTCGACGGTATGGAGTGATCCGCTGCGGGGTGCTCCGTGCACCGTCGCCCCCGCTCAACGCAAGGTGCCGTCGCGCCCCTTGCGCAGGGTGTTCTTGATGAACTCGGTCTTGCCCTGGGTGTAGGCCACCCGGTCCTTGGCGTGCTTCTTCGCCAAAGCGGTCTTCAGTTCCTCATAGGCCGCGGCTTCCGCCGGATGCCGACGCAACAGATCGCGGAAGATGATGCGCTCGGCACTGGTATGATCGGGTGCGACGATATGGATGTGCTCCGTGCGCTCGCCCCGCGCATCACGCCCGATGAACCACGCATAGAACGGTTCGCTCTCGCCGATGCTGGGCCGCCAGATGAACTCGTAGCCCAGCTCCTCCATCAATGGCACCACGCGCTCCACCACCTCGTCCATGTCGTTCACCTCCACCTGCACATCGATGATGGGTTTGGCGCTGAGGCCCGGCACCGCCGTGCTGCCGATGTGGGCGATCCGTTGCACCAGGTTCTTGGGCAAGCGTTTCTTCAGGCGCTGTTCGAGGTCGGCATAGCGCGTGGGCCATTCGGGGTCGTACGGCACCACCGCGATGCGCTCCTTCATCAACGCGGCGATCCGTTTGGCATGGCGGGCTTCCTGATCGTTCATGGGGCGTACTGATTGTACCGGGTGCCACGGAGGAAACCGACCAGCATAAGGCCACTGCGCTTGGCCAGATCGACGGCCAGGGAGGATGGTGCGCCCACGGCTGCCATGGCCGGTATGCCCGCCACCACGCATTTCTGCACGAGCTCGAACCCCGCACGCCCGCTCACCAGCAGGATGGTCCCCTCTGCGGTCACCCCACCGGACAACATGGCGCCGATGACCTTGTCCACCGCGTTGTGCCGCCCCACATCCTCGCGGAGGATGAGCACGCGCCCACGGGCATCGAAGAGCGCCGCCGCATGGATACCACCGGTATGGCGGAAGGTGGTCTGCTCCGCACGCATGCGATCGGGCAGTGCGGTGATGATGGCCGGATCGATGGTGGCCGTGGGCGTGGTGCGGTGGTGACCGAGCACGTGAACGGCCTCGATGCTGCTCTTGCCACAAACGCCGCAGCTGCTGGTGGTGTAGAAGTTGCGCTGCCAATGGGCAGGGTCCAGTTCCACGGAAGGGTGCAACTCGGCCCGCATCACGTTGCCGCGTTCCTCCTCCTTCACGTTGGCACAAGGCACCACGCGCAGCAGCCCCGCCCCATCGGCAACGATGCCTTCGGTGTGCAGGAAGCCACGCACCAGATCCTCGTCCTGGCCCGGGGTCCGCATGGTGACGCTCAGCCGGACCTCCCGGCGCTGGTCCAGTGGACCATGGCCCAGCCGGATCTCCAACGGCTCTTCGACCACGAGCAGATCGTCCCGAACGATGTTCTCGTCGCCATCCACCGTTCGCACCCGGGCCGCTACCACCATGCCTGCCATCATGCCAATGTACGGTTCCTCGCGGCACACCTGCGGCCCGTGTCCGATCCAGGTATCCTGGTGCGATCAGGTCGTCGGTACGGTCCTCCGCCAGCAGTGCTCAAGATGGTCGTCGACCATGCCGATCGCCTGCATATACGCATACACGATGGTGGTGCCCACGAAGCTGAAACCCGCACGCTTCAGGTCGCGGCTGAGCGCATCACTGATCGGGGTGCTGGTGGGCACCTGGGCCGGGTCCGTCCATCGGTTCACGATGGGCCTGTGGTCCACGTGCTTCCACACGAAACGATCGAAGGCCCCTTGGCCACCTTCCATGATCCGCAGCCAGGCCCGCGCGTTCTTGATCGCGCTCTCGATCTTCTGCCGGTTACGGATGATACCGGGATCGTGCATCAGCCGTTCGATATCCCTGTGCCCGTACCGCGCGATCCGCTCGGCATCCCACTGGTCGAAGGCCTTCGCATAGCCGTCGGTGCGGATCAGGATGGTGTACCAGCTCAATCCGGCCTGTGCCCCATCGAGAATGAGCTTCGCCAACAACTTCCGATCGTCGTGTTCGGGGTGGCCCCAGACGTGGTCGTGGTAGGCCTGGTAGACCTCATCCTTCATGCACCACGGACATCGGATCGCTCCTTCGGGTACCGACATGGGCTGAGCGGATCACCGGGCGAGGGTGGTGACCCTCGCCCGGTACAGCATGATCCAAATGGTGTTCAGTGCGCTACGAGGAACCGTTCGGTGCGTAGGTCGCCATCCTGTGCGATGCGCAGGAAGTAAGCGCCCGCCGGGAGCTGCCGCTGGAATGACAGGGTGCCCTGCCATTGTCCGACCTCGGGCGTGATGGCCTCTTGATGCATCACCCTACCGCTGGCATCGAACACCGTGAGCATCACCGGGGCATCCTCGGCCTGAAGTCCCGTCAAGCCCAGGTCGATCCGATCACCCGTGGTGGGGTTAGGCCACACATGCACCCCGACCTCCTCGCCAAAGACCATCTGGCTGGAACCTCCGCCCTGGAACGTGGGTGCGATGGTGAGCGAGCAAGGCTCGCCGTACGGGCAGAAGGTGACCCCGCCATCGAGGCTCACCCGCACGCGCACCTGGTAGGTCTGGCCAGGGATCAACGGGTTCAGCGTCCAGTTGAGGTACCGATGATAGGTGGTGGAGCTGATCACCTTGGTGTAGCCCAGGCCCGTGTTCGTGAACTCGAACTCGTAGAGGTTGGCCATGGGCACCGGCACCGCAGTGACGTACTTGTTGCGCGGCTTGGTGACCCCACACGAGAAGTACCGGTTGCCCGGGATGTTCATCAGCTGGGTGGTGGGGCAGGCGGCGGCCACAGGATCCAACTTGAAACGACAGGCCGGGCCCCAGTTCAGGTTCTCCCCGTTCACGCGACCGCGCACCTTCACGTTGAGCAGCACACCCACCGGGATCGGATTGATATGCGGATACCACGACAGCCGTTGGTGGCATGCGCGCAGCGCTCCCACCCCGAACCCATCGGAGGTGGCATGGCTGCGGAAACGGCGGTGTGAATAAGACCCGTCGGGGTCGTAGTACCAGAACTCGTACCCGTCGTCGGTCTGATCGCCCACGCCCCACTGCGCGCTCACCGCAGGCAGTTCGCCGATCACCATGAACTGGGAGTACACCCAATCCAGCTTATCGCAGGCCGTGAAGATGGGCTTGACCGTGCCCAAGGGCACATCGAAGGTGCCACCGGAGGCGATGCTGCTCTCGTAGGTGAACACCCCATCGTTATGGTTGTCGATGATCCGTTGCCCACTGCCATCCTTCAACACATAGCCGCCGGTGGTCATGCCATCGCCCGCGCTGTCCAACACGCGCAAGCGGAACTTCCCGTTGGGCACGCAGCATGTCACCGTGGTCTCCGTGGAACTGGCGAAGCCCGATCCGCCGCACACCGGATAGGTGTAGCCTTCGCCCAACAGCTCCCAGCTGGTCTGTGCACCGAAGGCATCGGTGTTCACCACCAGCTCCAAGGTTTCGTCACAGTCCGACAGGAGGCGGACCAGGCGGTTCCGGCCGGTGCCGTTGTAGGAGGTGAAGCCCCCCGCCACGGTGACCTTGCCTTCGGATTGCCAGGTGATGGCGTACACCCAGTTGCTACAACCACTCCCGATGTTGAATCCTGTATCCACCGACCCATCGGCCTCGAGCCGGATCAACCGGTTCCGTGCATTCCCGTTATAGCTCGTGAAATCGCCACCGGCGAGGAGCCTGCCATCGCTCTGTTCGGTGATGGTGTACACCCAACTGTTGAAGCCCGTGCCGGTGCTGAAGCTCGTATCGTAGCTCCCGTCGGCGAGCACTCGTGCGATACGACCGACGGACGACCCATCGTAGTTGGTGAACATTCCGCCGATCAGGATGCGCCCGTCGTGCGCATGCCGCACCGCGAACACGGAATTATTCACACCGCTCCCCGGATCGAACGTGACATCCACGGCACCCGTGGTGGTGAGCCGCGCGATACCCGGCCGCGAGGTCCCGTTCACCGTGGCGAAACCGCCACCGATCACCGCCCGACCGGCCGCATCGAGAGAGACCGCGTACACCGCCGCATTAGGACCCGTTCCGACATTGAACGTGCCATCCAACGCCCCGGTCGTCCCCAGCCGCACCACCTTGTTGGCCGTGGAGCCGTTGTACCCCGAGAAGGTCCCCACCGCGATGACCTTACCATCGGCCTGCACCGCAAGGCCATTGACCACCCCGCCGGAGAACCCCGTGCCGGTGGCGAAGGTGGCATCCAGGGTACCATCGCTGTTCAACCGCGCCACCCCGGACCGCGACACACCATTGTAGGTGGTGAACGTACCCCCGATCAGGATACGGCCGACCTGGTCGATCGCGATGGCATTGACCTGCCCGTCCGTGCCCGTTCCGATGGTGAAGGCCATATCCAGCGTTCCGGTGCGCGTGATCCGTGCCAACCGGTTGAGGGAGGTGCCATTATAGCTGGTGAAACTGCCCCCGATGACGTGGAAGCCATCCGGCTGTTGGGCCATGGCGAAGATGCGGTTCCCCGCACCCGTACCGATGGTGAAGGCCGGGTCGATGGACCCGGATTGCGCAAACCCCGGGGCTGCTATGGCCAGCGCCGCCAACAGCGCTACACAACCGCGCCCCCGGCCCATTGTCCTCTTTCGATGTTCCATGATGGTGGTCTATTGATGTGATGATCTTGATGTTGAGCAGGGCATCGTATGGCAGACCGAATATACCAACGGATGGATGAACTTCAGCGCTCCTCCCGAACCCGTGCCCGCATGTTGTCGTTCCTTTGACCGGCCATGGCCCTTACCGACCGCCACCACCGGACCCATAGCAGCCTGCGGATCAGCATCGTGGACAAATGCGACCTGCGCTGCACCTATTGCATGCCGGAGGACCAGCAGTTCCTGCGGCGCGATGAACTGATGACCCGCGAGGAGGTCGTCCGGATCGCGCGGCTCTTCGTGGACCGGTACGGCATCTCCAAGATCCGACTCACCGGCGGGGAGCCCCTGTTGCGACGCGATGTGGTGGACATCGTCCGCGACCTGGCCTCGCTGGGGGTGAACCTGGGCCTCACCACCAACGCCGTAAGCCTGCACGAACACCTCGACGCCCTCTGGCAAGCTGGCCTGCATAACCTCAACGTGAGCCTCGACACGTTCGACGCCGAACGCTTCAAGCGCATCGCCCGGCGCGACCTGTACACCCAGGTCTGGAACAACATCCAAGCGGCGTACGACAAGGGCATGCGCATCAAGCTGAACGTGGTGGTGATGCGTGGCGTGAACGACGACGAGATCCTCCGCTTCGTGGAACTCACGCGGGAGCGCCACCTGCATGTGCGGTTCATCGAGTTCATGCCCTTCGCCGGGAACCATTGGGGCCGCGAACGGGTCTACACCTACGCCGAGATGCTCGGCCACATCGGCAGCGTGCACAGCTTCGAGAAGCTCGCCGACGACCCGCACAGCACCGCGAAAACCTACCGCGTCCAGGGCTGGAGGGGCACCTTCGCGGTGATCAGCACCGTGACCGAGCCCTTCTGCGGCACGTGCGACCGGCTGCGCATCACGGCGGAAGGACGGATGCGGAACTGCCTCTTCGCACGCGAGGAGACCGACCTGCTCTCGGCACTGCGCCGCGGCGAGGACATCGCCCCGTTGATCGAGGCCAACGTGCTGGCCAAACATGCCATGCTCGGCGGACTCCCGCCATTCCGGCCCGAAAAGCAGGAGGAGGTGTTGCACGACCTCAGCAGCAGGCCGATGGTGAGCATCGGCGGTTAGGTGACCAGCCCTGGGATCCGTGAGCGGAGCTATGCCTCCTGGTCGTAGTAGATCTTGTAGTACTTCCGTCCGGTCCGCTCGTCCACGCCCTGTTCGATCCTGCTGCGATCGCCATGGATGTAGATGTGGAAGTTCTTGTCCAGCTTCAACACGCTCTTGAACACCCGGGCCTGGCGTTTCACGGCATGGCTGCTGATGGCGAACTGATCGCTGAGGGCCACCGCGTTGGTCTCCTGGTAGCTCTTCCCGAACCGGTCGAAGGCCTCGATCACCGCCTCTTCCTCGAACACCTCCTGCACGAACGTGGTGCGATCGAACTCGGCATTCTCCTTGAAGTACTTCACCGATCGGTTCAACAGGTCGATCTGGTCGGCGCGCGGTGTCTCGAACTCCTGCGGCAGTTGTTCGGTGATGAACGATCGGGTGAGCTCAAGCACGTTGCTCGTGCTGTTCACGTGATCGCGTTTCGGCTGGTGGCCGATGAAGTCCTTCTGCCAATAGTCGGTGTTCTCATGATCATCGAGCACGAACACCGTAGGGGCTTCCGGGGTGAACAGCACCAGGCAGGCCTTGTTCGGCTTAAGACTGCCGAGCCCGCGGTTCAGCCACATGGATACCTTGCCTTCCGCCGTGCGGCTCTCGATGAAGACCTCCTTCTCCTCGAACTTGTACAAGCCCAGGGCCGTGTACCGTTCATTCCCCAGGCCCACGTTGTTCAGCCTCACCACGAAGAGGTCGCCCCCGCGGATGTTGTGGTGGCGCGATACGTTCACCAAGTGCTTGGCGATATCCACCGAGCACTCCACCAGGTCCCGGCCCGCCTGTACGGCATTGCAGAGATTGTAGAGCACGTTGTACTCCAAGGCCACCGCATGTGCGAACTCCGCCGTGGCGGTCATCTGCGCGAACGGCCGGAGGAAGAGCTTGCGGAGGAACGCCTGCTCCTCGTCGCCCTTGAGCACCGCGGAGTAATCGCTGTAGGTGCTTTCCACCGTATCGCTTCCGATGTGGTGCAGCACGAACTCGTCCACCCACGCGTCCTTTCCAATGATCATACGTTGGCCGCCAACGCCTGTTGACGATCGCGGCGCGGCGAAAGTACCCCCATGGCGGGAACACCGCTAACTTCACGGCATGACGAACACCAAGGACAACGATGGATCCTGGCTGGCGCATCAACCGTGGGCCATCCCGGTACTCCTGGGTGTGGCCAGCCTGTCCATAGGCTTCGATGCGTACTTCCATGATGCGTGGGGCGCGGCGCGATCCACATGCTTATACGGTGCGCTGTTCTGCACCTTGCTGTTCCAACGCACGGGTGCGCGGGCCTACCGCGTGTTAGCGGTGGCGGGTCTGGTGCTGGCGGTGACGTTGATGGTGATCGGTCTTGGACTGCGGAAAGGGTGGTGGTGAAGGCGCGGAGCGGCAGGGCGAAGGGATGAGTTTTTGGGCTTGCAATGATGAACGAGGCACGGAAGGATCACGGGGATCTGGATATCGTTCACCACTTCGTTCCTTACTTTGAGCTCCAAAGGTTGACGGCCCTCCTGTCACTCATCTGCGAATGCCCCCCGCACAGCTCACCCTCCTCGACCAGAGCGAGCTCCTGGAACTCGTTCCGGCCCTGCCCGCCATCGAGGAAGGCGACAACCATGGCGCGGTCTACACCAAGGAGTGGGTGGTGGACCTGATGCTCGACCTCTGCGACTACCGAGCTCAGCGAGACCTGTCGCACATCCGCCTACTGGAGCCCTCCTGCGGCGATGGAGCCTTCCTCCAGCGCATCGTGAAGCGGTTGTCGGATTCGTTACGCATCCATGGCCGTGCCTTGGCCGATACCCGCGACACCATCCGCGCCTATGACCTCCAAGGCCGCAACGTGCAGACGGCGCGGGAGCGGATCGCCGCGCTGCTGGTGGCCGAAGGCTGGACGAACGTGGAGGCGATCGTGGCGCACTGGATCCGCCATGCCGACTACCTGCTCGCCGCCGATGGTGCCGACTTCGACCTCGTGATCGGCAATCCACCTTACATCCGGGCGCAGGAGATCCCTGAGAAAAGGCGCAGCACCTATATCCGGCTGTGGGGCACTATGACCATGGGCACCGACATTTTCGTCGGCTTCATCGAGAAGGGACTGCGCTCCTTGAAGCACGGTGGTCGGCTGTGCTTCATCGTGGCGGACCGCTGGCAGCACAACGCCTACGGCCGCAAACTGCGCAAGCTCATCAGCGAACGCTACGCGGTGGAGGCCATGTTCGAGATGCACGGCGTGGATGCCTTTGCAGCATCCGTCTCCGCTTATCCGGCCATTACCCTGATCCGGAACGGGAACCAGGGTCGCGTGCTTTACGCTTCGGCGCAGACTTCGCTGGATGCGCACGGTGGTGAGCGCTTGAAGGATTGGTTCACACGGGAGACGCCCGGCGCGGTCTCCGATCCGATGTTCTCCGCCTGCGTGCTGCCCGATTGGTTCCGCACGGATGAGATCTGGCCGAGTGGTTCACCTGAAGTGCTGGCCTTTCTGGAGGACATGGCCGAGCGCTTCCAGCCCTTGGAGGACACGGCCACGAGCACCAAGGTCGGCATCGGCATCGCCACCGGTGCGGATGATGTGTTCATCACCAATGATGCACAGGGCATAGAACCCGAGCAGCTCATCCCCTTGCTCACATCGGCGGATATCACCACTGGTCGCGTACAGTGGCAGGGTGAATACCTCGTGAACCCTTGGGATGAAGCAGGCCAGCTCGTGGAGCTGATGGCCTACCCCAAGCTCAAGGCCTACTTCCTCCAGCATGCCGTTGTGCTCAAGAAGCGCCACGTGGCCCAGAAGCAGCAGCACCGCTGGTACGCCACCATCGATAAGGTACACCGCGGCCTGCGTGAACGGCCCAAGCTGGTGTTGCAGGACATGAGCAGCACCATCTCGCCGGTGCTCGATACGCAGCACTACCCGCACCACAACCTGTATTGGATCACCAGCACCGGCTGGGACCTCGAAGTGCTGGGTGGCCTGCTGCTCTCCGAAGTGGCCGAGCTCTTCGTGCGGGCCTACGGGGTGAAGATGCGCAACGGCACCATGCGTTTCCAGTCGCAATACCTGCGCATGATCCGCGTGCCCGCGCCCGACAGCTTGAACGAGGACTTGAACAGCGCTCTCAAGCAAGCCTTCCGCGAGCGCGACCGGGCGGGTGCCACACGCGCTGCACTCCGGGCGTATGGATTGAACGCCTTGCCCAGTTACACGAGATGAAGAAGGACCCGCGCAAGGAAGTGCTGGCGCTGTGGAAGCTCCGCAGCAAGGCCGAGAAGAAGGCCCGCGAAGGAGGCAACAAGGACCTGGGCCTGCGCGCCGGCGTCACCTCCGGACGTCATCTCGACCCGCTCTCTGAGCTGGTCCGGAGCATCTTCATCGATGCCGGTATGCCGCCCGAGAGCGTGCACTGCGGCGGACGCAACCTGGAGATCCCCGGCTTCTACCGCCCGCAGAAGAAGTGGGACGTGGTGGTGGTCCACAAGGGCGTGCTGGTGGCGGCCGTGGAGTTCAAGAGCATCCTGGGCAGCTACGGAAACAACATGAACAACCGCACCGAGGAATCCCTCGGCAACGCCACCGACCTGCTCGAAGCCGCGGAGCAAGGGTTGATCGGCACGCGGCCGCCCTGGCTGGGCTTCGTGTTCTTCATCGGACGACGACAAGTCGCGCGGCGGTGGCAAGAGCCTTAAACAGCCGCACTTCCCCGTGGATGAGGCCTTCGTGGGCGCCACCTACCAGCAGCGCGCGGCGATCTGGTTGCGCCGCTTGCTCATGAAGCGCCTCTACAACGCGGCATGGTACGCTGTGGTGAACCCCAAGCAAGGTGTGAACGGCGTGCGCGAGCCTGATGCGGACCTGAGTTGGGCCAAGTTCGAGGCGGCGATACGGGGGAGGGTTGGGGACGTGGTGGCGTGAGGGCCACGAGTCACAGATTCGCGGCAGCGGGGGGAGGTGTTGGCGTGAATTAGAACCACGAGTCACAGACTCGCGGCATCTGGGGGAGAAGTTGTTTGGAATGGCGTAAATACTACCTTCGCCAAGCTCTAAACGACATCGACCGATGGAAGCGAACTACTGGATGACCAAGCCCGATCATCGGATTCCACTTGATAACTCTATTGGTTCGATAAGACTTGGCTATGGGGTGGACCTGTCAAGTCCAGATGACCCGGTCCTCCGAAGCCTAATACCATTTGAGACCGCAACAGGGAGCTTGAACAAGAGTCTAAGGGAGAATGAAACTCATTATGACTCTAACCTTAGTTCTGCACAGATTATCGAAACCACTTCGGATTACGAGGAAGCCAAGGTTTTATCGGCCTACTTTAAGGGCAGCTTCTCAATCGGCGACTTTGCAGCGGCAATGAGTATTGCCTCGCACCGACGAAAGTCTGAACGGTCGTGTTATGTAATCATTGAAAGCAAGGGGCATGACGACACGCTAATTGCTAATGAATTGAAATGGAAATCCATGCCTTCTAGCGAGTCGGATACTGTCTCAGATCCAGATCGGCTTAGGCAGTTCCTTCAGACCTATGGCAGTCATTATGTAACCGGTTTGAAATACGCATACCGAGTGGCTATTCGCGCAGCGCTACAAACATTGGATGAGAGCAAGAGACAGGAGTTTTCGGCTGCCTTTAGTGCGTGGGGTGTGAAAGCGGGGGGGGATCATACGTATGAGGAGAAACTACGCACAATGAATGTCCAGTTTCGAGCCGAGGTGTTCGCATCAGCTATTTTACCCAAGGAACATGAAGGGAAATGGATTATGACATCGTTTGATGACATCAAATCGTTCCTGGATTTGATGAGAAATGGAGCGTTGAGTTTTCGGAGCGCACCAATTCAAGCAACTTTAGCATCCTATTGGCCAACACTTACACCCTACCCGAAAACACGACAAGTATTGACGCGACAGGATGGACATCTAGCCGTTGCTCCATATGGCGTGCCAAGGGGAACCATCGTGGCTTGGTGGCCGACTTCAGACCATATCGTTGAGGTGCCTGGCGCAGATGGCAGCTTGATTCGGAAAGCGATTCCACCCGTTGGATGGCAGATTTGTGACGGTAGTCCTGGAACCCCAGCTTTGAGCAACTCTTTCATGCGTGGTGCGGATTCACTTACTGCGCTTGGGACGATCGGGGGTAGTGAATCGCATAACCATGGAGGACTAACTGTAGGCGATGCGCTGCATGGAACGGCAGGGTGGGTGCCGACTGGAACCCGCAATGTTCCTGTAGCTACAGGATGGCAGCATTATCACAATATTGACGTTAGCAGCCATCTGCCACCATACGTTTCAGTGATGTTCATCATGAAAATGTAGTCGCCTCTTTGCCCCGCGTAAACTCTGCTATTGTATTGAATGAATGGCTGACTACAGTTTTTGATACTTCTTCAAGGTGTAGCTTGCAACTTCCTTGTTTGAGACCGCAAGTTCTTCCATTTTCTCTTCGCAGGTGAACCTATAACGACTCATAATTTGTATGTCTGCCAGACTCACCTCAGAGGTGCCCCGATAAGTCTTTCCATCTTCCGAGTTCCGGATGCGCCAACTGCCATTAGGGCCATCAGCCTCTTCCACGATTCCAATCAACTCCTTCATTTCGGTATTAAGGTCATTGCGCGAGATTAGAATGTCCCTGACGTGTTCTGCGTATTTAAATGGTATTCGCGTCTCATGAGCCTTCTGCTGAAGAGGTGTGGCCCAGACGTATCTCATGTTGATGTTCATGTCCACCAACTTAGTGAGCAGTTTCCTATACGCACTAACGGTATGACCCGCATAAGGCTTGAAGTTGCTGATTACATGTTCAGAAGAAGTGTTGTTGTCCATAAGTTGGTCCATGCGCTCCAGCACTTGGTCAATCACATTGTTCCCAAACAAATCCTTGTCTGAAGAAGAAACGAGGTGCAGCTTGAATGAACCAGGGGAATAAGCTGCTGCTCGAAGCCTGTAGTTGGCTGGTGCAACAAAGGCTTTGTCTATGTACTTGTTGGCTGCTGTCTTCTTCAATACGTTCTTGACAATTGCCTGGTAGAGTTTGAGGATATCAGCAAGTGCATCAGAATCTATAGTGTGGTCATCATTGTCATCTTGCGATAGTATTAGATGTACAACTGTCTTCTTCAAGCTTGCCGCTTCGGAGAGAACGTCGAAGTGCTTGAACTCCTCAGGATGAAAGTTGAAGCCTGGGTTTGGCAATACAGCTTCATCCACGTCTATCCTTCGTGCGACAATATCCAAATTGTCCTCTCCATCGTCCACTATGTACCACTCGCCTCTTTCGGCGTGAATCATTGCGTATCGCAGGTCAATGGTGCCATTCAGGAGCGTGGTCAAGCGATAGTCGGAAATCGCTGCGGCGATATAGTAGAGCCCATTGCCATCGCTTCTCAGCTTCACACACAGGTATTTCGTGCCTACCTCATCTTTGGAGAGGAACACCTGTGGTCCATCGTAGTGAACCAGCTCAAAGTATGGAATGAGCTTATTCATCAACTAGCCTCTTGTCGCATTCCCTAACGCAAAATCCAGAGCTTCTCCACCAAGAGAAATGGGCTGGGTCTTTGAGTGTCTGCTTAGCTACGCCATCCTTAGCCTGCAGGTTTAACTCTAGTATCCGGCTGCCCTTCAGGGTTGGCAGTTGACTGTACCGCGTGGCCGCATCCAATGTGCTCAGGACAGAAAGAGCAGAAGCCTGGCATTCGCTGTGATTCTTAAAACTCTTCGGCCATTTCTTGAGCAGCTTTGCTGAGTGAAAGTCTTCCTCAGATGGAACATCGGTTTGAATCAGTCTGAAGAATACTCCCTGTGTAGGGGAGCAATCTTGTGGTGGGCAAGAGTCCGGTAGATCTTCATAGTACCGCATCTGTCTGGTGCTCTTCTAAGTTGTGTAGGGCAAGATAGGCGTACAGGGTTTCGAACTCAAGAAATGAGATCATGTTATCCCTTTACTGTGTCTGGAGACAATGAGTGGTTTCTGCCTGACGGATTGCAGCGAAAAGCCCGCAGCGAGGAACGAGCGAGGACTTGAAGCGAAAAGCCGGACCCCGAAGCTTTTGCGAGGGGGCACGCCCAAAGCACTCACACCTTCTCCACCACCTCCCCCGCCTTCCGCAAGTACGCCTTCTTCGCCTTCCGTATGCGACACGTCACCACCTTGTACTCCGGGCACATCGCCAGGCTGTCGGTCACGCTGCTGGTGATGATGTTGAGCATGATCTCCGGGAAGTGGAAGGTGCTGGAGAGGATGCCGGGCTTCACCTCGTCGGTGATGCGGGCCTTGATGTCCACCTTGCCGCGCGGGCTCTCCACGCACACCAGGTCGCCCTCGGCGATGCCGTTCTTCTCGGCGTCGGCGGGGTTGATCAGCAGCACGTCCTCGGTGAGGATCTCGCCGTTGCCAGTACGCCGTGTCATGGCGCCGCAGTTGTAGTGCTCCAGCTCGCGGTTGGTGGTGATGATGTAGGGGTAGTCCTTCTCGTTGGTGCGCACCTCGGGGCTCTTCTCCCAATGGTTGAAGAGGAAGCGGCCCTTGCCACGCTTGAAGGTATCCGCGTGCAGGATCTGGGTGTCGGTGCCATCGGCGGCCACAGGCCATTGTTTGCCGTTGGTGCCGAGGTTCTCCCAGGTGACGCCCTTGAAGAAGGGCACGATGCCGCTGATCTCGCGCAGCACCCATTCGGGGTGATAGGTGGTGCTGGCGTTGCCGCTGCGGCGACCGGTCTTCTGTGCGAAGCGCTCCATGATGTCGCAGGTGATCTGGCCATCGCTCTTGGTGCCTTCGATCGGCTCCACGCACGCGTTCACGCGCTGGATGCGGCGCTCGCCGTTGGTGAAGGTGCCGCTCTTCTCCAGGAAGCTGGCGGCGGGCAGGATCACATGGGCCAGCTTGGCGGTCTCGGTCATGAAGAGCTCCTGCACCACCAGGAGGTCCAATGCGCCCAACGCCTTGCGCACGTGCAGGGTGTTGGGGTCCGTCTGCGCCATGTCCTCGCCGACCACCCACATCGCCTTCAACTTGCCGGCGATGGCGGCATCGTACATCTGGGGGATCTTCATGCCCGCCACGTTGGGCACATGCACGCCGTAGAAGGCGTCGTACATCCGGCTCGCATCGGGATCGTCCACGGCGAAGTAGCCCGCGCCCTGGTAGGGCTGGCAGCCCATGTCGGCCGCGCCCTGCACGTTGTTCTGGCCGCGCAGCGGGTTCACGCCCACGCCGCGGCGCCCCACGTTGCCGGTCATCATGGCGATGTCGGCGATCTGCATCACGGTGAAGGTGCCCTGGTAGTGTTCGGTGACGCCCAGACCATGGAAGCTCATGGCCGCCGGTGACGTGGCGTAGGCGATGGCGGCCTCGCGCACGAGCTTGCGGTCCACGCCGGTCTCGCGCTCCATGGCGTCGATGTCCACGGCGAGCACCTGTTCCTTGAATTCCTCCCAGCCTTCGGTGCGCGTGCCGATGAAGTCCTGCTTCACCAGCCCTTCGCTGATGATGTAGTGCATGAACATGTTGAGCAGGGCCACATTGGTACCTGGCTTCAACTGCAGGTGGTACTTCGCGTAGCGGGCCAGGTGTGTGCGGCGCGGGTCGATCACGATCAGTGTCTTTCCCTTCATCACCTGCTGCTTGATCTTGGCGCCGGTGACGGGGTGCGCCGCGGTGGGGTTGGCACCGATCACCATGATGGTGTGGCAGAACTTCAGGTCCTCGATGCTGTTGGTGGCCGCGCCGGTGCCGAAGGTGGCCTGCATGCCGATGGCGGTGGGGCTGTGGCACACGCGCGCGCAGGCGTCGATGTTGTTGGTGCCCAACTGTGCGCGGAAGAACTTCTGCATGAGGTAGTTCTCCTCGTTGGGGCAACGCGCGCTGCTGATGCCGGCGAGCACATCGGGCCCGTGCTCTTGCTCGATCGCGATGAAACGGTCCACGATGAAGTCGTAGGCCTCGTCCCAACTCACGTTCACGAACTCGCCGTTCCGCTTGATCATCGGCGAGCGCAGCCGCTCGGGATGGTCGTAGAAGCGGAAGGCGTAACGGCCCTTGAGGCAGGTGTGGCCCTGGTTCGCCTCGGCCTCGTAGGGCGCGCGGATGCTCACCACCTTGTTGTCCTTCACGTTCACCTCCAGGTTGCAGCCCACGCCGCAATAGGTGCACACGGTGCGCTCCACGCGGTCGGGCACGTTCTCCTTGCTCTTGAACACATCGGTGATGGCGCTGGTGGGGCAGGCCTGCGCACAGGCGCCGCAGCTCACGCAATCGCTGTCGAAGAAGCTTTCTCCGGTGCCCTTGGCGATCCAGCTGTTGAAGCCGCGGCCGGCCATGGTGAGCACCATCTCGCCCTGCACCTCGTCGCACGCACGCACGCAGCGGTAGCAGTTGATGCAACTGCTGAGATCGCTGACCATGTACGGGTGGCTGGTGTCCTTGGCGAATCGCGTATCGGGACCCGCGGCATCGAGCGGCAGTGCGCCCTTGGGGTACCGCACGCTGTCCATGTCGAAGCCCACCTGCTGCACCACGTTGTAGAGCTCATTGCGGCCGTGGTCCTCGGTCTTGAGCTGCTCCACCGGATAGTTGCTCAGCACCAGTTCCACGATGTTCCTGCGCAGCCGCTCCATGCGTGGACCGTTCACCGTGATGTACTGCCCTTTGGCCACGGGTGTATGGCAGCTGGCCATCACCTTGGTGGGGCCATCCGGTTGCAGCGCGACCTCCACCGAGCACACGCGGCAACTGCCGAAGGGTTCCAGGTTGGGTGCATCACAGAGCGTGGGCACGGGGTTCGGTCCCTTGTGCCGCTTGAGGAAGGCGAGCATGGTCTCCCCCTTGTTGATGGGGTAGGCCACGCCATCGATGTAGGCGACATCCACTTCGGTGGCTGCGTTGTTCGAGGTGGTGGGTGCGGCGCCCGACCTGGCCACCGGAACCTGGGGCGCGTTATGCTTGGAAGTGGGCGTCGAGCTCATGACTGAAGTATTGAAGTGCGTTCTTCACCCCGAGCGGAAGGCCACCGCCGAGGGCGCATAGGCTGCCGATCTCCATGGTCTCCAACAGGTCGTTGAAGAGGGCCCGATCGATCTTGCGTTGTGCGGTGCGGGCCCCGTTGATCAGCTCCTCGCCTCGCTTGCTGCCAATGCGGCAGGGGAAGCACTTGCCGCAGCTTTCCACGGCGGTGAAGGCGAAGAGGTGCTCCAGGTATTCGATCATCGGGAAGTCCTCCGGGATGCAGAGCACGCTGGCGTGCCCCAGCAGGAAGCCTTCCTTCTGGAAGGATTCGAAGTCGATGCTGAGCGCATCGATCTTGCTCAAGGGCACGATGCCTCCCAGCGGACCTCCGATGTGCAGGGCCTTCACCTTCTTCGAAAAGCCCTGGCCGAGTTCATCGATCACCTTTCGCAGCGGAGTGCCGCATTCCACTTCGTAGAGCCCCGGCCGGTTGAATGCACTATCGAGCGAGACGAGCTTGGTGCCGTTGCTCTTCTCGCTGCCGAGCTTGGTGAAGGCCTCGCCACCGTGCTGGATCACCCAGGGCACACAGGCCAGCGTTTCCACGTTGTTCACCACGGTGGGCCGGTTGAAGAGCCCTTGTTGTGCCGGGTAGGGCGGACGGGTGCGCACCTCGCCGCGCTTGCCCTCGATGCTGTTGAGCAGCGCCGTTTCCTCACCGCAGACGTAGGCGCCTGCCGCCTTGATCACCTTGAAACGCCAGTTGAATCCACTGCCCTTGATGTTGGTGCCGATCCAGCCGTTCGCTTCCAGCTCGGCGATGGCCTGTTTCACGATCTCCACCGCCTCGGGGTATTCGGCGCGGATGTACAGCACGCCGGTGTCGGCCCCCACGCAATAGCCCGCGATCATCATGCCCAGCAACACGCGGTGCGGGCGCTGCTCCAGCAGGTACCGATCACTGAAGGCCGCGGGATCACCCTCGTCGGCATTGCACACGATGTATTTCCGCTCTCCTTCACCACCGCTCACATCCTTCGCATCGCGGCAGGCCTCCAGTTTGAAGCCCATGGGGAATCCCGCGCCACCCCGCCCGCGGATCGTGGCCGTCTTGATCTCGTTGAGGATGTCGGCGCTGTCGCTCTTGAGCACGTGTTCCCACAGGGCGTAGAACGCTTCCAGCGGGGGCATGGGCGCGGTGAGGATCGGCGCGGCCATGGAGGTGCCCACATGGTGACGCCCCCCCGCATCCACGCTCACCGTCTTCTCCTCCTTCACCTCGTGCACCAGTTCACCCAAACGATCGATGCTCGCGCCGCTGTAGTTCAGCCCGCCGATATTGAACGCGCTGTTCTCGTGGCAGCGCCCCAGGCAGCACATGTGGCCGATCTCCTCCTCCCTGTAGTGCTTGCGTAGTTGACTATGCACCTTGTCCTGCGTGCCGGCCACCAGGCAGGTGCTGCCATTGCACACATAAGCCTTCTTGCCCTGGTTCTCGCGCCGCAGGAAGTCGTAGAAGCTGCTGGTGCCGTACGCGATGGCTTCGCCCACGAGGAAGTCGTCCGCGATCTTGGTCAACGCCTCGGTGGTGGGAGAACCGCCGTGGGTGGTGGCCGCTTGCTGCAGTCGTTCCCAGAGCGGATCGTTCAGTTCCTTATCCGGGCGACCGGAGAGGGAGGTGATGTTCTTGGACATGTGGATCCGAAGTTAGGATGGATGGTGGCTCCGGACCACTTCACCCGAGCGGCCGTACGGGGATCCAGGGATGGATCAGTTCCCGTGCCTGAAGGCATGCTCCTGCACCTTCACCACGTGCAATACGAAGGGGAAGAGCGCCTCCATGGTCTCTTGGGCCCCACGCGTCGACCCCGGCAGGGTGATCACCAACGAACGGCCGATCATGCCCGCGACACCGCGGCTCATCATGGCCCATGGCATACGTTCCTGCCCATAGCTCCGGGCGCTTTCCATGATGCCCGGTACCTCGCGGTCCAGCAATGGTGCGATGGCCTCCGGTGTACGATCGCGCGGGGAGAGCCCCGTGCCCCCGGTGGTGAGGATCAGGTCCAGGCCCTCCTCGGCCCAACCCAGCACTTGCCGGGTGATGGCCTTGGGCTCATCGGGCACCACCGTTGGCTGGGGCACATGCACCCCCAACGCCGCAAGCCGCGCGACGATGGCCGCACCGGCCTTATCCTCCTTCTTGCCGCTGGCCACCCCATCGCTGATCACCAACACCGCGGCCTTCACCGGCACCTCGAAACGATCCTTCCAATCGCTCTTGCCACCCTTCTTCTCCACCAACCGGATGCCCCCGATCACCACGCCCTTGTCGATGGGTTTGAGCATGTCGTAGACCGTGAGCGCCGCGATGCTGGCACCGTGCATGGCCTCCACCTCCACCCCGGTGCGGTAGATCGTGCGCACCCGCATGGTGATGACGAGCTCCTGCTCCCCGATGGTGAAGCCGACCTCGGCATGTTCGATGGGCAACGGATGGCAGTCGGGGATCAGCTCATGGGTGCGCTTCACACCGAAGAGGGCCGCCACCCGGGCGCTCTCCAGCACATCGCCCTTGGGCACGCGCTTCTCGCGCACGGCGGCGATGGTGGCCGGATCGCTCACGGTGACCAGGGCGGTGGCGGTGGCTTCGCGAAGCGTGGTGGGCTTGTGGGTGATGTCGATCATGGGGTGCTGTCCCGCTATTGATCCGCAGGTCGATCGTTCGGATCGACGGTACGGGTGGTCTTCCAACGATGTGTGCCGTCCGACAGGACCTCTTTACCGAAGATGGGCAGCTCGGCCTTGATGCGGTCCACCACGTAGGCCACGGCCTCGCGGGCGGCGACACGGTGTGGCGCACTGGCGAAGACCATGAAGCACAGCTGCCCCGCTTGGACGTCACCCAGGCTATGGTGCACGTGCAAACAGGTCATCGTGGGCCATCGGCCGAAGGCATCCTCGCGGATGACCGTCATCCGTTCGAGGGCCATTTCGCGGTAGGCGCTGAAATGGATGGTGCGCACGATCGTGGTCGGCTCCGGATCCCGCGCAGCGCCATCCGCACGCACCTGGCCCAGGAAGATCTCATGCGCGCCGATGTCCGTGCGGGCGGTGTGCTTCGCGATGCTCGTGCCGACGAAGGATGGATCGATGGGGCCGTCCACGAAGATGTCCTTCACGCGATGTGGTCGCGGCTCGCTCATCCTCCTGCGAATGGGGGTAGTACGGCGACCTCTTCGGCCCCGGTCAGCGCTTGGTCCCCGACCACCACACGGCGGTCCACCGCAATGGCGTAGCGCATGCCGGTGAGCCCAGGGATGCGGCCGATGAGCGCTTCCCGCAGCGCGGCCACGGTGGTGGCATCCACCTGCACCTCGTTGGCGCCGGCGCGTTCCGCGATCATTCCGAAGAGCAGGATCCGCATGGATATCGGTTCGAGGACGTTGGGTCGATGGTGGGTCAAAGCTATTGCGCATCGGGCGAGTGTGGCCCGGGGCTCCATGGCTTTCCCGCGCACTACAGGTCCTCCGGTGTATTGAGGTTGCGGAAGGTGCCCTCGGGCCAGCCCTCCTCCCCGGGGCATACCTGCACGTACCGGGTGTGTACGGCCTCTATGGCATCGGACAGCTTGAGGCGTTCCGCCCACAGCCTCTCCTCGAACACCTTCCGGCAGCGCCGATGGTACATGGCCACCAGGGGTTGCAGGTGCCCATCGCACTGGGGCACCACGGCATCATGGTCGGTATCGTGCAGGCGCTTGAGCAACTCGATCAACCGGCCGGGAACATCGGGCATGTCGCACGCCAACACGATGAGGCGATCGTTCCACGCGTAACGCAAGGCGGTGACGATGCCCCCCAGCGGCCCCAGGCCCGCACGGTCGTCGGCGATCACCAGCGGACCCACGTGCGCGTAGCGGTACGGATCACCGATGATGAGCAGTTCATCCACATGCGGGCGAAGCCGTTCCACGGCATTGGTGATGAGCGTTCCGCCACCATGCTCGATCAGCGCCTTGTCGCGCCCCATACGACTGCTTCGGCCACCGGCCAGCACCACTCCGGTCCATCCAAGGTCGTTCATGTCAAAGGGAGGCGCCTCAGGGTAGATGATGAACGATCACCGGATCACCGGCCGCCCACGACCGCCGGTCCGCAGGCAGGTACACCAATGCGTTGGCCACCAACAAGGTGCGCAGCATGTGCGAGCCTTCGTCCGCCAGCAGCTCCACACGCCCGCCCCGCACCAGCCCCGCACGGAACTCCGCGCGCTGGCCCTTCACCTCCAACGGAGCGGCCAAGGGTAGCTCCTCTTCGCGAAGGAACGGGGCGGGTACACCTTGTACGGCACGCAGGAAAGGCAATACGTACTCGTGATAGAGCACCAGCACCGCACGTGGATTGCCGGGCAGCGCGAACACCGGTCTCCCGAGAACGGTGGCGAACAACATGGGCTTGCCGGGCTTCTGCGCCACGCCATGGAAATGAATGGTCGCACCGAGCTTCTTCATTACCGCGGGCAGCAGATCATGGTCGCCCACGGACACGCCGCCCGTGGTGATCAACACATCGCCGTGTGCCGCGGCCTGCTGTATCGCTTCCACCAGCGCTTCCTCCTCATCATGGGCGGTATGGACCTCGGCCGTGCAGCCTTCCACGCGGAGCGCCGCCTCCAGCATGTGCTCGTTGCTGCTGTGGATGCGGCCGGTGGTGTCCTTTCCCAACTCGATGAACTCCCCTCCGGTACGTAACACGGCCACATGCGGCTTACTGGTGGTGCACACCTCCCGCACCCCGCACGATGCCAGAGCGCCGATCGCCGCTACCGAAAGCACCGAGCCCGCCTCCACCACCACCTCGCCCTTTCGCACGCTCTCCCCTTCGCGCCGGATGTTCGCGCCGGCGTTGAGCCCAGCGGCCGTATGTCGTAGTGTTCCCTGTTCGCGGATGCAGTACTCCTGCATCAACACGGCCACCGTACCCTGGGGCACCATGGCCCCCGTGAAGATCCGCACGGCCTCTCCGGGCATGACCGGCGTGGATGCCACCTCCCCAGCGGCCAGCGCCCCGATCACCGTCCACGGACCTTCCACCGAGCCCACCGCATAACCATCCACCGCGGTGACATCGAAACGCGGATAATGATCGGGGGAGCGGATCGCTTCGCACACCACGTGGCCCAAGGCACGGATCAGTGCACGCCGCTCCGTCGGCCGGACAACGACCTCGGCCATCATCCGCCGCTTGGCTTCCTCCACACCGATCATGCGATGAACAACTTGAACGATGCGAACAACAACACCACGGCCAAGACCTGACGCAACCGCAGCTGGGTGAAGCGGCGGGCGCCCACGTAGGCACCGAGCGAGCCGCCCGCCAGCGCCGCGGCGATCCAGATGAAATGGTCCGGACCGAACATGCCCAGCCCCTTGCTCACCGCCATGCTGACCAGGCCTGCGGCACTGTTGACGAAGATGAACGCCGCACTGATGGCCGCGCTCTCCTTGGCGGTGCTCCATCCGAACACGAGCAACAGCGGGCTGAGCAGCACCCCGCCCCCGATCCCGATCATGCCGGAGATCAGGCCGAGCACGGCACCGATGGCCAGGGCAACGAACAGGTGCGGTGGCGCCTTACGCTCGTCACCGCCACCGAAAAGGCCCAGGAGCCGGGCCACCGCCACCGCGAGGCATACCGCCAGAACACGTTTGTACACCACCACATCCAGTTGGATACGTGCCCCCAGCCAGGCCATGGGCATGGAGGCCACCGCGAACGGCCAGAAAAGCCCCATGCGGAAGTGACCGGCCCAGGTGAACTGCGCGAACGCCATGGCGCTCACGAAGAGATTGAGCAACAATGCCGTGGGACGCACCATTTCCGGGGCGAAGCCCAGCAGCGTCATCACCGCGATGTAGCCGCTGGCCCCGCCATGGCCCACGCTGGCGTAGAGGAAGGCCACCACGGCCAACAACAGTGCGATGGATGCCTCGTTCATGCGTGATGGTCGCGGTCGATGGGTGTGTCCATGAACTCCCCGGCCTCGGGACCCAGAAGCCGAAGCCAACGTCCGTGCGTGCAGTCCACCAGGTCCATCACCCCGGCCAGGCCATCGCCACCGCGGAGCAGATCGGTGATCCGCAATGCCATGAGCGAGGCGGTGATCGTGGTGACCGCAGCGGGCACCTCACGCATATCGCACGCCAGCTGTTCCTCCGACGTGCGGCCGTGGAAGAAGCCATGCCCCCTCCCCTGTTGCGCCAGGCCATGCCAGGTGATCACCTGTACCTGGTGACCATGGACCGCACCGCTCACCAACGGGATCCGTAGCGACCGGCAGGTACGCTCGATCAACCCACGTGCCGCGAGGTCGTCGGTGCAGTCGGCCACCACCGCGCTGCCCGCAAGCAGCCCCTCGATGTTGTGCGCATCCACGAAACGGTGCTCGGCGGTCCAGCGCACCGCGTGGCGCATGGCCCGTAGCCGCTCCACCGCAGCCACCACCTTGGCGCGGCCCACATCGTCCGTGGTGTACAAGAGCTGTCGTACAAGGTTCTTCGCCTCCACGGTATCACCATCGACCACGGTGATGGCCGGAACGGACATGGCCGCAACGAGTGGAAGCAGGGCACAGCCCGTTCCTCCCGCACCGATCACGGTGATGAAGCCGTTCGTAGCGCTGTTGTCCGCCGTGTCGATCACCGGCGCAAGGTACACCCGCTCAAGTAGGCGACCTTATCCAACCGGCGTTCCGAGCCCTGGTATCGCGACCCGATCATTCAACGGACCCACAGGACACGTCCACCGAACCGGCCAGGGTCTTGGTCTGACCATTCATTTCGTTGTGGACACGGGCCTGGAAATGTGCCCTCAGGCGACGTGTGCCGGCATCATAGCCATCGATCACGAGCCAGCCCGCACTATCGCCGATGGAAACGTAGGGTGTACCGGCGTTCAAGAAAAGGACCGCGTTCGACGCCTCGGAGATCCGCTGTGTCCCGGTGGCGATACTATCGACCTGGATGGTGAAGGTGTTGCCCAGCAAGCTCACCCCGCTGATGCTCGCACTGGTGCCATCGGATACGGCGGTGATGTTGGCGTCGGCACAGAACGAAGTGCCGTCGAGGTCCACCTGGATGCGCGCCCCATCGGAGCCGCAGGTTTCGGGAACAAGGCCGATCTCTTCGGCGACCTCCTTGCCCACCTTGGCACAGGAGGCGAACACGACAGCCGTTAGAACCAACAAGAACGTTGAGTGTATGCGCATGGTGATGGTGTATGACGCCCTTGTACGCCGAAGCCGGACCAAGGGATACGGCACCCTGAAAGAGCGAACGCCCGTGGTACGCGGTACCACGGGCGTTCGAAAAGGCGTACTCGTTTATTGGAGCACCAACCGTGTGACCCGACGTCCGCCGGTGTGCTGTAGCGCAAGGGTGTAATCACCAGCGGCCAGATGGCTGAGGTCCACCACGGCCAGGCCGTGATCGCTCTTCAAGCTGGTGGTGTATACCTGGCGGCCCGAAACATCGAACACATCCAGTTCAAGCGCCACCTCGTCCTCCCCCATGGCGATGTTCACCGTGCCATGGGAGGGGTTCGGCCAGAGCCGATGGCCCTGCGTTCCAACACCATCGGCGATCGTGGTGGGACCGATGTTCACATTCACTTCGGTGCGGGAACCCTCGCAGGTGATGCTGGGGCTGGCCACCTCGAGGTCGTAGAAGAAGTAGTAGTACGCCGTGGCGTTGGCCCCGGTAACGGAACTGCTGGTCATGCTACCCAAGGTGCCCAGGGCATAGGGGTACGCGGGGTTGCTGCCCAGACCATCGCGCCACAGGCCCGGGCTGCCGCCCACACAGCGCAAGCCGTACGGTCCACCTGCGGGAACGCTGAAGTTCAGTTCCACGCGCTGCTCACCGGTAGGGATCTCGAAGGTTCCCATGGCGATCGTGGCCCCGGTGTTCCGGTCGATCACCGCGATGGTGCGTTCGCCGGTACTGTTGGCGTACACCTTCACGCTGCGGATGACCATATCCTCATAGGCGGTGAACACTTGGTAATAGTCGGTGTTGGTCTGGTACACACCGCTGTTCGACTTGTTCGGGCGACCGCCGTAGGCCACATCACCACCGTGGGTCATGCTCGCGGAGGCCCAGTAGGTCGCGTCGGAGGAAAGCTCAGGGGTCACGAACGTGTTACCGGTGGCGATCGCTGTACCACCCACCGCCACATCGTACCACTGGATGCCATCGCCCTCCGCATAGAGTTCGGCGCTGCTGTTCACTCCGGTCATCACATCATCGGCCAGCGGAGCGTCCGGTGCGGCGAACAGGTCGAGCACCACCGGTGCACTGATGAAGGTTCCGCAGGCTCCCGGCACTGATACGGTATACGTTCCCGAGGTGGTCACCTCGATGGTACGGGTGGCTCCCAAGCCATCGCTCCAGGTGTATCCATCCGCCTCGGAAGAGGTCAGCTCCACAGGGTTGCCTTCGCAACCGTGCACATCGCCGATCACCGACACCGTGGGGGTCTCGTCCGGATCCAAGGGCACATTGATGCTCGCCGAGCCGGTGCATCCGGAGCCATCGTCGATCACCACCGAATACACGCCAGGCTGTTCCACCGTGATCTCCTGGGTGGTGGCCCCGGTGTTCCACAGGAACGAACCCGCTTCGTTCACGCTCAGCACCACGGGTGCGCCACCTGTGCACAACACCGGCGCACCCACCGGACTGATGCTGGCCACAGGGCTGATGCACGTGTTCTCCACGATGGTGATCGCTTGGTCCACGTTCAGGTCCTCGAAGGTCTCCTCCAAGCCGCTGGGCCAGCGAACGGTGAGCGTTGGTATCGTGGAATGTTCGCCCAGGCCGAAGCTGCAAGCGAAGGTGGTCACCATGCCGTAGCTCTCACCGGCCTTCACCTCGCGCACTTGGGTGCCCCAGGGGCCGGTGATCCGCACCTGCGCGCCCACCGCATCGCGATTGCTGATGGTCCCTTGAAGGCGTACCGTGAGCCAGTGGTTGTCGTTGCCATCGTTCAGCCACAACCGGTCGGGCTGGTTGGCATCGGTGGTCACGTACCCGGTACCGTAATTGGCGAACACATCGGTGAACCCGTCGTTGTTCAGGTCGCCGGTGGCGAAGCTGTGCATGGCCCGGCCTGCGGGGAAAAGACCACTGATCGGGGTGAAGGTGCCGTCGCCGTTCCCCTTGAAGAAGTACTCCACACCACCGGCGATGAGGACATCCAGGAATCCATCGTTATCGAAGTCCACGAACTTGCTCTGTAGGAAGAAGCCCGTGTACTCCATGCCACAGCCCGCGGTGACATCCACGAAGGTGGTGTTGTCCACGTTCTCGAACAGTTGGATGGTGGCATCGTGGTTGGTGGCCACCATGTCGAGGTCGCCATCGTTGTCATAATCGCCGAAGTCGGCCGTCCACGTCTGGTTCCTGATCTCCAGGCCATAGGCCGCCGCCTGATCCGCAAAAGCATTGGACCCGTCGTTCACGAACAACCGGTTCCACCGCCGTGGGTCGCTGGAGTTGTTCACTCCCTGGCGGCACTTGGCGATGTACAGGTCCAAGTCGCCATCGCTATCGAAATCGGTGAAGCAGCTGCCGTAGTTGCCGCTCATGTCCGAGCTCGGGTTGGTGGCCCAGTTGAAGTGCGTCGTGTTCAAGTTCAGGTCGCCGTTGACATCGGCGAGCCACACGTTGTTCGGCCCCACGTCGTTGCAGGCGAACACGTCCAAGGCCCGATCGTTGTTGATGTCGCCGATGCTCATGGCCTGTTGGTAGATGGACGGGCCGGTCAACTGGTTCAGCACCCCGGTTCCGATGCCCGAGATCCGCATGTAGTGCGTGCCGTCGTAGTTGCCACCGCTCACCACGTCCTTGTGGCCATCGTTGTCGATGTCGGCAATGGCCCAGCCCCATTGGGCGGCATTGCTCATCGAGCCATAATCATGCATGGTGAAGCTGCCGTCGGGATTCTGGTAATCCACGTGCAACACCCGTGAATTGTGCAGGATGGCCAGGTCGTCGAGGCCATCCCCGTTCATATCCACCACCCCCATGCAGCCACCGCTGGCGGTGACGGCGCTCTTGCGCGCCGAGGCGTTGGTGAAACTCAGTTGCGCCCAAGCGGACGAGGCCGACAGGGACATCAGGCAAAGAAGCACGTATTGTTTTCGCATATCGGAGGGATGGAACGTGGATCGGTGAAAGAACGTTTCACCAGGCCGAAGATAGAGGGCCGGGGATCAGCCCACCAGCCCTTCCGACCCGTTGTCTTGCGATCCTGATGGTTCGGGGAGGACCTCGGCCGGGTCGGTCATGGTCTGGCGGCGGATGCTCTCGCGGTGCACGGCATCCATGAACCCCTGCACGAAGGCCTCGCTGAGGCCCAGTTGTGCCGCGAGCCGCAGTTGGCGTTCCATGACCCACTCCCAGCGCTCGGGTTGCAGGATGGCCACCTTATGCTCGCGCTTATGGTCGCCGATGCGCGCAGCGATATCCATTCGCGCCCCCAGTTTCTGGGCGATCTCCTCATCGAGCCGATCGATCATCTCGCGGAGCTCCGCGAGCCGATCGCGCATGCCCACCGTGGGCCTGGCCTTTCGAAAGATCAGCCGCTGCACCAGGTCGCCATAGGCCGCCGGGGTCAACTGCTGTTCGGCGTCGCTCAAGGCGGTCGTGGGATCGGCGTGCACCTCCACCATCAGCCCACTGAACCCAAGGTCCATGGCCTGCTGCGCAACACCTTCCAGACCCTCGCGTTGGCCGCTGATATGGCTGGGATCACCGATGATCTCCAGCTCCGGGAAGGCGGCCTTGAGGCGGATGGGGAACTCCCACATCGGGTTGTTCCGGTAGGTGGTCCGTTCGAACCACGAGAACCCCCTGTGGATGGCCGCCAACCGACGAACCCCCGTGCGGTCCAGGCGTTCCAAGGCTCCGATCCACAGTTGTAGGTCGGGGTTGATCGGGTTCTTGACGAACACCGGCACATCCACCCCGCGCAAGGCATCGGCCACGGCTTGCACACTGAACGGATTCGGCGTGGTACGCGCCCCGATCCAGAGCATGTCCACCCCGCCCCGCAAAGCGGCTTCCACATGGTCGGCCGTGGCCACCTCCACCATGGTGCGCAGGCCGGTCTCCGCCTTCACCCTGCGCAGCCATGGCAACGCGGCCTCACCAACACCTTCGAACGCTCCAGGGCGTGTCCGTGGCTTCCAGACACCCGCCCGGAACACATGAACCGAACCGGTGGCCGCAAGCCCTTGTGCCGTGGCCATCACCTGTGCTTCGGACTCCGCGCTGCATGGCCCGGCGATCATCAACGGCGACGCCAGGTCAAGCCCCCAGCTCCGAAATGGCCGTGGACGCATGGTGGAGACCGGCGTGCTGGACATCGCGCAAAGGTAGATCCCCTCCCGACCAACGCACGGTCACCGCATCACCGCCGGGATCCTGCAGAACTTCCGACCTTCGCCCTGAACACCGTATCGCAGACCATGTCGCACCGCTTCCGAACCGCCTCGCTCGCCGCCGCCTTGTTCGCGGCGATATCCACCACCGCACAGACCAAGTCGCCCTTCACCTACCAGGACATGCTGATGCTCGACCGCATCAGTGGTCTGGCCGTGGACCCTGCCGGCACCGCCGCGCTGTTCAACGTGCGCGCCACCGACATGGAGAAGAACCGCGGGGTGAACAGCCTGTGGATGAAAGACCTGAAGGACCTGACGAAGCCCGAGGTGAAGCTGCCTGCGGGCGAGGGTGGTGCGCACGATGTGCAATGGGCCGCCGATGGCAGCGGCTTCTATTTCCTCAGCGGCCGCGGCGAGGGTGGCACCACGCAGGTATGGAAGGCCGACGCGCAAGGCGCCAGCGCCTCGCAGGTAACGCGCCTCCCGCTGGATGTGCAGACCTACCGCGTGGGACCGGATGGCTCCGGTGTGGTCGTGGCCCTGTCCGTGTTCCCCGAATGTGGTGCGAACGCCATCGGCTGCACCCTAGCGCGCATGAAAGCACAGGAAGAAGTGAAGAGCACCGGCCAGGTGCATGACCGCCTGTTCCTGCGCCACTGGGACACGTGGAAGGACGGCACACGGAACCACCTCTACTACGTGCCACTGAAAGAACCCAATGCCCAACCCGTGCCCTTGATGCCCGGCTTCGACGGCGACTGCCCCACCATGCCCTTCGGCGGCAACGAGGACTTCACCATCAGCAAGGACGGCCGGACCGTGTTCTTCAGTGCACGCGTGGCGGGAAGGAACGAGCCGTGGAGCACCAACTTCGATCTCTACAGCGTACCGGTGACCGGTGGCGCACCGAAGAACATCACGGCCGCAAACCCCGCGTGGGACGCGGCACCCGTGATCTCGCCCGACGGCACCAAGCTCGCCTACAAGGCCATGGCACGCCCCGGCTACGAGGCCGATCGCTTCCAGCTGAAGGTGATGGACCTGGCCACCGGCACGGTCTCCGATGTGGCACGGGCCTGGGACCGTAGCGCGGCCGGCCTCGCCTGGAGCCGCGATGGGAAAAGCCTGCTCGTCACCGCCGACGACATCGGCAAGCACCGCCTTTTCCGCATCGATATCAAGACCAGCACCGTAACGGCGATCAGCACCGATGGCCACCTGGATGCCTTCGCAGAAACACCCAAGGGCTTCGTGTTCCAGAAGAGCGGACTGCATGGACCGGCCCAGTTGTACGCCAGCACGCCCAAGGCGAGGATGATCGACGCAGGTGCCACCGTACTCACCCAGGTGAACGCTTCGCTGAAGGACAAGGCGCTCGGGGCCTACGAGCAGTTCAGCTTCAGCGGATGGGACAACGAAACGGTGTACGGCTACGTGCTGAAGCCGGCGAACTACGAGGAAGGAAGGAAGTACCCCGTGGCCTTCCTGATCCACGGCGGACCGCAGGGCAGCTTCGGCGAGATCTGGAGTTATCGCTGGAACGCCCAGACCTACGCGGGCCAGGGCTACGCGGTGGTGATGATCGACTTCCATGGCAGCACCGGCTACGGCCAGGCCTTCACCGACGCCATCAACCAACATTGGGGCGACCGTCCGCTGGAGGATCTGCAGAAAGGGCTCGCCTTCGCCCTGGGCAAGTACGCCTTTCTCGATGGCAACAACGTGGCGGCGCTGGGGGCCAGCTACGGAGGCTTCATGATCAACTGGATCGCCGGGGTGTGGAACCAGCCCTTCAAAGCCCTCGTGTCGCACTGCGGCATCTTCGACACCCGCATGATGGGCTACGCCACGGAAGAACTCTGGTTCACCAACTGGGAGAACGGAACCGATGTCTTCAGTCAGCCCGCCGAGTACGACATCTTCAACCCCATGCTGCACGCACCGAACTGGCGTGTACCCCTGTTGGTGATCCATGGCGACAAGGACTTCCGCGTTCCGCTGGAGCAAGGCATCGGCAGCTTCACCGCCTGCCAGGCCAAAGGCATCGAAAGCAAATACCTGCGCTTCCCCGACGAGAACCACTGGGTGCTGAAGCCGCAGAACTCCATGCAATGGCACAAGGAGGTGTTCGGGTGGCTGGAGAAGCACATCGGTGGGGGGCGGTAGGGAAGGACCTTGTCTTTACACGACAACGTCACACTCGCATGACCTCTTTGGAACTGCGCTCTCGCCTTCACGCCTTGATCGATTCGTTGAAGAGCGAGGAATTGCTGCAACGCGTGCATGATCTCTTGGCCGGTTCTGGTGAGGGCAAAGGGGAGGGCGTGTGGGCAACCTTGTCCGAGGCGGAGCGGGAGCGTGTGCTGAAGGCCTATTCCACGGCCATGGATTCCCGCAAGCTATCCAGTACCGAAGAGGTGATAGCGCGGAGGGGATGAGCCTGAGCGCACGCTGGACACCAGAGGCCGAGACCAGTTTCCGAGCGATCTCGGACTTTCTTGAGAAGGAGTGGGGCGTTCGTGTGGCGGACGCGTTCGCATCGGATGTGGTGGAGACCATTGCGCTCTTGGAGGAATTCCCCAATGGCGGTGTCGTGTAAGTGCCTGATCTCAGCATCCGGAGCATTCTGGTGGCCCGGCAGGTCAGGCTGTTCTATGTGGTGAGGGAGGATGTGCTGATCGTACTGGAGTTCATCGATACACGCACCGGTCGCTTCCAGCAGTTGAGGGGCTGAACGGGCGTCCTTGGTATGGGAAGGGCGTTGTGCTCCTATCTTCGCCCCGCGTTCTTTCCATCGCTTATCCAGAAAGGCAGAGGGACTGGCCCTGTGAAGCCTTGGCAACCGTCCGGTGGGCAACCATCGGGAAGGTGCCAAATCCAGTCCCGCCAAGGTCGCCAGACCGAGGCGGGAGAAGATGAGCCGTGATCAGGTCGCGATCTCCTTTGGGAACAGTGCAGCCTCATCCGGTTCATCGGGTGGGGCTTTTGTCTTTCTGGTGAAGGTGTGATGAGGTGACGAGGTGAGGAAGAGAAGAGCAAACGAACTCGTTCTCACCGCTTCTCCTCCTCACTTCCTCTCTTCTTCTCGTATAGAGCGACCGGAAAGCACGAACGATTGTGAACGCATGACCATATTAGAACGCATCGCCCAAGAACGCATCCTGGTCCTCGACGGCGCCATGGGCACCATGATCCAGCGCCTCGGCCTCACCGAGGAGGACTTCCATCCCAAGGGCATGGAGGAACACAAGATCCTGCTCAAGGGCAACAACGAACTGCTCTCGCTCTCGCGGCCCGACGCGATCCGCAAGATCCATGAGCAATACCTGGAGGCCGGTGCCGACATCATCGAGACCAACACCTTCAGCGCCACCAGCATCGCGCAGGCCGAGCACGAATGCAGCCACCTGGCCCGCGAGATGAACCTGGCCTCGGTGCGCCTGGCCAAGGAAGCCTGCGCCAAGTACACCGCGCTGGATCCCGCGAAACCGCGCTTCGTGGCCGGGGCCATCGGGCCCATGAACAAGACCGCCTCGCTCAGCCCCGATGTGAACGACCCCGGCTTCCGCGCCGTCACCTTCGACCAGCTCGTGGCCGCCTACAAGGAACAGGTGGAGGCCATGCTGGATGCCGACGTGGACATCCTGCTCGTGGAGACCATCTTCGACACGCTCAACGCCAAGGCCGCCTTCTACGCCATCGACGAGGTGTTCGAAGCGCGGGGCAAGCGTGTGCCGCTCATGTGCAGCGTCACCATCACCGACGCTAGTGGGCGCACCCTCAGCGGCCAGACCATCGAGGCCTTCCTGATCAGCATGCAGCATGTGCCGCTCTTCAGCATGGGCCTCAACTGCGCGCTGGGCGCGGCCCAGATGCGTCCCTACCTGGAGGTGATCGCCGAGCAGAGCCCCTGCCGCGTGAGCATCTACCCCAACGCCGGCCTGCCCGACCAGATGGGCGAGTACCGCGAAACGCCCGATGTCACCGCGCGCCTCGTGGGCGAGTTCATGGCCAACGGCTGGGTGAACGTGGTGGGCGGCTGCTGCGGGACCACGCCGGAGCATATCGCGGCGCTGGCGGCTGAAGCGAAGAAGCATCAACCCCGGACGACGGAAACAATTGCGATCAATTCCTGATTGCTAATTCCTGATTGCCCTGTGCGATCGCAATCAGGAATTAGCAATCAGGAATCAGGAATTAGTCATCAAGTTCAAGTATGAGCATTCCAACATACTCCGGCCTCGAACCCCTCCGCATCTTCCCGGGTTCCAACTTCGTGAACATCGGCGAGCGCACCAACGTCACGGGCAGCGCGGCCTTCCGCAAGCTGATCAAGAACGGCAACTACGACGAGGCCGTCACCGTGGCCCGCCAGCAGGTGGAGAACGGCGCGCAGGTGATCGACGTGAACCTTGACGAGGGCATGATCGACGGCGTGCAGGCCATGACCAAGTTCCTCAACCTTCTGGCCGCCGAACCGGACATCGCCAAGGTACCGGTGATGGTGGACAGCAGTAAGTTCGCCGTGGTGGAGGCTGGGCTGAAATGCCTGCAAGGCAAGGGCATCGCCAACAGCATCAGCCTGAAGGAAGGGGAGGCCGAGTTCCTGCGCCAGGCCAGGATCATCCGCCGCCTCGGCGCCGCCGCCGTGGTGATGTGCTTCGACGAGCAGGGCCAGGCCGACAACTATGAACGCCGCATCGCCATCGCGCAGCGCAGCTACGACCTGCTCACGCAGAAGGCCGGCTTCGCGCCGCACGACATCATCATCGACGCCAACATCCTCACCGTGGCCACTGGCATGGCCGAGCACGACCGCTACGCCATCGACTTCATCGAAGGCGTGCGCTGGATCAAGCAGAACCTTCCGGGCGCGCTCACCAGCGGCGGGGTGAGCAACGTGAGCTTCAGCTTCCGCGGCAACGAGCCCGTGCGCGAGGCCATTCACACCGCCTTCCTCTACCACGCGATCAAGGCGGGGCTCGACATGGGCATCGTGAACGCCGGGCAGATCGGCGTGTACGACGACATCCCCAAGGACCTGCTGGAGCATGTGGAGGATGTGCTGCTGGCGCGCCGTCCCGATGCCACCGAACGCATGGTGTCCTTCGCGGAACAATTCAAGGGCGCGCCTTCCGAGGAAGCCGTGGCCGCACAGGCTGCCTGGCGCGAAGGCAGCGTGGAGGAACGCCTGAAGCATGCGCTGGTGCACGGCGTCACCGACTTCATCGAGCAGGACACCGAAGAAGCGCGCGTGAAGTATGTGGACCCCGTGATCGTGATCGAGAGCCCGCTGATGGCCGGCATGAGCGTGGTGGGCGACCTCTTCGGCAGCGGCAAGATGTTCCTGCCCCAGGTGGTGAAGAGCGCCCGCGTGATGAAGCGAGCCGTGGCCTACCTGGAGCCTTTCCTCGAGGATAAGAAGGCGGGACAGGTGATGGGCAGCATGAAGGCCGACGCGAAGAAGGTGCTGCTGGCCACCGTGAAGGGCGACGTGCACGACATCGGCAAGAACATCGTGGGCGTGATCCTGGCGTGCAACGGTTGGCAGGTGATCGACCTGGGCGTGATGGTGCAGAGCGCCACCATCCTGAAGACCGCCCGCGAGATGAAAGTGGACATCATCGGCCTCAGCGGCCTCATCACGCCCTCGCTGGACGAGATGGTGCACGTGGCCAAGGAGATGGAGCGCGAGGGCTTCGAGACGCCGCTGCTGATCGGCGGCGCCACCACCAGCCGCGTGCACACCGCCGTGAAGATCGCCCCGCACTACAGCAAGCCCGTGGTGCACGTGCTCGATGCTTCGCGCAGCGTGCCCGTGGTGAGCAACCTGCTCAGCGAGAACGAACGGGCCCGTTTCGAAGAGGGCATCAAGGAGGAGTACATCAAGGTGCGCACCCAGTACGAGGGCCACCAGCGCGAGAAGGAGTACGTGCCGCTGGCCGAAGTGCGCCAGAAGAAGTTCGCGATCGATTGGAGTTTGGAACCACCCGTGGTGCCCAAGAGCACCGGTGTCTTCACCTACCGCAACTTCCCGCTCGCCGACCTGGTGCCGTACATCGATTGGACACCCTTCTTCATGAGCTGGGAGCTGGCGGGCAAGTTCCCGCGGATCCTGGAGGACGAGGTGGTCGGCCAGCAGGCCACGCAGCTGTACGACGATGCGCGGAAGATGCTGAACCGCATGGTGAAGGAGCAATGGGTGCAGGCCAACGGCGTGGCTGCGATCTGGCCCGCGAACACCGTGCAGGACGACGACATCGAGCTCTACGGCGATGCCGCCCGCACCAAAGTGATCGGCACCTTCCACACCATGCGGCAGCAGAGCAAGAAGGCACCCGGTGTGCCGTACATCGCGCTCTCCGACTTCCTCGCCCCCAAGGGTACGGCCGACTACGTAGGCGGGTTCGCCGTTACAGCCGGCCATGGCGTGGACGAACGGGTGAAACGCTTCGAGGCGGCGGGCGACGACTACAGCGCGATCCTGCTGAAAGCCCTGGCCGACCGCCTCGCCGAGGCCTTCGCCGAGAAACTGCACGAGATCGTGCGCGAGGAGCTCTGGGGCTACGAGGCCGAGCCCTTCACCAACGAGCAGCTGATCAAGGAGGAATACCAGGGCATCCGTCCGGCGCCGGGCTATCCCGCCTGCCCCGACCACACCGAGAAACCCGAGCTCTTCCGCCTGCTGGATGCCACCAAACACACGGGCATCACCCTCAGCGAAGGTTTGGCCATGTGGCCCGCCGCCGCGGTGAGCGGCCTCTATTTCGCGCACCCCAAGAGCAAGTACTTCGGCATCGGCCGCGTGGCCAAGGACCAGATCGAGGACCTCGCGCGGCGCAAGGGGCAGACGACAGAGTGGATGGAAAGGTGGCTGGGGAGCAATTTGGGGTACTGAACCTTCCGCCGGGCAGTTGCGTATGCAGGGCCCGATATGCTCCGTCCGCTACTCTCCCTTCTTGCGGCCTCGGTCGTTCTCAGCGCCCATGCTCAGCATGGTGGTCGTTTCACCCAGGAGAATGGCGACTGTACCGGGGCCATCATGATCACCGACTCGGTCTTCCGCGTGGACCATGTGGTGCGCGGCTTCGGGAACAAGCTGGAGATCAAGGAGAACCCATCGGGCCACAAACAATGGTTCGAGCGGGAGCACCATACCACCTGGTATAAGTTCCGCGTACCGGTGAAGTGCAACCTCACCATGGACATCACCCCGGACAACACCGCGGACGATATCGATTTCATCATCTTCGAAGGTGCCGTGCCCGGCATCTGCGACAAGGTCGTCCAGAAGCAGGTCACCCCGGTGCGTTCCAACATTTCCCGCAACGATCCCAACGTCGGCTCGCGGTGCGGATTGAGCAAGGACGCCACGGACGACTATGTCCGCTCGGGTGTGGGCTCCAGTTACAGCCGGTCGCTGGAGGTGGAGGCCGGCCAGCTCTTCTACCTGGTGGTGGACCACCAGAACCCTCCCAAGAGCGGCTACGAGATCCGCTTCCACTACGATCCGCCACCACCACCGCCCCCCGTGGAGGAGGAGACCAAGGAGAAACAGCACCTGGTGATCAACATCAGCGATGCGAAGACCGGCAAGCCCATCAACGGCACCATCACCGTGGACGGCATGGTGTTCGACAAGGTGGTGGAGGGCAAGGGGAAAAGCACCTACGAGTACGATATGGCCGTGTACCGCAACCTGAGGGTCGGCTGCACCAACAAGGGCTATATGTTCACCTCCGTACGTGTGAAAGGCAGTACCGACCCGGTGGTCACCGTGAATATCGCGCTCACCCCGATCAGCCCCGGGGAAAAGGTGGTGCTGGACGACATCCGCTTCGTGGGCAACGAGGACAAGGTGATGCGACAATCCGAGGCCTCGTTGCTCCTGTTGCTGCGCTTCCTCCAAGAGAACCCCAAGGTGCGAGTGGTGGTACAGGGCCATGTGAACGGACCCACCTTCAAGAACAAGAAGGAGTTCATCGACCTGAGCACCGCGCGGGCCAAGACCGTGTACGATTTCCTGTTGGTGAACGATGTGGAGCCCGAACGCATCTCGTTCGTGGGCTTGGGCAACAGCGAGATGATCTACCCCGAGCCCAAGAACAAGGAACAGAGCGAAGCCAACCGCCGGGTGGAGGTGAAGGTGCTGGGCACCTGAGGGGATACCATTCCGCTATCAGGCGTAGACCAGGGACACGAAGGGATCCTTTCGCCGGGCCATACGGCGGGGACGTTGCAGCGCCGAAGGCATGCACCGCAGGGAGCGAGGCTACCGAGGGCCGGTGCTGCGGAACGATCACGACGAAGAAGCCCGGGAAAAGTCCGAATGGACCGGGCTACTCCTCAGTGCGCAGTGGTATCAGCACCTTTCGACCCGCAGTACCACCGTTCGTCATTCCCATGCGGCCAGCTTCCGAGGCTCCGGTACTTTTGGGTACCCCCGTATCGCCCGGGGACAGCCCATGCGTATCGCCTCCGCCCTTTTCGCGCTGTTCACTACCACCGCCATCCTGGCCCAGACCACGTGGACCCTGGAGCAATGCCTGGCCCGTGCCGATGAACGCAACCTGGCCGTGCTGAACGCCGCCCTGGATGCCGAACTGGCCGGGGAGAACAAGGCCCGTACCTACTGGGACCTGTTGCCCGACCTGAACGGTGCCGCCACCCACGGCTACAACTACGGCCGGGTGATCGACCGTTTCACCAACACCTTCGCCACGGACCGCGTACGGACCAACAACTTCTACCTCAGCAGCCAGGTGGACCTCTTCCGCGGCCTTGCCAAACAACATGGCATCAAACAGGCGCGATTCGATGCGGAGGCGGCCATGAAAGCGGTGGAAGCCGCCCGGAACGATGTGCGGGTGGCCGTGGTGCAGGCCTTCCTGAACGTGCTGGGCCTGCGCGAGCGGATCACCGCGGCGGAAGCACAAGCGGCCAACACCCGCGAGCAGATCGAACGCGCGCGCGCACTGGTCGAAGCCGGACGCATGGCCCGCGCCGAACAGCTCACCTTGGAAGCGCAGCTGGCGCAGGAGGAGTTCAATATCACCGATGTGCGCAACCAGCACGACCAACAGCTCCTTACCCTGGGCCGCACCATGCAATTGGAGGCGGATGAACAGCGGACCTTCGATATCGCTGCACCGGCGATCAGTGACCTGAACGTGCTGGCTCCAACGGCCTCGGAACAACAAGTACTGGACCAGGTGCTTCGCACCCACCCCGCCTATGCCCAAGCCGGGTTACAGGTACAAAGCGCCGAGCGGTCGGTGGCCATCGCACAGGCCGGCCGCATGCCTTCGCTCTCCCTCAGCGGCTCGCTGGGCACCGGCTACAGCGGTCGCGATGTGCGCACCGTGGGCGGTCCGGTGATCGGCGACCCCGTGGCCATCGGGTCCACGGCCGGCGGTGAAGTGGTGTACGCCCCGAACGTGTCGTACCGAACGGAACTCACCCCGTTCAACGCCCAGCTGGATCAGAACCTGAACGAGTCCATCGGCTTCACGTTGAGCATCCCGATCTTCAACAACATGCGCAACCGCTACGCCGTGCAACAGGCCCGGGTACAGCACGAGAAGGCGCGCAACGGGCTCATCAGCCTGCGCAACGACCTTCAGCGCAACGTGCTCGACGCCCTGGTGCAGCAGCGTTCCGCACATCGGCAGTTCGTGGCGGCCACCAAGGCCGTGGAGAGCGGCACCGTGGCCTTGCAGTACGCACAAGAGCGATACGACCAAGGAACGATCACCGTGATCGAACTGAACACGGCCAAGACCACGTTGAGCAATTCCACGGCCAACCTGATCAATGCGAAGTATCAATACTTGATGGCCAGCAAATACCTGGATATCCTGCAGGGCCTCCCGGTGGTCCTTTGATCCGCGCCGGTGCCCGATCTTCGCACCGTGCCGACCATCCTCTGCCTTGAGACCGCCACCAAGCTCTGTTCCGTTGCGTTGACACGCGATGGCCAGGTGCTCTCCTTCCGCGACGAGGAGAGTGACAAGCACGTGCACGCCGAGAAGGTGAACGTGTTCATCGACGCGGTGATGCAAGAAGCCGGGATCCCCTTGACCGAACTGGACGCCGTGGCCGTGGGTACGGGCCCGGGATCATACACCGGACTCCGGATCGGACTTAGCACGGCAAAAGGGTTGTGTTATGCACTGGGCATCCCCATCATCGGCATCAGCACCTTGCACACCCTGTACGAATCGGCTCGGCTGCGCTACCCGGACCCTGTCGGCGAACGTTGGCCCATGATCGATGCGCGCCGGATGGAGGTGTTCACCCAAGGGTTCGCAGCCGATGGGCGGCCGCTGGCGGCCGAGGCGCCCTTGATCCTCGGTGAGGCCTGGGCCGTGGCGCATGTGCCAGCCACCGTGTTCGGCGACGGTGCGGACAAGGCTTCCATGCTGTGGAACAACACCAGGGGAATGGAACACCTGCCGGGCGTTCGTCCCTATGCTGCGGCGATGCGGCATGTGGCCGAGGCCCGCTTCGCGGCCAAGGCGTTCGATGATGTGGCCTACCTCGTGCCTACGTACGGCAAGGGCGCGAACGTGACGCAACCGCGTAAGCGGACCAATGGCTGAACGGTAGGCCGCTCGGATCCGGCGAACCGCTCATCGCGCCAGCAGCACCTTCACCGCCTCCTCCAACTGCTGATCCCGGCCAGTGCTCACGGCTCCAGGGTCGAGCGGCTGCTTCACATCGGGATCCAACTGTTGGTTCTCCAGGTAGTTGCCGTTGTTGTCGATCATGCCCACCTGCGGTATACCGAACCACATGCCGTTCTGTAGGCCCTCCCACCATACGGCGGTGCCGGTACCCGCCACAGGCATGCCCACCAACTTCCCGATCCCCAAGGCACGGTAGGTGACGGGGAACATGTGCGCATCGCTGTAGTTGCCCTCGCTCATCACCACCACACTGGGCTTGCTCCACTTGAACTGCGGCTCGCTGCCCAGTTTCTGCCCGCGCGGTTCCATTCGCATGTACACCTTGCCATTGAGGAAGGTGGCCAGATCGTCGTGCAGCCAACCGCCCCCGTTGAATCGCGTGTCCACCACCAGGCCCTTCCTGCCGGTATAGCGCCCCAAGGCTTCGTCGTACACCACCCGGAAGCTCTCGTCGTTCATGCCGCGCACGTGCACATAGCCCAGCTGGCCACCGCTGAGGCTGTCCACCAGATGACGGCACCGTTCCACCCAGCGTTCGTACAACAACTGGTTCTCCTCCCAGAGGCTGATGGACTTCACGGTCTCCACCCAGCGGGTGTTCGTCCTGGGATCGTACAGGTCCAGCAGCATCGGCTTGTCTGCCTTACGATTGAAGAAGACCGCCGGGTCCACATCGGCCGTCACCGTATCGCCATCGATCCGCTCGATCACGGTCCCGGACTTGATCTTGGAGCCGCTCTTCGCCACGGGGCTCTTCTTCAGCACCTCGGCGATACGCAGCCCGGGGCCTGCATGGTCCGGAGCATACAGCACACCGAGGGCCGCCGTGGCATCGGCGTTGGCCACCGGATCACCCCGATAGCCCGAGCCGGTGTGGCTGGCATTGAGCTCGCCCAGCAGTTCGCTGCACAGCTCGGCCATGTCGTGGTTGTTGTTGATGAAGGGCAGGTAACGCTGGTACTCGGCCTTGTACTTGTCCCAATCCACACCCTGGAGGTCAACGCGGTAGAACTTCTTCTTCACCTGTCGCCAGATGTGCTCGAAGAGGTAGGCCCGTTCGGCCGTTTCGTTCAGCCGCATCTCTCCGTTGAGGCCCACGCTCTTGTTCTCGTTCTTCTCCGTGTCGTAGTGGCTGATGCCCCCGTTCACCATGTAGAACAGGCGTTTGCCCTCCTTGTCCAACAGCAGGCCACCGGCCCAACCATCGCCCATCTTGTTCAGGATCTTCGCTTCGTGCGTTCGGATCTCGTACTGCCAGAGGTCGGTGCCCTTCTCGAACGCCGCGAGGTACCAAAGCTTCTCGCCATCGGGGCTCAGCACCGCGCCGTTCAGGTCGCTGGAGTTGGGCGTGAGGCGTACGCGCCGTTCCGTGATGCCTTCGAGGTCGAACACGAGCGGCTCCATGGGTTTGTCCTTGGCCACATCGCTCTTTCCCTTCTTCGCGTCCTTCTTGTCCGTGTCCGCCTTCTCATCCGCATCGTCCTTCTTCTCCTCCTCGTCCTTCGCCAAGGCGGCTTCCTCCTTGGTCCGCTTGAAGCGGTCGTAGGCTTCCTGGGTGAGGAAGATGGCATAGGCATCGCTCTGATTGCCCCAACTGGCATGGCTCTTCATGCCGTTGCGGGCGCTCAGGTACACGATGGCCGTACCATCCATGGCCCAGCGCGGCATGTAGCCACCGTAACCGCTACGGATGAGGTTGATGACGGGTTCGGTGCCCGTGGCCTTCACCAGGCCCACCTGGCTTATCCATTGGTCCTCGTTCAGGAAGTTCACCACGAACCACTTGCTGTCGGGGCTCCATTCGTACCACTGATCACCATCGGCGTAGCTGTAGTTCTTGTCGCCGGGCACCACGGTCCGCGTCTTCTTGGTCGCCAGGTCGATCACCTTCAGCGTGGTCCGTTCTTCCAGGTACGCCACCGACTTCCCGTCCGGGGAGTAGGCGCACTGGAACTCCTCCGCAGAGGTGGCCAACAAGGGTTCTTCCTTGAGCACCGTGGCATTGAAGAAGTACTTCTCCTCCTTGCGGGTGAGGCTGGTGGTGTACAGGTCCCAACTGCCGTTGCGTTCGCTGGCATAGAGGATCGAGCGCCCATCGGGACTGAAACTCACGTTACGCTCCTGTTCGGGGGTGTTGGTGATGCGGCGCGTGGTGCCCTCGGCGATGGAGGACACGAACACTTCGCCCCGATGCACGAAGACCACCTCCTTGCCCAGTGGGCTCACCTCAAACTCGTCGGCCTGGTTCACGCTGATGATCCGCTCGGGGTTGTACCGGCCATCGGCATTGATGCGTACGGCCACCTTCCGCGGGGTGCCACCATCGACCATGGTGTAGAGTTCTCCACGGTAGCTGAAGCAGAGCACGCCGTTGTCACTGATGCTCAGGTAACGCACCGGATGATCGGCAAGGTGGCTCACCGGTGTGTTCGCCCCTCCTGTGGCGGGCATCTTGTGGATGTTGAAGGAACCGCTCTCTTCGCTCAGGTAGTACACGGTGGACCCATCCTTGCTCCACACCGGATCGCGATCCTCGCCGGCGAAGGTGGTGAGCTGCTTGTACTCCCCGGTGGCCGGCTTGAAGGTCCAGATGTCGCGGGTAACGCTGCTGGTGTGGTGCTTACGCCAGGAATCCTCGTAGCCTTTGCGGTCGTGGTAGGCGATGGTGGTTCCCGTAGGGTCGTAGCGTGCCGCCTGCATGGCGATGGTGCTCACCTGGCTGGGGCGACCTCCTATGACCGGAATGGCGTACAACTCGCCGAACCCGCCCACCGGGAACTGTTGGTGCCGGGGGTGATCCTGCCGTGTGCCGTAGAAGAGCACCTGCCGATCGTCCATGCTGAAGGTCGATGGCACCTCCGGGTTGCTATGGAAGGTGAGACGCTTGGCCGCGCCACCCATGCTGCCCATGACGAACACATCCGAGTTCCCATAACGCGTGCTGGCGAAGGCGATGCTTCGTCCATCACGGCTCCACACCGGCGCGTGGTCGTACGCCTCATTGGTGGTGAGCGGCACGGCTTCGCCGCCGTCCGCAGGCACCCGCCAGATATCGCCCTGGTAACAGAACGCGATGGTACGTCCGTCCGGACTGATGGCCGACCCTCTCAACCAGAGGGGATCCTGGGCATGGACCACACCGGTGCAACTGGCGAGGAGCGTGAGGGCGATGTGGGTGGGCTTGAGCTTGTTCATGGATGTACAAAACTATCCGTCACAGGGGCGCGTTCGGCATGGGATGAACCGTTGCCCCTAATGCACCACGACCAGGGGTGCGGACCAGGTTCTTCGATCGCCGACCAACACCATGCGATAGGTACCTGGAGCAAGTGCTGAAAGGTCGATCCGGACCGGGGTGGCTCCCGTTGTGATCCGTTCGGTACGCATCAACTTCCCGTCCACACCGTGGATCCGGAGCTCGCCGTTCGCGGCCGCGTTGAAATGCACCTCACCCGAGCTGGGGTTCGGATACACCACCAGCGCTTCCTCCTCGCTCCGATCCGCCATACCGACCAGGGAGGTCGGGTCCAGGAGGTGACCTTCGTGCGCCTGGGTGCCGTCGGGGTAGGTGGTGGTGGTGATCCGGAGCAGCGGATATGGCACATCCGCTGCGTACCAGGTCAAGGTCTCGGTGAGACTGCTGTCCGATGGATCAGCGAGGTTCACCTTGTTGCGCCGGATGCGGATCAAGTGCGCATCCGGGTATTCCCCGAAGGGTAGTTGAAGCAGACCGACCTGCTCAAAGGTGATCTCGGTGGTGCCACAGTAGGCGATAAGGGCCGAGGTACTGACCGACATGAAGCAATAGGCAGCGTCCACCGGTGTACCGAGCGTGAGCGGATAGGCGGCCAACAGTGCCCCTGGGTCGTAGACCGAAGAGACCTGGGCCGTGGCGTTCAGCAGCTCCAAGCAGCGATCCGCCTGAACGTCCAACACGATGTCGGTGGCCGGGCTTCCATCATCGGGATGGGCATGAAGCACCTGGTCCGCCTGGGGGTAGGACGCCGCCAGGGGCACCTCGGAGGCTGCATTCATGGTGTAGGAGACCCCGAAGACATCGTTGCTCTCCAGGTCAGCGAAAGGCCACACCACCGGGCGCACCACCTGAGGCACTTCCGGGATCCGTTGCAAAGCGCGCATGTGCCAGGTGGCACCCACAACAGGGATCAGCTCGCCCCGACCGACCGATTGCGCATCAGCTGGTCGTGCGGGAAGGAACAACAGCCCGATCATCAGGCTGCGGAACAGGGTGCTCGGCGGTACCATGTGCATGGTCGTGCCGGGGTTTCACACGTGGTGTTCCGGCACACCGCGAACCTATCGGGAGCCCAGGGGAAATGGGTTCGCCGTACATCACCGGACCAACGCTTCGCAAACGCGCACGCACGTTCCGTCACCCGGAGCGGTGGGCGAACGGTTGAAGTGCCTCACCAACGCACCGCCACCTTGCCCATGGTGCTCCCCGAGCCGAGCGCCGCCAGTGCATCCGGTAAGCGCTCGGCCGCGAACACTTCATGCACATGCGCACGCAACTGGCCTTTGGCACAAGCATCCACCACCCCGGCGAGGCATTCTTCGATGATCGCCGGCCGATGCTCAGCGATGCGCAGCATGTTGATGCCCAGGATGCTCCGGCTCTTCATCATCAGCATGATCGGCACGACCAGGCCCATGCTCCAGACGAAACGCAACGTACCCAATGGCCCCAGCGCGCCGCGTTGTGCTCCGCCGAAGCTCACCATGCGGCCCCCACTGCCGAACAGCCGCATGTCCTTGGCGAAGGAGGATCCACCCACGGCGTTGAAGGACACATCGAGCCGATGTACGCCCAGGTGCTGCGCCAGCGATGCATGAGGGTCCACTTCACGACGATCGATGACATGGTGCACACCCATGGCCGCGAGGTGATCGCACTTCCGTTCCCCACTGGCCACGCCGTACACTTCACATCCGGCCTGCAAGGCCAGCTGCACCAGCCACTGCCCCACGCCACCTGCCGCGCTATGCACCAGCACGCGCTCGCCTTGCCGCAAGGGGCACAGGATCCGCGCCGCATACCACGCCGTGCAGCCCTGTGTGGCCATGGCCATCGCCTCACCAAGCGGAACGTCGGCAGTGATCACCGCCACCGCGCGGTGGTCGGTCACCGCATATCGCGCATAGCCACCGAAGCGGGTCATCGCCACCACGCGTTGACCGACCAGTGCTCCGAGCCTCTCATCACCCACGGCCTCCACCGTGCCCACCACCTCGTAGCCCAGCACGCTCGGGAGCGGAGGCGCTTCGCGGTAGAGTCCTTTCACGGCCATCACATCGGCGTAATTCAGGCCAAAGCCTTCGCAACGGATCAACACCTCATGGGCTTTCGGCGTGGGGCGGGCATGTTCGCGCAACCGCAGCACCTGGCGCGGATCGCCGTGTGCGGAGAGGGTCCAGGCTTCCATGTTGAACGAACGTAGGGGCCGTAGCCCTTGTGGTGGAACGATGCGGACCGATGGCCACGCCCTCCGATCCGCCGCGAAGATCCTCCTTTACTTGTTCCCCAGCAGCCCGCTCTCGAAATCCACCACGCATTGGCGGATCGTATCCATCTCCTCGTGTTCGGCGATACAACGGGTCAAGTGATCGAGCATGGGATGCTCCACGTTGAAACGGCCGCTCGCTGATCGGGTATCGCCTTCCTTGAACCGCGCTCGGACGATCGGACCCTTGAGGTCCTTGCTCAGGTAGGCCGCGTTGCCCACATCGTAAGTGGCATACTCCATATCGTCGCGTAACATGCGCAAGTGAGCGAAACCGTTCTCGTAATAACAGACCACCCCTTCGGTCATCAACCGAACAGGGATCGGGCCTTCCTCGTTGATACGGAACAACACCCCTTTGTACAGGAAGCCCCAGATGTCCTTACACCTCACCTTCCGCTTCGCACCGTCCTTTTCGAACACCAGGGTCCATTGGCCCATGCTGGGGTACAGATCCACGTATTCACCCACCGGCTCTCCGATCGGCTTGTAGGGGTTGGGGGTCCGCTCGCGCAGGTAGGTTTCCGCATCGGGCAGCAGATAAGCCTGAGCCTGAGCGTTTTCCCCGAACGTGAACACCATCAACCACAGGGCGGCGGCGCATCGTCCAATGCGGGTTATCAACAGCATCGTGTTGACAAAGTAAACACCCTGATCGATCCGTTGTACACCTATTCGGCACCACCCACCACCACCACGAACTCACCCCGGGGTTCGGTGCGGCCGAAATGCTCCAGCAGTTCGGCGAGGGTCCCGCGAAGGGTCTCCTCGTGCAGCTTGCTGATCTCGCGCGAGGCACTGGCCCGCCGCTCCGCCCCAAAGGTCTCGGCCAGATCGCGCAAGGTGCGTACCAAGCGGTGCGGGCTCTCGTACAGCACGATGGTGCGCTCCTCCCGACACAGCAGTTCCAGGCGGGTCCGTCGTCCCTTCTTCACCGGCAGAAAACCTTCGAAGACGAACCGGTCGCAGGGTAGGCCGCTGCACACCAAGGCCGGCACGAAGGCGGTGGCGCCGGGCAGGCATTCCACCGATACCCCTGCCTGCACCGCCGCGCGTACCAACAGGAACCCCGGATCGCTGATGGCCGGTGTGCCCGCATCGCTCACCAAGGCGAAACGTTCACCAGCCTGCATGCGCGCCACCAACTGCTCCACCATCCGGTGTTCGTTGTGGGCGTGGAACGGGATCAATGGGCGTTGGAGGCCGAGGTGCTGCAACAACCGACCAGTGACCCGGGTATCCTCGGCCACCACGCCATCCACTTCGGCCAGCACCTTCTGCGCACGGAGGGTGATGTCGTCCAGGTTGCCGATCGGTGTGGGCACCAGGGTGAGGGATGAGCGCGTGGCCGACATGGATGGACCCGGTGATCCGTGATGGCTTGCAGAGGGTGATGGTATGGATGCGCCCGGTGGCCGTTCGTCCGGAGCACGGTGGCCGAAACTACTTGAGGATGGTCAGGAACTCTTTCAGTAGTGCGTAAAGGTCAGCGAACTCGGTAAGGGGCAGGGTCTCCTCGCGATCGAGCACATCGTGATAGGCCGCGATACCGCCCATGGAGTACACGAAGAGCGCGGGGACATTGCGCTTCACGAAGGGGCAGTGATCGCTATTGCAGGCCGGCCCGCGCGCCTTCACCTGTGCCAGTAGCTTCCGTTCTCCGTTGATGGCCACCAGCTGGTCGAAGAGCTTGGGTTGTGCCGTAGCGTTCACCACGGTGATGCCGTCGTCGCCGGTACCGAGGATGTCCAGGTTCAACATCAACTTGATCTGCGATGCTTGTACCAAACGGTCCACCATGAACCATTCACTGCCCACCAGGCCGGCCTCTTCGCCCGCGAAGGCCACGAACAACATGTTGTACTTCGGCTTATGCTTCGCGAACCACTCCGCCAACGCGAGCATCATGGCCACACCGCTGGCATTATCGTTGGCCCCGGGGAAGAGCGCTTCCGAGCCCATGCGACCGAGGTGATCGTAGTGCGCGCCCACGACCACCCATTTGTTGCTGCGCCCCTTCACCCAGCCGAGCACGTTGCGCGCTTCGTGGCGCGGGCGCATCACGTTGCGCACGTTCAGCGTGATGCTTTCCGTGCTATCGGTAAGTGCCGCACCAGCGACCTCGATCAGCGGGAAGGGCCTGGCCTCCTGTGCTACGCCCCACGTGAGCTTGCCCTGTGCCTGTTTCACCACCGGACCGAAGTACATCAGCTCGCGCTCCACTTCGCCATACAGGCGCAACGTGTCCGCATCGGTGGTGGCCGGGAAGTGCAGGCAGGCCGCATGGCCGCTCAACACCCCCATGCTCATGCTGCGCCGCGCGGGATCAAGGACATCCGCTGGAGTGAGGTGTACGAGGTTGAACGTGCCGTTCGCCGATCCCGAGGCGGGATCCACGATGAAGTCCACACCGGCTGTAAGCGACCTGCCATCCAAGCTTACGCGCATGCTGTCGGGGAAGGTGTTCACATTGAACTGGAACGGCTGGAAATGGTCCGCCTTCAGTGGTTTCAACCCCATGCCCACGAACTGCTGCGCGATCCACTCCGCCGCGAGCCCGTCGCCATTCATCACGTAACCACGTCCATGCAGTGCAGGAGCGGTGAGGTTCTTCACATACTTGCGCGCGGTACCGCGTACATGGTCGGCTTCTTGGGCCGTTGCCCCCAAACACCAAGAGAGGGTGAGAATGGCCAGCGTTCGTAGGCTCATGCGTAGCGGCGTTGAACAAGGTCGGTGAACGTGGAAACGGCCTCGGGATCGGCGGGTTTCTTCAACTTGTCGATCACCTCCTGTTGGACGTAGGACATGGCATCCGTCGCGCTCGTTGCGGTATTGAGCCGGTCCATGGCCTTGTCGTACGCGATGCGATCGCCGTTGAACAGCTCCGCCACGAACCAGAACTTCTGACTCAAGGAGATGGCCTTGCCCAGATCATCCACGGCGGCTTTTTCCAACTTCTCCGCGATGGTGGTGGCGGGTGCGACCACCGTGGTCTGGTCCTCCTCGGTGCTGGCGATGGCATCGATCAACGAGGTTTGGCGCGATGGAGGATCGGGAGCCGGACGCGTATCGAGCCGCAGGGGCTCCTCCGCGACACGCGGCGTTGACGCGGGTTCGCGCAGCTTGTTCGCGGCACCGGTCTGCGCTTTGGGCGTGGGCATGGCCTCACGGGCCTTGTGGCGCAACACCACGAACCGTTCATACAGGTCGCGTGCATCGTCGCAGGCCAGCTCCAGCCCGTCCGGTTGGAGGGTACCCGCGCTCAGCTCCTGGCAGGCACCGGACAGGGCCTCCACCAGTTCGTTGATCTTGCGGAATGGCTTCTCGTTGCTCATGGCTTTCCCGTTCTTCGGAATGGCTCCAGCGCGAAGATCCCTATTTTCGCACACCCCGCCAACGCCCGGCTTCAACAATATCCCGGGTCCTGATCGATGTTCCTGGAGAGAACCGGCCCACATACCCCCCGTAAAGGTTGGGTGGAAGTGATCTGTGGAAGCATGTTCTCCGGCAAGACCGAGGAGCTGATCCGGCGGTTGCGCCGTGCCGAATTCGCCCGGCTGAAGGTGGAGATCTTCAAGCCCGGCGTGGATACCCGCTACCATGAGAACGATGTGGTGAGCCACGAAGGCACCTCCATCCGCAGTACCCCCGTGCCCGGCAGCAGCCACCTGCTGCTGCTCACCAACGACATCCATGTGGTGGGCATCGACGAGGCCCAGTTCTTCGACGATGGCCTCCCGGCCGTTTGTGAGCAACTCGCCAACAGCGGCATCCGCGTGATCGTGGCCGGGCTGGACATGGACTTCCAAGGGCGGCCCTTCGGGCCCATGCCCGCCCTCATGGCCATGGCCGAGTACGTGACCAAGGTCCACGCCATCTGCATGCATTGTGGCGACCTGGCCAACCACAGCCACCGCACCACCGCCAGCCAGGACCTGGTGGTGCTCGGCGAAACGGACAGCTACGAGCCACTGTGCCGGAAGTGCTTCCTGGCTGCCCGCTCCAAGCCGCAGTTGCCATGACAGCCGAGCGGCCCACGCTGCGCACCATCGCCTCGATCACCGGTGGGACGCTATCCGGTCCGGGCGATCGCCGCATCGACCAACTGTCCATCGACTCGCGCAACACCGATCACGGCAGTGGCACCCTCTTCATCGCGCTCAAGGGTCCGCGGCACAATGGCCACCGCTACATCGGCACCCTCTACGCCAAAGGGATCCGCCAATTCCTGGTCAGCGACCCCGTGGATGCCACCTCCATGCCCGATGCCAGCATCGTGGCCGTAGCCGACACGTTGCAGGCCCTGCAGGACATCGCCGCCTGGCACCGCAGCCGGTACACCATCCCGGTGATCGGTATCACGGGCAGCAACGGCAAGACGATCGTGAAGGAATGGCTCTTCCAGCTCCTTCGTGGCGAAGAACGCATCGTGCGCAGTCCCGGCAGCTGGAACAGCCAGGTGGGTGTGCCGCTCAGCGTGTGGCAACTCGGCCCCGAACACACGCTCGGCATCTTCGAAGCAGGGATCAGTAAGCCGGGCGAAATGAAAGCCCTGGCACACATCATCCGACCGACGATCGGGGTACTCACGCACCTTGGCGATGCGCACGACGAAGGCTTCAACGGCGATCGCGCCCTCAAGGAGGCCGAGAAGCGCCTGCTCTTCCGCGAGGCACACACCGTGATCGACGACCGCTCACTTCAGGTGATCACCGAGGAGGTGCGCGGCGACGGTACCGTGGTGGTGATCCGCCACGAGGGCGAGGAGCCGGCCTTCACCATCCCCTTCACCGACCGCGCGAGCGTGGCCAACGCATGCACCTGCATCGCAACATGCCTGCACCTGGGCTACCGGCCATCGTGGATCGCGGAGCGGCTGGCGAAGCTCACCCCGGTGAACATGCGCTTGCGCACCATGCAGGGGCGCCACGGCACCACCTTGATCGACGATAGCTACAGCAACGACCGCAGCTCATTGGCCGTGGCCCTGGAACATCAGCTTCGCACCGCACACGGACGACCGCGCGCGATCGTCCTGAGCGACCTGGCCGAAAGCGGCCTCCCGGACCAACGGCTCTATTCCGAGGTGGCCGCCATGCTCGCTCGTGCCGGTGTCGAGCCGGTGATCGGCGTTGGCCACGCGATCAGTGCCCAACGCGCAGCGTTCCCCGATGGATCCCGCTTTCATCCGAACACGGAAACATTGCTCGCGAACGAAGACCTGCACGACCTCGGCGGTGCCGTGATCCTGGTGAAGGGCGCGCGTGAGTTCGGATTGGAACGTGCCGTGGAACGCTGGCAGCAGCATGTCCACGGCACCGAGCTACAAGTGGACCTGGAGGCCCTTCGGCACAACCTGAACCATTATCGCGGGCTGCTCCGACCTGGCACACGCACCATGGCCATGGTGAAGGCCTTCGGCTATGGCAGCGGCGCCGTGGAGCTGGCACGGCTTCTGCAACATGAACAGGTCCACTACCTCGGCGTGGCCTATGCCGACGAGGGCATCGAGCTGCGGCAGCACGGGATCACCACGCCCATCCTGGTGATGAATCCGGAACCCGTCGCGATGGAGACCCTTCATCGTTTCGACCTGGAACCCGAGGTGTACGATGAAACGTCATTGAAAGCCGTGCTGGACCATGCGCGTGACGCCGGTTCAGCACCACCGATCCACATCAAGCTGGATACGGGCATGCATCGGCTCGGCTTCCAGCCTTTCGAAGTGGGAGCCTTGCTCGATGCCTTGAAAGGTGCGCCCATCCGTGTGGCCTCCGTCCTCTCCCACCTGGCCGCCAGCGAAGACCCACGGCAGGATGCCTTCACGCGTGCACAGATCGCGCGATTCGCGGAAATGGCCGACCGTATCGAGGAGGTGTTGGGCTATCACCCCCTCCGACATGTCGCGAACAGTGCTGCGACCTCCCGGTTCCCCGAAGCCCATTTCGACATGGTGCGTATCGGGATCGGCCTGCATGGCATCGGCTGCACAGCGGCGGAAACGGCGCGACTGCTCCCCGTGGCCACGCTGCGTACCGTAGTGGCACAGGTGAAGGAAGTGCCGGCAGGCGATGGGATCGGGTATGGGCGAAGTGGGATATCGGACCACGCACGACGCATCGCCACCCTCCCGATCGGCTATGCGGATGGCTTCCTCCGCAGACTGGGCAACGGCGCTGGTCGAGTGCGGATCAATGGAAAGGAGGCCCGCACCGTGGGCAACATCTGCATGGACATGTGCATGGTGGATGTGACCGACATCCCGTGCTCCCCAGGTGATGAGGTGATCGTGTTCGGTGACTCCCCCTCCTTAGCGGACTACGCCGCCGACCTCGACACCATCCCCTACGAAGCGCTCACCAGCATCGCCCAACGGGTGAAGCGGGTGTATGTGCGGGGGTGAGGGGTCGATGGATCGTTCTTCGCGACGCTGTGCATGTGCTTCAAGCATGCTCTATCTTCCATGGTGGCTACCATGTCTACGACTGCGGCACCACCAACGACACCACGCAGCGCATGATGATACCATTTGGACATCCACCTCGCACCGGGCTGCTACCAGTTCGTGTTCCACCAGCCTGGCGGGCAGCGCATCCGTGTGACCTGGCTCAAGGAATAGCCGCTCAGCCTTCCAAGCCTTGCGACGAGCGCGCCTCGTTGCACACCTCATGCCCAGTGGTCACTTCCTACCTTTGAACGTTCCACTCAGCCCCATGCGATCACTCCTTCTCTGCACCGTCCTGCTCTGCGCATGGACCACCGAACTCACCGCACAAGCCGTGGCCATTCCCGGCGACCTGCTCATCATGCTCGCCCCCGGTGCCAGCGCCCAGAAGGTCGCCGCCGACCTGCGTGTGTTGCACGGTTCGCCCACCGGGATCGAGGTGGTGCACGAGGTGAGCGCACCCCTGCGCACCTGGCTGTTGCACTTCGACCCGGCGCGTGCGGCACAATCCGACCTGTTGCGGGCCGTGCGCAGCCACAAGGATGTGATGCTGGCCCAGAACAACCACCACCTGGAACTCCGCGCGCTGCCGAACGACCCCCAGTACGGCCAGCAGTGGCACCACCAGAACATCAATAGCGAAGCGGCTTGGGAGATCAGTACGGGAGGGCTTACCGCCGATGGGGACACGATCGTGGTCTGCATCATCGAGAACTGCGACCTGCCCCATCCGGACCTGATCGACAACGCTTGGTTCAACCATGCCGAGGTACCGAACAATGGGATTGATGATGACGCCAACGGCTATGTGGACGACCATCGCGGCTGGAACACGAACACCGGCAACGACCAGGTCTACGGTGGCTCGCATGGCACCCAGGTGGCCGGCATGATCGGCGCCACCGGAAATAATGACGTGGGCGTGGTCGGAGCGAACTGGAACGTGAAGATGATGGTGGTGTACAACTCCGGCGCCAACGATGCCGGTGTGCTCGCCTCGCACAGCTACCCGCTCACGATGCGGCGGCTCTACAACGATACCGAAGGTGAGAAGGGCGCCTTCGTGGTGGCCACCAATGCGAGTTGGGGTATCAACGGTGGCCAACCTGCGGATGCGCCGATCTGGTGTGCGATGTACGACTCGCTGGGATCGGAAGGAGTGCTCAATTGTGGCGCCACCGCCAACAACGACGTGAACGTGGATGTGGTGGGCGACCTTCCGACCGCCTGCCCGAGCGACTACATGATCAGTGTGACCGCCACCAACGAGGAGGATGAACGCACCTTCTCGGGGTATGGCCTCACGACCATTGATGTGGGCGCCCCGGGAGAGGATGTGTACACCACCCGCCTCAATGGTGGCTACGGCAGCACCTCAGGAACGAGCTTCGCCAGCCCCCTCACCGCCGGTGTGATCGGCCTTCTGTACAGCGCGCCATGCGCCAGCCTGATGACCCTCGTGAAGGGCGACCCTGCACAAGGTGCCCTGTACGTGCGGAACATGCTCTTCCAAGGGGTGGACCAGGTCGGCAACCTACCGGGACAGACGGTGACCGGTGGCCGGATCAATGCGGGGAATAGCATCCAGTTGATCATGACCGGTTGTGGCACCTGCCCTGCACCGTACAACCTTGCCGTGGCAACAGCATCGATCAACGCCGCGACGCTCACCTGGCAAGCCATTTCCAACGAAGGATTCGACCTACGCTATCGGCCGAGCGGCGCCCCGGAGTGGACCGAGGTGAACGGGCTCGCCGGCACAAGCTACCTCGCAGAGGACATCGTGCCCTGTACACCCTATGAGTTCCAGGTGCGCGCGGCCTGCGGAGAGGAGACCAGCGACTTCAGCAACCTCCTCACCTGGACCAGCGACGGCTGTTGCGTGGCACCCTCGGGACTCGCCGTGGCTTCCGTAACCGAGGACATGGTGAACATCACCTGGACATCGGTCCTCGCCGCAAGCAGCTACGACGTGCGCCACGCACCGCTTGGCTCCACGGAGCATGTGGTGGCGAGCGGCATCACCAGCACCTCGTTCGTGATCACCCCCCTTGCCCCTTGTAGCCACCACACCGTGCAGGTGCGCTCCATCTGCAATGGCCAGCCCACGGAATGGTCCGACCCGATCACGATCACCACCACCGGCTGTGGCACTTGCACCGATCTGGCCTATTGCACCACCAGTGGCGGCGTGGCCACCTCCGAATGGATCGAGCGGGTGGAGGTCGGCACCATTGACCACGTTTCCGCTAGCGATGGTGGCTATGGCGACCAGACCGACCAGACCACCGACCTGGAAGTGGGCCGTGAGTATACCATCCGCCTTCATCCTGGATACAGCGCGTTCCAATTCAATGAATGGTTCCATGTGTGGATGGACTTGGACCAGAACGGTGATTTCGACGCGCCCGACGAACTGGTCTTCGATAGCGAAGAAGCCGATAACGTCCCTGCCGAAGGCACCATCGTGATCCCCGCATCAAGCCCCTTGGGGTCGACGCGTATGCGGGTGATCATGCGTTATGGCGAGGCGCCGGACCCGGCCTGTACCGAGGAGTTCGACTATGGCGAGGTGGAGGACTATTGTGTGAACCTGATCCTGAACACCGGTGCGGGGCTGAACGAACAGGACGCCCGCACCGAGCTGGTGATCTTTCCGCGCCCCGCCAGCGACAGGGTCACCCTGCGCACCACCACATCCGGTCCAGGCGCTTCCGTAATGCTTCTTGATGCCACCGGGCGCATGGTGCTCACCACCGAACTCCACTCCACCGAGCACACCCTGGACATCGGTCCGCTGGCACCGGGCACCTACACCGTGCTGATCACCGACGGCCACACCGTGAAGGAACGTGGACGCTTGGTGGTGGCCCGTGGACACTGACCGGGCCAGCTCCGAGGATGCCGCTAACTTCGGCACCGCATGAAGGGGATCTCCGCCGTGATCATCACGCGCAACGAGGCGCACAACATCGCCCGATGCCTCATCTCGCTCCAACTGCTGGTGGATGAAGTGATCGTGGTGGATGCCGAGAGCTCCGACGACACCGCACGTATCGCCACCGAGCACGGCGCGCGGGTGATCGTGCGCCGGTGGACCGATTATTCCGACCAGAAGAACTTCGCCAACGACCAGGCACGCGGGCCCTACATCCTTTCCCTGGATGCGGACGAAGCGATCTCCGCTGCACTTCGTGCGGCCTTGATCCAGGCCACCGCCCTCGGGCTGAACGGCGTCTATCGCTGCAACCGGCTCACCAATTACTGCGGCACCTGGGTCCGCCATGGCGGCTGGTATCCGGACGCCAAGGTGCGGCTCTTCCCCAAGGAAGGCTGCCGGTGGCAGGGTGAACATGTGCATGAGGAGCTTCAAACACCCAAGGATATCGTGGTGCATCACCTCGACGGTGACCTCCTGCACTACTCCTACCCGACCGTTCGATCGCACGAGGAGCGGATCGAGCGGTACAGCGACCTGCACGCCCGCAAGCTCCTGGCCGCCGGCAAACGCCCCGGCATGTTGAAACGCCTGTTCTCTCCTGCGGTGAAGTTCGTGCAGGGCTATGTCCTGCGCCTCGGTTTCCTCGATGGCCGTGCGGGCTATTCCATCGCCCGGCTCAGCGCGCGGGCGGTTCGGCTGAAGTATGCCAAACTCCAACGGTTGCGTGGCCAAGACACCTGAGCACATCATCCTCAGCCGACCGGACAGTATCGGCGACGTGATGTTGACACTGCCCACGGCCGGCTTGTTGAAGCGCGCCTTCCCGGGCATTCGCATCACCTTCCTCGGCCGCACCTACACCCGCCCGGTGTTGGCGTGTTGCGCCCACGTGGACGAGATCATCACCTTGGAGGATCTACAAGCAGACGATCCCATTGCGTGCTTGCGTGCCATCCAGGCCGATGCCCTGGTGCATGTGTTCCCGCACAAGGCGGTGGCCCGTTGGGCGAAGGCCGCCGGCATCCCTATACGTATCGGCACCAGCCATCGTTGGTGGCACTGGACCACCTGCACCCACCGGGTCGCCTTCAGCCGGAAACGCAGCCCGCTGCACGAGGCTCAGCTGAACCTGAAACTCCTCGCCCCCCTGCTACACGTCCCCACCATCGGCCCGGGCGAACTCGCGGGGCTCAGCGGGTTCAGCGCTCCACCCCCAGCACAACGCATCGCCCAATGGATCGGATCCGGCATCTGCACCGTGATCCTGCACCCCGGCTCCAAGGGCAGCGCCGTGGAATGGGGCTTGGCCAACTTCGCCTCCCTGATCCACCTGCTGCAGGACGGATCCTATACCGTGATCGTGACCGGGACCCAGGCCGAAGCCGAACACTACCGCACCGTGCTGCCGCTCAACGGGCCGCACATCGTGGATGCCGGGGGCGCACTAAGTCTGCACGAGCTGATCGGCCTGATCGGTGCCAGCACTGCGTTGGTCGCCGCCAGCACCGGCCCTCTTCATATCGCGGCGGCCTGCGGTATCCGCGCGATCGGTCTCTTCAGTCCGCGACGGCCCATCCACCCCGGCCGTTGGGCGCCCATCGGCGCCGATGCCCATGCCCTTGTGGCCGACCCCGCATGCCCGACATGCGCCGCAGGGAAGCCATGCGACTGCATCCACCGCATCAGCCCTATGCGGGTGAAGGAACTGATCGACGCGGCGCCGACCCGTTGAGCGACGGTGCCGCGAACACGAACAAGGTGTAGTACAGCGCGAAGAACGTGGCACCCACCTGGGTCTCCAGCGTGTCGTCGGTGAGGCAGGAAATGCCGAAGATGATGGCCCAGGCGATGAACAGCGGGCTTCGCCAGGCCCCCAGCATATGGGCAGGCCACACGATTGCGAACAGGCACCAGAGCATACCCACCACGCCGAAGCTGATCCACCAAGTGAGGTACTGGTCGTGCGCCCGATGCCGCCACTTCGGCGAGAGCCTGGTGCCCGATCGCTCGTACGCCCGTTGGAATTCCTGCTCCGTATCGCCCGTACCGACCCCGCACGACCAGTTCTCCTTGGCGATGATCAGGCCGGTCCTCAAGTACTCCAAGCGCATGGAAACCGAATGGCCATCGGCCGCGCCCATGGCATGGTACTGTTGCAGTTCGAAGACCACTTCATCGAACCGTGCCGATACCCCGCCCCAGCGATCCGGGTGGGCGTTCGTTTGGCCTCGCTCCACGGCCCGGATGTCGGCATCGGTCAATACCATCAACCCGACACTGTCCTTTCGCAGGCCTTTCGATGCCATGTAGCGCACCAACGTGCTCCACAGATCGTGGCCCTTCTCGTCACGGCCGTCGAAGGAGCGATCACTGCGTCTTGCCCAACCTCGCTTCAACTCATCCATGGCCACGTACGTCCACACGTGATGCCCGTTCTCTTGCTGCGGGTTGTTCAGGTCGTGTTGGTAGTACTCGCCGCCCGGCGTGCGTTCGAAGGGGATGATCGATGCGGTGTCCGGAAGCCGATAGCGATGGCGCACCTCCACCCAGCCGATCACTAACAGGGCCAAGGGGGCCAAGACCAACAGGGCGCGCACCCCGAGACGTAACGCACGGCCATAGCGCCCCACCCCGCGCCAGAGGAACACCATGGCGATCACCACCATGATGAACTGGCCCTGGATGCTCCCCAGCCGATCGATGAAGAAGATGCTCCAAGCAGCCGCGAGATATCCCAGGATACGAGACCATGCCGGACCACCCCGGTCCCACACGAACACCACCACAGCCAGGCAGAGCAGGAGCGTGAGCCGGATATGGCTCACGAACACCGCGAGCGAGCGATAGTCGGACGTTATGCCCTTCCGTGCCACAAGGCTGACCACGGTGCTCGCCACCACGCTCCACGCGCCAGCCAGCAACACCCACCGCAGTTCGCCCGGCGCCAACCGGGGCACCGACCCCAACACCACGCCGAAAACCAGCACTGGTAGCAGGATCCGCACCAGGCTCGTGCCCCATCCGGTATCATCGGTCCACAACAACCCCACCACGTGCAGGGCGAACAGGGATAAGAACACCAGCTGTGGCGCCGTGGTGAACGCACGGAGGAACCGTCCTTTCAGGTCTGCACGCACAACGCCCTCCACCAGCCAGTTCGCCAACAACAGCATCTGGGCCATGCTGAGCACGGCTTTGCTCCATGGCAGTGCAACGGCGCACAATGTCAATGCCACCACATGCACCATGCGGAAAACATCGCGGCCGTGCGACAAGCCCGATGGCGCACCCACCTTAGGTCCTATTTACCGGGTTTCGTCGCCGTGAGCACTTCGTTGTAACGGGCGCTGTTGAGCACTTCCAAGCCCGACCTCACCACGGGATCGGTCACCAATGCGGCCTTGGCACGGCCCGTTTGGAAGTGATAGCGGCCCACGATCTCGTTGCGCAACACCTCTTCGATATCCACGCGGAATCGCGTTAGCTCCTCCGTGCGGTCCGGTGCCAGCTCGGCGTGTAGGGCTTCGAGCTGGGCCTTCGCATGATCGTAGTACCGCTCGCGTTTGGCCACTTCCTCCAGCTTCTTGAAGGCGTCCATGGTCTCCGTTTCGTAATCGAACTTCTTGTCCTTGACGAAATCCACGAACTCCTGGTACAGCCCGTCGGTGATCCGGAACTCCTCTGCAGGGCCGATCTCCGGGTGGGTGATCCGGTACTTGGTGGCGAAATCGAAGAAGAGATCCTTGGCGTACAGCCCCCCTACCACCTTGGCCAGCTCGGGATCCACCACCTCCACATCGGGTAGGATCCCGCGGCCATCGAACACCGGACGTCCATTCCGTGTCTTGAACTCCGCGATGGCCGCCTCCTTCACCTCCTCCACCTTACCCGTGCTATCCCGGTGCGAATAGTCCAGCTTCTGGATGCAGCGGCCACTGGGGATGTAGTACTTCGCCACGGTCACCTTCAACTTGCTGTTGTAGAACAGATCCCGTGTCTGCTGCACCAGGCCTTTCCCATAGGTGCGATCGCCCACGATCACCGCACGGTCGAGATCCTGCAAGGCGCCGCTCACGATCTCGCTGGCGCTCGCGCTCTGCCCATCAACCAACACCACCAGCGGAATGGTGGCGTCCAGCGGCTCGCTAAGCGTCTTGTACGTCTTATCCCACTCGGGGATCTTACCGCGCGTTTCCACCACCAATTCGTTCTTGGGAACGAACAGGTTCACGATGTTCACCGCCTCGCGCAACAATCCTCCGCCATTGCCACGCAGGTCGAACAGGATCTTCTGCGCACCTTGCTCCTTCAGTTCCTTCAACGCGTTGCGCACCTCCTGTCCGGCGGTCTGGGTGAAGCTGTTCAGTTTGATGTATCCCACCTTGTTCGCGTGGTCGATCATGCCCTTGTAAGGCACATCGGGGATCTTGATCTCCTCCCGTGTAAGGGTGTGGGTAACAGGCTCCATGCCCTGCCGCTGGGTGATCACCTTCACCGTACTGCCCGCCTGTCCTTTGAGCAGCTTGCTCACCTCATCGGTCTCCATGCCCGCGATCCGCCGACCGTCCACTTCAATGATCTCATCGCCCGCCCAGATGCCCGCCTTCATGGCCGGATAGCCTTCGTACGGATCACTCACGTACACCCGGTCGTTCTGCCGTTTGATCAGCGCTCCTACGCCGCCATACTGCCCGGTGGTCATGAAGCGGTAGTCCTCCATGTCGCTCTCGGGGATGTACTGGGTGTACGGATCCAGCGAGTTGAGCATCGCATCGATGCCCGTCTTCATCAACTTGCCGGGCTGCGTGTCATCCACGTAATAGATGTTCAGCTCCTTGTACAGCTCGGTGAAGATCTCCAGGTTCTTGCTGATCTCGAAGTAGCTGTCCGCCGCGGAAATGGTGAAGGCGCCACCGCTCACGATGACCAAACCCATCGACCAGGTCCTCCATTTCGACATGCGTGTGTGCTGCTGCTTATCCATGTTTCTTCGGTGCTTGCGGAACGGGATCATGGCCATGGCCGCCCCAGGGATGACAAGATAGGATGCGCTTGAGCGTAAGGAGGCCACCACGAAAGGCGCCATGCGTACGCAAGGCTTCGAGACCGTACTCGGAGCAGCTGGGCGTGTACCGGCAGGCCCCGGGCAAAAGCGGAGAAAGCACCAACCGGTACAGGTGTACCAGGCCGATCAACGGTAGCGCCAGGAGCTTACCCATGCTTTTCCATCCAACGGTCCAGCGACCGGGTTATTTTCTGGCGTGTCTCCGCAAGCGTCAACGGCTCCTTGGATTGGTATATGAACAACCAAGCGCACTGCGCGCCCGCCTCGCGCAGCCGGGCATGGTAGGTGGCCTTGTGAAGCCGATAGGCCTCGCGCATGAGTCGCCGCATGCGGTTACGGTGCACCGCCAGCCGCATGTACCGCTTGGGAATGGCGAAGGCCACCTGGGCCGGGGCGGAAGTAGGTAGCTCCATGATCCTGCCAATGAGCTTGATGGGCGACTCATGCACCGAACGCCCATGGGTGACCACCTCTTGCAGGCGGAGACGGCCCGTGAGGCGTTCGTGTTTGCGGAAGGTAGGTCGCTCCATGGCGTATGGGCGAGCGGAGATCGATGAACGGTTGGCCTGGGGATGGCCGCGCTCACTTCTTCTTGGCCTCGCGCTTGATGAAGATCTCCATGGCACCGGTCATGCTCGGAGCCTCGGGGAGCGGGGCCTCCAGGTCGAGCCGAAGGCCGTTCTCGCGCACGGCCTTGGCCGTGGTGGGGCCGAAGGCCGCGACGAAGACCCCTTCCTGCTTGAATTTCGGGAAGTTCTTCTTCAGGCTCTCCACCCCTCCGGGGCTGAAGAACACCAGCATGTCGTACTTGAACCCCTTGAGATCGCTCAGGTCGCAGGCCACGGTACGGTAGAATACCGCGTTGGTGTATGTCACGTTCGCCTTGTCCAACAACGTGGGGATCTCGCCCTTCTGAATGTCGCTGCATGGCACCAGGAACTTCTCTTCCTTGTGCTTCTTGATCACGTCCATCAGGTCGCCGAAGGTCTGCTTGCCGATGAACACCTTGCGCTTACGGAAGACGATGTACTTCTGCACGTAATACGCCACGCTCTCGCTCACGCAGAAATACTTCATGGTCTCGGGCACCGTGATCCGCATCTCCTTGCACATCCGGAAGAAGTGGTCCACCGCGTTCCGACTGGTGAGCACGATGGCCGTGTGGTCCAGGATGTTGATGCGTTCCTGCCGGAAATCCTGCGCGGGTACCGCCTCCACCTTGATGAAGGGGCGGAAGTCGATCGTCAACCCATATTTCTTCGCCAGGTCGTAATACGGCGATCTCTCGTCCGTGGGGGCCGGCTGCGATACGAGGATGGTCTTGATCTTCAAGGCCAGGGCTTGGGTAAGTGGTGGCTATGAGGCCGGATCGCGCAAGTGATCGATGACCAACAACACAGGCATCAATTCGGCGGCGCAAAAGTAAAGAATTATATAGCGGACCGGCACGCCTTCACCCAGGCCGATCCATCCGCCCCGCACCCAGCGGTACAGGAGCAGCAGCCCCAGCAAGAACCCTCCGGCGGCCACCGCCTGATCGCGCCACCGGGGTTGATAGGCGATCAGCACCACCATGGGCAGTACCACCAGACCGGCCAGGATGAACAACAGGAAACCCGTGTAGATGTACTCCTGCACGCCATCATCGATGCGCAGGATCGACCCCAATGCATTGAGCACGAAATAGTGGACCACCACCACGGCCACCGCACCACCAAGCAAGAGCGGGTACGACGCTTCCTCACCCTGGAGCACGACCACCTGGTACCCGAAAAGGGCGAGCAACGAAGTGCCCACCAACAACAGGCCCAGAAAAGCCCGGTCGCGCACCCCCATCTCCTCCCGCAGGGCCTGTTTACCCAACCGCATGCTGAACATGGACCGGCCCAACAGCCGCCACTTGCGCGGTGACCCCACCTGGATCAACATCATGAGGACCACCACCCCCAACAGCAGGGCGGTGACCCACTCCGCGTTCAGGGGATCGACCACACGCGGCGGATCGACGGCAGGGAGCACGGTGGGGCCCATCGGTCCGCGAAGGTAACCGGGGGCCGCCCACGCCCAAGGCGCTTCCTACTTTTGCCCCTCGCCACCGGGAGCACGATGACCGCGCACCGGGCATCCAACACCACGGCCGGAACACCGGCACCCACGCATGAGCACGACCGCCAAGACCCCTTCCAAAAGCGCCACCGACCTGTTCCAAGCGCACGACCACTACCTGGTCGATGAACTGCTCACCGATGAGCAGAAGCTGATCCGTGAAACCGCACGGCAACATGTGAGCCGCAACCTGAAGCCCATCATCGAAGACCGTTTCGAGAAGGCCGAGTTCAGCAAGGACATCATCCCGGGACTGGCCGACATCGGCGCCTTCGGCCCGTTCGTCCCCGCGGAATACGGTGGGCCCGGACTGGACCAGATCAGCTACGGCCTGATCATGCAGGAGATCGAACGATGCGACAGCGGCCTACGCAGCCTGTGCAGCGTACAGGGCTCACTGGCCATGTACCCGATCTGGAAATATGGCAGCGAAGAGCAGAAGAAGAAATGGCTGCCCGACATGGTGCAGGGTAAGAAGATCGGCTGCTTCGGCCTCACCGAACCGGATTTCGGCAGCAACCCAAGCGGCATGGTCACCACCTTCAAGGACATGGGCGACCACTACCTGCTGAACGGCGCCAAGATGTGGATCAGCAACGCCCCCTTCGCCGACCTGGCCGTGGTATGGGCCAAGGCCGAGAACACCGAGGGCCGCATCCATGGCCTGATCGTGGAACGCGGCATGGAGGGCTTCACCACGCCCACCACGCACGGCAAGCTCTCCCTCCGCGCCAGCCCCACCGGCGAACTGGTGTTCGACAACGTGAAGGTGCCCAAGGCCAACCTGCTGCCCGGTAAGAGCGGCTTGGGGGCCCCCATGGGCTGCCTGGACAGCGCGCGCTATGGCATCGCCTGGGGCACGCTCGGCGTGGCCATGGAGTGCTACGACACCGCGCTGCGTTACAGCAAGGAGCGCATCCAGTTCGGCAAACCCATCGGTGCCTTCCAGCTCACCCAGAAGAAGCTCGCCGAGATGATCACCGAGATCACCAAGGCCCAGCTGCTCACCTGGCGTTTGGGCACCCTGCGCAACGAAGGCCGCGCCACCACGCAGCAGATCAGCATGGCCAAGCGCAACAACGTACACCTCGCGTTGACGGTGGCGCGTGAGGCACGCCAGATCCTCGGCGGCATGGGCATCACCAACGAATACCCCATCATGCGCCACATGATGAACCTGGAGAGCGTGGTGACCTACGAAGGCACCCACGACATCCACCTGCTGATCACCGGCGCAGAGGTGACGGGCATGGCGGCGTTCAAGTAGAACCTTTCGAGCGGCAACCTCCGGAAAGGGCGCGAAGGACGCGCCCTTTCCCATTCTCGGCAGGACCGTGGGCGGGGCGTCTGGGAAGCCGACCCGCATCGCTCCCATCAACATCGGCGCATGGAATTCAACCGGACAGGGGACCTTCTCCGACCTACCCCGGCCGGTAGCTTTGGGCCGTTCCCATTCTTGAGCACGGTCGGTGGAACCATCCGCCTTCGGCAGCGTACAAGGCCCTTCGCCACAGCACAGCGATGCTTTTCAACTCGATCGACTTCGCGGTCTTCCTCCCGATCGTCTTCGTGATCTATTGGGCCCTCGGGAAGCGGCTCATGTGGCAGAACGCCTTCCTGATCCTCTCTGGTTCGGTGTTCTACGGCTGGTGGGACTGGCGCTACCTGGGCCTGCTCTACTTCACGGCGGGCACGGACTACTTGGTGGCCCTCGGCCTGCGCAACACCACTGATGTACGGCGTCGCAAGGCACTGCTGGCCATCAGCCTCATCGCCAATCTCGGACTCCTGGGGTTCTTCAAGTACTACGACTTCTTCATCACCAGCTTCCACGCGGCCTTCACGGTGATGGGACTACCCTTCAACCTGAGCACGCTGAACCTGGTGTTGCCCGTGGGCATCAGCTTCTACACCTTCCAGAGCCTGAGCTACACCATCGATGTGTACCGCAAGCAGCTGGAGGCCACGCGCCATCCCATCACCTTCTTCGCCTTCGTCAGCTTCTTCCCCCAGATGCTCGCAGGCCCCATTGAACGCGCGCGGCACATGATACCGCAGTTCGAGGCTCAACGCACCTTCGATATCGCCATGGCGCGCGATGGCCTTCGCCAAATGCTCTGGGGCCTGTTCAAGAAGATCGTGGTGGCCGATAACTGTGCACAACTCGTCAACCACATCTACGCCTCGCCTGAACAACACAATGGGGCCTCGCTCCTGCTGGCCACCGTGCTGTTCGCCTTCCAGATCTACGGCGATTTCAGCGGGTACAGCGATATCGCCATCGGTTGTGCACGACTCTTCGGCCTGGAGTTGATGCGGAACTTCGCCTTCCCCTATTTCTCCCGCGATATCGCCGAGTTCTGGCGGCGGTGGCACATCTCCTTGAACACCTGGTTCCGAGACTACCTGTACATTCCCCTTGGTGGCAGCAAGGGCAGCAAGGCGATGCTCGTGCGCAATACCATGATCATCTTCCTGGTCAGCGGCCTGTGGCATGGCGCCGATTGGACCTTCATTTCCTGGGGCGCGCTGAACGCCGCGTTCTTCCTCCCGCTGGTCTTGAGCGACCGCCACAAGAAAATGAGCGGCACCGTGGCCGAGGGCCGTGCGCTCCCCTCCCTGAAGGAGGTCGTGCAGATGCTCACCACCTTCATGCTCTGCTTGATCGCCTGGGTGTTCTTTCGCGCGCAGAGCATGGACCAGGCCCTTACCGTGTTCAGCGAAGTGTTCTCACCAACACTGTTCGATGCACCTGCCATCTCCAGCACCCTTACCCTCGGCATCGCCCTGTTCAGCATCGCCCTCACCCTGGTGATCGAGTGGATCAGCCGCACCAAGCAGTACGGCCTACAGCTCGATGGACGTGCCACCAAGCCCGTGCGTTACGCCTTGTACTACACCATCATCGCCATCATCATCGTGTGTGCTCCGCTGGGCGGTGGTGAATTCATCTATTTCCAGTTCTGAGCCATGGTGCGCCGCTTCCTCATCCAGTGCCTGAAGCTCTCGCTGCCCATGCTCGCCCTTTTCGCTTTGGTGGCCTGGGTGGACCCCTACTGCCTCTACCATACCGGTGGGCCCATCGCCCGGGAGCTGAAGGAGAAGAACCTCTACCACAGCGGCCGCACGATGCCCTTCAGCAACATGCTTTGGAAGCTGGTGGACTTCCGGCGCCACCCCGCAAGGAACATCCTGCTGGGCGATAGCCGCCTCTCCTATTTCGACCTGGACAGCCTACGCTCCCTGACCGGTGATACGTATCAGAACCTCGGGGTGCCCGGAGGGAACTATGTGACCATCGATCACACCTTCCGCTATGCCGACAGCTTGGCCAACCTACAGAACGTGGTGGTCCAGGTATCGTTCCGCGGTATGCATGCCGCACAGCACTTCGATATCTACGCCGAACCCGCGGCCATACTTGCCCAACCTTGGTCGTACATGTACAACCGCCGTGTGATCGAAGCGGCCGGGCTGAACATCTACAGCGCCCTTTTCCCCAACAGCTTGCATTACGACGTGCCCGGCGAGGACCAGTGGCGCACCGTGCTGGAGGCCGAACAAGCGGTGGCCGAGAACTGGATCATGGATAGCACGGTGTTCGATAAGCTTCAGCATATCGCCGATCGTTGTGCGGCCGAGGGAGCTCGCCTCCTATTCGTTGAATACCCCACCCACCCCGACCTGCAACGCATCATGCACGATGCCGGCCTGAGCCCCGCACGCGAGGCGTACCTCGCACGGCTCCGCACCATGGCACCGGTACTGGACCTGGACCAGCCCGGGCTCTTCCCCACCGACCGCGCTTTCTGGCGCGATCCCTTGCACCTGAGCATCGACGCCCAACGCGAACTCATCACCTGGATCTGGGGAAGGCCTTAGCGCCCACTTCGGCGACCTGGCTCCGCCCTATTAGCCAGGATCCTGCACTGCGGTTCCTTCGAACCTCAGCCTTGGTACCATTTGGACATCCAATGCCAGGTGAGCCTTGGTCGGTCAAGATGTCTCCAGCCAGAACCTTCGGTGGGCCAATGGCCATCTTCGCCGAAGCACCCATTCCACCCCGTCGATCAATATTGACAGTTCGTCGAGTTCGTCGTTCTATCCGTAGAATCAACGGATAATCCGACGAAATGGGCCTCCATGGTCTTGGACCGGCATCTACACCGGACCAAGACCCCCTACAGCCCGTTCCAGTGCACCGGAACCGCTGTCCATAAGGCTTTTAGAGCGATCCCGGCGGTGCGGTACTCCCTATTTTTGGCCCATTATGAACAGGGCCTTTTTCACATTCCACGAACACCGCGCGCACCCCACGCACCCACGGACGTGCCCCATGGTGACCTCCACGCCCTGCGCAACTCCTCCTTACTCCCTGAATACAAGCATGCTAAAAGGCTTCATCCGCTCCCTTCGGATCCTCGTGCTCGCGGTCACCGCCTTTTGCGCCACCCTGCTCCAAGCCCAATCCTCATCGGAACGTGCGGCTGTACGGATCACGGCCACGGTACAATCCACCTCCTCCATCACCTTGTCCTGGGCACCGATCGCCAGCACCACCTCCCTGACGATCTATCGGAAGACAAAGACCGCCACGGCATGGGGCACTGCGGTAGCAACTCCCGCCGCTACCGCCACCACGTGGACCGACAACAGCCTGTCCGCCGGTGTGAGCTACGAGTACAAGATCGTGCGGATCTCGGCGGGCGTCACAGGCACCGGATACATCCATGCCGGTATTCAGGTGCCGGTAGTGGAGTACCGCGGCAAGATGATCCTGCTGGTGGACAACACCCTGTCCGCCTCGCTCAGCACCGAGATCACCCAACTGATCAGCGACTTGCGTGCCGATGGATGGGGCGTGCTCCGCAGCGATGTGTCCAGGACCGCATCGGTCACCAGCGTGAAGAGCATCATCCAAGGTCATTACAACGCGGACCCCACCAACGTGAAAGCGTTGTACATCCTGGGGCACGTGCCGGTCCCCTATTCGGGTAACATCACGCCGGATGGCCATGAGGACACCCGCGGTGCGCGGCCTACCGATGCGTACTACGCCGACATGAATGGCACCTGGACGGACAACTCGGTGAACAACACCATGACCACTCAACAGCGGACATGGAACATCCCGGGTGATGGCAAGTTCGACCAAAGCGATCTGCCCTCCAATGTGGAACTGCAAGTGGGCCGTGTGGACATGTACGACATGCCGGCGTTCGGATCCACGGAGGTACAGTTGATGCGCAACTACCTCAACAAGGCGCACAACTACAAGGTGAAAGGGTGGGTGCCCGAACAACGTGCCGTGCTGGTGGACAACCTGCAATGGGTGGGCAACCCGATAGCGGCCAGTGGATGGCGCGCTTCAGCGTTGGTGGGCCAGATCAGCCCCGAACCTGCGGCACCAGTATTGAGCTTCAACAACTACATCAACGGTCAGAGCTACCTATGGTCTGCGCACTATGGCGGTGGCTTGATCGCCCAGGAAAACGGCGTTACCACGTACAACGGCACCAGCGGTGGCACCACCACCCAGGAGCTTGCCAACAGCGTGACCATGGGCGGCGTGTTCAACATGTCGCTCGGGAGCTTCTACTACGACTGGGATAGCCGCAACAACTTCTTGCGGGCCGTGATCGCACGGGGCGATGGCTTGACCCACTGCTGGGCAGGGATCCCCGCTTGGTACTTCCACCACATGGGTCTGGGAGATAACATCGGTTATTGCGTGGCCGCCAGCATGAACAACACCGGCCTCTATGCACCCACTACAGAAGGCTGGCAATCCACCATCGGGCGCACACATATGAACCTGATGGGCGACCCCAGCCTGCGCATGAAGATGGTCGCTCCACCGACCAACTTGGTGGTGAGCAACTCGGGCGGCTCTGCGGCCTTCTCCTGGACGGCCAGCCCTGACGGGGCCATGGGCTACCATGTGTACCATGTGGACCTGACGAGCAATGTCACCTCCCGGCTCACCACCACCCCGGTGACCGGTACCACCTGGAACAATGGATCGGTGCCCTTCGTGGCGGGCAAACAATACATGGTACGCGCCGTGAAGCTGGAGGTGAGCGCCTGTGGCAACTACTACAACCAGTCGCTCGGCGCCATGGCCACCACCACGGGAACCAGTGCATCGGATTGCCTCGGTGTTCCCGGAGGCTCGGCCACGGTAGGCAGCTCGTGCAATGACAACAACGCCTGCACCATCAACGATGTGTACAACGCGAACTGCCAATGCGTGGGTACGAGCATCACCCCATCGGCCACGATCGCCGCAGCCGGTGCCACCACCTTCTGTACCGGTGGCAGCGTGGTGCTGAACGCCAACACCGGTGCGGGTTACAGCTATGCCTGGCGCAGGAACAACACCGCGATCAGCGGTGCTACCTCGAGCGCGTACACGGCCACGCAGGCGGGCACCTACACCGTCACGGTCACCTACAACGGATGTTCGGCGAGCTCCGCGAGCATCATCGTTAGCGTGACCAACGCACCCACGGCGAGCATAACCGCCGTCGGTGCCACCACCTTCTGCACGGGTGGTAGTGTGGTCCTGAACGCGAACACCGGAACCGGATACACCTACGTGTGGAAAAGGAACGGGACCACCCTGTCCGGCGCCACGAGCAGCACGTACACCGCTACCGAAGCCGGAAGCTACACCGTGGTGGTGAGCATCGGATCCTGCTCCACCACCTCGGCTGCCACCTCGGTAACGGTGGCTGGAGGTGTTACACCAACGATCACCGCACAAGGCTCCACCAGCTTCTGTTCGGGGGGAAGCGTGGTGCTTACCAGTACCACGGCCTCGGGCAACACGTATCAATGGCGCAATGGCGGTTCTGCGATCAGTGGCGCCACCAGCAGTACATACACCGCCACGCAGACAGGGACCTACACCGTGACCGTCACCAACGGAACGTGTGTGGCCACCTCCAACGCGATCAGTGTCAGCGCCACGGGCAATGGCCCCACACCGGTGATCACCACCCATGGTGCCGCCAGCTTCTGCTCCGGAGGCAACGTGATCCTCACCACCCAACAGGCCAGCGGCAATACCTATCAGTGGCGGCTCAATGGCACCGCCCTTTCCGGTGCCACCAGCTATGCCTATACCGCGTACATGAACGGAGCCATGACGGTGACGGTGACCAACGGAGGCTGTTCAACCACCTCAGCTCCGGTCAACATCAGCGTGGGCTCGGCCCCGACCGCTACGATCACCGCCGGTGGTTCCACCACGGTGTGCTCCGGTGGCAGTGTGCTACTGAGCGGGAGTTCCACCACGGGCCACACCTACACCTGGGCACGGAACGGCGTGGTGATCAGCGGCGCCACCTCCAGCTCCTATACCGCTACGACCGCTGGAAGCTACACCCGCACGGTGACGAACAACGGATGCTCGGCCACCTCCAACGCGATCACCGTGACGGTGACGGCCGGCTCCACGCCCACGGCCACCGCGCAAGGGGCCACCGCCCTCTGCACGGGTGGCAGCGTGGTGATCAGCACCCCTTCCGTGAGTGGTAGCAGCTACGCCTGGCATAGGAACGGCGCCGTGATCAGCGGAGCGACCAGCAACAGCTACACCGCCACCCTGGCAGGCAATTACACGGTCACGGTCACCAGCGGAACCTGCTCGGGTACCAGCAATGCCATCGGTGTCACGATCTCCGCCCTGACCACCCCCAGCATCACGGCCCAGGGCCCCACCAGTTTCTGCTCGGGTGGCAACGTGGTGCTCTCCACAGCCAGCACGACGGGTTACAGTTACCAATGGCGCAGGGGCGGTACCGCCATCTCCGGTGCCACCAGCGCCACCTATACCGCCACCATCACCGGTACGTATACCGTTACCGTGACCAATGGCGCTTGCACGGCCACCAGCAATGGTGTTAGTGTGAACGCTTCCGGAAGTGGATCCAGCCCGGTGATCACCGCTCAAGGCCCCACCAGCTTCTGCACGGGCGGCAGCGTGGTGCTCACCACCACCAGTGCCACAGGCAATACCTACCAATGGCGCAGGGGCGGCACCGCCATCTCCGGCGCCACCAGCGCCAGCTATACCGCCACCATCACCGGTACCTACACCGTTACCGTGACCAATGGCGCATGCTCGGCCACCAGCAGCGGGGTGAGCGTGAGCGCTTCGGGCAGTGGTCCGAGCCCAGTGATCAGCGCCCAAGGCCCCACCAGCTTCTGCTCGGGTGGCAATGTGATCCTTACCACCCAGCAGGCCAGCGGCAACACCTACCAATGGCGCTACAACGGCGCCGTGATCTCCGGAGCCACCAGCTATGCCTACACCGCCTATCTGAACGGTGCCTTCACCGTTACGGTGACCAATGGCTCCTGCTCCAGCACCTCGGCAGCGATCAACATCGCCGTAGGTTCAGCCCCAAGCGCCACCATCACCGCCGCCTCCTCCACCTCGTTCTGTGCCGGTGGCAGCGTGACCCTGAACGCCAACACGGGCAGCGGGCTTTCATACAGCTGGCACCGGAATGGCACCACCATCGCAGGAGCCACGAACAGTACGTATGTGGCCACCCTTGCCGGTACCTACACCGTGGTGGTGACGAATAACGGTTGCAGCCGCACTTCGGCTGGCACCACGGTACAGGTGTACGGCAGCCCCACGGTGAGCTGCAGTGCCAACCCCAACACCGGCACCATCCAGGCCGTGGCTTCCGGTGGCCTCGCACCCTACAGCTATAGCTGGAACACTTCGCCTTCGAGTTCCTCGGCAAGCACCAACGTTTCCACCTCCGGCACCTATTCGGTGGTGGTGACCGATGCGCGTGGATGCACCGCCACGTGCAGCACCACCATCAACGTAACGGCGAACAACGCTTGCTCCGGCATCCGCACCGAGACCCAGGAAACCTGGGGCGCCCAACCTGCCGGGAACAACATGGCCCTGTACCTGATGTACAACTTCGCATCGGCCTTCACTGCGCCGAACTACCTCACCATTGGTTGCGGTAGCCGCCAAATGCGGATCACCAGTGGCTGGGCCGCGCTCTCCTTCCTCCCTTCCAACGGCACCATCGCCGCGCTACCCTCGGGCACCATGGTGAACCCGACCTCCTACAACAACACTTTCGCAGGGCAGCTGGTCGCCCTAAAACTCAATGTGCGGTTCGATGAGTTCTATACCAACTTCAGCCCAGCGACCACCCTGCTCAAGAACATGGTGATCGCCAACGGCCTGTTCGCCGGGTGGACCGTGGCTGAGTTGATCCAAGTTGCCGATGAGAAGATCGGCAGTTGCGGCAGCAGCTACACCCGCGAAGCGCTGAACGCGGCCATCACCGCGATCAACGAAGGGTATGCTGGCGGTACGATGAGCAGCGGCTACCTGATCTGTCCGAACAGCGGCATGGCTCCCGCATTGGACCATGACATCGCCATGGTCACCTCCAAGTCCCTTGCCCACGACCAGCTCGAGGTGGATGTGTACCCGAACCCCACCACCGGCCCCACGGCATTCCTCTTCACCACCGACACCGAGGAGGAGACCACCTTCGAGATCTGGAACATGAGCGGCGCCATGGTCACATCGCGCCAGCTCGGGACCTTGTCGGCAGGCCGTCAGCGGATCGAATGGGATGCGGCAGGTAACAAGGCAGGCATGTACCTGTACCGCATCATCTCCGGCAGCGCGGTGGTGACCGGCAAGGTGATGGTGGAGTGATCCCGATCCATACGACCACGCATCCGAAGGGGCGGCCGATGATCGGTCGCCCCTTCCTGTTCACACCGCGACCCCCGCGGCACCTCCGCCCCAGGCACTTCGTCCGCCCGTCCGCATCGATGCGCCAGCCTCGATACTCCGTGCGGCCATGCGCATCCACATACGATCCAGGAACACCGCTTTCCGGTACATCACACCAGCACACCCAGGGGTGGGGTCCATTCGGCCCCGTCTTCGCGAACGGATCTTCGTGGTCGATCCATCATGCCGCCACTGCCCGATGCACCACAGCGGAACGACTTCAGAAACGGATGCCGAAGCGGTTGTTCCAACCGTAGGTGAACCCCGGCACATCCGTGGGTTGTGCCGTATCGCGCAACAGGTTCAAACGGCTTTCCACCGTATATCGCGAGGTGAGGGATAACAGCAACCCGGCTTCCATAGCGATCCGATGATCCCAAGCCGCGAACAGCTTGGGTTGATAGTATACCACCGTGGTGAAGCTGGTGATGTGACTGAACCGCAGCGTAACGGCCAGATAGCTGCTGTTGCGACCGTGAACGAACGATTCCCCATCGGTGGTGCGCTCATGCTCCAACATCAACGAGGTGCCCACATGCATGCGCAGGTCCTCTTCGTTCACCACACGCAGCCGCGGCCCGGCTCCCAACGTGGCCCGCAGATCCAGGTGTAGCGGTTTGTTGTACTGTGCCTGGGCGAACGCCTCGCCCGTCCACCGCTTCAACCAAGCATAGTTGTACCGCAAGTGCTGGAAGCCCGTGTTGAGGAAAGAGTTGCTTTCCACCCTGCTCGCCGCAAGGTCGGTGATCACCAAATAGCGATGCTTGCCCCGCACATGCTGCACCGCGCCGGCCAGGCCGAACATGTAACTGCGCTGTGTGTTCTCCGTGAGGTGATACCGGAAGTCGACCACACCGGCCCAGGGCACCGTGTCGTTCACGAAACGACGCCCTTCGATGTTCACCACTTGCGCGGCCAACGATGCGGCCATAGCCATGGCGAACAACAGGGTGGCGGTGCGGCACTGACCGGTCATCGGGACGCGAAGTTCGCCAAGGAACAGGTAGCGATCCACCTTTCCGAAGAACGGCCACATCCATGGTCCATTCGTGGCACAACTGCACGGGCAACGTCCAGCTCCCTATTTTCACATCCATGGACGTACCTGGTTTCAGACCTCGATTCCGTTTCGAATCGGACATGGATGCCGCGATGATCACCGACCGTATCGGCCAGCGCTTGCAAGCGGAGAATCCGCGTAAGATCTGGGCCAAGAACACCCGCGACCATGTAACACTGGCCTTTCAACCGAACGGCGCAGAAGCATGGACCCCTGAGATGGATCTCTCCTTCGAAGCCCTGGAGAACGGGAACACCATGGTGCGATGCCTCATCGGCCCCTCGCCGGGCATCTGGATGCTCTTCGCCGGAGGCTACCTCGCCCTGATCCTACTGGGCCTTACCGCCATCACCCTCGGCGTTGCACAGCTGATGCTCAAGCACGCGGCATGGGGGTTCTATCTGGTGCCCGTTGTGGTGTTCGGCATCGGTGTGTTGTTCTATCTGGAACGCACAGGCCGCAGACGCGCCCGCAGCGACATGCACTTCCTCAAAGACTTCGTGGACAAGGCCTTGGGATGCGACTGTCTCAAACTGGCCGAGGAACAGGCACACTGAGCCACTCTGCTCCAGAGCCCATGTAGCTCCGGCCATTGCGATGGGCGACGGTTGATGCACCTATCGCCAGTAACCGTTGGCCGCTGCCACTGTCTGGAAGTTGACCGCCACCACGTGTGAGGCCATGGTGAGGCTGTCCGCGTTCTCCGCATAGGCGGGGCGCAGCTTATCGCGCACCTCGGCCGAAGGCTGTGTGTACTTCACACCCATGCGCGACAACTTGATGGCCAACTCGAAACCTTCTTGCGGGGTCTTCGTGATCAGGGAGGTGAGCCAGGTTTCCATGGAGGAAGATGTTTTGTCGCCAAGGTACGTAAGTCGGATATGGATGTCCTTGATCTTCAGACACACCGAGAAGGACGCAGGAACATCCTGGCCAACGGTGGTGCGCCAGGTGAAGGGTCGCATCGATCGAACCATGGCCCCGTTCCGTTGTCGAACCGATCATGAAGCCCCTGCTGTTCCTCCTCGTCGTCAGCTCAGCCATGTTGTCCATGGACCAGGCCCCCACCATCACCAGCTGGATCATCAACCCGGGTGAAGAAACGGGGTACAACGGCATGCTGACGAACGTGCAGCAAGTGGCCTATACGGAGGCTGACGTGTACGTGCGTTGCACCTGTGTGCCGGGATACGACATCGGTCCGTGGGTGGGCAACCCGAACACCCCAACGAACCAGGACTTCTGCTTCCGGATCACGCGCGAGCCCATGGAGAACACCGGCACGTTGGTGAACACGCCGCTCGGCCACATCGGTGTCTGGCGCAACGGGGTGAGCATCTTCAACGCCAAGGATGGCATGAGCTACAACAACCAAGGGATCTGGAACCGGGATGCCTACATCTTCGAGGGACCGAGCTTCGATGCCTGCCTCGGGCACCCGGCGCCGAACGGCGAATACCATCACCATGTCAGCCCGAACTGCCTGTATGCCCATACCGATGACGAACACCACAGCGATCTGATCGGTTTCGCCTTCGATGGCTACCCGGTCTATGGTGCGTTCGCCTACACCAACCCCGATGGAACCGGAGGTCTCAGCCGCATGCGGAGCAGCTATCAACTACGTGGGATCACCGAGCGGACCACGCGACCTGACGGCAGTGCATTGCAGGTGAACCAGTATGGCCCCGCGATCGGTGGGCAATATCCGTTGGGCGCGTTCCTGGAGGACTATGCGTTCGTGTCCGGGTCCGGCGACCTCGACGAGCACAATGGTCGTACCTGTGTTACACCCGAATACCCGGAAGGCACCTACGCCTACTTCGTCACCCTCACCGAGAGTCTGCTGCCCGCCTATCCCTACGTGATCGGCCCCACCTACCGGGGCACCGTGTCGGCGGGCAATACCGGACCGCAGAGCGGGCACTTCACCATCCCGGGGAATGCCACGACCTATCCGAACCATACCGGCGTGGTGGCAGCGGATCCAGCGTTCACGGGAATGAAGGTCTTCCCCATACCCACGGACGGGCCACTGACCATTGCGAACATTCCATCACAGGGTGTCATCTTGGACCTCTTGGATGCCACAGGTCGAACCGTGATGCAACGGTCCTTGACCGGTTCGCAGGTTGAACTCGACCTGCTTCCGCTACCAGCAGGCAGCTACCTGATCCAGATGCGTGGAGTGGATGGACATGTGCTCCAGGCACGGGCGGTGGTGCGTTGAGGTCTTTGCGGTAGGGGTGTGCCACAGACCACCGCGCTCCCGATCCTATCGGGCGGTCCAGCAGGCTTCCCTCAGCGCAGGGTCATGCCATGCACGGTCGGGCGTGATCGTTGAGCCGAGTTGTCGCCATACCCGGATACAGGTGTTGGGACCGGACAAGTCGTCCTCTATACGCGCCGGTCGGGTGAACAACCACACGACTATTGCTACAGCTCGGAGCGGGACTATCAGGACGAGCCGGGGTTGTCGAAGATCGACCGGTCGTAGTGATCCGTTGATCCGCGCGTAGCCTGCGGCTGCTCAGCATGCCAGCGAACACAAGGGTTGCCATATGCTACCGTGCTCCTGTTCTCGGCGAGCTCAGCCGCAGGCTACGCTCAGAAACGCGGCCACGCTACGTGCAGTTGGATCACTCCTTCTGCAACGTGAGCATCGTGGCGTCGTCTCCGGTCACGACCTCCACCTGATAGAGCCCCGCCGCCAGTTCCGAGACATCAATCACAGTGCGCAGGTCCGATGTGCGGAGGCCACCGATCACTGTGCGTCCTTGCAGATCGATCACTCGGACAACGGCTCCTGTTCTTGCCAGTTCCAGTTGTACCGTAGTGGAGCTCGGGTTTGGATAGAGCAGGGCGGTCGTTGAGGCATGGGTGCTCGGAAGGGCTGTCGCCACATTGCCGCCGTTGTCCGTGCTCCATACACAGGTCCAGGCCGGTGCGTAGCCCACGTCGTCGTTCAGGAAATAGATGTTGTTGATGCGCCTGCCGACACCTGTCGATGAGTAATGGTTCAATTGCCATGTGGCTCCCCCATCGATGCTCGAGAGGATGATGGCCCCGCTGTTGTCAGCACGATAACCGCTGGCGTACAATGTCCCGCTCGGCGTGCCGGTCACCGCAGTGAGCAGGAACGGCGGAGCAAGTGCGATCGTTGTCGGTAGCCAGGTCGTACCACCATCCGTTGTGCGCAGGATGGCTCCATCGTTGCGCGTCACACAACCGTTCAGCTGATCGGTGAACCACACACCGCTGAAACCCGTACCGACGGCAGAAAGCACGATCTGCCAGGAAGCACCGCCATCCATGGTGCGGTACACGTTGCCACTATCGGGCAGGTCGATGGTGCCGTTCGCGTTCCAATGTGAACCGTTGCTCACGGCGAAGCCGAGCGAACCGTTCACGAAGCGGATGCGCGAGATCACTTGCCCCGGGAAAGTGTCCGTCTGTACCCACGTCACACCTCCATCAGTGGTGCGATCGATCGATCCATCACCTGCCACGGATGCACCACCACAGAAGCCGTTGTCCACATCCAGCATGTCGATGCAGCGATAGTACCTGTTCGATCCGGTGAACACTTCCGTGAAGGAACTGGGCAGTTGGCCCGGCATGTTCCGGATCACAAGGCTGCGCCTGATCTGGTTGGTCATTGTGCGTCTGCTGCCGACCACCCAGTAGTAGCCATCGACATAAGCTGGTGTGCTTCCGGCCCATCCATCCACATCCTCCAGTACGGTGCCTGCCGGATAATAGAACACCGTACCCTGACCTGCATTGCCACCGGTAGTGGCCACGATCTGGCCCTCGTAGTTCAGGTTCCACGGATCGGTTGAGCCGTTCACGAAGATCGCGTTGTCCTCATCGAAAGCCAGCGCCCCGCTGAACTGCTGAGAGGAGGCGAACACACCACCAGTGGTCCACTGGCCTTGCGCCATGGCCAAGATGCCGTAGCAAAGGGCGAGCGCGAAATTCCGACCGGATATGCACATGGTGTTTGGTGGGGATCTGATGGTCCGGTCGACCGAATGGTTCCCATGCCGCCGCCGGGTGTAGGACGAAGGAACGAATTCCTCCACACCATCCATGGTGCGGGACGTCAAATTCCATAAACAAGTCGCAGGGCCCACTTCCGTGAGCCCTGCGACTTGTTTCATTCGTTCGGTCTATACTCCTACCCCGAACACATCTCACATCCCTCCGGATCATCCAGCGAACAGGCGATCTGCGCCTGGGCCACATCCTCGTTGGCAACAACCACCTCCGGGGCCTTCACCACGTTCGGCTCACTCAGCTTGGCCTTATCCACCGTGAACTTGATGGCGTCCGTGGCGGCCTTGGTACGCAGGTAGTACATACCCGTCTTCAAGCCCGCCTTCCACGCATAGAAGTGCATGCTGGTAAGCTTGCCGAAGTTGGCGTTCTCCATGAAGATGTTGAGGCTCTGGCTCTGGCAGATGTACGCCCCACGATCCGCGCTCATGTCGATGATCGTCCGCTGGCTGATCTCCCAGGCTGTCTTGTACAGGTCCTTGAGGTTCTGCGGGATCTCCGGGATGTGCTGGATGCTGCCGTTGGCGGCCACGATCTTGTTCTTCAACTCCTCACCCCACAGGCCCAGCTTCACCAGATCGCGCAGCAGGTATTTGTTCACCACCACGAATTCGCCGCTGAGCACACGGCGGGTGTAGATGTTGCTGGTGTACGGTTCGAAGCACTCGTTGTTCCCGAGGATCTGTGCGGTGCTGGCGGTGGGCATCGGCGCCAGCAACAAGCTGTTGCGCACCCCGTGCTGTTCGATCTCACTACGCAGTACGTCCCATTCCCAACGATCGCTCGGTTTCACCCCCCACATGTCGAACTGGAGCACGCCTTGGCTCATGGGGCTGCCTTCGTAGGTCTCGTACGGGCCCTCCTCCTTCGCGAGGTCCTTGCTGGCGGTGAGGGCCGCGTAGTAGACGGTCTCGAAGATCTCGCGGTTCAGCACCTTGGCCTCCACGCTATCGAAGGGGTGGCGCATGAGGATGAACGCATCAGCCAAGCCCTGCACGCCGATGCCGATGGGGCGATGGCGCATGTTGCTGCGACGTGCCTCGGGGATCGGGTAGTAGTTCTGGTCGATGACGCGGTTGAGGTTGCGCGCCAGCTGGTAGGTGACATCGAAGAGCTTGTTGTGATCGAACTTGCCCTTCTCCACGAATTTGGGCAGCGCGATGGAGCCGAGATTGCACACGGCCACCTCGTCGGGGCTGGTGTACTCGATGATCTCCGTGCAGAGGTTGCTGCTCTTGATGGTGCCCAGGTTCTGCTGGTTGCTCTTGCCGTTGGCGGCATCCTTGAAGAGGATGTAGGGCGTACCGGTCTCGATCTGGCTTTCCAGGATCTTGAACCACAGGTCCTGCGCCTTCACCGTCTGGCGGCCTTTGCCTGCGGCCTCGTAGCCTTCATACAGTTCCTCGAACTTGGCACCCCATGTGTCACTGAGGCCGGGGCATTCGTTGGGGCACATCAAGGTCCAGTCGCCGCCCTGCTCCACGCGCTTCATGAACAGGTCCGGGATCCACAATGCGTAGAACAGATCGCGGGCCCGCATCTCCTCCTTGCCATGGTTCTTCTTCAACTCGAGGAAGTCGAACACATCAGCATGCCAGGGCTCCAAGTACATGGCGAAGCTGCCTTTCCGCTTTCCTCCGCCTTGGTCCACATACCGTGCGGTGTCGTTGAACACACGCAGCATGGGCACGATGCCATTGCTGGTGCCGTTGGTGCCCTTGATGTAGCTGCCCTTGGCCCGCAGGTTATGCACGCTGAGGCCGATGCCGCCCGCGCTCTGGCTGATCTGCGCGCACTGCTTCAGGGTGTCGTAGATGCCCGTGATGCTATCCTCCTTCAACTGCAACAGGAAGCAGCTGCTCATCTGCGGCTTCGGCGTGCCTGCGTTGAAGAGCGTGGGCGTGGCATGCGTGTACCAACCTTCGCTGAGGTCGTTGTAGGTGCGGATGGCGCTGTCGATGTCGACTTTATGGATGCCCACCGCCACGCGCATGAGCATGTGCTGCGGACGCTCCACCACCTTGCCATGCAGACGCAGGAGATAGCTCCGCTCCAAGGTCTTGAACCCGAAGTAATCGTAGTTGAAGTCGCGGTCGTAGATGATCGCGCTGTCCAGCACGTCAGCGTTGTCCTGGATGATCTTGTGGACATCATCGGCGAGTAGCGCGGCCCGCTCTCCGGTCTTGGGATCCAGGTACACGTAAAGGTCCTTCATGGTCTCGCTGAAGGACTTCTTGGTGTTCTTGTGCAGGTTGCTCACCGCGATGCGGCTCGCGAGTTGCGCATAATCCGGGTGCTTCACCGTCATGGTGGCGGCCACCTCGGCGGTGAGGTTATCCAGCTCGGTGGTGGTCACCCCATCGAAGATGCCGTCGATCACCTTCATGGTGACCACGGTGGCATCCACCATGGGGTCCAACTCGTAGCACAGCTTCTTCACCCGCGCAGTGATCTTGTCGAATTTCACCGCCTCCCGGCGGCCGTCGCGCTTGATAACGTACATGTTCCTTGTTCCTTGTTTTTACGCACTTCGGGCTCCCGCCTTCCGTGTTGGTTTTCCTGTCACTTTTCCCGACTGTAAGATGGCCCCCTTCCCCCTCCTTCCCGAGACCTCGATCCGGCTCTTCGTGAACCGACCGATGTGAGATCCGGTGAAATGCGTTGCAGCTGACCGTGTTCCGTGTTCTGCTTGTCCACGGGTCCACCGCGCTACACGCAGCCCGCCAACACCCAACCCCGCATCTCAGAAATCAGCATCCAGCGTGAACTTGCTCTGATCCTTGTCCTTGTTCAACACACCGGCCTTCTGATACTCGCCCACGCGCTTCTCAAAGAAGTTGGTCTTGCCCTGTAGCGAGATCATCTCCATGAAATCGAACGGGTTGGTGGCGTTGTAGATCTTCTCGTTGCCCAATTCCAACAACAAGCGATCGGCCACGAACTCGATGTACTGCTGCATGAGCTTCGCATTCATCCCGATCAGGTTCACAGGCAACGCGTCGGTCACGAACTCCTTCTCGATCTCCACCGCATCCCGGATGATGGACTCCACGGTCTTCTTGGGGACCTTGTTCAGCAGGTGCTTGGTATAGAGCAGGCAGGCGAAGTCGCAGTGCAAGCCTTCATCCCGGCTGATGAGCTCGTTACTGAAGGTGAGGCCCGGCATGAGGCCGCGTTTCTTCAGCCAGAAGATGCTGCAGAAGCTGCCGCTGAAGAAGATGCCCTCCACGGCGGCGAAGGCGATGAGGCGTTCGGCGAAGCTGCCCTTGCCGATCCAGCGCAGGGCCCATTCGGCCTTCTTCTTGACGCAGTCCACCGTTTCGATGGCGTGCAGCAGCTTGTCCTTCTCGACCGGGTCCTTGATGTAGGTATCGATCAGCAGGCTGTAGGTTTCGCTGTGGATGTTCTCCATGGCGATCTGGAAGCCGTAGAAGAAGCGGGCCTCGGGGTACTGCACCTCGTGCAGGAAGTTCTCGGCGAGGTTCTCGTTCACGATGCCGTCGCTGGCGGCGAAGAAGGCGAGCACGTGCTTGATGAAGTAGCGCTCGTCGTCGTTGAGCTTGTCGTTCCAATCGGTGAGGTCGGCATGGAGGTCGATCTCCTCGGCGGTCCAGAAGGCGGCTTCGTGCTTCTTGTAGAACTGCCAGATGTCGTTGTGCTGAATGGGGAAGATCACGAACCGGTCCTTGTTCTCCTTCAGGATGGGTTCGTTGGCCGCGGCCGTGTCGGCAAGTGCCGCATCCATGCTCATCTGGGGATCGGTGTTCTTGGTGCTCATGGCATGTTTCGACTTGGGAGAGACGGTGTTCCAGAAGGGGGAAGGCCTCCTTCTTCGTTGACGATGGATACTGTTCGGGTCCCGCCGACGTCGCTCTCGTTCCAAAGGCCGAAAAGGCGGCGTCGTCGGGTTACAAAAGTGGCCCCGGTGGTCAGCATTCGCCGGATGAAGTCTTCCATACTTTTCAACATGCGCCGGATCCCCGCGAAGGGCGTGGGAAGGATCCAGAGTGATCCGTTCCAAGCGTTTTCTTTTCACGATCCATCAACAATCGCTGTAATGCACTGCCGTAGGGCGAACGCTGGGTTCAATACCCCTACGCGCCCCTTGCACCAAGGACTTCAACACACCACATGTCCGCGACACCGTATTCCATTGGGGCATCCGATCCCGCCCGACCCACTTGCTCTTCTTCCTCTCGCCTTCACCGAGAGCCCTGTTCCGTACGCCCGTCCCTCGGTGGCTTCGCTTCTTGTGTTGCACACCTTCGGCCTTGCACCAGGTCTCTCGTACCGGCCTTAGAAGAATAGTCCCGCATCTTCGGCCGCTCCTGAACATCCAAATAGGGCCACCGATCAGAGGGATCGTCTGAGCGATGCTCGTATCGGTCCGCCATCCCATCGACCCGCACCTCGCCAACGTACCGCAGAAGCGTGTCCTGCATGATGAACGCACTGGGGATCACCCCGCTGAACTCGCGTTCACCATCCACGATCGTTGAAAACCTTCAATGTCCAAGGCGGTATCCCAATAGGGAACGCAACTACCTTGTTCTCTCGTTCAACCTTTAATACCCAGAGAACATGGCAGCAGCCGTTGAAGCGTATTGCGTGAAGTGCAAGGCCAAGCGCAACATGAAGGACCCCAAGGAGAACACCATGGCCAACGGCCGCAAGGCGATGAAGGGCACCTGCCCCACGTGCGGCACCGGCATGTTCAAGATCATGGGCAAAGCCTGATCCGCACCTTGGCGCGAAGCCCTGTCCGCCAGAACGGGCAGGGCTTTTCCATGGCCTCTTCGCTCATTCACCAGAGGCCGTGCAAAGACGGGCACGCCCCGGGAACCCGAGCCCGAACACCACGGCTACCTTTACCCGCACAGATGACCGGCCCTTCCCTGGAGCAAATGGTGAACGCCGCCATAGGCGCTGCCTTGGCCGGTGGCCAGGCCATCATGGAGGTCTATGCCGGATCCTTCGCAGTGGAATGGAAGGCCGACCGCTCCCCGCTCACCCAGGCCGATCGCGATTCGCACCACGCCATCGAACAGGCGCTGGCCACCACCGGCCTGCCCATCATGAGCGAGGAAGGCCCCTTCATCCCCATGGCCCAGCGCCAGGCGTGGCCCTACTACTGGCTGGTGGACCCGCTGGACGGCACCAAGGAGTTCGTTGCCCGCAACGACGAATTCGCCGTGTGCATCGCCCTGATGCGGTCCGATACCACCACCAACACTCCCCTGGGCAACGCCTCTCCCCTGGTCGGCGTGATCTACGGCCCCGTGCAAGACCTGCTCTACTTCGCTTGGGAAGGTGGCGGAGCCTGGCGCCAGCAGCACGCAGCAACCCAAGGCCCGGTTCCGGCGTATGAACGGGCCGCCATGAGCCTCCGTTTGCCTCTCGCGCACGAGCCCCGTGCCTATTCCATCCTCGCCAGCCGCTCGCATCGAAGCCCCGAGACCGCGGCATTCATCCAGCGCAAGGAAGAGGAGCATGGTACCGTGACCCTCGCCTTCATCGGCAGCGCCCTCAAATTCGGGCGCATGGCCGAAGGTGCCGCGGACGCATACCCCCGCTACGCCCCGACCATGGAATGGGACACCGCCGCCGGACAGATCATCTGCACCGAGGCCGGCCGTCAACTCCTTGATGTGACCACCAACGCACCCCTGCGTTATAACAAGCAAGAACCGGTGAACGACTGGTTCACCGTACAATGACCAAGATGACGAAGAAGAACACGCGTGCCGCTGGCACCAACGCCCAGAAAGGCCATTCCGCCCAGGCCAAGAAGCCCAAGGCCAGCAAGGTCCGGACCGACCGCAGCACCGCCACCAAGGGCAAGCGCAAGGTCGCCCTCATCACCGGTGTCACCGGACAGGATGGTGCCTACCTGAGCGAGCTGCTGTTGAACAAGGGATACGAGGTGCATGGCGTCAAACGCCGCAGCTCGCTGTTCAACACCGACCGTATCGACCACCTGTACCACGATATGCACGAGAAGGGCCATGCCTTTCACTTGCATTACGGTGACCTCACCGACAGCGTGAACTGCCTGCGCCTGGTGCAGCAGATCCAGCCGGACGAGATCTACAACCTGGCCGCCATGAGCCATGTGCACGTGAGCTTCGAGATGCCCGAGTACACGGCCAACGCCGATGGTATCGGCACGCTGCGCTTCCTGGAGGCCATCCGCATCCTCGGCCTGGAGAAGAAGACCAAATTCTACCAAGCCTCCACTTCGGAGCTGTACGGCGGTGTGCGCCCACACGCGCAGAACGAGGAGACGCCCTTCCACCCGCGCAGCCCTTACGGCGTGGCCAAGCTCTACGGCTTCTGGATCACCAAGAACTACCGCGAGAGCTACGGCATCTTCGCCTGCAACGGCATACTCTTCAACCACGAAAGTCCCCTGCGCGGCGAGACCTTCGTGACCCGCAAGATCACCCGCGCCGCCGCCAAGATCAAACTGGGCCTGCAGGATACCCTGTACCTGGGTAACCTCGACGCCAAGCGCGACTGGGGCCATGCCAAGGATTACGTGGAGGGCATGTGGCTGATGCTGCAAGCCAAGAAACCCGATGACTACGTGCTCGCCACCGGAAAGACCTACACCGTGCGCCACTTCGTGGACCTGGCCTTCGGCGAAGTGGGCATCAAGCTCGAGTGGAAGGGCAAGGCCGAGAAGGAGAAGGGCTACGACAAGAAGACCGGCAAGGTGCTCGTGGCCATCGACAAGCGCTACTACCGCCCAGCCGAGGTGGACCACCTGGAGGGCGACCCCCGCAAGGCCATGCGCGAGCTCGGCTGGAAGCACAAGTACGACCTCAAGGCCCTGGTGAAGGAAATGATGGCCAGCGACCTGGAGCTCTTCAAACGCGATGTGTACCTGAAGAAGGGCGGCCACAAGATCCTGCACGAACAGGAATGATCTGTGATCATTCCTGCCGTACGGGCGGATCATGATCCGCCCCAACAATGCATCCAATGAACAAGACCGACAAGATCTACATCGCAGGCCATCGCGGCATGGTGGGAAGTGCCATCGTGCGCCGCCTGCAGAAGGATGGATACACCAACATCATCACCCGCACCAGCAAGGAGCTCGACCTGAAGGACCAGGCCGCTGTGAACGCCTTCTTCGCGCAGGAGAAGCCCGATGTGGTGGTGCTCGCGGCCGCCAAGGTGGGCGGCATCCACGCCAACAACGTGTACCGCGCCCAGTTCCTCTACGAGAACCTGATGATCGAGTGCAACGTGATCCATGCCAGCCACGTGCATGATGTGCGGAAACTCCTCTTCCTGGGCTCCAGCTGCATCTACCCCAAGATGGCACCGCAGCCACTGAAGGAGGAGAGCCTGCTCACCGGCCTGCTGGAGCAGACCAACGAACCCTACGCCATCGCCAAGATCGCCGGGATCAAACTGGCCGAGAGCTACCGACGGCAATACGGGCGCAACTACATCAGCGCCATGCCCACCAACCTCTACGGCCCCAACGACAACTACGACCTCAACAACAGCCACGTGCTGCCCGCGCTGATCCGCAAGTTCCACACGGCGAAGGTCACCAACGCGCCCAGTGTGGAGGTGTGGGGTACCGGATCGCCCATGCGCGAATTCCTGCACGTGGACGACCTGGCCGATGCCTGCTACTTCCTCCTCCAACACTACGACGAGGAGATGTTCGTGAACATCGGTACCGGCGAGGATCTCACCATCAAGGCGCTCGCCGAGATGATCAAGGATATCGTAGGCTACACCGGTGAACTGAAATGGAACACCGAGAAGCCCGACGGCACACCCCGCAAACTGATGGACGTGAGCCGCCTCCACAACATGGGATGGAAGCACCGCATCGGCCTGCGCGAGGGCATCACCGCCGTGTATGCCGATTTCGCCAAGAGCGAACTGGCGAAGAGCTGAAGCCACGGACGTCTTCCAACGGACCGATAGGGCAGGCCCGACCCCGCACGGGGTCGGGCCTGCCGCATTCATGTCCAGCCCAACCATCCGCCCACCTCAACGATCGCCGATTCACATCGCTACGGCATCCGCGCCTACGGCACGTGCGTCGGACTGAAGTACCTTGCGGGCCGCAATTCATCATCCGATGGCCATCCGCAGACCGTTCAACGTGAAACAATGGATCGCCGACAACCGCGACCTGCTGAAGCCCCCCGTGGGCAACAAGAACCTCTACGCCGATGCCGGTGACTACATCGTGATGGTGGTGGGTGGCCCAAACGCCCGCAAGGACTATCACTGGAACGAGACCGAAGAGCTGTTCTACCAGCTCGAAGGCGATATCGAGGTCGGTATCCAGGAAGATGGCAAGGCCGTGACCATCCCGATCCGTGAAGGCGAGATGTTCCTGTTGCCGGCCCGTGTGCCGCACCAACCGCGCCGGGGCGCCAACACCGTGGGATTGGTGATCGAGGTGAAACGCGACGACCGCGAGCTGCTGGATGGCCTGCAGTGGTACTGCGAACAGTGCAACAACCTGCTGCACGAATACCGCTTCGTGCTCCACAACATCGAGAAGGACTTCATCCCCCGCTTCCGGGAGTTCTACGGCGACGAAGCCAAGCGCACCTGCTCCGCCTGCGGCCACGTGATGGCCGTTGACCCACGATTCGTCTGAGGTTCCGCATGGCCACCCCGCTCACGATAGACATCCATACCCACATCCTGCCGGAGCAGATACCCGACTTCGGGCGACGTTACGGCTACCGCGGATTCATCCACCTGGACCATCACAGGCCCGGCTGTGCCCGCATGATGATGGACGACAAGTTCTTCCGCGAGGTGCAGGCCAACTGCTGGGACCCGAGCGTTCGGATCGCCGAATGCGACCGATCCCATGTCCATGTCCAGGTGCTTAGCACCGTGCCGGTGATGTTCAGCTATTGGGCCAAACCGCACGACACGCTGGACCTGTCCATGTTCCTGAACGACCATATCGCAGGCATCGTACAGCAATGGCCCACGCGCTTCGTGGGGCTGGGTACATTGCCCATGCAGGAGCCCGAGCTGGCCATTCAGGAACTGGAACGTTGCAAGCGCATCGGCCTCGCCGGGGTGCAGATCGGCACCCACATCAACGGCACCAACCTGGGCGAGCCCCGCCTATTCGCCATCTTCCAGGCCTGCGAGGAACTGGACATGGCCGTATTCGTTCATCCCTGGGACATGATGGGGAGCGACCGGTTCGACAAGTACTGGATGCCTTGGCTGGTGGGCATGCCCGTGGAAACGGCCACCGCCATCACCTCCATGATCTTCAGCGGCCTCATGGAACGCCTTCCGCGGTTACGCGTGGCCTTCGCGCACGGCGGCGGCTCCTTCCCGGCCACCATCGGCCGCATCGAGCACGGCTTCATCATGCGCCCCGACCTGTGCGCCGTGGACAATACCGTGAACCCACGCGACTACCTGGGACGCTTCTGGATCGATGCGCTCGTGCACGATCCGGCCATGTTGCGGGTGGTGGTGGATCAGATGGGCGCCAACCGGGTGGCCATGGGCACCGATTATCCCTTCCCCTTGGGCGAACTCATCCCCGGCGAGCTGATCAACAGCATGCCTTACGATACCGCCACCAAAGAACTCCTGCTCGGCGGTGCCGCGTTGGAGTGGTTGGCCATGAAGAGGGAGAGCTTCCTCAAGGGCTGAACCCCCGGGTCGCTCCATTCGTTGCGCGACGGTGGATGCCAAGGACGGGCCCAACCCATGAACGCGATCGCCGGGCCAACGTGTTGGTCGATGGGTGTCCACACTGGCGGCGTTGGCCGAGGTCAGGTTGAGCGTCGCTACGCTTCAGAACTGCTTCACCAGGTCTACGTACTCCACCATCGACATGTACGGGAAGTACGGCAGCGTTCCGATCAGCTCCCTCGTACGGGCTTCATCCACGCCGGCGAACACCAGGATGGCGCCGGTCCTATCGGTAGAGATGTAGAAGCTCTCCAACAGGCCCTCTTCCTTCCAGCGGTCCACATAGTCCTTTTCCGCTTTTTGCAGTTCCGGTGTGGCACGGATATGAGCCATGCCTTCGGGGGAGAGTTTGATGGAGACGTGGATGCGTTGCATGATGGGTTGTTCGTGGTGGGACGAAGTTATCGGATGCAGTGGGCTGAGATCGCTGGGCTTGGCGGCCCAGACGAACAAGGTATATCGGGGCCACTGCACCCTCGCACCCGGTCACCCCTCTAACTTCGCACCTCCAGCTTCCAGCACATGCGTTACCAACCCCTCAGCGCCGCCACCTACCGCGAACACCGCCTGCAACTTCGGCAGGCCATGGAGAAAGGCGGCCTGGCCGTGTTCCACAGCAACGACATCATGCCCACCAGCGCCGATGGCACGATGCCCTTCAAGCAGGCCAGCGACATCTTCCACCTCAGCGGCATCGACCAGGAGGAGACGATCCTGCTGCTCTTCCCCGACGCGGTGGACCCGAAGGACCGCGAGATCCTCTTCGTGCGCGAGACCAGCGAACTGATCGCGATCTGGGAAGGCGCCAAATTCTCGCAGAAGGAAGCGAGCGAGCTGAGCGGCATTGCCACCGTGCTGTGGACCACGAGCTACGAGGCCACGATCAAGCGGTTGGTGCCGCAGTGCGAGCACCTGTACCTGAACAGCAACGAGCACCTGCGCCAGAGCAACGAGGTGGAAACACGCGAGGAGCGCAAGAACAAGGAGCTGCGTGCGCAGTATCCATTGCACAGCGTGAAACGCAGCGCACCCATCATGCACCGCATCCGCAGTCGCAAGACCAAGGAGGAGGTGGCGCAGATCCAGCGTGCGATCGCGATCACGGGAAAGGCGTTCGAGCGGGTGTGCGGCTTCGTGAAACCCGGCGTGAAGGAATACGAGATCGAGGCGGAGATCACGCATGAGTTCGTGCGCAACGGCTCGCGCGGGCATGCCTACACGCCCATCATCGCCAGCGGGTACAACGCCTGCGTGCTGCACTACATCACCAACGACCAGGTGTGCAACGACGGCGATGTGATCCTGATGGACTTCGGCTGCGAGTACGGTGGCTACGCGAGCGACCTCACGCGCAGCATTCCCGTGAACGGCCGTTTCACCAAGCGGCAGAAGGACGTGTACAACGCCGTACTCCGCGTGCAGAAGGAGGCCACCCAATTGCTGCGGCCCGGCACCCTGCTCGCCGACTACCACAAGCAGGTGGGCAGGATCATGGAGAGCGAACTGATCGGCCTGGGGCTGCTGGATAAGAACGACGTGGCCAAACAGGATCCCGAGAAGCCGCTCTACAAGAAGTACTTCATGCATGGCACCAGCCACTTCCTGGGACTGGACGTGCACGACGTGGGCCTGTGGAACGAGATGATCCAGCCGAACATGGTGTTCACCGTGGAGCCGGGCATCTACATCCGCGAGGAGAAGCTGGGGATCCGCCTGGAGAACAACATCCTGGTGACCCGCGACAACCCGATCGACCTGTTCAAGGACATTCCCGTGGAGGCCGATGCCGTGGAGGAGCTGATGCAGCGTACGAAAGCGACCGTGGGGTAGCGGCCCGGCGGTTGGACCAGGCGGGCCAAGAAAGTCCTTTCACCTCGTTGAGAAGGGCCTCCATGCGTTATGCGCGGTCGGTGCGCACTCCTCGTGTGGCCCGCCCGCTACCTCGTCGCCATTGACCTCGCCCACCGTGCCGTGAAGAACCTGAAGGGTCATTCCTTCACGATACGTGCCGTTCGGCCATCGACCCGGAGCAAGTACACTCCCTTGGGCAACGTGCTCACGTCCAACACCCCCATGTCCGACCCGATCGGGAAGATGGGGACCTTGGCGCCACATGCGTCGAACAATTCCAATGGAGACCCAACCTCCGTGGGCATCCCGACGATCCTTACCAGACCGTGTGCAGGGTTCGGAAACACGTTCAGTCGATCATCGGACCCAAGGGTCACGGCGACCACGTTGGAATAGGTGATGGCGCCATTGACATCCACCTGCTTCAACCGGTAATAGCCCACTCCAAGGATCGGTGCCGGATCCCGCAGGCCATAATCCTCGCGCACCATGGAACCACCATTCCCCTGCACCCGTCCGATGTCCTGGAAGTCCATACCATCCTGACTGCGTTCCACCACGAAGTGGTCGTTACCCATCTCGCTGGCCGTGGCCCACTCCAGGTCTACGGAACCACGGCCATAGGGTCGTGCGTTGAAGAACAGAAGCTCCACCGGCAAAGGCGTTGCGGCGAAGTCCGATGTGGCCAGGGTGAAATAGGGCCGGGCAGCGCTCAGGGACACCCCCGCGAACTCGATCCGGGTCCCATCCACCACGGCACCGGACACCACGGTGGCATTGGACCAATTGGTTCCGTCATTATCCACCAACAACCGGAGGTTGGCGATAGGAGCATAACCGACCAAGGCCGAGGCCTCGAAGCCGATGGTGACCGTCTGGCTGAAATTCGTCACCTGCACCTTCCACGTCCGCTGCACCTTGGCTTGCACCCCAACGGGCATGTTGGCGAAACACGCCGGGTCGGAGAATACGGTGTTCTGTGCTCCTCCGTTGTTCCCCCACATGACAAAGGAATTGTTGGCGGAGAAGGTGTTGCTGTTGGCGGCATTGCTCGCATCGATGCTCACCAAGCCGATGGACACGGATTCGGCGTTGTTCACGCTGATGGATTGCTTCTGGACGAGCGCACTGCCATCATCGCGCCCGATACCCGCGATGTCGTTGTTGAAACCGCTGTTCGTGGTCTTGTCCCAGATCACCGTGCCACCGGAGTTCACGTAGTTGTATGTGGAACTCGTGCCCGTGTTTCCGCCACGGGTGATCCCGTACTTGATGGCCAAATAGGATTCCACCCGTTGGATCTGCGCCACAGTGAGCGCGGCACTATAGATGACGATCTCGCCCATATCGCAATCCACGTACTCGGAGCCCCCGCCGTTACGTCCCACGTGCAATCCAGTGGTGATGACCGGGTTGTAAACCCCGCTCCCACAATTGGTGCATGGATAGGGCGTCGAATTCAACCGGTGCGTGGCCGAAGAGCCAAGGCCGGTCACGGAGAGGATCGAGGCCGAACGGTTGGAATACTCCGTGGGCGCGGAATGGTCGCCGGTGTACCCCAAGGAACCGGTCGAGGTCTGGATGCGGAAGGATGGCTTGATCTGGATCCGCTGTGTGGACAGACCGGAGGAGTAGGTGAGGCCCGTGCCATTCCCACCACTGGGGTCCTGGTCGGTGACCATGAAGACACTGCCCCCAGTGCCATAGAGGTTCGGCGATGTGGAGGTGTTCTGCAAGCGCTTGCTCGAGGCTACGGCGAAGTCGATACGCTTGTTGTAATTGTATCGCTTGTAATCGACGTTCCCTTGGATCACCCCAGGGCGGTACGCCGAGGTGGACTGGGTGAGGTGGTAGGTCGATGCGCTGCCGCCACTCGTATTCCACGCACTCACCGGGTTGCCCACCACATTCTGGTCGGCCTTATACCATACGGCAAGGCCGGAGGACACTCCACCCGGCGCTTGCCCCTGGCTCACGCTCACCGCCACGCCGACCACCACGCAGGTCATGAAAGCGCGCCCCATGGAGGGCGCGTTCCGTCGTTCAGAAGTATCGCTCATTGCGCAGCTTGTAACGCTCCACTGCACATTGGGGTTACAGGACATGTCGAACCCCATCGAAGTTGAATGGTCCGGCCCTCTTCCACGGCGTGCTGGAACATGGACCACTGGCCTGCCGTAGGGACATGCCTTCGATACGGCCATGAATGGGCCAGGGGCCTTCCAAGCACCTGCAACGCTGCACCTCGCCGTACAAACCCCATGGATCGAGGTCGGGCCACACCCGTGGAGCACCACGGAAAAAAGAATGGAACGACCGGCCGTGCGGGGCTATGCCACCTTGCGAAGTTGGAACGACTTCACCGTGCTCAATTCACCATCAAGCACCATCAGGTAGTACTCTTCGCCTTCCAGGTCGGTGACACGCACCTGGGTCACAGGGCCGCGCACCTCGCCGGTCTTCACCACCTGTCCCGACCGGTCGCAGATATCGAACAGCGCCTCCTCCGACCCAGGTTCATAATCGAACATGAGCAGGCGCTCGATCTGATCGACCCGGACACGGATCTCGTTGGTTGAGGGGTTCATGTGGAGAGCGGATTCACCCGTTGTACGTGGAGACCCTCGACCGGGTTACACCCATCTCCTCCCCACCGGACCTCCCAAGGGGTCCGATCGCCATCATGGTCCTGAACCGGGGCCACCAGGATACCCGCAGCGCTCCGACTGATCCATGGCCGGTGGAAAAGCAGGAGCCCGAACCGCATTTCTGCAATTCGGGCCCCACCACCAAACCAAAAACACACCAGACCGAACGGACCAGGGAGTGGACGATCCACCCAGCGCCATGCGTTGCACGCCACCCCCAATGCAGGTCCGCTCCGAAGGCCAAGCTACATCCCGATCACAGCGACACGGAGTGCCGAACGAGCAACGGATGGTCTCCGGCCGTGAACGGCCCTATCCACCAACCGGAACACCGCCCCTGGCCATGTGAACCACCAGCACCGTACCACTGGTCCGCCCACAGGTTCCGTTGTCCGGCTCCTTGTGGCCGTTCTCCGTTCCATTCGCCCCACTTCGCTCACTTCACCTAATTTTCGGCAAACCACCCCGCCATGGCCTTGCGTGTTCTGATCGTGGATGATGAAGCGGATGCACGAGAAAACCTCCGCCTGATGCTGGAGGAGCACTGCCCCGAAGTGCAGGTCCTGGGACAAGCGGGGAGTGCGGCCGAAGCACGGAACAAGATCGCCACGCTTCAGCCCAACGCCCTCTTCCTCGATATCAAGATGCCCGGCGAAGATGGCTTCGCCCTACTGGCCTCCATCGCCGAACTGGACCTTCCGGTCGTGTTCGTGACAGCCTACGATGAATATGCCTTGAAGGCCTTCCAGCAGAACGCCTTGGACTACCTGGAGAAACCCGTGGACATCGACGCCCTGCAACGGGCCGTGAAGAAACTACTGCGGCAGACCGACGAGATCAGCGGCCCTCAACCTTCGGCCATCGCCGCGTTGATGAAGGATCCCGCATCACCGCTCAGCTCCCGCGTGGCCGTTCCTGGTCGCGATGGGTTGGTGTTGCTCAAGCATGAGGACATCCTGTACCTCGAGGCCAACGACAGCTATACCACCATCCACCTGAAGGATGGCAAGCGCAGCGTGAGCAGCAAGCACATCCGCGTGTTCGAGAACAACCTGGACCCGAAGACGTTCTTCCGCGTTCACAAATCCTTCATCATCAACCTGGCCCACCTCCGTGGTTTCAACCGCACCGAAGGCAATATGGCCGTACTGGACAGCGGAGCGCTGATCCCCGTTTCCCGGCGTCGGCTACCCGACTTCCTGGGGCTGATCAACACCTTCTAACGACCTTCGGGGTGGATGCTGCGCTATCTACTCATCGCCCTCTTCCTGTTCTGTTCCACGGCTCCCACCCGGGCCCAGCAGCATAGCTTCAAACAGCTCACCACCAAGGATGGGCTGGCACAAAGCCAGGTACGCGCCATGGCACAAGATGCCGAGGGCTACCTCTGGTTCGGCACCTTGGGCGGGGCCAGCCGGTTCGATGGGTCGGAGTTCACCAACTTCACCCTTGCCGACGGCCTGCCCGACCCACAGATCAGCGCCATGGTACGCGGCGCAGCGGGCGACCTGTTCCTGGGGGCAGGCAACACCCTGGTCCGGTGGGATGGGCGCGGCTTCCACCTCGAACCACTCCCCGCCGAGAGCAAGAACGCACGGATCCTCGCGCTCGCCGCCACCACCGACGGCAGGCTGTACATCGGCACCGATGGCGGCGGGATGCACGTGCGCACGCCCCAAGGGATCGCACCCCTACCCGGCTACCCCTCCGATACGGCGACCAATGTGCGCTCCCTGGCCTTGCTGAAGAACGGAAGCCTGCTGATCGGGTTGCGCGAAGGACTCCTGCGCTGGCACGAGGGCACCACGGAAAGGATCCCCTTGGGCGATCACGAACCGAAGATCATCAGCGCATTGGCCGAAGCACGCGATGGAAGCTGGTGGGTGGGAACGGTGAACGACGGGCTCTTCCACATGGGCACCGACGGCGCCACCCGGGTGTACGACGAGGAGAACGGCCTCCTGCGCAACAACGTACGCTGCCTGCTCCTCGATGATCGCGATCGTTTGTGGGTGGGCACCAAGTTCGGCCTCAACCTTTTCGACAAAGGACGGCTCCGGGTGTTCACCGTACACCAAGGCCTGCCCAACGACAACCTCTTCTGCGCCTTCCAGGACAGCGACGGCGACCTCTGGTTCGGCTCCGATGGCGCGGGAGCCATGAAATACGCCGGCGACCGCTTCATCACCTTCACCGTACGTGATGGATTGTGCAGCGACCAGGTGATGAACATCACGGCCGACACCAAGGGCGACCTCTGGCTCGGCACCTACGACAACGGCATCTGCCGCATGGACGGTATGGCCATGGTGACCACCCTCGACGGCCTGCCGAACAACACCATCTGGTCCGGCCTGTGCGACCGCAACGGAGGACTCTGGTTCGGCACGAGCGCCGGTCCAGTACACCTGGTGAACGGCGTGGTACAGCGGCTGCCTCCCCAACTGGAAGACCTCGAACAACCCATCCTCTCCCTGCTCGAAGGCCCGGACGGGACCTTGTGGTTCGGCATGCGCGAAGGGCTGTCCGGGTTGAAGCCCGATGGCACCGTGGTCCACCACGTGGCCGGACCTACCGGACCCGGCCGATCCATCCGCAGCATGTGGCACGATACCTATGGGCACCTCTGGATGGCCACCGACAATGGCTTGGTGCGGATGAACGAGGGGCGCTTCGAGCGCTGGACCACCGCCCAAGGGTTGAGCGACAATACCGTGCAGTGCCTACTCCCCGATGCCAAGGGGCGCTTGTGGATCGGCACCGCGAACGGGTTGACCTGCCTGGATGGCGGGGTGCTCCGGACCATCCACCTCGGCGGTGACTTCGGCTCCAACTACCTCAGCCTGCTCCGATCCGATGACCAAGGGCGTATCTGGGCCGGCACGAACAACGGGCTCTTCGTATTCCTTCCCGATAGCCTGCTGCGGAACCCCACCTCGGCCGAGCACATCAACCTGAACAACGGACTGCGCAGCTTGGAATTCAACCTGAACGCCGCCGTGCTCGACCGCGGCAGGCTGTTCTTCGGCAGCTCCGCCGGCCTGGTGTTCCACGACCCGAAGACCGATGTGCCCGATCTACGCCCCCCCCCACCCACACGGATCACCGGGGTGCGCTCCTTCTTGCAGAACACCGATTGGACCTCCCGGAGCACCGGCACCGATGCCGACGGACTGCCCATCGGCCTTCGCCTGGACCATCGCCGCAACCACCTCACCTTCGACTACCTCGCCATTTCCCTCCGTGAACCCGACAAGGTGGAGTACCGGTACCGGCTGGTGGGCTTCGACCAGGACTGGCTGCCCGCCACCGACGCCCGCTTCGCCAGCTACAGCAACCTCTCCCATGGCCAATACGCCTTCGAGGTCATCGCTTCCGTCGGCGATGGGCGATGGAGCGCACCCGCCTCCTTCGCCTTCGAGATCACCCCGCCCTTCTGGCTGAGGTGGTGGTTCTTCGCGGTTTGTGCCGTGGTGCTCGTCGGTCTGGGCTACGGCATCCTTCGGTTCCGTTCCATCCGCCGAGAACGCCACGAAAGGACCCGACAGCTCATGCTCCGATCCCGCATGTTGCAACTCGAACAGCAATCGTTGAACGCCAATATGAACCGGCACTTCGTATTCAACGCGCTCAACAGCATCCAATATCACATCAACAAACAGGACCGCGCCACGGCCAACCGATACCTCACCAGCTTCGCCAAGCTGATCCGCAAGAACCTCGACGCCAGCCAGAGCGACACCACCACCTTGGCCGAGGAGCTGGAGCGCTTGGAACTCTACCTTATCCTGGAGCACATGCGGTTCAAGGACAAGTTCGAATACCGCATCGAGGTGGAGCCCGGCCTGAACATCGCCGAAGCCAAACTACCCGCCATGATGCTGCAACCGTACGTGGAGAATAGCATCTGGCATGGCATACTGCCCATGGATGGGAAAGGTACCGTGCGCATCGAAGTGGCTCGGGCACCTGCCGACCGCATCGAGGTCCGGGTGGTCGATGACGGTATCGGGATGAGCAGAAGCCTTGATGCCAAGACTTCCACCACAGGAGATCATATCAGCCGTGGGATCGAGATCACGAAGGGACGCGCAGACGTACTTAGGAGGCTGGAACTCACAGATATACGTATCAAAGGACCCGAGGATCGCGTAGACCCGGAAAGTGGCCGCTCCCTGGGTACCCAGGTCCTGGTCTCCCTGCCGATGACCAATGGTTGGGCAAAGGATGGATAGGGCTTGCGATCACTCGGTGATCGTATTATCTTTGAACATTGAATACCATGCGCTACTTCCGCCAACTGGTCATGTTCGCACTTCTTACGGTGCTGGCCACAGCGTGCACCAAGGAGGAGGTGGTAACGCCAACTGGATCGCAGGCTGCCGTTACAGGGGCGTTGAAGAACACCACTGGGGGCGAGATCGGCACAACGGGCACTCCGCCCTCCGGTAACTTGGGTTCGGGCACTCCGGATATCGGCAATACCGGCCAAGATGGGGATATCAGCGACGATGGGGATGATATTTCCGACAGCGAGAAGAAACGGAAAAAGCGACGGTGATCACCAAGCGACAACGGAACGCCTCTTCACGGAGGCGTTCTTCATTTCGGGTGTGATCAACCTTGAAGGAACGCGTCCCAGCCCTGCGCCTTCAGGGGGTGGAGTCCACCCTGTTTATCCACCAAATGGCTCCCGGTGGCCGCATCCACCATGTGTCCCACGATGCTCAGGCTCGGATTGCCCTTGATCTTCTCAAAATCGCTTTGCGCGATGGTGAAAAGCAATTCGTAGTCCTCCCCACCATTGAGCGCACAGGTGGTCGGGTCCAGATGGAAATCACGGGCCGTGGAATAGGTGGCGGGATCGATCGGGATCTTCTCATCGTATAGCCGCACCCCCAGGCCCGAGCTGCGGGCGATGTGCAGGGCTTCGCTGGCCAAACCATCGCTCACATCGATCATGCTCGTGGGTTTCACGTCCAGTTTCTTCAGCAGTTCGATGATGTCGCGCCTTGGCTCGGGCTTCAGCTGCCTTTCTAGGATGTAGTCATGACCATCCAGGTCGGGCTGCCCGCCCGAACCTTGGTACACCGCCTTCTCCCGTTCAAGCACCTGCAGGCCCATGAACGCCCCACCAAGATCCCCGCTCACCACCACCAGATCCTTCTCGTGTGCTCCGTTGCGAAAAATGAGTTCCTCCTTCTTCGCGGCACCGATCGCTGTTACCGAGATCACCAGTCCGGTTCGCGAAGAGGTCGTATCCCCACCAACGAGGTCCACGCCATAGTTCCGGCAAGCCAGGAGCATGCCCTCATACAACTCGTCCACCGCCTCCACCGGGAACCGATTGCTGAGCGCTAACCCCACCACCACCTGGCGTGGGGCGGCGTTCATCGCATAGATGTCGCTCAGATTCACCGCGATAGCCTTGTACCCCAAGTGCCGCAGCGGAACGTAGCCCAGATCGAAATGGATGCCCTCCAAGAGCATGTCGGTGGTGACCACCTGATGGAGACCTTCGGGGTCGATCACGGCGGCATCATCACCAATACCCTTGACCGACGATGGCTGGGTCAGGTGGATCCGGGAAGCCAGACGTTCGATAAGGCCGAATTCGCCGAGGGCAGAAAGTTCCGTGCGTGTGGAGGATCCCAACATGCGGCGAAACTACCCATCCGTCCCTACCAACTGGATGGCCAAGCCAGCCTGGGATCCACATCGGGATGTGCCACCTACCACCCTTCCTGGTGCCTGAAGGCCTCCGGGTCATCAGGTTAGACCAACCCCGCGGTCCAAGAAGCCGGTATCCCAAGGCAGGTTTAACAATTCCATGACCGATCCCAATACCTCGTACCTTTGTGACCCGCTTGATTTAGACGAATTCTAAATAAGGTCCGCCATGATCAAAGTCTCGGAAACCGCGAAGACAGAAGTGACCAAGCTCCTGGGGATGGAAGGCCGCGGTCCCCAGCACTTTGTGCGCGTCGGAGTGAAGGGCGGCGGCTGTTCCGGTCTCATGTACGACCTCACCTTCGACGACCAGATGAAGGACGGCGACAAGGTGTTCGAGGACAACGGCGTGAAGGTGGTGGTGGACAAGAAGAGCCTGCTCTACCTGCTGGGCACCACGCTCGAGTTCAGCGGTGGCCTCAACGGCAAGGGCTTCCAGTTCGTGAACCCGAACGCCTCGCGTACCTGTGGTTGCGGCGAGAGTTTCTCGATATGATGGATACAGTGGTGAGAATGGTGAAATTGGAGAGAAAGTGAAATGCCTCGGACGATGAACCCTACCCGTGACCTGTAGCCCCACTTTTTCACCACTCTCGCCACCCTCACCATTTTCACCTGCTGTCCAATGGCACAAGACACCGACGATATCCTCCGCGAGGTCACCGAGAAGGAATACGCCTACGGCTTCGTTACGAACATCGAGAGCGAAAAGGCGGAGAAAGGGCTGAACGAGGACATCGTGCGCTTCATCAGCAAGAAGAAGGAAGAGCCGGAGTGGATGCTGGAGTGGAGGCTCGAAGCCTTCCGCCTGTGGCAGAAGATGGAGGAACCCGCCTGGGCCCACGTGCACTACCCGAAGATCGACTACCAGGACGCCTATTACTACAGCGCGCCGAAGAAGAAGCCCCAACTCAATAGCCTGGACGAGGCCGACCCCGAACTGGTGAAGACCTTCGAGAAGCTGGGGATCTCGCTGGAAGAACAGAAGCGCCTCGCAGGGGTGGCCGTGGATGTCGTCTTCGACAGCGTGAGCGTGAAGACCACCTTTCAGGCGGCACTTAAGGAAAAGGGCATCATCTTCTGCTCGTTCAGCGAAGCGGTGCGTGAACATCCAGACTTGATCAAGAAGTACCTGGGATCAGTCGTTCCGCGCACGGACAACTACTTCGCCGCGCTCAACAGCGCCGTGTTCAGCGATGGCAGCTTCTGCTACATCCCGCCGGGCGTGCGCTGCCCCATGGAACTGAGCACCTACTTCCGCATCAACGAGGCCATGACCGGCCAGTTCGAGCGCACGCTGCTGATCGCCGACGAGGGCGCGTACGTGAGCTACCTCGAAGGCTGCACCGCGCCCATCCGCGATGAGCACCAGCTGCACGCCGCCGTGGTGGAGTTGGTGGCGCTGAAGGACGCCGAGATCAAGTACAGCACCGTACAGAACTGGTATCCCGGCGACAAGGACGGTAAGGGCGGCATCTACAACTTCGTCACCAAGCGCGGAATGTGCCTGGGCGAACGCAGCAAGATCAGCTGGACGCAGGTGGAGACCGGCAGCGCGATCACCTGGAAATACCCGAGCTGCGTGCTCAAGGGCGACCACAGCACCGGTGAGTTCTACAGCGTGGCGGTGACCAACAACCGGCAGCAGGCCGACACGGGCACCAAGATGGTCCACATCGGCAAGGGCACCAAGAGCACCATCGTGAGCAAGGGCATCAGCGCGGGTTTCAGCAACAACAGCTACCGCGGTCTGGTGAAGATCGGCCGCGGCGCGAAGAGCGCCCGCAACTTCAGCCAGTGCGACTCGCTGCTGCTCGGCGACCGCTGCGGTGCGCACACGTTCCCCTACATCGAGAGCGAGAACCCGAGTGCGATGGTGGAGCACGAGGCCACTACAAGCAAGATCGGCGAGGACCAGATCTTCTACCTCAACCAGCGCGGTATCGAGACGGAGAAAGCCGTGAGCCTGATCGTGAACGGCTACTGCAAGGAGGTGCTGAACCAGTTGCCGATGGAGTTCGCGGTGGAAGCGCAGAAGTTGTTGGCTGTAAGCCTTGAGGGATCTGTTGGATGATTTCTGATTGCCGATTGCTGATTCACCGATCCAACCCCCTTTGCCACACCTCATCCACAGCACGACACACGCGAATTAGCAATCAGCCAATCAGCAATTGCAAATCGGCCATGGCCACGATCACAACCTTCGAAGAACTCGGCATCTGGCAAAAAGCCCGCGAGCTGTGCAAGGAGATCTGGGCCCTCACTCAGAAGGATAGGTTCGCCAAAGACTTCGGGTTGAAAGATCAGATCAATCGTTCCTCAGGCTCGTGTATGGACAACATCGCCGAAGGGTTCGAACGGGATGGTACCAAGGAGTTCGTTCAGTTCCTGTCCATCTCGAAGGGGTCCATCGGCGAGACCCGGTCACAGTTGTATCGAGCGCTTGATCGCGGGCACATCACACAGGAAGAGTTCGACCAAGCTTTCTACATGTGCAAGGACGAGAGCAAGGACATCGGCAACTTCATGCGCTACCTGCGCACCACGGACATCAAAGGCAACAAGTACCCGCGCAAACCAGCGTCGGCGAATTAGCGCTCAGCAATTAGCCAATCAGCCATGCTTAATATCACCAACCTCCACGCCAACATCGACGGCAAGGAGATCCTCAAAGGCCTGAACCTGGAAGTGAAACCGGGAGAGGTCCACGCCATCATGGGCCCGAATGGCTCCGGCAAGAGCACCCTGGCGAATGTGCTGGCGGGCCGAGAAGAGTACGAGGTCACCGAAGGCTCCGTGATCTACCAAGGCGCCGACCTTATCGAATTGTCCCCGGAGGAGCGCGCTTGGAAAGGCATCTTTCTCGCCTTCCAATACCCGGTGGAGATCCCCGGTGTGAGCAACATGAACTTCCTGCGCACCGCGCTGAACGAATGTCGCAAGGCACGGGGTGAAGCGGAACTCGGCGGCAAGGACTTCCTCGCACTGGTGCGCGAACGTGCCAAGCTCGTGGAGATGGACGCCGACCTCATGAACCGCAACCTGAACGTGGGATTCAGCGGCGGCGAGAAGAAGCGCAACGAGATCTTCCAGATGGCGATGCTGCAGCCCAGGCTCGGCATCCTCGACGAGACCGACAGCGGCCTGGACATCGATGCCCTGCGCATCGTGGCCGGCGGCGTGAACAAGCTGCGCAACAAGGACAACGCCTTCATCGTGGTGACGCACTACCAGCGCCTGCTGGACTACATCGTGCCTGATGTGGTGCACGTGATGGCCGATGGCCGGATCATCAAGAGCGGACCGAAAGAATTGGCGTTGGAGCTGGAGGAGAAGGGATACGACTGGGTGAAGGGATAAATGATGTACGGGCGTACGAACGTTCGCCCCAACGGCATGACAAGCACAACAATAACCGACCCCAAGGCCACCGTGCTGCCGCTGCTCGAAGGCTCGGCATGGCCGGGTGCCGCCGCAGCGCTGGTCCAGGTAAAGACCCTGCCCATCCCAACGAGCAAGACCGAAGCGTGGAAGTACACCCGCGTGGCCAAGCTGTTCAACCGGTCGTATGCTGCGCCGAAGGGGGATGCTGGCGTCGGGCTGCCCGCACGGTTGCCCTTCGATGCCCTGCGCGTGGTCTTCGTGAACGGCCACTTCCGCGCGGACCTGAGCGATGATCTGAAGGGCCAGAAGGGCTTAGTGATCGACAGCCTGAAGCACCACCTCACGCACGGCCCCGTGAAGGAGCACTACGGCACGCTTGCACCTGCGAACGATCGCCTCTTCACCGCCATGAACACCGCCGCGCCCACGGACGGCCTGATCCTGCTGGTGACCAAGGGCGTGAAGGTGGAGAAGCCGATCCACGTACTGCATGTGGTACGGGCCGATGATCATCGGCCCATCCTCATTCAGCCCCGCGATCTGTTCATGCTGCACGAAGGCGCGGAGGCGGAAGTGATCATCGAGCACATTGCCGTGGATACTCCCGAAGCCTTCGTGAACAGTGTGCGCGAATGCGTGGTGGGTGAAGGCGCACGCCTCACGCTCCACAAGCTGCAGCACGAGGTGAACGGCCCGGCCAACATCAGCCTCGAGGGTGTTCGTGTCGCCGCGAAGGCGCGGTTCAGCCTCAGCACCACCACGCTGGATGGAACTCTGATCCGCAACGACGTGAACGTGTCACTCGCCGGCGCCGAAGCACATGCCGAGCTGAACGGCGTGTACCTGCTGAACGGCACCACGCACTGCGACAACCACACGTACATCGGTCACAATGTGCCGGACTGCACCAGCGATGAGCTCTACAAGGGCATCGTGGCCGGAAAAGGCACTAGCGTGTTCAATGGCAAGGTGTACGTGAAGCAGGACGCGCAGCGCACCCGCGCCTACCAGAGCAACGCCAACATCCTCCTGGGCGATGATGCCAAGGTGTACACCAAGCCCGAGCTGGAGATCTACGCCGACGACGTGAAGTGCAGCCACGGATGCACCATCGGCCGGCTGGACGAGAAGGGACTGTTCTACCTGCGTTCACGCGGGGTGAGCGAGGCCGAAGCGCGCAAGCTGATGGCCCATGCCTTCATCACCGAGGTGGTGGAGCGGGTGCAGAACGAGGAGTGGAAGGCAGTGTTGACCAACCTCATCGATGCCAAGCTCGCAACGCTATGAGGATTAACCGCAACAACGCAGCGACGCAACGAATGTGCATCGCCAATTGCATTCGATCCGAACGTGGCGTTCCCGTTGCGTCCTCGCATCGCCGCAGTTCAATGCAGTTCCACGCATGAAAACCACAGCGGTGAAACCAGCCTTCAACGTCGAAGAGATCCGCGCGCAGTTCCCGATCCTGAAGGAATTGGTGCACGGCAAGCCGCTGGTGTACTTCGACAATGCCGCGACCAGTCAGAAGCCGCGCCGCGTCATCAAGGCCGAAAGCGCCTACTACGCCACGATCAACGCCAACGTGCATCGCGGTGTGCATGCGCTGAGCACCAAGGCCACCGAAGCGCAGGAGGCCGCTCGGGAGATCGTCCGCAAGCACATCAACGCGAAGCACGCGCACGAGATCATTTTCACCAGTGGCACCACCGCGGGCATCAACCTCGCTGCGACAAGTCTTGGCCAATTGTTACTGAAGAAGGGCGACGAGGTGGTGATCAGTGGCATGGAGCACCACAGCAACATCGTGCCCTGGCAGCTGGCCTGTGAGCGGCATGGGGCAACGCTGAAGGTGATCCCCATCACGGATAGTGGGGAGTGGGATATTCGATCAGCCAATTCGCTAATTAGCCAATTAGCTAATTGTCGCGTCCTCGCGATCTCGCATGTCAGCAATACACTTGGGACCATCAACCCAGTGAAGGAATTGGTCGCCGAAGCGAAGAAGCGCGGCATCATCACCGTAGTGGACGGCGCACAGGCCATCGCGCACTTGAACGTCGACGTGCAGGACCTCAGCTGCGACCTTTATACCTTCAGCGGGCACAAGGCCTACGGTCCTACCGGCATTGGCGTGTTGTACGGCCGCGAGGAACTGCTGGAACGGATGCCACCCTACCAAGGCGGCGGCGAGATGATCGATACGGTGACTTTTGCCAAGAGCACTTGGGCGAAGCTGCCGTTCAAGTTCGAGGCCGGCACGCCGAACATTGCAGGGATCATCGGGCTGGGCGAGGCTTTCCGTTGGATGGAGGATTACGACAAGTCAGCGATGGCCGCGCATGAGCAAGAGCTGCTCGCGCACGCGATCAAGGAACTGCTCGCCATCGAGGGGCTCCGGATCATCGGCACAGCGAAAGAGAAGGTGGGCGTGATCAGCTTCGTCATTGACGGTGTTCACCACTACGATCTCGGCACCTTGCTCGACCAGCAGGGCATCGCCGTACGCACGGGTCACCACTGCACGCAGCCGCTGATGGACCGCTTCAGCGTGAGCGGAACGACACGGGCGAGCTTCGCTTGTTTCAATACAATGGAGGAGGTGGACACAATGGTGGTAGCGGTGAAGAAGGCCATCAAGATGTTGCGATGAGTACCACGACGACATTGGCCGCAATGCAGCTGGAACTCGTGGACGAGTTCGCCATGTTCACGGACTGGCAGGACCGCTATGAGCACCTGATCGAGCTGGGCAAGGACCTGCCGTTGATCCCGCCGGAGCACAAGACCGACGACAACCTCGTGCGTGGGTGCCAGAGTCGCGTGTGGTTGCATGCCGCGCCGCAGAACGGCCTGATCCACTTCACCGCCGACAGCGACGCCATGATCACCAAGGGTATCGTGGCCCTGCTGGTGCGTGTGTACAACGATCGCACACCACAGGAGATGCTGAACGCCTCCACCGAATTCATCGATAAGATCGGCCTTCGCGAACACCTGAGCCCGAACCGCGCGAACGGGTTGAGTGCGATGATCGACCAGATGAAACGGTATGCGCTCGCTTATTCGTCTACCTCACGCCAAGGATAATGCAAGCAGTAGCCCATTTTCACGCAGAGGCGCAGCGTACGCAGAGGGAATGCAGTAACGGGCTCTTCTTCTCTGCGTTCTCTGCGCCTCTGCGTGAGACTGCATTCTCTTCAATGCCCAGCATGCCATGACCTCCGAAGAGAAGAAAGCCCTCGAAGAGAGCATCATCAACTCGCTCAAGACCGTGTACGACCCGGAGATCCCCGTGGACGTGTACGAACTGGGGCTCATCTACGATGTGGTGATCCACGACGATGCCAGCGTGTACATCAAGATGACGTTGACCAGTCCGGCATGCCCGGTGGCGGGGACCCTGCCCGGCGAGGTGGAACAGAAGGCGGCCGGTGTGCAGGGTGTGAAGAGCGCCAAGGTGGAGCTCACCTTCGAACCGCCATGGGATCGCACGATGATGAGCGAGGCGGCGCAACTGGAACTCGGCTTCATGTAAGTTCACCACAGCGGCACAGAGGTCACCGGGGAAATACGAACCGCAACGGCACAAAGACACAGCGCAACACGTATCCCGCCAACACGCAAATGGGCTCCATGAGCGACGAAAACCCCATCATCAACAAGGTCGCCTCGAGCGGGATCATCACCCTCGACCTGGAGGAGCTGTACCCGGCTGCTGAGCGTGTGGTGTTCGACCTGAAGCCGTTGCTCTGGCAAGAGATCGCACTGAAGGAGGATGACCTGCGTACCTTCTGTAAGACACACGACTGGTCGCAGTACAAGGGCAAGTTCGTCTCGGTGCATTGTTCCGCTGACGCGATCGTGCCCACCTGGGCCTATATGCTGGTGGCCACCCACTTGCAGCCGCACGCCGCATTCGTTACCCAGGGCGATGCGGAACAGCTGGAACGTGCGGTGTTCACCCGCTTCGTTCAGCTGCTGGACACGGAGCCCTATCGTAGCGCTCGCGTTGTGGTGAAGGGTTGCAGCAAGCTCCCTGTTCCGCTGAACGCCTATGTGGAACTGAGCACGAAGCTGCTTCCCGTGGTGAAGAGCCTGATGTTCGGCGAGCCGTGCAGCACCGTGCCGCTGTACAAGGCGCCCAAGGTCCAGTAGGCGCCACCGGCAGGTCGGCGATTACCTTCGGCCCTATGCCTCGCTTCGGTTCCTTCCTCGCACTCCTCCTACTCCCGATGCTGTTCCATGCACAGGAGCGGGTCGAGCAGCGAAGCGAGAACGGATGGTATCTCTCCCCACACGGCACCATTCGTATCCTGGTCCTTTTCGTCGAGATCGATTTCGATGTGAACCCGGACAAGGACCCCCAGCCCGACGGCGCTCACCACTGGCCCAAAGGCCAGCTCCCGCATTGGAAGGACCAGCTGTTCGATCCATTCCCAATGCCCGTTCAACAGGCCGAGGTGTCCCGCTATTACCAAGACATCTCCCTTGGGCGATACACCGTGCTCGGCGACCACATCGACACCGTGATCACCCTGAAGGAGAGTGAATACCCGGGTGTGCATCAGGCCCACTCCATCGGGATCCACGCGGTGAAGGAAGCCAACAAGCGGGGAGGTCTTCGCACACGCCATGGTATGGGCATCGCGGACTTCGACCTGTGGAAGGCCCGTGGCAAAGCCGGCGAGCCGAAACTCCCGGGTCCCGATGACCCCCATAGCTATGACCACCTGATGGTGATCGTACGGAACAGTGGGCTGGGGCACGGACAAGGCAGTACGGATAGTGGCTCACCAGGTGAGCTGTACGGCTATCGCAGCGACACCCAATCGCGTTTCGGTGCCGCCAATGGCCTACCCTTCGAGATCCTCAAACACGAATTCAACCACCTGCTGATCGGTGGGAACAACTTCCATAGTGGTGGGGGCAACGCCGCAACGTTCGAGAGCACCTTTCTCCCGCTCCAGGGCGGATGGAGCATGATGGGCGCCAGCGGCAGCAGCCTGCTCACCTGCTGTGCCTGGGACCGGGATCGCATGGGGTGGCAGCCCGACAGCGTACGCTACAGGATCCGTGCGCGCCATGTGGAAGGCCATGAAGTGAACGGCGACCTGGACCCCATCGCGGGCGATACCGGCCTCTTCGTCCTGCGCGACTTCGTTCCCACCGGCGATGCGCTGCGCATCCGAATGCCCTTCATCCCGAATGAACGGGTACAACAATGGCTTTGGATCGAGAACCACCAGGGCCAGGCACGCAATGGCAGTCCCACGGACCGTTTCCACTGGGAAGGCATCAACCCGTGCGTCGCCGGTATGCGCCCAGGATTGTTCATGACCATGCAGGTGGGGCGCGAGGAACGTATTGGAGCCCGTATCTACGCCGGTGCGGCGGACTACCTCCGCCCCGTGCTGGCCAACGGCAACTACGATCTTCATCTGCGCGGCGACACCCTGCGCAACAGCTGTCCGTTCGGCACCAACGCCCTGTACTTCGTCCGCGACCCTGCGTTGGCCAACCCGTTCACCGGCTTCCATGAGCAGGAGCTGCCCGTGTACGATCGCGATGGCAACGGGGTGGTGCAGCGTGCGGAGCACTGGGTACCCGGTATACGGCACGAACGGGGGAAGCCCGATGTGGACCTGGTGCTTTATGGCAAGGCCGACCACGCTTTCCAGCCCGGCGGCGTATCCAGCTTGGGCATGTGCACCAACCCATCGAGCGCGAACATGCTCACCCTGTTCAGTACGGGCTCCAGAGCCACCCATGACGGCAAGGCCCCCGATGTACGCACCATCCACCTCAATGGCATCCGCGTGGACCTGCTGGAGATGCGCGCCAATGGCGACGCTTTGGTGCGGGTGAGCACCAATGACACACGCCTGGTGAGCGATCAACGGTGGTGTGCCGACAGTATCGCCCTACCAGCCTTGCGCGGTGGCGATGGCCACTCCCTCACCATCACACGCGGGAACCGCCTGCTGCTGGACCGCTCCCTCTCGCCCACCCGAATGACCCCGGTGGACACGGCGGGCGGGCACCTGTGGTTCAGCATGCCTACACGGATGGCCGCACAACCCGGAGCCTCGATCCTGGTGGAGGACAAGGCAACGCTGGAGCTGGCCAACAACAGCATCCTGCACCTGATGCCCGGAAGTCGCCTCGTGCTGGCGCGGCAGGCCAAGCTCAAGGTGAACAAAGGCTGCCGCATCATCCTGCACCCGGACGCCACCTTGGAAGGCCGAGCGCGCATCACCCGAAAGGCCAGGCGCACCGGGCGGATCGTATCCGCTCAATAAGCGCGCACGTTCCGGCCTTCACGGTAGTTGATGAACGCCCGATTCACCACCCGGTTACCGCCGGGCGTGGGATAGTTCCCGGTGAAGTACCAATCGCCTGTATGACCCGGACAGGCCGCACGAAGCCCTTCGATGGTCTGGAACACGAGCCGTACCTCCACACCCAGGTCCGGTGGGGTGAGCAGCTCGGCGATCTTGCTGCTGATGCGTTCGGCGGTGAATGGTCGGTAGATGTCCTTCACCACGTTCTCCTGCTCGGCCAAGGGACGGCCCACCATGGCCAGGGCCCGATCATACACATCATCGATGATGTTCTCCTGCTTGGTCTCCTTCAGCAAGGCGATGGCGGCGCGGAACGCTGCGAGGTCGCCCATCTTGGCCATGTCGATGCCATAGCAATCCGGGTAACGGATCTGCGGCGCGCTGCTCACCACCACGATGCGTTTGGGCTCCAACCGGGCCAGCATCTTGAGGATGCTTTGCTTCAATGTGGTGCCCCGCACGATGCTATCGTCGATCACCACCAGGTTGTCCACGCCCGGACGTACCGTGCCGTACGTGATGTCGTACACGTGGGCCACCAGATCATCACGCGCATCATCGGCGGTGATGAAGGTGCGCAGCTTGGCATCCTTGATCGCCACCTTCTCCAAACGGGGACGTAAGGCGAGGATGGCGCGCAGTTTCTCCGGTGATGGCGACGGGCCCAGCTCCAGGATCCGTCTTTCCTTGATGAGGTTGATCTCATCCTCGACACCCTTCAGCATGCCGTAACAGGCCACTTCCGCGGTGTTAGGGATGAAGCTGAACACCGTGTTCTCGAGGTCGTGGTCCACCTGATCCAGGATCGCGGAAGTGAGGGAGCGCCCCAAGGCGATCCGCTCGCGGTACACATCACGATCGCTGCCCCGACTGAAGTAGATCCGCTCGAAGCTACATGCCCTTTTCTCCAGGGGCTCACGCACCTTCTCCTCGCTGTAGCGCCCATCCCTACGGATGATGAGGGCATGTCCCGGGGTGAGCTCATGCACCACCTCGGTGCGCAGGCCGAACGCGGTTTGAATGGCAGGCCGTTCGCTGGCCACCACCACCACCTCCTCATCGGCGTACCAATAGGCGGGGCGGATACCTGCAGGATCGCGCAGAACGAAAGCATCACCATGGCCCATCATGCCCGCCAGCGCATAGCCGCCATCGAAATCCAAGGCGCTGTTCACCAGGATCTGCCGTACATCGAGCTTTTCGGCGATCAGCTGCGAGATCTGCCGTTCGTTGTATCCGAGCTGGCGGTGTAGTTGAGCGAGCCGATCGTTCTCCACATCGAGGAAGTGGCCGATCTTCTCCAGCACGGTCATGGTATCGCTGCGCTCCTTGGGAGTTTGACCGATGGAGACGAGCAGTTCGAACAGCTCGTCCACATTGGTCATATTGAAATTGCCCGCCACCACCAGGTTGCGGGTCATCCAATTGTTCAGACGCCGCCGCGGATGGCAGTTCTCCTCACCATCCTTGCCGAAGGTGGCATAGCGCAAATGCCCCAGCAACAGCTCGCCCATGAACGGCATCGCCCGCTTGAGCGCTTCCACATCTTGTCCGGCCGCGGGATCGCCCTTCACCGCCTCGTCGTAGCCCCGATGGATCCGTTCGAAGATCTTCTGGATGGCCTGCTTGTCGGTACTCCGATACCGGTCGATATAAGCGGTGCCTGGCACCGGATCGAGTTTGATCGCCCCCACACCGGCACCATCCTGCCCCCGGTTGTGCTGCTTCTCCATCAGGAGGTACAGCTTGTTGAGCCCGTACAGCGGGGTTCCGTACCGCTGTTGATAGTATTCCAACGGTTTACGAAGGCGGATCAGGGCGATCCCACATTCGTGCTTGATGGCGTCGCTCAAGGCTCTTGGCACCAGTCGCCGAGAGATGAGGACCACCGGAATGATGACCTCTGGACGTCTGGCCCGGCAAAGGTACGGGAGCCGATGCGGCCCTGCATTCCCCCGGCACCTAGAGGCCGTAACAAGCAACCTTTTACCCCAACGACTTGTCTACCCCTGTGTAGGGCCGCTCTCCGCTGCTTGCACACCATGCCCATCGCCCACATTGAACGGCATATCCCAGAACCTGAACACCAGGGCGGGCGCACATGGTCCGTAGGTATAACTTGCCGGAAGAAGCGTCTTTGACCGTGCGACACACCGGCCTTCTCCTCCTGCTTCTGATCAGCGCCAGGCTATGGGCCTCGGCACCGGTCGCCTCCTTCACGGAGAACCGGGGGCAGTGGCCCGACGAGGTGCTGTTCCGTGTGCTGTTGCCCAACGGGGCGCTCTTCATCGAGAAAGAGGCCTTCACCTATGTGCTTCAGCGCGGAGGTGAGCCGCACAGGCATGGTATCGCGCACCAAGACCACCCCGCAGAACCGTATGCGGCGCACGCCTTCAAAGTCCACTTCCAGCAAGGCCGTGCTCAGCGATGGAGCGGGGCCAACAAAGCCGGCCATTTTGAGAACTTCTTCCTTGGCAACGACCCCGCCCGTTGGGGAACCGGTTGTGCCGTGTACGGCGAGGTGACCTTATTCGGTGTTTGGCCAGGGATCGATCTGCGCTTGGATGGCTCCAAGGGCCTGAAGTACGAGTTCATCGTGGCGGCCGGTGCCGACCCCAATGCCATACGCTTGGTGTACGAAGGACAAGTGGCGGTGCGGATCGAAGAAGAACAATGCGTGGTGCGGACCACCGCCGGTGACGTGATCGAGGAAAAGCCGCTTTCCTATTACTCGAACGATATGGCCCAAACGCCCATCCTCACCCGGTTCTTGCTCGCCGACGATGAACTTTCCTTTCAACTGCCCCCAACCCTGGACCATGGCCGGGAGCTGGTGATCGATCCGGTGCTGGCCTTCTCCAGCTACAGCGGGAGCACCGGTAACAATTTCGGATTCACCGCCACGTACGATGATGCAGGACACCTGTATGGCGGTGGTATCGTCTTCCAGCCAGGGTACCCCACCACCCTCGGGGTCCTGGACGCTTCCTTCAACGGCCCGTTGAACCCCGGAGCGAACGGCCAGACCGTGGATGTGGGCGTGAGCAAGTGGTCGGTGGACGGTAGTGCCTTGGTATGGAGCACGTACATCGGTGGCCTATCCAGCGAAGCCCCACACAGCATGGTGGTGAACGCGGCCAACGAGCTGTACATCTTCGGGCACACCGGATCGGCGGACTTCCCGACCACCGCAGGCTGCCTCCAGCCCGCCTTCATCGGTGGCCCCCCCGTGAACTTCAACACGGGATACGGGTTCCAACAGCCCAACGGCACGGACATGTTCGTGGTCCACCTGAACGCCACCGCCACGGCCATGGTGGCCAGCACCTTCCTGGGTGGCTCGCACAACGATGGGTTGAACAATGAGAACACCCTGCAGAACAACTACGGGGACACTTTCCGTGGCGAGATCATCCTGGACGCACAAGAGCACCCCGTGGTGGCCAGCACCACTTCGAGCACCGACCTGCCCTTGGCGAACCCCGCCCAACCCGCGTACGGCGGCGGCGAGCAGGACGCGTACGCCTTCCGGCTGAACCCCGGCCTGAGCAACCTGGAATGGGCGACCTACCTCGGTGGCAGCGGCGCAGATGCCGCGTACGGCGTGCAGGTGGACAGCCAGGGCGCGGTGTTCGTGGCCGGTGGCACCACCAGTGCCGACCTTCCCATGCACGGCACTCCCTACAAGGCCACCTTCGCCGGAAGTGCCGAGGGGTTCATCATGCGCTATTCACCCCAGGGGGCACCCTGGAGCTCCACCTTCCTCGGCACGAACACCTATGATCAGTGCTACTTTGTTCAGTTGGACACGAACGATGCGGTGTTCGTGGTAGGCCAGACCGATGGCCCCTATCCCGTTTCGCCGGGTCGATACCAGGTGCCCGGAAGCTCCCAGTTCATCCACAAACTGAGCAACGACCTGAGCGCATCCAACTGGAGCACCGTGTTCGGGAATGGCTCCCCCGGACAGTTCCTCGCCCCTACGGCGTTCCTGGTCAGCAATTGTGGTCAGATCTACTTCAGTGGCTGGGGAGGTGCCGCCAATGAACTCGCCGGCATAACCACCAGCACCACCACCGGGCTGGAGACAACGCCCGGCGCCTTCCAAAGCGCCACCGATGGATCGGACCTGTACTTGATGGTGCTGGACCCCGAGGCGGTGAGCCTGAGCTACGCCACCTTCTTCGGCAGCCTCACCACGGGCGAACATGTGGATGGCGGAACGAGCCGCTTCCATAAGAATGGCACCATCTACCAAGCGGTATGCGCAGGCTGCCAGAACAGCGACGACTTCCCCACCACCCCGGGAGCGTGGAGTACGGTCAACGGATCCCATTGTAACCTCGGTGTGTTCAAGTTCGACCTCACGGCCGCTCATGCGGAGGTGAGCATCGATGGCCCCACGACCTCCTGTGCGCCCAGCACGGTGCAGTTCATCAACAACAGTTCGGGAGGCGATGTCTTCTCATGGAACTTCGGCGATGGCCAGACCAGCTCAGCGTTCGAGCCACAGCACACGTTCACGACCCCCGGTGTATATACCGTGTCCATGGCGATGAGTGACAGCTACGGCTGTGTGTTGCCCGATACCGCATCCATCGTGATCACCATCATGGATCCACCGGAACCCTCGATCACTCCGCAACCCCCCATCTGTCCCGGGGCCAGCGTTCAGCTCTTCGCATCGGACGGCCTTTCCTGGGCGTGGTTCCCCGCGCAAACGATGAACGATTCCACGTTGCAAGCACCTACCGTGACACCGCTTGGGCCCACCACCTACTCCGTTATCGTAGAGAGTTCCTGCGGCTTCGATACCACCAGCATTCACCTGGATCATATCACTCCAGTGGGTTCGGCGGGCGCCGATGTGATCGTATGCGCCGGTACCGGGGTGACACTTCATGCCACGGGTGGCGGCACGTATCTCTGGTCACCGCCTGGATCCCTGGACGACCCCTCACTGCCCACGCCATTGGCCACTCCGTTGGATACCACGATCTACAGCGTGACCATCACCACCCCCGATGGATGCCTGATCTTCGACACGCTGCAAGCCCTGGTCTACACCACACCACCCTTGCCTGCACTGTCCGATACCACGATCTGTCACGGAAACCCGGTTCAGCTTTGGGCGCCCATCGGAGCGTCTTATGAATGGCTGCCCGTACCCGGCATCGTGGACCTCGAAATACGAAACCCCGTGGTCACACCATCCACCTCCACGTGGTATGTGGTCACGGTACACAATGGCTGTGGCACACTTCGGGATTCCGCCCTGGTGGATATCCATGTGCCCCACGTGATGGCCGGGCCCGATACCACCGTGTGCCCTGGCCAGCTGGTCCAGTTCCACACATCACCCGGTGTATCCCACACATGGTCACCGACCACCGCACTTGACGACCCCTTCTCGGCCACACCCATCTGCGTAGTGAACGCCGACATGGTCTATACCGTAAGCATGGTCGATCCGTTCGGCTGTACCGGTATCGATTCCCTTCATGTGGCCACTTTCCCACAAGCCACGGTGACCGCGCTGTGGGATCAAGTGCTGGAACTTGGGCGGACCGCTCAACTCCTGGCCTTGGGCAATGGCGCCTTCGTTTGGAGTCCCGGAAACTCACTCTCCGATAGTACGATCTCCGCACCACTGGCCACACCGGAGCGCACCACCACTTATACCGTGACCCTCACCGACAACAACGGGTGCATCGCAACGGACGTTGTCACCATCATCATCCCCGGTAGCCTCTTCATCCCCAACGCCTTCACCCCCAACAACGATGGCCGGAACGATGCGTTCGGCGCATGGGGGACGGATATCGTGGCGATCCAATTGAACGTGTTCGACCGCTGGGGGAAGTTGATCTGGAGCACTTCGGATCTCGACGACCGCTGGAACGGGCGTTACGGGGGGCAGGATGCGCCCGTGGATACTTACGTGTGGAGCGTGAAGGCCACGGAAGTCTCCGGTAACACCTATGAGCGCACGGGACACGTGACCTTGGTGCGTTGATCGAAACAGGTGCGCACGACTGGAGGCCACGTGCGAACCCCTGACCTTGACCGATCGGATCGGCCTGACCGGATCGCCCGATCCAAAGGCTTCGTACGGCTGGCTCCAACGCGCTGATCATTGATCCAGCTGACCTTCAACAGGGGGCGACCTCTCCGTCACCATTGAAGATCCACAGATCAGAACCATTCCAAATAAGCGCCCTCCAACCCTGCTACGCCCCCTTAAACCATCGAACCCTAATTTTGCCTTCTCAATATCCGGTGACCACCCCGGTGACAATCCGCAACGCATGGCCCGTCAAGGACTCTTTGGTTCCTCCCTCGTCAAGAAGTACTGGATGGCCCTCACGGGCCTTTTCCTTATCAGCTTCCTGGTGATACACGCCACCATCAACGCCCTCATCTTCTTCAACGACGGAGGGGTGACGTTCAACAGCGGAGCGGAGTTCATGGCCAAGAACCCGCTGATCCGCACCATGGAGGTGGTCCTGTTCGCGGGCTTGATCCTCCATATCGTGGACGGCCTGATGCTCTGGCGCCAGAACCGGGAGGCACGGCCGGTGAAGTACGCCATGGAGAAGGGCCGTGCCAACCGCACGTGGTACAGCGCCAGCATGGGCATCCTCGGCACACTCATCCTCTTCTTCCTCATCATGCACATCTGGCACTTCTGGGTGAAAAGCCGCATCACTGGCCTGCACCACTACGGCATGGATGCCGCCGGGCAGGAGAACCTCTACGCCGTGATGGTGGAGGTGTTCCAGAACCCGTGGATCGTGCTGCTGTACGTGCTGGGCTGCTTCAGCCTCTTCTGGCACCTGCTCCACGGCTTCAAGAGCGCCTTCCAAAGCCTCGGCCTCAACCATAAACGCTACAACGGTTTCATCGCGGGCTGTGGCACGATCTTCAGCATCGTGATCCCCACCCTCTTCGCATTGATGCCCCTCGCGTTCTATTTCAAGTGGATCCAGTGAACCACGCGCAAAATGCCCCGCACAAGTGAATGGTCGATGGTGAATGGCGAATGGGTCGGAGACCGCTCCACCATTCGCCATGCGCTATTCACATTCACTTTCTCCCATTGACCATTCGCCCCTTCCTCATCCCATGAGCAAGCTCGACAGCAAGATCCCCCCCGGCCCCATCGACAAGAAGTGGACCTACCACAAGGGACACGCACGCATCGTGAACCCGGCCAACAAACGCCGCATCGACGTGATCGTGGTGGGTACGGGCCTGGCCGGTGCCGCCGCCGCCGCCTCCCTGGCGGAACAGGGCTACAGTGTGAAGGCCTTCTGTTTCCAGGATAGCGCGCGCCGCGCCCACAGTATCGCCGCACAGGGCGGGATCAACGCCGCGAAGAACTACATGAACGACGGCGACAGCACCTACCGCCTGTTCTACGACACGGTGAAAGGCGGCGACTACCGCGCGCGGGAGGCCAACGTGTACCGCTTGGCGGAGGTAAGCGCGAACATCATCGACCAGTGCGTGGCACAGGGTGTGCCCTTCGCCCGTGACTACGGCGGATTGCTCGACAACCGCTCGTTCGGCGGCGTGCAGGTGAGCCGCACCTTCTACGCCCGCGGCCAGACCGGGCAACAGTTGTTGCTGGGTGCGTACAGTGCGTTGATGCGCCAGGTGGGCAAGGGCGCGGTGCAGATGTTCGACCGGCATGAGATGCTCGATGTGGTCATCGCGGATGGCAAGGCGCGCGGCATCATCGCCCGCAACTTGATCACCGGCGAGATCGAACGCCACGGCGCCCATGCAGTGCTGCTCTGCACCGGCGGCTACGGCAACGTGTTCTTCCTGAGCACCAACGCCATGGGCAGCAACGTCACGGCGGCATGGAAGGCGCATAAGCGTGGTGCTTTCTTCGGCAACCCCTGCTATACACAGATCCACCCCACCTGCATCCCGGTGAGCGGTACGCACCAGAGCAAGCTCACGCTCATGAGCGAATCGCTCCGCAACGACGGCCGCATCTGGGTGCCAGCGAAACTCGAGGACGCGAAAGCGATCCGCGACGGCAAGAAGAAAGGCAGCGACATCCCCGAGGCCGATCGCGATTACTACCTCGAACGCCGCTACCCGGCCTTCGGCAACCTCGTGCCGCGCGACGTGGCCAGCCGCGCCGCCAAAGAGCGCTGCGATGCGGGCTTCGGAGTGAACAAGACCGGCGAGGCCGTGTACCTGGACTTCAGTGCGGCCATCGAACGCTACGGAAAGCAACAGGCCAACATCCAGAAGATCCAGAACCCGAGCAACGAGAAGATCACCGAGCTGGGCCGCGCCGTGGTGAGTGAGAAGTACGGCAACCTCTTCGACATGTACGAGAACATCGTCGGTGAGAACCCGTACGACCACGCGATGAAGATCTACCCCGCCGTACACTACACCATGGGCGGCCTATGGGTGGACTACAACCTGCAGACCACCGTGCCGGGCCTCTTCGCCTTGGGCGAGGCCAACTTCAGCGACCACGGCGCCAACCGCCTCGGAGCCTCCGCGCTGATGCAGGGCCTGGCCGACGGCTATTTCGTGGCACCCTACACCGTGAGCGACTACCTGGCGGACGACATCCGCACCGGCCCCATCGACACGAAGCGCCCCGAGTTCGAAGCCGCCGAGAAGGAGCAGCGCGACCGCATAAACCACTTCCTGAACAACAAGGGCACCAAGCCCGTGGACGATTTCCACCGCGCGCTCGGCAAGGTGATGTGGGACAAGTGCGGCATGGCCCGCAACGCCGAAGGCCTCAAACAAGCGATCCAGGAGATCCGCCGGATCCGTGAGGAATTCTACCGCGATGTACGCGTGCCCGGCAAGGCGAACGAATTCAACCAAGAGCTGGAGAAGGCCGGTCGTGTGGCCGATTTCCTGGAGCTGGGTGAACTGATGTGCATGGACGCCCTACACCGAAACGAGAGCTGTGGCGGCCACTTCCGCGAGGAATCGCAGGAGCTGGATGGTCCGCAGAAGGGCGAGGCCAAACGCGACGATGAGAATTTCGCCTACGTGGCCGCCTGGGAGTGGCTGGGCGAAGCCGGCAAGGCGGAGCTGCACAAGGAGCCACTGACCTTCGAGGAGGTGAAACTGACGCAGAGGAGTTACAAGTGAGAGAGGGAGAAGAAGAGAGGAAGTGAAGAAGAGAGGAAGTGAAGAAGAGAGGAGGTGAAGAAGTGAGGAGGTGAAGAAGAGAGGAGGTGAAGAAGAGAGGAAGAGAAGAGGAGGAGAAGAGGAAGAGAAGAGGAGGAGAAGAGGAAGAGAAGAGGAGGTGAAGAGGAGGAGAAGAGGTAAGGAAGAGAAGAACCGTAAACGAGAGGCCATGAGTGAAGAGCCGGTACGTTATAGCCTGAAGGATCAGGATTGGGACCCGACCGGATATTTCGAGATCGGGGAGGCTGTTTCGCAGGTTTCCGAACCAGAGGGAAAAGGCTACGTGTCGCACTTCCGGGATTTCCGGGTCTGGCAGCAGGGGATAGACCTTGTTGACCGGGTCTACGAACTCAGTGCGCGGTTCCCGAAGGAGGAGCACTATGGACTCACTACCCAAGTGCGCCGTGCCTCCGTATCCGTGCCTTCGAATATTGCCGAGGGTTGGGGGCGCAACAAACGGGGCTATCTGCTTCTTGGATTGAGCTACGCACGCGGTTCCGCGCATGAAGTGGAGACCCAGTTGGAGATCGCCGCACGGCGTGGGTGGGTTGAAAGGAAGGATATCGAACCCGCGATGAACATGTTGAACGTCCTCAGTTCGGGACTTCTCCGGTTCATGAACTCATTGGAGAAACGGTGATGCAACGGTCCACGAACAAGGTCTGCTTCGTCACTTCATCACCTCTTCTCCTCATCACATTCGCACCATGAAACTCACACTCAAGATCTGGCGCCAGAACGGCCCGAATGACAAAGGCAGGATCGTCGACTATCCGGTAAACGATGTCTCCGAGGACATGTCCTTCCTCGAGATGCTCGACGTGCTGAACGACGAACTCGTGCGCAAGGGCGAGGATCCCATCGCCTTCGATCATGATTGCCGCGAGGGCATCTGCGGTATGTGCAGCCTGTTCATCAACGGCGAGCCGCACGGACCGGGCCGGGGCATTACCACCTGCCAGCTGCACATGCGCAAGTTCAAGGACGGCGATACCATCTATGTGGAGCCCTGGCGCAGCACGGCCTTCCCGGTGATCAAGGACCTCGCCGTGCATCGCGGCGCCTTCGACCGCATCCAAGCGGCAGGCGGTTTCGTGAGCGTGAACACCAGCGGCAATCTGGTGGACGGCAACGCCGTTCCGATCCCGAAGGACGATGCCGACAAGGCCTTCGACGCCGCCACGTGCATCGGCTGCGGCGCCTGTGTGGCCGCCTGCCCCAACGGCAGTGCCATGCTGTTCACCGCGGCGAAGGTGGCCCAACTGTCGTTGCTGCCCCAGGGCAAGCCGGAGCGCAAGCGTCGTGCGCTGGCCATGGTGGAGCAGATGGACAAGGAGGGCTTCGGCAACTGCAGTAACACCGGCGCCTGCGAAGTGGAATGCCCCAAACAGATCAGCATCGCCAACATCGCACGATTGAACCGGGAGTACTTGGTGGCCACGGTGACGAAGGAGTGATCAACGTAGAACCCACGGATCGAGACTTGACACAATAGCATTTCGGCATCAGGAGTCCGATCCCGCATTTCGCACGAAGGTCCTCGCCGAATGTCGGGTATAAGGCTGTTGTTGGTGGATCACATGGCTCCCATGGCGCGTCCACGCACATGCCAATAGAAGACCCTCGAAATACACTTGAGCCAAGCGCCTATGTCAAAAAGAGAGGGCAATGGCGGGCAGGTGCAGGGTCAAACCCATTGAAGACAGAGGGCGACCATGTTCCTACTGTCCAAGTGCTGCCCGCACATCCTGCATCAACCCATAAGCCGTAGTCTCTGTCATGCCTCCAGCGAGCGTGTAGCCCTGCCCTGCTGCCTCGGCCACCAAGGTGTACGACACCGCAGCGGCTCTGTTCAGATCCGTCATTCGCGCATGTTCTTGCATGCCACGGCCATGTGTCCCGATGTAACGAGGATCATCGGTAACACTATTCTTGATCACCAACCTATGTATCCGATCCTTGGGGATCATAACGCCATCACCCTGTCGGATCCCATTCCCATCCACTGAGAACCGGCCACCAGAGGAGCGTATCTTCTCCATTGGCTTTTCATATGCCATTTCATGGATCAATCTGAACAGCCATGCGCCGAAGGGAATGAGCTTTATGACAAACCCGGCCGGACCTCCGCTGGCCGTTGGCAGATCGGCGGGGTGTACCACGAACTCCACGACACCGGTTGGAAGGACGTTACGCTCATAGTTGCTCGTTCCCATGTTCTTGTTCTAGTCCTTCTCCTAGCCATCGGACGATCGACGGCCGGATGATGCGAATTCAGATGCATTGCAGATAGGCTTCAAACCTCGGTAGGCTCTCCAGACGGTGGAGGAGCCCCTGATGCTCTTGGGTCGGTAGGGTCCATTGCTAAATTGGCAGAACGCCATTGTCACCCCGGCGGAGTTCATCGCCGTGTTCGGGCCTTCAAGGGGGCTCGCATAGCAGACCACTGAGCTTGACCACGGACCTGTATTCCAACTCCACGATAGCAGGATGGGGTCCATGCCATCCGCCGATCGACCTTCCGCCTGTCCGTTTGCCACCAGCATCACGGAAGCCGCTACCTTTGAGGTATGCGGTTGACACCCGAACAGATCGAAGGACTGCGGGCCTACTTCGCCACGAAGCCGGTGGTACACGCCTACCTCTTCGGCTCGTTCGCGCGGGGCGAAGCTGATGAGCAGAGCGATGTGGACATCCTTGTGGACTTGGACCGCTCGGTGCCCTTCGGTTTGGGCTTCTTCGGCATGATCGGGGACCTTCAGGAACTGCTGGGCAGGCAGGTCGATGTGGTCACCCGTGAGGCGCTTTCACCGCATGTGGAGAAGTACGTGAAGCGCGACCTCCTTCCGATCTATGCGCGACAGGCTCGGTGACCGCATCCGCGTCCAGCACATCCTGGAAGCCGTCGAGTTGATCGAAGGTTTCATGATGGCTCGATCCATTGAGGACCTTGCCCAGGATGCGATGCTGCGCTTTGCGGTGGTGAAACAGTTAGAGGTGATCGGAGAAGCGGCTTCACGGATCGCTCAAGAGACGCTGGATGCTGAACCGGCCATTCCATGGAAACAAGTCGTGTTTATGCGGCACGTGCTTGTGCATGACTATTACCGTGTGGACATTCCAACGGTCTGGAGCACGGTGACCAACGATCTTGGTCCATTGAAACAGGCGATCCTTCGGTTACTGGCTACTCTTCCTCCCGCTCCGTGAATGGCCATTCATAGTAAACTACCCCGCGTAGGCACCACCATCTTCACGGTGATGAGCAGGTTGGCGCAGGAGTGCGGCGCCATCAACCTCAGCCAGGGATTCCCGGATTTCCCGATCGACAGTAGGTTGAGCGCGTTGGTCGATGCCGCGATGAAGGCCGGCCACAACCAGTATGCGCCCATGCCCGGCCTGCCTGCTCTCCGCGAGGCGATCGCCGCCAAGGTGCAAAGGCTCTATGGCTTCAGCTATGATCCGGACACGGAAGTCACCGTTACCGCCGGCGGCACGCAGGCCATCTTCACGGCCATCGGTGCGGTGGTGCATCCCGGTGATGAGGTGATCATCGTGGACCCGGCCTACGACTGCTACGCACCCACGGTGGAGCTATTCGGCGGCAAATCGGTGCATGTTCGCTTGGGCACCGATATGCGGTTCGATGCGGATGCTGTGAAGGCTGCCATCACTCCGCGCACGCGCATGCTCATGATCAACACCCCGCATAACCCGGCGGGTGCGATCCTGCGCGATGCGGACATGCGCCGCATCGCTGAAATGCTGCGTGGTACGAACATCATCCTCCTGAGCGACGAGGTGTACGAGCACTTGGTCTTCGATGGGGAGGCGCACGCTTCGGTGATCCATCATCCGGACCTGCGGGAACGCGCCTTCGTGATCTTCAGCTTTGGCAAGGTCTTCCACACCACGGGCTGGAAAATGGGCTATGCGCTCGCGCCGAGGGAGTTGATGGCCGAGTTCCGCAAGGTGCACCAGTTCAATGTGTTCAGTGTGCATACACCGCAGCAGGTGGCATTGGCCGAGTACATGAAGGAGCCCGAGAACTACGAACAGGTCCCAGCCTTCTACCAGGCCAAGCGCGACCGGTTCGCCACGGGCATGGCGAATTCCCGTTTCAAGTTGTTGCGCTGCGAGGGCTCCTACTTCCAGACGGCGGACTACAGCGCGATCAGCGATCAGAACGACCTCGCGTTCGCGGAGCACTTGGCAAGAGCATTCGGTGTAGCGACGATCCCGCTTTCGCCGTTCTACAAAGAACCACCGACCGGGCAACACCTGCTACGTTTCTGCTTCGCGAAACAAGACCGTACCTTGGACGCTGCGATCGAAAAGCTATGTCGGGTTTGATGGAACGGTTGGAGCGATACAGGCTCCAAGAGGAGAAGGCGGAGGCCAAGCGCGTGCGCAAGGCCAAGAAAGGCCTCCGACTTACCATCGTGCAAAGCGAACTCCATTGGGAAGATGCCGCGGCCAACCGTCGGATGTTCACCAAGAAGCTGGTCCCATTGAAGGGCCGTACGGACCTCATCGTGCTGCCTGAGATGTTCACCACCGGGTTCAGCATGCGCAGCCGTGAACTCGCCGAAACGATGAAAGGGGCCACGGTGCAATGGATGCGTGAACAGGCCAAGGCACTGGACGCGGCGATCTACGGCAGCGCCATCATCAAGGAGAAAGGGAAGTATTACAACCGTGGCCTGTTCGTGAAGCCCGATGGCGAAGTGGAGACTTACGACAAACGGCATCTCTTCCGCTTCGCCAAGGAGAACGACCATTATACACGGGGTGGGGATGGCAACGTGGTGGAGTGCCGGGGGTGGCGGATCCTCTTGCAGATCTGCTTCGACCTGCGCTTCCCGGTGTTCTCGCGCAACGATACGCAGCCACCTTACGATCTCGCGCTCTACGTGGCCAACTGGCCCGAAGTGCGGCGCCATCCGTGGAATACGTTGCTGCTGGCACGGGCCATCGAGAATCAATGCTATGTCGCGGGCGTGAACCGCGTGGGCAAGGATGGGAACGGCCTTCCGTACAGCGGCGACAGTGTCGTCGTAGACCCCAAGGGTGAAGTGATCTCCCGTGTGGAGCCTTCGCAGGAGGGCCTGGAGACCATCCGATTGGACTGGAAAGCACTCGCCGAATTCCGCGCGAAGTTCCCGGTGCTGGTGGACGCCGACATGTTCGTCATACGCGACTGATAACGCGGTCAACAGGGTCTCCTTCTTCGTAGGAAGACCGCTGCCGTAGCGGTCACCGCAACACCTGGATGTGTCCCATTTGCTCCTGCTCCATGCCGAGCGTTCCATCCTTTTCCTGGAACTTGTAGCTCAACCGCCACACATAGATGTCGTTCTTCACGATGGATCCCGCGTAGGTGCCATCCCAACCCATGGTCGGATCATCACTCTCAAAGAGCAGGTTCCCCCAACGGTCGAAGACCCAGAGATGCATGCTCGCGATGTTCTTCCCCACGGGAATGAAGATGTCGTTCGTCCCGTCGCCGTTCGGGGTGAACGTGTTCGGCACGAAGATGGCCGAGGGGCAATATTCGACCACCTCTGCGGAATCGCGCGCCGCACAATCGAACTGGTTGGTCACTTCCACCACGTACCAACCATAGGCACCTGCGAGGATCACCCGTGAATGCTCACCTGTGCTCCAGTCGTACCGCGATCCGGTGTTGCCGGCATCGATCCGTACGAAATGCTCCTCCTCGCCGAGGCAGGTGCGGAACTGTCGGGTCGCCATTTGAACCGGAGAGGGATTGAAGCCTACGCTGATGGAATCGGTACGCTGGCACGACCCATTGCTCACCTGAACGCTGTGAACGCCCGCACTCCTTACAGGTATGGTCCGTGTGGTGGCACCAGTGTTCCATATGTACGTGGCGCCGGGAACGCCCGCGTCCAGAAGGAGCACCTCACCATCGCAGAGCACCGTATCTGGCCCAAGTTCCACGACCGGAGGAGGTACGAACTGCACCACGGCGTCATACGTCGCCGAACAACCGATGTCGTCGGTGAGGGTGACCGTATACGTTCCACCCTGTTGCACCTGGATCGTACGGCCGGTTCCGCCATTGCTCCATACGTAGGTCACCTCATCGATACCCGCATCGAGGGTGACACTCTCGCCGATGCACCGTGTCGCATCCTCCAACAGGTCCGCGGGCAGTGAGCGCACCTGGATGGTGCGCTGATCGGTGGCACTGCATGCCGCATTGCTCACCGTGACGGAGTATGTCCCAGCGCTCGTCGTGGTGATCGTTCGTGTGGTCGCTCCCGTGTTCCAGGTATAGCTCGCTCCAGGGTTGCCGGCGTCCAAGGTGACCGTACTCCCAGCGCAGACCGTGGTGTCAGGCCCCAGATCCACGTGTACTTCGGGAAGCAGATCGACCACGGCATCGAAGGTGGCCGAACATTGCTGCGCGGTGGTCACGGTCACGCTATACGTGCCGCTGGCCAAGGGCTGTATGCTCTGCGTGGTGGCCCCGATGCTCCAGGTGTAGGTCGCTCCGGCATTCCCCGCGTTCAGTATCACCGGCGAGGTGATGCAGCTGCTCACATCCGCCAGCACATCGGTGGGTAACGGGTTCAAGGCCACCGAAACGGCATCGCTGCCAACGCACCCGTACGGGGAGGTCACCTGTACGGAGTAGGTCCCGCTGGTGGTCACCATCAACTGTTGGCCGGTAGCCCCGGTGTTCCAAGCGAACGCACTGCCCGAATTCCCAGCGTTCAGGCCATATTGGCCGACCCCGCACAGGGAAACGTCCGGACCCAGATCGACCACGGGCATCGGGTGCAACGTTACCTGGAAGGTGGTGGAGACCTCGCATCCCTGCGCATCGGTCACCGTCACGGTATGCGGACCGGAAACGGCAGGTACGATACTGGCGGTGTGTTGGCCCGTGGACCAGATGTAGCTGGCGCCCGTGGCCGGTGCGGTGATCGTGGGTGGAGTGCTCGCACAGGCACTGGCCGTGGCCTGCGCCGGCACGCCAGCGAAAGCCCGTGTGATCACCACTTCATCGCTCACACTACACCCGTTGGCATCGGTGATGGTCACCGCATAGGTGGCGCTCCCTTCGACCATGATCGTGGGCGCGGCGATGTTCGCGGCGTTCAGTGCGGCCGCCGGTGTCCACGTGTAGTGCGGGTTCGGCACGTTGTGCTGTACAGCGAGCTGGTGGCCCAACGTGGAGCAGAGCGTCAGATCCGGTCCGGCATTGGCGGTGTACCCGGTGGTCACCACGACGGTCACACTTTGGCTCAGCTGACAACCACTTGCCGTGTGCGTTACCGTGCAGGTGTAGGTCGTGGTCTGCGTGGATGTGGCCACGGGATCGGGGATGCTGGTGCTCGAGAGACCGGCACCGGTCCAGGCGTAGGTGAGGCCCGAACCACCATCGGCCACGGCATGCAACTGAACGGACTGGCCCTGGCACAGCGTATCGTTGGAAGCGCTCACATCCATGCTGAGCAACTGCCCCACGGTGATGGTGACCTGGCCCGAGGCCGTGCAGCCGATGTCCGTTGTGGCCACGACACCGTACGTGGTGGTGGTGACCGGTGTGGCCGTTGGCGACTGCACGTTGGTGGCACTCAGGGTGCCGTTGTTCGGCGACCATGCGTAGGTGATGCCGGATCCGGAGGAAGGGGTGGCGGAGATCGGCGTGCCGGCCACTGCACAGAGCGTGGTGTTCGGTGTGACCGCGATGCTGAACGCGGGATCGACCCGGACGTACACCGAATCCTGGTAGACACAACCTCCCGCGGGATCGGTGGCATTGAGCACGTACCAGCCGGAAGTGGTTGGCGTGGCTACGGGGTTGTACAAGCCGGCGTTGTTCAACGGCCCAGGTCCGTTCCACGCATAGCTGAGATATGCATCATCATACCGACCGATCAGGAAATCGTCGATGGCCCAATTGTCGTGGCCGGCACCATTGTGCGAAAGCTGGCGCAGCCGGAACATCGCGGTCGTGTGCTGCGCACCCACAGGGATGCTCTCATCGATCGGCGTGAAGGCCGGGTATCCACTTTCGTCATAGGTCGAGATCAAGGTCCAGTTGATTCCGTTGTTGGTCGAATACTCCAGCACGATATCCTCGCCGATGTCGGCATCGTCACATGGCGCCGTTCCTGTGGCGACCTTCAATTGGAACCTAAGCTTGCCTCCACCAATGGTGTTGAACGCGGTGGTCTGCGCATAACGCTGGCCCGCGCCGTTGAAGTAGAGCGCCTTCCCACTATGGCTACCACAGACATCGCTGACCACCCCGCCCTGGATCGCGGTCCAACTGCTGCCGGGTGCGCCATCGAACAGGTCCATGGCCAGTGCACGCAGTGCCTTGCTCCCCAGCTGAACGGTCTGACCTACGCAAATGGCAGCAGGTTGTACCGTGGTCTCCAGTTCCACGATGCTCGCCGGGATCACATTCACGCGGATACTGTCATCCAGGTTCCCACAACCACTCGGGCTGAACACCCGGGCCCGGTACCATGTGGTCGACATTGGTGTGGCGATGGGGTCGGCGATGGTGTCGTTGCTCAAGGAGAACGCTGGCGTCCATTGCATCTCGAACCACGCCGGATCCGGTGGTGGCACCAAGGCCAATTGCACTGAGCTATACTGGCAGATGGTGATCTCCGGCTCGTCGTTCGCCGTGAGCCAGGTCGGAATGGTGAGGGGCAGCCCCACATGGTAGGTGAAGCTCCGTGGGCATCCGCTCAAGGGCGAGGTGCCCGAAACGGTGTAACTACCGGTCTGTACGGGTGTGAACGCATAGGAAAGGCCCGTGGCCAACACGGTGGAAGGTGACGCCGCCTCCGTCCAAACCGGGTTGTTCAGCGGCTCCGGAGCGTTCAACGTGATGGGGCCGCCACCACACACGATGGAGTCCTGGGGTACGGGCACCGACCTCACATCATGGATACTGGCCCCGTAGCTTTCCCCATACCCGGTCCCGAACATGTAGGCCTGAAGGCCTGCCGCAGCGCGGAGCTCATGCCGACCGGGTGCGACAGCGAGTTTCACATGCTTGCGATCGCTGCATCCCGCGAACGATTGGAACTGGCCCGCTGGGACCACCGCGCCATCGAGGGTGAGCTGACCTACGGCCGCGTTGGGCACCACCACACTAACGCTGTGCTGGGTGATGAGCGAGGATGCGGAGGTCTGCCACGCCACCTGTTCGGACATGCGCTCTGCCGGGGACACCAACCACATCGATGGGTCGCCATTCCCGGCACAACTGTAACCTTCCATCAACTGCACCACGCTCACGGGTTGGCTGGCTTGGATGCAGACCGGCGACGTGCTGCCGTTGATCTCATGCCGTTGCCCGGCGTTCAGGATGATCGGGGCCCCACCGTTCACGGTGACCGTGGTACCGTTCTCTTCGGCGAGGATCCGGTACGTGCTGGTGTTCACCCCATGAACCGGCGCGGTGTAGTATAGCGTACCCCATGCCGAGGTGGGAACGAGCTGTTCGAAGATCATGTCGCAAGCCTGGCATGCGCCAGGGACCGTGGCGCACATGGAACCACCGATCACCACGAACGGGCGGCAAGTACCACTGGCCGAGGTGGCCTCCACGATGGTATTGGTCAGGTCCAGTGCATCGGTGGCGGCTTGAAGCTGATAGGTCTGCCCGGCATTCAGGCTCACAACGAAAGGTACCCCAGCAAGCTGGCCGCTCGAGCTGTTGACCGATGGGGTGATCCTTATCTGGGTTCCATCCTGCGTGGCCACCACCAGCAGCTCGCTCTTGTGCAGGTTGTTGAAGTTCGGAAGACCTTGATAGGCATCCACTCGATAGCGGTTGCCCAAAGCGGCTTCAGGAAGGACCTGCGAAGCTTCGTGCGTGAAGTTCTGTAGGCTCGTGGCCACCACGTTCACACTATCCTGGGTCTGGATGAGCACCCCCTTGGCCGCCACGACCCCCGAGCCGGTGTTCTCCGCCGATGTGGGGATATCGATCACGGTGACCCCGTTGGCCGCCACACTGAACGTGGTGCTCCATCCGGAAAGCGGGATGCTCACAGTGCCTGTGGTCGCGTTACGCGCGATGACCTGCACCTTCAGGGTCTGTGCCCCGAAGCCGTTCTGCATGAATCCAGTCCAGAATCGAGTGCCGCGCGTGGGAACGAGCGTTGCGTTCTGTCCGAACGAAACATGCAGGTCAATGACCGCGAGGAGCAGGATGCACCAGCGGCTCCAACGTATGGCTCCAAGAGTGGATAGTATGCAACGGCTCATCATCGACCACCGAAGAGTGAAGGGTGGTGGCGGCCTTTCTACGCAAGGCACACGACCAAGGTTCATGGTCGGTGCGGACCGACAAGCGACCCGCAAGTCACCCCATCCCGGTCTTGGAGCGGAAAAGCCTCTCAGGCCCCGGCCACCCTCGACCGCGATCGCCAGCCTGCCACGGAACGGGTGCCACCGTGCCAGGTGGATCAACGCCCATCGATGGGCCAATCCACCTTCACCTCCCAGGCCGCTCGAATGTTCACGGACCCCGTATGGTACCAGGTACGCTCCGGCTGCTTCAACGTGGCCCACTCCCCGGGGTCCCATCGTCCGTTACCGTTCATGTCCTCGATCAGTCGCAGGTCGCGCATGCCCGGAGACAGCAGCTTCCATTGCACCACTGGATCGGCAGCCACTACCCGGACCTCCTGTTGAACGCGTTGTTGTCCTTCAAGCAACTGTAGTATATAACGCCGCGTGGGGTCCAGGCCGGAGAGGTTCACCTCCAGGGTGCCCGTGGAACGCTCCATGGCCGCGCCCAGCGAAACACGCAGCGAGTCATTGACCCCGCCATGGATATCGTGTACGGCCTTCGGACCCACGAGCAATCGCAATGGCATTCCATCACGCGCCTCGAACTCCAAGGCCAAGGACCGGAGGCCCTTTCGACCGATACGGTAGGGGACATCCGCACTATCGCTGCGCAAGCTGATGCGTGTACTGTCCCATTCCGCGATCGGTCGGCTGCTCCGCAGCACGATGAATGCACCTTCGTTACCCTCGATCAGCTGTGCGGCCAGTCCGGTATGGAACGGCCGCTTGCGCGTAGGTCGATAGCCAAGCGTGTCGACCACCTCCGACCCTGCCTGGATCTCGTACCTGCCGGAAGCCAACAGGGTGGTGTCCGACGGCCAAAGCAGCACGGTATCCTGTGTTGTGGAATACTCGGGCGTCCAGGACAGGGAACCTCCTTCGCGCCCCACATCCCTTACCCGCACGCTGTCGACGCCTTTTGCGAACACCACCTCCAACGCGCCATCGGCGGTGACCGTATAGGCCCGTACCTGCTGGCGTGCGCTCACGGGCAGGAACACCCGCAAGTCCACGGGGGCAGCGGAAGAGTCCGAAGTGATCAGTACATGGTCGCCATCCAGGAACGCGATCTCCTCATTGGGCAGGTCGTACCGGTAGTTGCCGTTCTTGTCCTGCAAGGCCATCACGCTGAAGCGACCCTGAGGAAGGTTCCCAATGGTGAACCTCCCTGCGGCATCGGTACGGGTCATGTATGCCGGCCTCCCCGTCCTGAAAGCGCTCGTATCACCTGCTGCGTACAGGCCCACGAGGATCCCCTTCGCGGCTGAACCGGTGAACGCATTGGTCACGGCCCCTGCCACCATCCCGCTGTCCACGGTATGTCCCGTGCTCACCACGTAGCTCAGCCCCGCGGCGATGTTCCCTTCGGTCAGGTCTTTAACGCTCTCGCCCAGGTTGAACGTGTAGGTGGTGTTCGGAGCCAATGGGGCGTTCAACCGCACCTCGAGCCGTGTGGGGCCTACGAGCCGCACATCAGGCGCGGTGTCCAACGGCGGGGAGACCAACATCCGCTCGCGCACCCGATCCAACTGGATGCGTTCATCGAACTCGAGCAGGATGGCACGCGCATTGAACGAGGTACTGCGATCCGGTGGTCGCGCATGGATCAGGGCCGGTGCCTTCACATCCTGCTCCCCGCCAGAAATAGGCTGCACGCTCGCACAGCCGCCCAAGAGCACGACCATCGCCAGCACCACACCGGAACGCCCCATTAGAACAAGGGCTCGAGCAGTTCGCACAATTGTTCCAGTGCGTGGCCATCCACCACGGTGAAGTCGCCCTCCACCACGCTATCGATATCCAGAACGGCAGCGATGCGACCATCGCTATCGCGGATGGGCACCACGATCTCCGATCGAGAAGCGGCACTGCATGCGATGTGGCCGGGGAACTTCGCCACATCCGGTACGATGATGGTCTTCTCCTCCTGCCAGGAGGTGCCGCATACCCCCTTGCCATAACCGATCCGCGTGCAAGCCACGGGGCCCTGGAAGGGGCCGAGCACCAACTCCGCCCCCATCACACGATAAAAACCGATCCAATGCCACCCGAAGGCTTGTCGTAGCGCAGCGGCCACGTTGGCCAACGCCGCGATCGGATCCCGCTCCTCGCGCAGCAGTTCGCGGATCTGTGGCATCAGCGCCGTGAAGAGCGCCACCCGGTCGTCCGTAGCAGGTAAAGTGATCTGTTCTTGCATGCGATGTTGGTGCAAAGGTATCCCTGGCCCCAATGGCTCATGCACACGCGGCCGCATACACGCTGATCCGTATATCCGGGACGGTGCGGAGAGCGGCCACGCAGCCTTCCAAGGTGGCGCCTGTGGTCACCACATCGTCCACGATCAGCACATGCCTGCCGCGCAGCTTCTCCGGCTCCGGTAGATGGAACGCCTCCTTCACATTCAACCAGCGATCCAAACGGTTCCGGCGGGTCTGCGATGGCGTTCGCACCACGCGGACCAACCCCTTACCGATTTCCGGTACTGGCCACCGTTCGCGCATTCCATCCACCAGTAACTGACTCTGGTTATACCCTCGCATGTGCTCTTTACGGGGATGCAGCGGGACGGGTATGAGCAGGTCCACCGTAGCGAAGCGTTCGCTCCGCCGAAGGTCCTCCCCCATGTAACGGCCCAACTCCAGGCCCAACTGGCGATCATGCTGATACTTGATCCGGTGTAGCATGTGTTGCACCATGCCATGGGGGTTGAAAAGGAGGAACGCACTCGCGGCTTCGAGCTGCGCTTTGCCTCGGAAAAGGACCTCCACCCGGTTGTTCGGGTCATCATGGAACCGGGTACGGGGCAGATCAGCCTCACAGAAGGAACACAAGCAGTGCTCGAAGTGCCGCAGGCCTTGCCCACAACCACCACATCGCCGTGGAAGGAATAGCCCGGCGAGATCGCGGAACGCCCCTGCGATGGCGGTGGTCATGGGTTCAATACTTTGTTGATAAGCGGAACGTTATTCTCCATGCCCCTTTTTCGGTGCCTGTAATTTAGCGGTCCCGAACGATTCGGGAACACCCCTATGGAACACAACAGCGAAAACAACCCCGGATCCAAGAACCGCTCCAACACCGGCTTATTGCTGCTGGTGGTACTCCTGCTGCTCAGCAACGTGGTGATGTTCTGGATGCTTATGAACCGCGGCAAGGAGGTGGAACAGACCCAGCAACAAGTGGCCGCGATCACCAGCGAGAAAGAGAATGTGACGGTGATGCTGGAGAACATGCTGGCATCGTATGACACGTTGAAGACGGACAATGAGCAGCTTACCGTGGAGATGGAAGCGCAGCGGGAGCGTATCGAAGGGCTGCTGGATCAGGTGAAACGGGGGAACTACGACCTGGCGAAAGCCAAGAAGGAGGCCGAGACCCTGCGCAAGATCATGAAAGGCTACGTGGTCACCATCGACTCCTTGAACCAGGCCAATGCCGCCCTCACCGCACAGAACGTGGGCCTCACCCAGGAACTGGGCGAAGTAAAGGGCCAGAAAGAAGCGCTGTCAACGGAAAAGGCGGCCTTGGAGGGCAAGATCGCCAAGGGTGCGGTGCTGCATACCACGGCCATCAACGCTGGCGCTCTTTTCATGCGCAACAACGGCAAACAGGTGGATACCGATCGCGCCAAGAAGGCCGAGATGGTGAAGTGCTGCTTCACCTTGGGCCAGAACTCGGTGACCGACGCTGGCGACAAAACCCTGTATATGCGCGTGATCAGCCCCGACGGCTCGGTACTGCCCGCTGGCGACCCCAACAACCGGTTCAAATTCAATGGCGTAGAGGGAGAGTACAGCGCCAAACGCGAGGTGAACTATCAGAACCAACCCGTTGATGCGTGCATCTTCTGGAACGGCTCCGGCGAGATGCGCACCGGGCAGTATGTCGTGGAGATCTACGAATCTGGCGCCAAGGTGTCCGAATCCAAGTTCACGCTGAAGTGACCTGAACCTCATCCGACGACTGGAAGCCCTGGCCATGGCCGGGGCTTCCTGCTTCAACGGGGGCCTCTCCCTTCGGTGTGGTGGCCTCTACGTTCGTTCACCATCCGGGCGACCTCCCTTGGTCAATACCATTTCGCACCAAGGCCTATGCTAAAGATGCGACAGGTTCCTATCGCCGGACGATACAGCGGGGTCGTTGCAACGCCTAAGGCGTGGATCGCAGGGAGCGGAGCCGAGTGCCGGTGCTACGGAACGATCTCGACGGAGAAGTCATGCGGAAAAAGACCGAATGGATCGGCCTACTCCTTGGTGCGAAATGGTATAACCTGGCCACCACCGGATCAGAAGAACGCCCTTACTTGGGCCCCACCCACATGCACCATGGGCACGCCCTCGGACCTTCTTCCATTATACGTGAGGTCCACTTGTAGATTGTTGCTCAGGTTCCGTTGCAAACCCACGCTCCAAGTGATGTTGGTGCCCGGCTTTAGACCCGCTAAGAGCTCGTTGCCGATGGGCGTGTTCACCACCCCATCGAACCTGATGGCCACGTGGTTGGCGGTCAAGAACAAGCTACCCTTGCCTGCGGTGTTGTAACGGAACTCCAGGCCCAGGTCCTGGATCCGGGCACGTTCACCGCCATACTCGGGCCGGTTCTTCTTCTCGATCAGCTTGAACGTGGCGATGGCCCGCATCGAGGTGTTGGGCTGCCAGGTGATCTTCGGCCGCAATCCCTCCTGGTCCACCTTGTAGGTTCGGCCGGAGAGCAGGTCTGAACCGTTGGCCACCGAACCACGCTCCGCTTCGATCTCCACGGTCCATTGGCGGGTGGTGTTCCAACGTACATGGAACGTATCGAACCGGCGGGAGCGCGACTCAAATCCGTTCACCAACAAACTCCGGCTCTGGTCGCGCTGCAGGGCGTGGTCCATGCTCCACTTCCGACTGGTCCGGTCGTAGTAGAAAGCATTGCGGATGGACGACGTATAGCTTGTGAGGTCGGTATCCTTGGCCTCATCCACGAATGGATCCAGTGCATCGGTCATGTCCGTGGCAGCGGTCTTCCGGTCGATGCGCAACGACGCCAGGTCGGAGAACTTGCCCAGCCAATGCCTGAACCCCGTGGCTTCCGCCCAAAGCACGGCCGGGCGCAGGTCCAACGAGGTACTGAACTGGTTGCTGAACGTGCGTACATATTCATTGCTGGGCACGAACACACGCAAATGGTCCGCCTCGTATGCGAAGTTGGCCAGCTCGAACTCGTTCAGCTCCTTGATCCCGTTCGCATTGTAATCGTTCCAGATGTAGAGCCCCTGGCCCGTTGGGACCGCGATGTAGATGTACTCACGCCGCTGTTCCAACCCCGACCCCAGTTCATAGAACAGGTCCAGTACGGCCGCTCCCTTCAACGCCGTGAGGTCGTGATCGATCCTGGCCAGATACGTGTTCTCCGGCCGCTGCGTGGTCAAGGTACTGTCCGGCACATCAAGCCTCCTGTACGTGAACGTGGTGGCCAGCCGTTTACGCGGGTTGCGCGCAAGGTCAAGGGAAAAGCCGTAGCTGGTGGCCCGTGCACTTTCCACGAGCGCACTGTCGTATGTGGTGCGGTCCCATCGCTGGCCGCCCGCGATCCGCCATTTGTTCTTGAACGTATCCGGGCTTTGTATGAACGCCTCCCATTCATGGAACTGATAACTCCCCGTGTTCAATCCGCCGGATGGTTCCGCGATGAAGAGGTTGCGCTCATGCTCATCCTTATAGCCCACAGTGACCGCCTTGAACCGATGCTGCGCCAGCGCCTTGTGCCGCAGGAAGTCGGAATGGCGCCCTTTGGTGGTGGTGAGCCAGCTGGCGGTGCCCACCACATCGGTCCGATGGACGTGCAGATCGCTGGTCAACTCCTGCTTCCATCCGCGGTAGCTGTCGTCCACTTGGAAGGTGGCCGCACCATAGCCGACACCTCCCATACCCTTGCGGCGCAGCTTCAATCCGGTAGCCGCCAACACTTGGTCGCCGGTCAGCGAAAGTCCGAGGATGTTCCAATTCCGGTCGAACTCCACCGCCCGGTAGCGTTCCACATAACGGAAGCCGCGTGAGACCGCTTCGGTCTCCGCGCTCGCGACCAACTGCAACGTACTGTCGGACCGGCTCAATCCGAAGGCGTGTTCGCCACGGGCCATCAGACCGTAACCCTGATCATCGTTATCGCCGACGTCGCTGAAGGTGTTGCGATCCTCGTTGCTGTACGCCAATTCAACGGTGGCCCGGGTGTTCGCATCGGGCACATGGTCCAGACCGATGGTGAGCGATCGCTGCGCCCGAGGGGCCACCAGCACACGCACCGGAGCATGGTCCCCCATCCGCCGCAGCACCCCATCCACCACTTGCGGTGCCACCCACCGAAAGACCCGGCCATTGGGCGTGAACTCCTGTTGAACGTAGTCTCCGGTACCCGGCCCCGTCTGGGTGAAGGTGACGCGCCAAAGTGCCGAATCAGGATGTGTGCTGTGCACATACACCGGCGCATACCCGAGGGAATCCGTCCGGAGGTACAACACCTGATCATTGGCGTAACCGGTGCTGTCCGCGCCGGCCACGATGGCCGCCAAAGGGTCGTCGCCGGCAAGGCGGAGAACCTCTCGCTCCGTGTCGCTCAGCTGCTGTTGCAAGGGTTGGTTCCGATGATCCTGTTCGCTGTACAGATCGAAACGAAGGGTGTTCTTGGGCCATTGAACAGTGTGTCCCAACCGCACCAAGGAACGCGCATAATTCTTGTCGGAGTACTGGAACTCCACGGTGATCCGTCGATCCTTGGTGATCAACCGTTTCGCGGTGAAGGTGACCTCGGCGGTGTTGTAATCGATCACGTAGTCGTTCTCCTGGCCGCGTATCATCTCCTGGCCATCGATGAACACGCGCTCCGTTCCCGAGAGTACGATGATGATGGAGCCGGCCTCATTGCCTTGCAAACGGTATGGGCCTTGTACGCCTTCCACACCTTGTATGGTATTGCGCGCGAACTTGCCCTTGCTGATGGCCACGCTCACACCCACCCTGGCCTGTGCGTTTTCGCCGTACCTCAATGGCGTATCGAAGCTGAGGCCCTTGGTCTTCTTCAGGTACGTGAGGAAGTGGCTCTTCGGCCGTTGCAACACGATATCGCCGGCAACAAGGGCCCATCCCTTCTGGTCGTCGCCTTCAAATAGTTTGATGAAGACCTGATCGAAGTCCTGTAACTCCAATGTGTTGCCACCCGCTTGGATCGGAATGTTATTGTCCGTGACACTGGCCAGCACATGGATGCGATCCGAGAGCCGTCCGTTCAGCTCCAGATTCAACGTGGAGTTAACGGCCAGGTCCTGATTGTTGCCGAAAAGCACACCCCGCGATATGCTTCCGCTCTTGTTCAACCCGTGGCCTCCGATCAGTTCGCTGTTCTGCTTGGGGGGCTCGTAGCGGAACGGGTCGCGACGATCGCCGGAAGAGGTGATCGACCGTTCCGGATCCTTGTTGAACTGGACCCGACCAAAGGCGATGGGCATGGCGCGATAGCGAACCAGGACACTATCCACCGTGGGGCGCTCCTGCCAGTACAACACCCCGCGATAGGGGTCCAAGGTGTACGCCTGATGACCGACCGGTGTTCCGTTGGCGAACAGGTACAAGCTTCCCGGGACGATGCTCATGCTATCCACCACAAGGCTGTCCGCGGACACCGGGATGTACCGAACCCTCAGGCTCGATGCCGGCTGACCTTGGGCCGCAACCGCCCCCCCCAAGGCCAGCATGCACCAGGCCATGCTCCGTGCAAGGGCCACAGGCAGGTGCCGAAGCCTGTGCGTGCTGGTCGGGCGGAGACAGGCGCTGTTCATGCGGGGTCCGAAAAGTACCCCAACTGGAACCCTCGTGGAGCCTATCACCAACGCAATGTTGATGCGGATAGTGCGGGGTCCGGAACCACGCTGCGGCACACGGATACTTTTGACCGTAGCTCCTCTTTCCCTCATGCGCTGCGCTCCACTTCTTCTCATCGCCCTTCTTTGCGCCTGCTCGTCGCCAGAACCGGCCCGCGTGCGCCAGGCCGAAGGAGGAAAATACTACGGCGGGGTATTCAACATGAACGAAAGTGGTGACCTGGGGAGTCTGTTCCCGCTGGGCCTCACCCGATCGGCCGAGCACCGGGTGGCCGCCCAGGTCTATGAAGGACTGGTGCGTTTCGACCCGCAGGATCTGACCATCCAGCCTTCCCTGGCCGGATCGTGGTCCATTGACGAGACCCAGACGGTATACACCTTTCAGTTGCGGCCCGAGGTGCGCTTTCACGACGATACCTGCTTCGCCAATGGCGTGGGGCGAACCCTAACGGCCTCCGATGTGGTGGAGAGCTTCACCGCTCTTTGCACCCATGATCCGATGAATCAGATGTTCTGGCTGTTCCAGGACAAGGTGCTTGGGGCCAATTCGCACTATGCCGCCACGCTGGCAGGAGAACCACCACCGGGAGTGAAGGGCTTGGAAGCGATCGACCCGCTCACGGTGCGGATCACCTTGGTCTCACCCTACCCGAATTTCCTCCAGACCCTCGCACACCATGGCTGCTGGATCCATCCGAAAGAGCTGGTGCAACACTACGGGGACGCGGCGATGTGGCACCCGGTGGGTACCGGCCCATTCCAACTGAAACAATTCACGCGCGGAGAGGTGCTGGTACTGGAGCGCTTCCACCACTATTGGGGGCAAGATGAACACGGTAACCCATACCCCTTCCTCGATGCGATCCGGTGCACCTTTGAAAAGGACAAGCTGCGCGAGTTCGACGAGTTCACACGTGGGAACCTGAGCGCGATCACAGGGCTACCCCTGGAGCGGACCGGGGTGCTGGGCGATGCCACGAACTTTCAAGTCCAGACCACCTCGGCCCTGGACATCCAGTTCTACGGCTTCAATGCCCGGAAGCCACCCTTCAACGATGTTCGCGTACGCCGTGCGTTCTCCATGGCCATCGATCGAAAAAGCCTGGTGGACACCGTCCTGAGCGGCCTTGGGTTCCCCGCCCAACATGGTATCGTTCCGCCTGGCTTCGCGGACTATCCCTATGATTCCATACCGACCCTGGTCTATGACCCGACACGCGCCAAACAGCTGCTCCTCGAGGCTGGATACCCGAATGGCACCGGACTTCCCGCCGTGTACCTACAGGTGAGCAGCGAAGGCTTTGGATACATCAAGGTGGCCGGAGCCGTGCAAGAGATGCTGGCACGGAACCTGGGAGTGCGGGTGGCCACCACCGTACTACCCACCGACCAGCATTTCGAACGCGTGGAATTCAGCAAGGCCCAGCTCTGGCGAGAAGGCTGGATCGTGGATCACCCGGACCCGGAGAACTTCCTTGCGCTCCTCTATGGCGCGAGCGTACCTGCGGATACTTCAGCACCATCCTACCTCAACAGCACCCGTTACAGCAACCAGGCATACGACAGGCTCTTCGCTCAGGCCCTGCGCACCTCGAACAGGTCAGAGCGGATGGCTTTCCTGGCGCGTGCGGAACGTCTGGCGATGGAAGACATGCCCGTGACTCCGCTGTACCACGAACGGTTGGTACGCCTCCTTCAACCATGGGTGCGCGACCTTCCTTTGAACGGCATGGACCATACTGACCTACGCGGGGTATGGTTCGATCCCGCACAACGCGGCGAACGATAGAGCGCCTCTCCGCCCGGCCCTCGGCAGCTCCGCTCCCTGCAATCCACGCCTTCGGCGTTACAACCGGACTCCCGTATCGGCCGGCGGAAAAAAGGCCGCACATCTTCGGCCGGTCGTATTGTCCAAATGGTATCAGAATCTGTTGGGGATCTCTTCGCAGGCCTCCTACGACCACGATCCCGCCTGGACCTCTCCCGGGAAAACGCTCCCGCAGGCACCGCCACGCGCACTAGGCATCGTCCGCGTGATCAGGCATGTGCGGCCATGTGGGCGAGGACCATGCGCTTCGCCAACGGCATCAACGTTTCAATACAGGGGAGGTCCACATCCGTTCCCACGGCGAAGGTGGCCGGATTGGGCAGCTCGGGATACCGATCCACCAATGCCGCCTTCATGTGCTCGAAGGTGTTCGCGAGATCGAGGGTGCTGCTGTACACGAACCGGGTGTGCATGTTCCGGTGAGGCAGCTCGGGCTGCTGGTCGGTCACGGCCGGAACGGCGTATGCATACAGACGTGCCTCGCGCCCACGCCGCAGGAACAACCATCCCTCGGAAACATACAGAGGCAACACCCCGATGGGTGTGAAGCTCACTTGACGGAGCAATTCTTCCTGGAGTTGTAGACCCTGATCGAGCAACTGGCGCAAACTGGGTACGGCGAACTCGATCACCTCATCGATCACGCGCAATGGTTCATGTTCGGGGATCGGGGCACGAAGAAGTGCGCCGGTATTCGGATCCAAGCCGATAAGCGGTCGGCTCAAGGTGCGCACGAACGCCCGCTTCGTACGTTGAAGTTCGGTCAGGTCATCGGTCCGGGAACGCACATCAGCCAGGTAGGGATAGAGTTTGCGCTCCGAGAATCGTGACTTCACGCGCTGTACATAGCCCATAAGCATGTACTGCTTGAGCTCCAAGTCGATGGTGGGCGAATACGCCCAATCCATCGGCAATCCGGTGGCCCGAACATTCGTCATCCAATGGTTGCAACGGCTTGTTCAAAAGTAATGTTGCCTTCCGTGGAACAGCGGAGGTGACGGGTTGGAACTTTGCGGTCACAAGAAAAATCCAAGCCCATGCTGCGCAAGCCCTTCCAGGCCGTGGTGCCCGCCCTGCTCTCCCTGCTTATCGTAGCCTGTGTGCCCGCACGCAAGTACGAAGAGATGGAACAACGCGCCAAGGCGTTGCAACAGGAGACCGAAGTCGCCAACCAACGGGCCCTCGCCGCACAGACCGCCATGGACGAACAAGGGGTCCGGCTCGCCGACCTCACCAAACGCGTCGGGGAACTGGAACGCGATACCACCGTGCTGGGCACCTCCTTGCGGAAGATGACCGTTCAGTACGACAAGATCAACAAGCTCAACGACGAGCTGTTGAACAAGTACAATGCCCTGCTGGCGGGGAACAGCAGCGAGAACCGGAAACTCCTCTCCGACCTGGAGGCCATGCGCCTGGACCTGCAGAACAAGGAGGACAGTGTGAACGCCCTGGCCAAACGCATGAGCGAGAAACAAGCCGCACTGACCGCCCTGCAGGCCGAGATCGACGCGAAGGATGCCGCGATGAAAGACCTCAAGGGGCGCGTGAGCCAAGCGCTTTCCGGCTTCGAGGGCAAGGGCCTCACCGTGGAACAGCGCAACGGGCGCATCTACGTGAGCATGGACAACAAACTGCTCTTCCCCAGTGGTAGCGCAGCGGTGGATGCCAAAGGCCGCGAGGCGATCAGCAAACTCGCCAAGGCCATCGAGAACGAGAAGGACCTCAGCATCCTGGTCGAAGGCCATACCGACACGGACAAGATCACGGGCGGCAGCACATACAAGGACAACTGGGACCTCAGTGTGGCACGGGCCACCAGCGTCGTGCGGATCATGCAGGAATCCAGCCGGATCGACCCCGTTCGGATCACCGCAGCGGGCCGTGGCGAATACGTACCGGTCGACCCCAACGACAAGGCGAAGAACCGCAGGATCGACGTGGTGCTGATCCCCGACCTGAAGGAGCTGTACAAGCTGGTGAAGGAGTGATCCCCGATAGAGGGCTTCTGGCGGATCCAACCCAAGCACCCAAGCATTGGGGTGATCATGTTCGTTGGTTGAAATGGTCGATCGCGCCATCGCCGATCGACCCGGGAACCCCACCGAACAGACTTGTGTCGTTCGAACATCCGATACCAGCCGATCGGCTTGCTCTTCTTCCCCATACCTTCTCCGAGAGACCTATTCCAAAGGCCCGGCCCGCAGTAGCTGCGCTCCCTGCGGTCCACACCTTCGGCCTTGCAAGAGGCACCTGGTATCACCTGTGGAAGAACGACCGGACATCGTCGGCCGCTTACTGAATGTCCGATCGGTACTATGAAGCCGAGGGCTCGGGTATCCTCACCGCCAACCACTTCCGGGCATCCTCCTCGGTGAGGAACACGCCCGTAGGATGCGGACGTGGATGGTACCGAAAGTAGATGTCGAAGATCCGTTGATTGAACGCGCTCCGGGCCGCCAATGCCAAGCGCCTGGCCCCATGACAGCCGCCATGCTCCGCATGATGATCCACGTTCAATACGCCCAGCTCGAAATCCAGCTCCACCGGGAAAACAGCCAACACATCCATGTGGCGCCCCGCGATCAGCTCCCGCTTGGCGTGGACCACTTCCGCCATCCGCTCCACATCCAACTTCACATCCGGCTTGAAACGCAGCTCAACCAACGCCTCGGAAACCAGCTCCAAGGTGGCTGAGCGCGTCTCGATCATTCGAGGATGCTCCTTCTGCATGGCGCAAAACTACCTTGGTATGCGTGCATACCATCCGCATCGGGCCACCAGGTCCGGTCGGATGTTTGGAAGGCTACGACGGACGGTGATGTGCCCTACATTGTCCCCATGCTGCATCGGATCCTTGTACCCCTGGCCGCCTGCCTCCTGCTCCAGGGCTGCACCATAGGCCGGTTCTTCTGGTACAACTTCGCCGACACCCGCGATCACGAGAAGTTCCCCTCGCGGCCATTGGTACCGGCGGCACAGCCTTTCCACTACCCCATGGCCGAGGTCGAACGTGGGCCCAGGACCATCTCCATGAAGGGGAAGGAAGTCCCGTTCGACGCATTCCTCGAAGACCACGCCACGGTGGCCTTCCTCATCATCCATCGCGATACCATCCGTTACGAGCGGTACTTCAAAGGGTATGATCCCACCCGGATCCACACCTCGTTCTCCATGGCGAAGAGCGTCATGAGCATGTTGATCGGTACGGCCATCGCCGATGGGTTGATCACGGACGTGCAACAGCCCGTTACCGACTTCGTACCTGAGCTGAAGAAGAACGGTTTCGACGCGGTGACCCTGGAGCACGTGCTGCAGATGACCAGCGGCCTCGACTTCAACGAGAGCTATGTGAACCCCCTGGGCTCGGCCGCACGCTTCTATTATGGTCGGCGCTTGTACCGGTACATGGAACGCATGCGCCTGAAGCACGCACCGGGGGAACGCTTCACGTATGTGAGCGGCAACAGCCAACTGCTGGGCCTCATCCTGGAGCGGGCGTTGCGCGCGAAGGGGGATCAGCGCACCATCACGCAATACGTGCAGGACCGCCTCTGGTCGCCCCTGGGCATGGAATACCCGGCGTCCTGGAGCATCGACCGGAAGGAGGGCGGGATCGAGAAGACCTTCTGCTGTTTGAACGCTCCAGCCAGGGACTTCGCCAAGCTCGGATCGCTATACCTGCACAAGGGCGCTTGGCGCGGAGAACAACTGGTACCCGAAACCTGGGTGGAACGCAGCACCATGGTGGACACGACGAATGGCAGTGCGGCCCACTACCAATACCAATGGTGGCTGCCCTCCGATCAAGGCGACTTCATGGCACAGGGCATCCTGGGGCAGTACATCTACGTTGATCCAGCCCGGGAGGTAGTGATCGTGCGGCTGGGCAGGAAGCCTGGCGGGGTACCCTGGTCGGGGGTCTTCCGCGGTCTGTGCAAGATCTACGCACCATGAACCCTGTACGCCCCAAGGTGGCCATCATCGGTGCAGGTCCCGCTGGCCTCCTCGCCGCCCATCACTTGGCCGATACCTGCGAGGTCCACCTCTACGAGCAAGGTCGCAACCCTGGCCGTAAGTTCCTCGTCGCGGGCGATGGTGGCTTGAACATCACCAACGGCGCGGTCGGTGAAACGATGTACGCCCACTACGCACCGATCGATCGTATGCGGCCGATCCTGGAGGCCTACGGTCCGGAAGAGCTACGCACCTGGCTGGCGTCCATCGGTGTGCCCACTTTCGTGGGGACCAGCGGGCGTGTATTCCCCCAACGTGGGATCAAGCCGGCCGAGGTGTTGAAGGCCATCGTGGACCACGTGAAGGCGAAGAACGTGACCTTCCACACCGAGCACCGCTTCGTGGGATTCTCCGGAACAGCGCGCCCATTGATCACGAGCGGTGAACGAACCTACCCCGTGGATGCCACCGCCTACCTCTTCGCCTTGGGTGGCGCCTCTTGGGCAAAGACCGGATCCACGGGCGAATGGACCGAAGCTTTCGAACGGATCGGCGTACGAACGACACCCTTCCAAGCGAGCAACTGCGGAGTGGTGGTGGAGATGCCGGGGCAACTACAGCCGCATTCCGGAAAACCGCTGAAGAACATCGCCGTGCGGTGCGGGGAGAAGACCGTGCGCGGCGAGCTCACCATCACCGAACACGGGTTCGAAGGCAACGCGATCTATCCGCTGATCCCCGAGGTCCGTGCACAGTTGCACACGCATGGTATGGCCGAGCTCTTCATCGACCTGAAACCCGATCTGACGACCGCGCGGATCCAAGAGAAGTTGCGTGATGCGGCATGGAGGGAGCGCGCCGCCGCACTGCGTATGGACCGACCCGCCTGGGCCGTGCTCAAGGCCTTCACCCCGGCACAGCGCTTCTTGGATAGTGGCACCATGGCCCAGGATGTGAAGCAGGTACGCATCCCCGTTCGTGGGCTCCGCCCGATCGACGAAGCGATCAGCACGGTGGGAGGCATCGCCATGGACCAGGTGAACGAGGACCTCGCGCTGAAGCGACATCCTCACCTCTTCGTAGCCGGGGAAATGCTGGACTGGGACGCGCCCACCGGTGGCTTCCTGCTCCAAGGTGCGTTCAGCACCGGCCGATGGGCCGCAGAGGGGATCCTCCGCCAGGTGTGATCAACCGAAGAGGTGGCCGAGCACCTCGCTCACCTGGCCCACCTGGACCACTTCGATCCCTTTCGCCGGGGCGATGCCCTTGGTGCCCTTCGGTACGAAGATGCGCGCGAAACCCAGCTTGGCCGCTTCCGCGATCCTTTGTTCGGTGCGGGTCACGGGGCGGATCTCGCCGGTCAACCCCACCTCACCGGCGAAGCACACGTCCATCGGTACTGCGATGTCGGCGTTGCTGCTGAGCACGGCGCACACCACGGCCAGATCGATCGCAGGCTCTTCCACACGGAAGCCCCCCGCCAGGTTGAGGAACACGTCCTTCTGCCCCAGCCGGAACCCGCAGCGTTTCTCCATCACCGCCAGCAGCATGTTCAAACGGCGCAGGTCGAAACCGGTGGAACTGCGTTGCGGCGTGCCGTACACCGCACTGCTCACCAGGGCCTGCACCTCGATCAGCAAGGGGCGCATACCCTCCATGGTGGCCGCCACCACCACGCCGCTGGGTCGCTCTTCGCGCCGCCCCAACAGCACTTGGCTGGGATCCTCCACCTCGGCCAGCCCACTGCCCTGCATCTCATAGATGCCCAATTCGTTGGTGCTTCCGAAACGGTTCTTCAAGGGCCGCAACAGGCGATAGGCATGGTCCCTATCCCCCTCGAACTGCAAGACACAATCCACCATGTGCTCCAACACCTTCGGTCCGGCGATGAAGCCATCCTTGGTGATGTGGCCGATCAGTACCATCGGCACTCCCGTGGTCTTCGCGAATCGCATCAGTTCTGCCGTGCACTCCCGAACCTGTCCGACACTTCCGGGGCTGGCATCGAGCACCGCGGTATGCAGGGTCTGCACACTGTCGATCACCACCAGGCCGGGTTTCAGCGCGTCGATATGCTTGAAGATGTTCTGCGTGTTGGTCTCGGTGAGCACGTAGCAGCCGTGCTCGGCGTTCGCCATGCCCAGCTTGCGCGTCCCCTCCAGCCGTTCGGCCCGCATCTTCACCTGGTGCTCACTCTCCTCGCCGCTCACGTACAGGGTCTTCAGGTGCGGATTCCGCAGGGCCGTCTGGAGCAGCAGGGTGCTTTTCCCGATCCCCGGTTCGCCGCCCAACAAGGTGATGCTTCCCGGTACGAGGCCCCCACCCAGGACCCGCGCCAGCTCACGGTCGTTCAGGATGATCCGCGGTCCGTCCTGTGCCGGGATCGCCTCGATGGCCACCGGCACGGGGTTTCGGCTCTTTGCGCTCGCCGGCGTGCCGCGCTTCTCCTCCACCCGATCCACCACCTCTTCCACCAAGGTGTTCCATTCCTTGCACTGGTTGCATTGACCCAGCCACTGCGGGTGACTGCTGCCACAGCTCTGGCAAACGAACCTTGAACGCAGCTTAGCTGCCATGGCGGATCTTCTCGACCAACGCCGTGGTGGAGAACCCATCCACCAGTTTCAACGAGCGCACTTCGCCGCCTCGTGCCTTGACCACATCGGCACCCACGATCCGGTCCTCGGACCAGTCGCCACCCTTCACCAGCACATCCGGTCCGATGGCCTGGATCAGCTCCAGCGGGGTGTCCTGGTCGAAGATCACCACGGCATCCACCAGGCGCAATGCCGCAAGCACCTTGGCGCGGCTCTCCTGGTCATTCATGGGGCGGTCCGGCGCTTTGCCCAAACGGCGCACACTGGCATCGCTATTCAAGCCGATGATCAGCCGATCGCCCAAGGCCGCGGCTTCTTGCAGGTAGCTCACATGACCACGGTGCAGGATGTCGAACACCCCATTGGTGAACACCACCCGGTCGCCCTTCATGCGCCAGATGTTCACCAAGCGTTGCACCTGAACGAGGTCCATGATGCGTTTGTCCGAAAGGGCTGGGGCGGTTTCTGCGCTCATGTGGTCTCCGGGGTCCGATCCCGTGCCGCCAAAAGTAGCGACAGGCCACCCAGTACGATCAACATGTTGGTCTGCGCGGCCCAAAGCAGCCAACCCATGGCCAGTGCATCGGGCTGGATCGCGCCGCCACCCTCCACGGCGGGCATGTACATGGAAACGATCAGGCCCACGAACGCCGGGTACACGCCGATACCGCCCTGTACGAGCACGATCCCGATACTACCGGCGATGAACCCGGCCATGATCCCCGCCAACGGAACGGTGGACGTGGACGGAAGGGCCTGGAAGCCGATCCAGAACATCCCCACATACAGGCCCCAGATCAAGCACGTGTGGACCAGGAACTGGGCTTTATGACGGGTCTGCAGCACGGAACGTACCCCGGCGACCACCCCACGGACGACATCGAGCACGCGAGCGCGCAAGGCCGGTCGGGACCATACCAACCACGCCAGCAGGGCACCGGCCAACACCAGGCCACCCAGGATCCATACCCCCCAGGTCGCCAGCACGGATGGTGTACCCGGCCCTTGGCCAACCCGGTATGCGACCACCCGTTCGTATAGCTGATCGATGCTGTCGCGTTGTAGCAGCAGCGTCGCCCCGGCGATGCCCAACAGCATCAGCAGGTCCACGGCGCGTTCGGCCAGGATGGTCCCGAAACCCTTCTCGAAGGGGACCCCGTCGGACCGATAGAGCGCCAGCCCGCGGCTCACCTCCCCCGCTCGCGGAACGAGCATGTTCATGAAGTAGCCCGACATCACCGCGTGGTATGCATTCCAGAGACCCACCGGATGGCCCAGGTGCAGCAAGAGGTAACGCCACCGCCACGCTCGGCTCAGGTGGCTCAACCACCCCAGGAACATGGTCAAGAACAGCCACCACCAGTTGGCCTCACGGAACGCGCTGAAGAGCTCTTCGCGCTGGTGCACGTCCAACCCGTTGTACGTACTGAACACCAACCAGATGCCAAGCGCCAGCGGAATGATGACCTTGAGGATCGCCGACGCCCGCTTCTTCATGAACGCAGTCGGTTGGTCCGCTCGTCCGGAAAGACGATGCTGGGCCGGAAGGTCCGGGCCGCATCGAGACCCATGTGGGCATAGGATACGATGATCACCACGTGCCCCACCTTCACCTTGTGGGCCGCAGGGCCGTTCATGCAGATCACCCCGCTCCCGCGCTCGCCCTTGATCACATATGTCTCCAGGCGCTCACCGTTATCCACGTTGAGCACCTGCACCTTCTCGCCCTCCACCAAACCCACGGCATCGATCAGGTCCTCATCGATGGTGATGCTACCGATGTAATCCAAGTTGGCTTCGGTAACGGTAACGCGGTGGATCTTCGTCCGGATGACTTCAATGGTCATGGCTGGAAATGGGCCGCGAAGGTATGCAGGTGACCTGCCGACGGCTACCGGAACAAGGTGATGTTGTCGATGAGCCGCACCGGCCCCACCTGCGCCGCGATCAGCGCCACCGCCTTGTCACGCGTACCCCATTCCGATATCGGCTCCAACGTGTCATGGTCGGCAATACCGAAATAGTCGAGTACCAAGGTGGGTTCCTGGGCCAGCACCGCTTGAACCACCTGGCCAACCGTGGACACCGACTCGTGGAACGCAAGCTCGGCCGCGCGTTGCAGCGCCTTGTAAAGTATGGTGGCCTGCTCGCGCTGCACGGCATCGAGCCGGGCATTCCGCGAACTCAGGGCCAGGCCATCGGATGCACGAACCGTTGGACATGCCGTGACCCGCTCCGGCCAATGCTCCCGCAACGCGATATACCGCAGCAGGGTGAGCTGTTGGCGATCCTTCTCCCCGAAGAACGCTTCATCCGGTCGCACATAGTGGAACAGCCGCTCCACCACATTCACCACCCCTTGGAAGTGTCCCGGCCGCGAGGGCCCTTCCCAGTGATCGTTCAATACCCCCAGATCGTAGGTATGTGGCTGAAAATCGGCGAAAATGGCCTCCTTCTCCGGAGCGAAAAGTGCATCACAACCGGCCTGCTCCAGTAGCTCTTGATCCCGTTCAAGCTGCCTGGGATAATGCTTCAGGTCCTCTAAGTTGTTGAATTGCAGCGGATTGACGAAGATGCTACAGACCACCTTCCCGTGCAACGCCACTGCGCGCTCCACCAGATCGAGATGCCCTTGATGGAGTGCGCCCATGGTTGGAACGAAGCCCACGGTACACCCGGCACGACGAACGTCGGCGGTCCACCGGGCCATGGCGGTTGGAGAGTTGATGAAATCCAAGCGGGGCGCGGGTTCCGTGATGGGAAGAAGGGGCCGAAGCTAGGCTTCCGTGTTGAAATTCCGCTCAAAAGTCTATATTTTTGTCCCCGCAATTCGCATCCCCTACCATGAGCTTGAAGAACGTGAAGGTCCTGACCATCTCCCAATCCATTCAACCTTTCATGGACGGCCCGGAGGAGATGGCCAAGGCAGCTCGGCAATTACCCCAGGGCATTCTCGATCTGGGAAACGAGATCCGGGTGTTCATGCCCAAGTTCGGTTGCATCAATGAACGTCGCCATCAGTTGCACGAGGTGATCCGGTTGAGCGGGATGAACCTGATCATCAACGATACGGACCACGCCCTGTTGATCAAAGTGGCCAGTGTTCCGAGCGCGCGCATGCAGGTGTACTTCATCGACAATGAAGAGTACTTCAAGCGTAAAGCCGACACCCACGATGCAGAAGGGAACTTCTTCCCCGACAATGATGAGCGTGCGCTCTTCTTCGGCCGAGGGGTGCTGGAGACCGTGCGCAAATTAGGCTGGGCACCGGACATCATCCACTGCCACGGCTGGATGACCGCGTTCGTTCCGCTCTACGTGCGCCATCACTTCAACGACGACCCACACTTCGAGAACACGAAGCTGATCTTCAGCGTACATGACCAGCGATCCGAGGCCCTGGATAAGGACTTGGCGAAAAAACTGGCCATGGAGGGCTTCGATAAGGAGTTGCTGAAGGGGCTGAACAAACCCACCACGGACGACCTGGTGAAGTTCGGCATGGGGCTTTCCGACGCGGTGGTACGCTCGGCGCCCAAACTGAGCAAAGGGCTGGAGAACGCCGTGAAAGCGTACGACAAGCCCGTGATGGCCTTTGCGAACGGGGCCGACGCGGTGAAGGCCCACGCCGATTTCTACCAAGGGGTACTGGAAGAAGCCCTCGTCTGAACCCGTGAGCACCATTTACCCGCTCCGGTCCAACAACCCGACCCTCGGGCTGTTGGCCAGCCTCCTGCTTGTAGCACTGGTTTCGGGCTGTAAGAAACCCGATGACGACCTGGGCTTGGAACTGTTACCCGGGGACCCCATGGGCCTGGCCACGGATACCGCCGCTCTCCACGCCTACACCTACCTTGATAACGCGATCCAGACCAGTGGACTTTCCCGGAACCTGGTAGGCGCCTACACCGATCCCGTTTTCGGTGTGCTGAAGACCAGCTTGGTGGCCCAGTTGCGGCTTACCTCCAACAATATCGGCCAAGGCCTGGAGACCTCGGGGCTGGTGGCGGACAGCATCGTCCTGGCCTTGGCGTTCGAAACCCCTAACACCCACTATGGCAACCTCAACCGCCAACGGTTCGTGGTCCAGGAGCTGGCCACCGCCCTCTCGGCCGATACCGTGTACCGCAGCGATCGGCAGCCGGAGGTGATCGCCGACGACCTCGTGCTCCCGCATCGTGGAGAGATCACCCCATCGCCGTACACCAATGTGATCATAGGCGACGACACCCTTGTGCCGCAGATCCGCCTACCCCTGAAGATCAGCCTGGCCCAAAGGATCCTGAGCGAATTCGGCCAAGCGCCCCTGGCGGACAATACCGCCTTCACCACTTTCTTCAAGGGCATCAAGGTGTCGGTAGAGAACGGTATGCAGGCACCCTACGAAGGTGGCGTGTTCCACATCAACACCACCGGAGGCAATACCAAGGTGACCCTGTACTACCGGGACCTGCTCAACGAGCCGGACCTGCAGCGGACGCTGGACCTGGTCACCTCCTCCTCCGGGGTGCGGTACACCAGTGCCGAACGTGATGTTTCCCTGGCCTTGGCGCCCGAGCTCACCGAGGCGCTCAACGACACCATCTCACCGGCCTCTTCCCTCTACCTACAAACCCTCGGTGGCTATCGGAACGCGATCCGCTTTCCGGATCTGACCAGCTTCGCGGGTGAAGGCAAGGCACTCTCCAAAGCGGAACTCGTGGTACCGGTGCGGGGCTCGTACTACCCCTATTACACACCTCCGACCACACTGCTGCTGTTCCGGCGTAGCGCGGGCTCCGACATGTTCCTTCCGGACCAGCTCAGTGGTGTCACCGGCATCGGGGGCGAATTCAACACCACCGAACAAGCGTACCACTTCAACATCACCCGCTACGCGAACCAAGTGTTGAACGGCACGCTTCCCGATACCGGGATCGAACTGGTGGCAGGAAGCTCCGGGGTAAGCGCGAACCGCGTGGTGCTGTGCGGTCCTGGGCATCCGACAACGCCCATGAGGCTGCTGCTTACATTTACCACATACTGAAGCGGACATGTGCGGGATCGTAGCCTACCTGGGAGATAAACAAGCCTATCCGATACTGATCAACGGGTTGCGTCGCCTGGAGTACCGGGGCTACGACAGCGCAGGCATCGCGTTGCTGGCCAACAACGAGCTGGCGATCCACAAATGCAAGGGCAAGGTCAGCGACCTGGAGGCCTTCATCGGGGAACGATCCACCTCCGCCACATTGGGGATCGGCCATACCCGCTGGGCCACCCACGGGCCACCCAACGACACCAACGCACACCCCCACCGCAGCACCAGTGGCGACCTCGCCCTGATCCATAACGGGATCATCGAGAACTACGCCCCCCTCAAAGAAGAATTGGTGCATCGTGGCCATGTGTTCCACAGCGACACGGACACCGAGGTGCTGGTACACCTTATCGACGACATCCAGCGCAGCGAAGGCGTGGACCTGGGCGAGGCCGTGCGGTTGGCCCTGGCCAATGTGGTGGGTGCCTATGCGATCGTGGTCCTGGACCGCAAGGCCCCCGATGTGATGGTCGCGGCAAGGAAGAGTTCGCCGCTGGTGATCGGCCTTGGCGACCGGGAATTCTTCTGCGCCAGCGATGCCACCCCGATCGTGGAGCACACCAAGAACGTGGTATACCTGGAGGACGGCGAGATCGCCGTCATGGATCGTGGGCAGGGTCTGAAGATCCGCAACATCAAGAACCAGGTGAAAACCCCGTTCATCCAGGAACTGGAGCTTCAGCTCGAAGCCTTGGAGAAAGGGGGCTACGACCACTTCATGCTCAAGGAGATCCACGAGCAATCGCGCAGCATCAGGGATAGCCTGCGTGGCCGATTGAACCTGGCCAAGGGCGAGGTGGTCCTCGGCGGGATCAAGGATTACGAGCAGAAGTTCATCAATGCCAAGCGCATCCTGATCGTGGGCTGCGGCACCAGCTGGCATGCCGGCATGGTAGGCGAATACCTCTTCGAGGAGTTCGCACGCATCCCGGTGGAAGTGGAGTATGCCAGCGAGTTCCGCTACCGGAATCCGATCGTGAACGAGGACGACATCGTGATCGCCATCAGCCAGAGCGGGGAGACCGCCGATACCCTAGCGGCCATCGAGCTGGCCAAGGGACGCGGCGCCACCATCATCGGCATCTGCAACGTGGTGGGCAGCAGCATCGCCCGGGTGACCCACGCCGGTTCCTACACCCACGCCGGGCCGGAGATCGGCGTGGCCAGCACCAAGGCCTTCACCGCCCAGGTCACCGTTCTCACCCTGATGGCCCTGATGATCGGCCAGAAGAAGGGCACCCTGAGCGGAAGTAACTTCTACCGGTTGCTGAACGAGCTGGACGCCATCCCCGACAAGGTGCAGAAGGTGCTGCAGAAGGAGGCGCAGATCAAGTACATCGCCGACATCTACAAGGATGCCACCAACGCCCTGTACCTGGGCCGGGGCTACACCTTCCCCGTGGCGCTGGAGGGTGCGCTGAAGCTGAAGGAGATCAGCTACATCCACGCAGAGGGCTACCCCGCCGCCGAGATGAAGCACGGCCCCATCGCGCTGATCGACGATGCCATGCCCGTGTTCGTGATCGCCACCAAGGGCGCCAGCTACGAGAAGGTGGTGAGCAACATCCAGGAGGTGAAGGCGCGCAAGGGCCGCATCATCGCCATCGTGACCGAAGGCGACGCCGTGGTGAAGGACCTCGCCGACCACGTGATCGAGATCCCCGAGACGCCCGACCCGTTGGTGCCGTTGTTGAGCGTGGTGCCCCTGCAGCTGATCAGCTACCACATCGCGGTGATGCGCGGCTGCAACGTGGACCAGCCCCGCAACCTGGCGAAGAGCGTCACCGTGGAATAGACCTCGCGGATAGACCCGCATCACGAAAGGGGCTACTGTTCGGTCACTGGACCTCTTTCCTGATCAGACCTCTTTCATATTGCGTCCGCCGTGCGCCTCCGCTAAAGCTTCAGCGGCACGCGGATGGCGGACATACATTGTTCGGACCACAGATGACACAGATGGGGTCATCTGTGACATCTGTGGTCCGTACCGAACCTGCCTGCCGGGCAGGTTGCGAAAGAGGTCTACTGGACCTCAGTAGCGCCGCTGTGCATCCCGGTGCATCGCATCATCGGGAACGAGGACGTACTGGAACCGGATGTCCAAGGCCCGCGCATCCAACGTATCCAGCATGGCCTGCGATACGCGCAACGGGTAGAGGCTTCGGTGTACGGGCTTCTCCATCATGTCCAGCCATTGCGCTTCGGTACACTGCGCGGGTCTGTTCACGAGCAGCACGGCGCGGGTCACCGCATTGATGGGCGGGGGTTCCGCAGCGGGCTTGGTGGCCGGGCTTTGCGCCAGTACCCCGACAGGCAGCAGGGCCAATGCGATCAACAGGCTGCGCATGCTCATGGTTCGGTAAGGATGATGCGTGTGGAAGCCGACCGTGTACCCCAGCGCACGCGGCAATGGTACATGCCCACCGCCTCTCCTTCTAATACCACGCCATGCACCTGGCTCCATGCCGCCAACCGGCTTTGGTACACCACACGGCCGTTCGCATCCAGCACCTCCAATATACCCGCCTCGGACTGCACGGGGTAACTCAAATTGAACTGCCCATTGCCGGGGTTGGGATACGCCTGCGCCTTCAGTAGCGCCTGTTGTGCTGCCATACCCACTCCCAAGCCCAAACTGTCGCATACGCTGCCAGCAACCGGTCCCAGGTGGTAGTTGGGGTGATTGGGCAACGAGTTGCTGAAGTAGCGCTCCAAGTGTATGCCCCGCTGCTCCATGTTGCAGGCCAGGCCCGGCTCGTCGGGGTTGTGGATCACATGCAGTTTATCGGTGCTGTTGCCCGTGCCGATGTAGATCTTGCCGTCCGGAGCCAGTTGCATGTTGCTGAACATGGTGCCGAAGGGCGGCATGGGTGAGTATGTGCTATCCCAATGGGCGATGTGTGTTTCAGAAGCTGCGATGTCCGGAGCTTCCATGTCGAACTGGTACACATCGAGTACCGTTGAGATATACAAGAACCTTCCACTTGGGGAGAAGGCAAGTCCCCTGCCAGGCTCGAAACGGTCCGCAGTCGCGATGATCGGCTCGGAGAACAAGCCCGTGCAACGATCGAAGGGGAACACCCGGAGGTCTTCGTAAAAATACCCGAACAGGTCCCCTTGCGGGGAAAAGCAGACCTGCCCGGCATCCGGTGGCTGGGGTGGCCCCACCGCCTGTGTGCCATCTACTTGGATACCGTCCGGCGTGACCAGCAGACGGTGGAAGACATTCGTGTTCAGTCTGTGGGTGAAGACCCACCAGTCCCGGCCATTGGCATGGCGCACGGCAGTAAGCTTGCCCGAGTTCAGGTCATCCTCGATCAGCGTCCGGTTCTTGGAGGCCACGGCACCAAGATCAGCCTCCGCGCTCATATCGACAACGCTATAGTACAGCCGCGCCGCGCTTGCTGTTGCGGGCACATCGATCGTAACATGGAACAGGTAATAGATGTCCGGATGCTCTGGCCGGGGAATGATGAGAACACCTTGCGGAATGGCGAAACCATCCTGATACTGGCCGGTGTACCAACTTGGACTTAATCCGGAGCCGTTCGTCATGGTATCTCCCCGCGCGTTCGCCACGAAAGCTCCATTCGTACTGAACAACAGTTCGCCTCCTTCATTGGTGATATTCGCATTGGTACGATAGAAGCCAATGTCCCTTTGCGCGAAAGAGACCTCCAAGCTACCGCTCAGGAAATCAAGGTTCACACCACCGTTCGGAGGCCCTGCCCAACTGGCATAGCCACCCATCCATAAATTGTTCAACCCTTGCTGGGCAAATGCACTTGTTTGCAACAACAACCCGACCACGAGCGCCGCACGAACGGCCCAAGTGGGGTTCGTGCGGCGCTTCATGGTCAACGTACGATGGTAAGCTTGCCCACACCCAGCAGGCCCGATGGGCCGCGCACTTGGTAGTGGTACAAGGCAGGGGCCAATGCTGCGGTGTTCAGGGTGTGGCGCAACGTTTCCGCAGGCACCGCGTACCGGACCACCTCGGCACCCAGGGCATCGAACACCACGAACACGCCCGGTCCGTCCAAGACCTCGGTCAGCACCAATGTGGCTTCATCGCTCGCCGGGTTCGGAACCACGTTCAATGCGGAGGTCGCAGGCGCCCGAAGGCTTTTCACGATGATGCCCTGTTGCAGGCAGAGCTGTATATCATCGTAGTCCTGCGCGGCATCGATCAGGCTATACAGGGCACGGGCGCGGAACACCGCGTTGCCGCCTACCATGGGGCATTGGTTGGCAATGGCATACAGGGTGGCCGTCTGCTGCGGCGTGAAGTCATCCACTTCCCTGCCGATGGTGGCGAGGTAGACCTCGTTCACCTGCTTGGCGTTGGTCTCGGTGAGCTCGGTGGCACCCAATGCGGCGTTGGCGGCGCGTATGCCCTCGGCCGTGAGTACCTTGGTGTCGCGCGCCAGTTGCGCCACCGTAGCGTTGTACTCGGCCAGGCTGCGGATGTTCTGCTGGTAACCGGCCAGGGTGGCGATGATCGCCTGCTGCTGCGCGGTGGTCAGGGTGGTGTCCTCCAACTGTGTCAGGGCACCCTTCGCCAGTTCCAACACGGAGGCCATCTGCTCCTGATTGGCCGTCAGTTCCGCAGCCACCGTGCTGTCCACATCGGCCAGCGCTCCTCGCCCATCCTCCACGGCTTTCAGCAGGCCGATCACGTCGTACTGGAGCGCCGTGTGGAATGCCTCCATGTCGGGCAGGCTGTCCCGCAGTTCCGGTGCCTCGTCGAGCTTGGCATAGAGGTCGCCTTTCAGCGTCCACTTGGTCTGCTCGGTATAAGGATCGTTCGTCAGGCTGTCCGCCGCGATGCGCCTGTCCAGGCCATTCTCACACTTCAAACACCTCTTCCCGTCGAACTGGTCGCAGTAGTTGGCGTCATGGTCACGGGCGCAATCGTAAGTGGTACCTGGTTCTTGAGTGAACCAATCATACGGCGACCAGTTCGGGGGCCAAGTAGAACCACCGTTCAACGTGATGGGGTCCACTTTGAACAGGGACTGGAGCGACTGCGGATCACTCACCTCATACCACGCCTCCATCCCCTGCGCCGGTTCGTACCACAGGTTCCCCTTCAACACCTGTGCATCGATGATGGCCGTGCCGTCCAGGTGTAGCCCCCACCTGTGCTTGTGGATGTGGTTGCCGCGCACGTCGGCACCGTAGCTCTCTCCGCTGAAGAGCAGGCCATTGGTGGTCTTGTTCACCGTGTTGCACGAGATGTACGGGCGCTTGCCCTTCACGTTGCGGATCGCAGCCTGGCCTGACTGCACATAATCCTCCGTAGCGCCGTTCACCGTGTTGCAGCTCACTTCTGTATCGCTGCAGCCCAGCAGTTGGACCCCCACGTAGTTGCTGGTGTTGTCCGTCATGTGCAGCACGTTCCCCGCCACTAAGTACTCCGCTACCGCCGTGAGCGAGATGCCCGCAAACGCCGTGGTTACTCCACTGCGGTAGGTGATGGTGTTGTTGCGGATCACCGAAGCGGGGTTCTCGCCGTTGTTCTCCTCCACGCGGATGGCGATGTAGCCCCTGGTGTATTCGCCTGGTGGTGGCTCGTTGGCGAAGGTGATGTCGTTGTCCTCCACCAGCAGTTCCAATGCCGCATCGTTGAAGAAGAGTTCAATGGCGTCCCGCTTCGTGTCCAACAGGTTGTCGTACAGATGGACCCTGCGGCCCTTGCTCTTCTCCACATGGTAGGCGGTGCCCACCTGTTCCATGCGGTTGGCAGTGCTGGTCACGTTCATGCGCATGGAGTACAGCGCCCAGCGGCACTCACGGAAGGGCAGCAGGCCATTGACCAGCCCCCCCACCTGGTCCAGTGTGTACCAGCCACTGGTGGCCCGGGCATGGATGGCCGAGCCATTGCCGGTGAGGGTGTAGGTGGCGTCGGGTTCGATGTAATGGAAGGCGCAATCGCGGAGCGTGATGTCGCAGCGGTCGGCCACGATGCCGTTGCTCAGGTGGTGGAACACGTTCCAGCCGCTGGTGAGGCTCAACGGCACCCGCTGGATGTCGAAGGCGGCGAAGCCGGTGGCACCCACGGCCGTGGTCTGGCCCGGGTAGGGTGTGGGCATGGTCCCATCGCTGTAGAAGATGTTGTTCGCCACGGCCAGCACGATGTTGTTCTGCACCACGTTCGGCTCCGTAGGCACATGCACGCTTACCCGGTTGTTGTGGAACTGGCTGTCCTTGAGGGTTACCATCGCGCCATCCAGTGCTGTCACGAAGTTCTCGGCATCGTCCAGGAAACTGTGGAGGGTGTACAGCCTGCCACCGTCCTCCACGGTGATGCCACGCCACATCACACCGTTGCAACTGGTGAAGGAACTGTAGCGGATGTCCAGTTTGGCACCGTTCTTCACGATGATCTGCGAACCCGGTTCCATGTATACCTGCGCATAGGTGAAGACGACATCCACATCCACGATGTATACCCCCGGGATGTCCACGGTGCCGGTGAAGCCATCCAGGCCATCGCTGGCCAGCGTTCCGTCGGGCACGATGGTGGCCGCTTGGCAGCACTGGTAAAGCGTCACCTGCTGCGTGCTGCTGTGCGCCACGCCGTCCACGATCACGGTGTGGGTGATGGTGTAGGTGCCGGGCGCGGCACCGGGGATGTTCACCGGCCAGCCTTGATTGTCGGTGATCGGCTCGAAGTAGTCGTAGGTGTATGTCTGGGCACCATTGATGGGCGTGGTGCGGTCATCGCCCCAGGTCCAGATGTGGATGGCATCGGGGTCGTTCAGGTCGGCGTCCACGGTGATGGCACCGCCGCAGTTGGGTGTCTGCACAGTGAAGCCCGCGTTGGGTGGGGTGATGTCCGGGCAGCCGGTGAAGAGGATGTGGTAGGCCTGGGTCCAGAGTTGGACCGGTGAGCCGTTCACGGTAACGGTCACTTGGTTGTTGAAGCCCGGTGGTTGATGGGTGGAGGCCCATGTCCAAGCTGTATTGTGCCCGGAAGGGACACCGCTGCCATTGGGATCCAAGGTGAACGGGATGCAGAAGAACTGGTACGGCGGCGAAACACTGACACCCGGTGCAGCGAAGGTGACCGTTACAGGCACCGAACGGTAGCCGGTGTACGGTGGCGGTGCCCAGCCCAGCGACCCCGGAAAGCCGATCGTGGCACTGGTCATGGCGGCTTGGATCGCTGCTGGCGCGGTGATGTCCGTGCCGATGACCAGCGGGCCTGGCGCCGGTGGCAGCAGGATGTCCGGGTAGGCGATGTGGTAGGTGATGGCCGTAACGTTCTGCAACTGTGTGTGTACGCCCAAGCAGAGGTTCACGGGGTCGCCGGGTTCGCATCCTCCACTGCCATACACGATCATGGGGCAGCCTTGCAGCACGTCGATGTCCACGCTGGCCGCGAGGCTCGTGCTGGAGGCTGTATGCTCCAGTGTGGCCGTGTTGGTGTAGCTGCCGAGCGTATTGAACGAACCGAAGACCTCGTAGCTTTGGCATTGGCCTGGGCCCAGCGTGAGGTTCGTGACCGGGAAGGGGTTGGTCACCGCATCGAAGTTGGTGGGCAGCACATCGTCCAACTCGATACCGCTTTGCACGGAAGCGCTGGTGTTGCATACCTGCACGTGGTAGATCACCGGGGCACCGGCATACGTGCCGCCGCTGTTGGGGGTTACCCACTTAGCCAGCGTGAAATGGCCGTCGCAGTTCGCGTCCGGGACGATGAATTCCTCGGTGTACGTGGCACAACCCAGCTCCGTATCGGTGATGGTGACGGTGTAGGTGCCCGGTGCAAGGCCCGTGAGGCTTTCCGTGGTGGGGCCGTGCGCCCACTCCACGGTGTAGCTGCCGGGGTAGTAGTGTACATCAAGGCTGATGGCCCCGTTGTTCTGGCCGTTGCAGGAGGGGGTGATGGTGGGGGTGGTGGTGATGATGGGGCGGATGCGGATGTCATCGATATAAACGGAACCGACCGCACCCTGCACCGGGTTGCTCATGAACGCGGTCAGCCAGTTCCCGTTCGCACCGGCGGGGAATGTGAAGGGTATCTGGTAGTTCACCCATTGGTCGGTGAGCGTGACCGGGCCCGGTATGAAGCCAATCGCGGAGAAGGAGTTGATGTCATCGAAACAGTTCATGGGTCCGCCGGTGATATCCGTAGCCCCCATGCCCTGCAAGCAGGGTCGCTGTTCGAACGCGCGGAAGTCCACGACGGCGTTACATCCCGCGCCTGGAGTCATTGCCCAAAAATCAAGCAGGTAGTTCTGGCCGGGCTCCAAGGGCAGGCACAGGTCCAGCACCACCCCTTCCTGATTGAAGGGTTCACTGCTCCCCGCGTAGTGGACCCCGACCATGGAAATGTAGTGGTCGTTCAATGGTGTGCCGTTGTGCGAAGGGGGCACGGGCTGGAGAAGACCATCCGCACAGTAATTCGGGTATTGCAGTGCTCCCATCGGCACCCCCCCGTTCGCCCAATTGGACCCGTTCCAAAACAGATGATCCGGAGAGTTCTGTTCCGAAATCCTCCAATTCGAGTACGGCTCGGAGTAATAACTCGTGATCAGTTCAAAGTCTCCCCCGTTCACGATGTTGCAATCCATCGCCAAGCATGCGTTCGGGGGGCTGACCAGGATGAAGATGTGGGTGTAATTGCCGCGTGCCCCTGTACTTGAGTTGATCGGCAGATACCGCAGTACGGCCCACCCAATGAATCCGGGTGCCGGGGTATAGTCAATCGAGGTCGCCGTTAGCACATTCACTGTACCTCCGCCACGAAGTATCTCCACGCAGGGGTCGAACTCGTCGGCCTGGGTGTTGGGCTTGGCTTGGTCCTCATCATTATTCAAGAAGTCGTCGATCTCCAACGGTGCGATTTGGCCTTGCTGGTAGATCAGCAGGTTCTGCGTGTTGTACTCATACATGTCGTCCACTCCGGCGATACGCGAACCGCAACTCGTGTAGTTGGTCACTACAGTACCCACCCAAGCAGGGTCGGTACCGACGGCATTGGTGGTATGGAAATCAAGGTCGCACAAGGCGAACGCCTCTTCCTGCAGCGGTATACGCGACTGTCCGGAGATAGGCCCCGGATGCATCAGGTAGTTCAGGCCACCGGGACAATTCCCATCGAAGTGCTCGAAGCTGGAGCCGTTGAAGGCATCGGGAGAATGCACGGGCTGCGTAGTGTTCGGCCCCGTGAAGGTCATTTCGCAATCATCGTTGATCGCCGCACCGGAGAAGCTCAGGGCATTGCACTGCCACTGATCGTCGATCACTGCTGAACCGCCCGTATGCAAGCGCATGTCCCAGCGTGAATAGTAGGTACTACCGGCCAATTGGCTAACGCCGGTGGCGCCCAAGAACGAGATGATGCCCATGCCGTGCAACGCCTCGTGGAAGATGACGGTGTAGAGATCGAAGGGAGGGGCCGTCGGTGGTACACCGGGCGCGAGATGCCAGTTCGCGTTCGGGAACTGGTTGAAGTCGATATGTACATAGCCATGGAAGAACGCGTCCTGGAAGGCCCACGGGAAGAGCGTACTACGCTGGACCTCCCACGAGTCGTAGCCCCCGTTGATCGTCTTCCAGACCTCGCCGTCCAGCACACGCCGCTGCATCGCCACCGGTGTGACACTGCCGAGGAAAGCGTTCCAAAAATTGATGGGGCCGTAAAAGGAGGAGCCCATCCCCACTGCACCCGGTGCCGGATTGGTCGGTAACCGCAGTTCAATGTTCACGAGCCCCGGCGCGGGAGGGGCCAGCGTATAAGGCTCATTCGCCGGCACGATCAAGACCGACAGGTCGGAGAACACCCGGCAGGCGATGTCTCGATAGGTGGCTCCCCAAGTCGGGTCGTTGAAGCCTACGTTGTTATCGGTGAACACCAGATTGAACCATCCTGCGGTGCAGGAGTTGGGGCCTCCACCACCCATGAAACTGTTCACCTACTGAGGAACAACGAGCTCACGCATTTCGACCGCATGCCCGAAACGATCGTAAGCCACCATGTCGATGTCATCCACCACGCCCCCATTTGATTGTGCTACCGAGTGGAGGGGCAGAAGCAGCATGGGGTAGAATGCTGCGATGATGCGTGCGAGGGTCGTCACCGGTGTCATGGTTCTATAGGTTCGTGAGTTCAGCAGGGTCGATGTTCAAGGCAACACGGGAAAAGGGAGCGCCAAAATGGTTCTGTCGGCAAGGAGCAGATGCCCCACATACAGGCCGACGGGAAGATCACCCACGGGAAAGACCACATCGTTCGTCACTATCCAACTCCCCATCTGTCTTCCACGCATGTCGAAAAGCACCAGTCCGGCAACATCAGTGGCCAACAGGCCATCGACGGTGATAACCCCATGGGCGGACCGTAATGCGACCGGAGGCCGAGCCGGATATTGCTGAACCCCTACCGTAGGGTCCACCAGGATGTTCACCTCAATGACCTCCGTACAGCCTTCGGCAGAGGTCACCGTTACGTGGTACTCACCGACCGGCAGGTCCGGGCGGGAAGTGGAGTCCGTGATGCCATCGCTCCACACCACCGTGTATGGCGCGAACGCTTCGTTCAACGCGAGCGTTGCGCTGCCATTGAAGCCGATGCCAGGGGCCGACCCGGTCGTCAGTAAGTACGGAAAACAAAGTACCGGCGTGGGTTCGCTGTACGAATAGAAGGATGGCGAACAGGCATTGTGCGTTTGGCGTACGCAGATGGAGAACCGCGAGAGCGAGGAGAGCGAGGGACCGGAGATCTGCAAATAGTATGTGCCCTGATAAAATGGGATCACGCTGTCGCTAAGCAGCGTATTGGCTGCTACGGTGTAACACTTCAAGGGCACCAGTTGGCCGCAATCCGGACCATGCCAAACACCGATATGGACCGTATCCGTGACATAGAATGGACCAGGCTTCACCTCGATGGCGAAGAAGCACGTCGGTCGGAAGGCGTACCAAACGTCATTGGAAGGGACCGTGAGCACGGAAGCATATCCACTGCAAGGCAGGGTCATCGCCGGATACGGGAATTCAGGGCCGGCCATCGCCGTCGAATCAGTGAACGGATAGGTCCCGGACACACCACTGCCGTGATCGAACAGACACCACTGGGAGTAACCGAGCGTGCCCAAGTCCGTAGCGGATGCACATGAATCATTCACGGCCTGCGCCCCAGCCTGCACGGCCAGCAGCACCCCACACCCAGCAACAAGATTTCTGATCTTCATGGCACTTCGGTTCATCGTATTCCCTGTTCAACCATGCTGAACAGGAGCAGAACTCCTACTTCGGTAAAGCCCCGCAACGGGGCCGTTGTCATTATGCGCGGCGCGGGCCTCAAGACCCTTACGCCACCACCGGCATCACGTACCGGCTCAGGACGCTGCGCCATTCCTGCACAGGAAGGCTTCAGTAGTGTACGCGGTCGTACTCATTCGGGAAGGTTTTGGTTGAACAAGCTGAATGGTCATTCGCAATGTATAGCTATAGTTTCCTAAATTCTGCTAATAGTTCATTGCTGTCCGGTTAAAAGTCGAACAAAATCAACTGGTTCGGGAGGTTGGCG